>Ga0206888_1028_pt1 | contig 45363 bp, 43 predicted proteins | sample Alteio_BWOrgHeat_90_FD_153258 | JGI IMG/M metagenome (GOLD analysis project Ga0206888, IMG submission 153258) | Enriched cells from forest soil in Barre Woods Harvard Forest LTER site, Petersham, Massachusetts, United States - Alteio_BWOrgHeat_Nextera4 ... | reverse complement strand
TGTCGCCGCGGGTCTGTTTTGCGGGAGAGGTCGGGCTTAGCGGGGATTTTTTTAAAAGATTGAATATTAATTGCACGAAATCCCCAAAAAAAATAAAAAGATTTTTTTCACCAGGGAAGACCAAAAAACAAATTTATATTTTCTGATATATTCCATTGAATGTGAAATAAACTCATTATTTTTATTCCTCCTACGTTATATCCTTATATTATAGAAAAGAAAGAACTATTGTTTGTCCCCCTTGGTTAAGCCGATCATTTGCAAGAGCTTGAACCAATTCTCATCCTCGACCCTTTCGAATTAGAAGTTATTTGTATGTAACTTTTTTGACGAAATTTTGGAATTGGCAATTTAAAGTACAATTGTCTGGTAATGATTATATTGGACTGTGCTAAAATTTGCTAGAAAAAAATTTCTAAAAAAAATGTTAAGTCCGATTAAATTCTAATTAAAAAAGCGCTAATTTAAGTTACCAAAACTAATCGTCGGATTGAAGGAAGGCAGGCATCGTAAGGTCCTTATTTTCAGTCTGATATGATGCTACGTTTAGTTAGGTACCGTTTGCACGGCCATAGTGAAACAATTATTCACTATTAATAACTACACATGAGAAAACTTCACTGCTTGCTGGTGGGCGTCCTGCTGCTCATCGGCGAAGGGCTACTCGCCCAAACTACGGAGGTCACCGGAAAAATCACTGACCCAACCGGAGCTCCCATTCCAAACGCAACCATTCGGATCAAAGCCAAAGGCTCCGTCGGCACCAGCGCCGACGCCCAGGGCGCTTTTACCATCAAGGTAAAGCCCAACGCCGAACTGATCATCAGCGCCATCGGTTATGAACAAAAAGAGGTCAGGGTCACCGGTAGCACCCTGACCATCTCCCTCAACACGGATTCCAAGTCACTCAGCGAAGTGGTCGTCACCGGGGTCGGCGTAGCTACTTCCAAAAGAAAACTGGGCATCGCCGTAGAGTCCGTCACATCGGACAAACTCCCGGCCGCCCCCACAGCCTCCATCGACCAGGCTCTCATCGGTAAGATCCCCGGCGCCCAGATCTCCTCCGCCAGCGGTAACCCCGGCGACCCGGTCAACATCATGTTACGCGGGATCAATACGCTTAACGGCGGCACCAAACCGCTCATCATGGTCGACGGTCTGCAGGTCTCGGGAACAGACATCAACTCCCTCGACCTTAACAATATCGAACGCGTCGAAGTCGTGCAGGGTGCTGCCTCCGCTTCGCTTTACGGCGCCCAGGGTGCCAACGGGGCTATCCAGATCTTCACTAAGAAAGGAAAACGCGGCAATACGGCCATCAATGTCTCCAGCGGCTTTTCCTCCAACTCCTACATCAACAGCGGACACCTGGGGAAAGCCAACCTGCACCCCTGGCTTACCGATGCCAGCAACAACATTGTTAATACAGCCGGCCAGCCCCTGACCTTTAATTCCGCCGGGGATATCACCGGTATTTCCTACACTTATGGGGGCCCTACCCGCTACGCTATCCTCAACACCCAGAATGTGGATAACAAACCCTATAACGCCAATCTCAAATACTACGATCACTTTAAACAGGTCTTTCAAACAGGCAGCGCGTATAATAATTCCATCAGCATTTCAGGCGCCAACGACAAGAGTGACTACAACCTCAACGCTTCCAATAGCCATACCATCACTCCCGTGATGAAGACCGGCTACCTGGACAGGAGCAACCTCACCGCCAATATCGGGACTGAATTATTCAAAGGATTCAAACTCCGCTCCATCACCCAGGTCATCTATACCCGGAATACCATCACGCCCGGCCTCGGAAGCCCCGGCGGTTTCGGCTATGGCTACGGCGACCAGAATGGCTCCAACGGCAAGATCTATTCCTTCCTGAATACCTCGCCCTTCTTCGATCTGCGCTACAAAATGGCCGATGGCACGCACCCGTCCTACCAGGTAGCCGATTTCGTCAGTATCAACGCCTTCAACCCCTATTATCAACAGGAATACACCACCGGCCTCGACAACAAGATCGATGTCGTTCAAAGCTTCGATGCTGACCTTAAGGTGAATCATTTTGTCGAACTGGATGCCAAATACGGCATCAACTACCGGACGGAAAATGCCCGCTGGACCATTTTCAACCAAACCAACAACCTCAACTGGCAGGCGCATAAGTCTTCCTCCGACATCTATGCGCCCTCCGGCGTCGGCGAAATAGACAACTTTCAGTATACAAATACTTTCCAGAACCTCTTGACCAGCGTGTACATCCGCACGGATTTTGAGAATGATTTTCATCTCAAAGTGCCGATCACTACCACTACTCAGATCAGCTACGACTATCGCAAAAGGACGTATAATGAATACGATACGTATGGGCAAGGGGTATCCCTTTCCCCCCCGATCAATATCGCTGCTACCCAAAGCCAGGCCGTCATCGGCGGAACCTTCCAAAATCAGACTTACAATGGTGACCTGAAAGTTCCCTTTACCACCTTCGGCTATCTTCTCAACCAAACCATCGACATCGGCAACTGGGGCGGCGTAGCCGGCGGCTTCCGCAGCGACTATTCCTCTGCCTTCGGGCAGGGCTCCAAAGCCTTCACCTTCCCCCACGTCAACGGCTATATCCTGCCTTCTTCTTTCAATTTCTGGAACAACAGCAAACTGGCTGATGCAGTCTCCCTGTTCAAAATAAGGGCGGCCTACGGGGAAGCAGGTATCCAGCCCGGCGCCTTCGACCGCTACCCGACCCTGGGACAAGGCGACATCGGCAGTCAATTGGTCTATAGCCTGCCTGCCACCAAGAAAAATCCTGATCTGCAGGTGGAAGTGTCAAAGGAATTCGAAGTAGGTACCGACTTTACCATTGCCGCCAACAAAGGCGGCAGCTGGCTCAGCGCTATCAACGGATCGTTCACCTACTGGCACAAGAAAAGCAGCAACGTGATCTATACGATCAATGAGCCGCTTTCCACCGGCGCCACCGGTTTTGTCGACAATGCCTTCGATCTGCATTCGTCCGGCTACCAGTTCCAGGTCAACCTCCCCGTCGTTTCCTCCCGCACCTTTACCTGGAACTTCACCACCAACTGGGGACATCAGATGTCGATGATCGACAAGGTAGAGGCCGGACAGCCCATTCCCGTCGGACCTGTCGATGGCAACAGCCTCTATGTCTACCTGACCCCGGGCTATCGCATCGGTCAGCTATACGGATATAAAACGATCCATAGCTTCAACCAAACCTACCAGGACGGAAAGACCAAGTACTTCCCCAATGGCAATCCCGGCAACTTCCAGATGGTGGAAGGGAATGTCGTGGACACCGCCACCAAGGCCATCCAGTTCACTGCGGAAAAATATCCGCTTGGAAATACCGACCCCAAATTCAACGCCTCCTTCATCAACGAGTTCGGCTATAAGGACTTCCTCACGGTCTCCTTCCAGTTCGACTGGATCTACGGCTCTCACATCTATAGTGAGACCAAGGAATGGTTGTACCGTGACGGCATTGACAATGACTTCACCAAAAAGGTGACCATCAATGGCCAGACAGGGGCCTTCACCGCATACCGCGCCAGCGCCTACTATGCCCTCTGGGGCAGCCTTCACGGCTCGGGCAACGAAGCGCCCAAAGATTATTTCTTGTACTCCGCCAGTTTCCTGCGCCTCCGCAACGTATCCGCGGGGCTCGACTTCGCACGGTTGTACAAGATCAAGTATTTCAAAAAGCTGCAGCTCGTTTTCTCCGGCCGCAACCTGTGGACCAAGACCAAGTATCCTGGCATGGACCCCGAGATCAGCTCGCTTGACCCCAACTCTTCATATAAAAGAGGCGTGGACAACAGCTCTATTCCCAATCTTAAGTCCTACCAGGTGGCGTTGAATCTTGGTTTCTAATTATTGAACAATCAAAAAGAACAACATGACTAAACATAAATTGTCCCATATTATTTTTTTCATCGGAGTCCTCGCAATGGCGAACGCTTCATGCAAAAAATCGAGCCTGCAGGTCGGAGATCCCAATGACCCTACGGTAGGTGCTAATGTCAATACCGAAAGCGGGCTGCTGTCCCTGGCGGAAGGCGGTGTTTACACCAACGGTTTCATCAATGGCGATGGCTGGCTGGGTGACAGCTATTTCTCCCTGCCTTATGGCTACCATGAGCTGATGGCTGATAATGTGGGCGCGGATGCCTCCAACAACCAGATCACCACCGTAGGCTATCCTACCTATTACATCACCGACGACGGCGTAAAGCACACCAACGGCTCCCCCTCCATCGGGATCCTCCGGGGCTATAATGTTCTGGGCGGCAGCGGCAATAACCCCCTGTTCTTCCAATGGCAGAACATGTATGCCCTGGATGCCGCCTGCAATAAGATCCTCGCCATAGCGCCTACCATCAAGCTCGGCGGCGATGCCACCACCCGGCTCAATACCATCAAGGCCTGGTGTTATTGGTGGAAGGGCTATGCCTACTCCCAGATCGGGTCCATGTACATTTCCGGCCTGATCCAGGATGACCCCAACAACGTTACTAATGCCCATTACCTGCCAAAGGATTCCATCCTCGACCGCAGCAACTATTACCTTAATCTGGCCGCGACCACACTTTCAGGCATCACCAACACAGGGGACTACAGCACCGAGTTGAGCCAGATGATCCCTGTCGCCTCTCAATCTGGCCATGGCGGGGTCCTGACAACAACCATGTGGCAGCACAATATCAACACCCTGCTGGCGCGGAATATCATCTGCAATAAGCTGGCGCCGTACGTCAACGGCAATCCCAGCGCCACTATCTCCAAATCCTCCACATCCGCGATGGCTGCCGCCGACTGGAACCAGGTGCTGACGCTGGCATCCAATGGCATTCAAAAGGGGGATTATATATTCTCCGCGCATTCCACCAACACCAATACCATTTTCAGCGCAGGTGGCGGCACTGTCGCAGCCATGACAACGGGCAACAATATCTCTACCACCTTCAAGATCAGCGTGCGCTATATCCAGTGTTTCAAACCGGCTGACAAGCGGCTCACCACGGACTTCAATCAGCGGAGCACTTACAACAACCCTTTCTATGGCACCCCGTATAATATTACGGACAGCCTTGTGCAAAGTGCAACGACTCCCTATGTCATCGGCAACGCCCAGGTTGGCCAGTACGAGGCCTATATCGCAGGCAGCTATGAGGAAAATGCCCTCATGCTGGGAGAGGCCAATATCCGCCTCGGAAATATCACCACCGGGCTTTCCTTCGTTGACGCCGTACGCGACTACCAGGGCGCGGGCGTAACCCATGTATCGGGAGTGGTCACCGACCTTCCCACTGCCATGAAAGAGCTTACCAACGAAAGCAGGGTCTCTCTTTTTGGCCGCGGTCTTTCCTTCTATAACTCCCGTCGCTGGGGCTGGATCTATGATATCAGCAGTGGCGGCGGTCAGTACGGTCAATGGGTATACAACGCTAATAAGACCTATTTCACAAATGTTACCGTCGACTACAATTTCATGGATTACTGGGATATTCCGGCCGACGAGACCCAGCTAAATCCGCCAGGCACGGGTAGCGCCCCGATCCTGAACCCGAATTACTAAACATATGAGAAAGTATTTCCTTGTCAGCATGATGTTCACCGCATCCCTCGGCCTGGCGCGGGCACAGGACGGGTTCGTCGCCCAAAGCGGCGCACCACTCAGCTACAACGTCTTTGACAAAGACGGCAAAACCTTTGTCAACCCTGCTCCCGATGTCGCCGGCTCGCCCTTTCTCAAGGACGACTGGAAACTGGCTACCCTGGTGGCCAGCACGAATCGCCGGTATGATAGCGTAAAGGTGCGGCTCAACCTCCTGTCGCAGGAAGTACATTTTCTCGATCGCAATAACAATGAAATGGCCCTCGCAAAAGGCTATATAAAAGAAGTGCTGCTTCCCGGGTGGGTTCCCGGGGAGCAGCTTCGTTTTCAAAACGGCTTTCCTCCCGTAGACGAACAGGACGGCAATAATTTTTATGAGGTGATGGCCGAAGGAAAATTATGGCTCCTGCATTCCAGCCGCAAGATCATCGTCACCCTGAAAGATGAAGTGTCCGGCATAGTGAACAAAGAATACAGACTCTACGAGGACTACTATATCTATGACGGCAAGACCATGCAGCGGGTAAGAAAGGAAAAGGCCAACATCGGCGGAAAAGAAGTGAAATTCAAATCCATCGACGCCCTCAAAAAGGCGATCGACCAGCAGAACGTACTATAAGAATGTGTGACTCAATGTTGACAGTGAAAGACGGCCCGGGTTTCTACCCGGGCCAATTTTTTGCGCCCCAAAAGGGCGCAAAAAATTCCACTGTTATAACTTGATCTCATCCTCCTGTTTGTCAAAAAAATGGAACTCAGTAAGGTGGTAGTTCGTATTCGCGCGGATACGCACCTTCTGCTTGTACTTCCAGCGCCAGCCCCACTGACGGCTGCCGATGCCAAGAAAACCGCCCTTGGTAAGATATGCGTGCATAATGGGATGCACGGCAAGGATGAGGTCCTTATGCTGATGATTCAACAGGTAACTAAGATTCTTCTCGATCTCGTCCTCCAGGATCAGCGCGGAAGAGATCTTGCCCGTCCCATTACAGGTAGGACAAACCTCCTGGGTATTGATCGTCACCTCCGGCTTCATCCGCTGACGCGTGATCTGCATCAGCCCGAACTTGGAGATCGGCAGGACGGCATGCTTGGCCCTGTCCGTCCGCATAAAATTCTCCATCGCCTCTATCAGCTTCCGCTTGTTGTCGGGCAGCTTCATATCGATGAAATCCACGACGATGATCCCGCCAAGATCCCGCAGCCGCAACTGGCGCGCAATCTCCTCGGCCGCTTCCATGTTCGTCTCCAGGGCATTCTGCTCCTGGTTATTGCTCACACTCTTATAGCCGCTGTTCACATCGATGACGTGCAGGGCTTCCGTATGTTCGATGATAAGATAGGCGCCGCTGGGCAGATTTACCGTCTTGCCAAAAGCGGCCTTTACCTGTTTGGTCACACTGAATTGGTCGAATATGGGACTGCCGTTGTGGTAGTAAGAAACGATATCGATCTTGTCCGGGGCTATTCGCTGGATATAACTCTTCGTATCATTGAAGATATTCCGGTCGTTGATCACTATCTTATTGAAATCTTCGTTCAACAGATCGCGCAACATACTGGTCGTCTTCGTCTGCTCGCTGAGTATTTTCGCCGGCGCCACCGCCCCCCTCAGATTCTGCTTGATGGTCTGCCAGGTGGCTACCAACTCCGTAAGGTCCTCATGCAGCTCGGCCGTATTCTTTCCTTCCGCAGCCGTCCGCACGATAACCCCGAAATTCTTCGGTTTGATGGCCTCGACTATCTTCTGCAGCCTTTTTCGCTCATCGGAAGAATGGATCTTCCGCGATACGGCCACAATATCATTAAAGGGGGTGATAACGACGAACCTCCCGGGCAACGAGATCTCGCAACTAAGCCGCGGACCCTTTGCCGCTATCGGCTCCTTTAATATCTGCACCAGAATATGCGGCTTGCCATTCAAAACCTCATTGATCTTCCCCGTCTTGATGATCTCCGGCTCTACCTGGAAGGAACCAAATTCAAAACCACCCGGGATATTGTCATTCATCGCCTGCTGCGTGAATTTCAACAGACTACGGGCATAGGGACTCAAATCGGTGTAATGGAGAAAAGCATCTTTTTCAAAACCTACATCCACAAATGCTGCATTCAACCCCGGGATCAGCTTTTTCACCTTCCCAAGGTATAAATCACCCACCGCAAAGCTGTTGTCAGCCTTTTCATGGTGTAACTCCACCAGCTTTTTGTCTTCCAGAAGAGCTATCTCGACACCCTGCGGAGTTGCGTTTATGATAAGTTCCTTATTCAAGCGTATCGGACTTTTTCCATCATCTTCATCATATTCCATTTGCTGTCAAAACAGGATCACCCCCTCCTAATAATCAGATCGATTCATCGAAGCGACTATTTGTTCTTCTTCTTATGGCGGTTCTTTCTCAGTCTTTTCTTACGCTTGTGCGTCGCAATCTTATGACGCTTACGCTTTTTACCACAAGGCATACTCAATACATTTTTTTAGTTAATAAATAGATTTTCAAAGTTATCACTCAACGCAAGGACTTGATGCGCGCATCTATCTCCTTCACCATCTCCCCATCCCGGCTGCCTAATAATTTCTTTGCAGCCTCGTACCATTGAATGGCATCCCTTTTGTTACCCTTTTGCTGGTGGACTTCGGCCAGTAGGAGTGTCGCTTCGATATTGGCAGGTTGATGTCGAACAACGGTTGTCAAACGTTCAATAGCTTTATCAAATTGCCCCGACTCAAGACCCCCCCAGCCCAACATCAGTTGAGCATACATATTGGTGGAATCCCTGCGGGCTACTTCCAAAATCCGCTGAATCCCCTGCATCACCTCCATCGGGCTCCCGGCCGAGCTGCCAAAGATATAGCTCGCTCCAAGACCCACCCTGGTAGAATCATTGTTGGGATTCAGTTCTAACGCCTTTTCAAACAACTGTTTAGCTCCGGTGGCCATCCATCCCTTCAACGCCGCATCGTCTTGCCCCCGCAAACCTTGCAAAAATAATTGGGCAGCAAAGGTGAGACTTTTTTCAGACTTTTCCAATTTAGCTGCTTCTCCTGTGTAGTAAGCATATAATAAGAAGCCGTCCGAAACCGAATCTTTCCAGAAACCAGCCAACTGCCGGTAAGCATTTATTTGCTGTGCTTGCACATCCCCCCTTACAACAGAATGCTGAAGCCTGTTTACATACGATAGCTGAGCAGGAGATAAACGCGCTTCAGAAGCTTGTTGAATTTCCTGTAAACCAATGGATTTTACAAGGGAGGTCCCTGGAGCACCACTTGCAGCGGCGTCCGTTTTCGGGTGTGGTGGAACAGTTTGTCCAAAAAAATACAGAGCGAGTAGTAAAAGCACCCCAGTGCCGGCTACAAGATATTGCTGTCTCTTCATGCAAATGACTTAGAGACGCAAACTTACATCTCTTCGTCCGGGTTTGGCTGATCTTCCTTCACAGACTGCAACTTTTTTACTTCAGCAACAAATTCCTTTGCCGGTTTGAACGCAGGAATATAGTGCTCAGGAATATGAACAGCTACATTCTTCTTTATATTGCGCCCTATCTTGGCAGCCCTCTTCTTAGTGATAAAACTCCCGAACCCACGGATGTAAATATTCTCTCCCTGGGACAGGGTTTCTTTCACTTCTTTGAACATGGTTTCCAACGTCACCAGGACGTCAACCTTAGGTATACCTGTTTTTTCCGATATTTGGTTAACAAGGTCTGCCTTTCTCATGGGGATTAAGTTTTATAAGTTTCTGATTTTAAATATATAACAAAATTATTAATTCACAACTCATTAGAGCTGAAATTACTTTTTGGGTATCAAAATAGTGGATTTGCTTTGTTTGTGCAAGAATTCTCTAAAATATTGATTGTGAATTTTATTTATCGTTAATGACTGCAAAAAAAGCCGATTTTTCCCGCCTCCTGCTAAAATGGCATAAGGGTAAAAATCATCGTAAAATGCCCTGGAAAGGGGAAAAGAATCCCTACAAGATCTGGCTAAGTGAGGTAATTCTTCAACAAACCCGTGTTCAACAGGGCTGGGCTTACTACGAAAATTTTTTAAAAGCCTTCCCCACCATTCATGATCTTGCCATCGCTCCCGAACAAAAAGTTTTTAAACTTTGGGAAGGACTCGGCTATTATTCCCGTTGCCGTAACCTCATCGCAACTGCTAAAAAGATTGATGCAGAATACAATGGACAGTTTCCCAACACCTATGATGAGATCCTCGCACTAAAAGGCATCGGCCCTTACACCGCCGCCGCCATCGCCTCCTTCGCCTTCCACCTTCCACACGCCGTCGTTGACGGCAACGTCACCCGTGTGCTTTCCCGCTACTTCGGCGATTTCACACCCATCGATACCACCGCCGGCAAGAAATTATACACCCAACTCGCCGATGACCTGCTCGATAAAGAACATCCGGACATTTATAACCAGGCCATTATGGATTTCGGCGCCACCATCTGCCTTCCGCGAAATCCCCTCTGTGAAGACTGCGCTCAGCAAGCCGATTGCCAGGCCTGGCAAAAAGGCTGGACAACACAACTCCCCGTAAAAGAAAAAAGCATCCGGAAAAAACACCGCTGGTTCTACTACTTCCTCGTAGAAACCCCGGACGATAAAGTCTACATCCGCCAACGGACAGCAAAAGACATCTGGGAAGGACTCTTCGAATTCGTATTGTGGGAGACCGATGAACCGGAATACTTTACTACTAATAGTCTTCCTCCCTCCGACCACCTGCGGCAACTCTTTGGTCAGCAATCACTCACCCTCAGGTATATCTCCAGGGTCTACCGCCAGGAACTTAGCCACCAAACCATCCAGGGCCAGTTCCTCACCATCCGGCTAAAAAAAACACCCCCATCCCTCAGCGACTACCTGCTCGTCCCCCGGCAGGAGCTGACCGAATACGCTTTCCCCAAATTCATAAATGCATGGCTCCTCGACCCCACACCGGCACAAAGCTTGTTCTGATTTGTGCTTCGGGCGGCCATTCAAAAATCCGCCCGGCACAAATCTGTCTTATTATTGGCCTTCGGCCGCCGGCACCGTGTGCCGTCTTGTGCCTTTAAGGGCCATAAAAACACGCGCCCCGGCGCAGATCCGGCGCACCCCAAAACCGTGTTTCCCAAGTGAAAAATTTATCTTTTTGGCTGAAATAAGCTAATTTTAATCGGCGCTGGATTCCACAAGACGATTTGTAAACATTTCAAAATTCGATGTATGAGAGGCGTAAATAGGGTGATGCTAATAGGTAATTTAGGAAAGGATCCTGACGTACAGTACCTGGAAGGAAATATCGCGGTTGCAAAGTTCTCACTGGCGACAACCGAGACATTCAAGGATAGGGCCGGTAAACTCATTTCCCAGACGGAATGGCATACGGTCGTTCTCTGGCGCGGCCTGGCAGAACTGGCGCAGAAATACCTGCACAAGGGAAGCCTTGTCTATATCGAAGGCCGCCTCAGAACACGCAGTTGGGAAGACAAGGAAGGAAATAAGAAATTCGCAACCGAAGTAGTAGGTGATAACCTTATCATGCTCGATAAACGTACCGATGGACCGGCTCACCCCCCCATCCACCACCAGGAAGGAATAGAAGGCATCGGCGGTACCGACGCAGCCCCCCCCCTCGGCGAACCCTCCGAAGACCTTCCTTTCTAGGGCTTTAATGGTATTATTAACGAAACCTGTTTATTTTGGAATTGCTCCTTATAAATCCCCAGGCAACCACCATCCTGGCCATTGTCATCCTTTTTCTCTTACTCCTCTCCTTTGTCCTGTCCGGGTCAGAAGTGGCCTTTTTCTCGCTTACTTATAAGGATATCAATATCCTGAAGACTAAACAGGACGTCTCCTGGAAACGCATCGTCACCCTGCTCGAAGACCCCAAGACCCTCCTGGCCTCCCTGCTCATCGCCAACAGTATCATCAATATAGCCATCATTATCCTCGCCAACTTCCTCATCGACGAAATGGTGCTGCTCAAACAAAACTTCTGGCTCTTCGAATTCCTGATAAAAGTCATCCTCATCGGCTTTGTCATGATCCTCTTCGGCGAAGTGATGCCAAAGATCTGGGCTACCCAAAACAACCTCCAGTTCGCCTACTATACCTCCGGCATCATCGAATTGGTTCACCTCCTGTTCCGCCGCGTAAGCACCTGGGCCGTACACCAGTCCGAAGCCCTGGAACGCTTCTTCGGCAGCAAAAAGCCAGGCCTGATCATCGAACAGCTCGGCTACCAGATCGACCAGTCCGTCAAGAACGAAACCTCCGAAGACGAACGCAACATCCTGAAAGGCATCGTCAAATTCGGAAGCATAACCGTCCGGCAGGTGATGCGCGCCCGCCTCGATGTCTGCGGCGTCAGCTATGACCTCTCCTTTGCCGAATTGAAACAACGCATCGAAGAGCTCCATTACAGCCGGCTGCCGGTTTACAAAAGCAGCCTCGATGAACTGGCCGGCACCATCCAAAGCCGCGACCTCATCGCCCATCTCACCGAACCCGACAACTTCGACTGGCATCCCCTGCTGCGTCCCATCCATTTTGTCCATGAACATAAGCTGATCGAAGACCTCCTGCAAGAATTCCAGCAGAAAAAGATCCACTTCGCCGTCGTCGTCGACGAATTCGGCGGCACCAGCGGCATCGTCACTATGGAAGATATCCTCGAAGAGGTCATCGGCGACATCAGGGACGAATTCGACGAAGAAGAGACCGGAACGGCCCGGATGGACGACGGCAGCTTCGTCTTCGAAGGCCGCACCATGCTCCACGATGTCTGCAAAGCCATGAATCTTGCCGTCGACACCTTCGACAAAGTAAAAGGGGAAAGCGACAGCCTGGCCGGTCTCATCCTCGAATTGTCCGGGGACATCCCAAAGGTCAACGATGTCATCCCCTGCGGCGACTTCGAATTCACCATCCTGGACGCCGACAGCAGCCGGATAAAAATGGTAAAAGTGACCATCCGGATGCAATCCTAAACAACTTATAAATCCCATATTGTGCTGATATCCCGCATCTCCACCTTCTTTCTCGTTCTCCTCTTCCTTCTTTCCTGTAACAGTGTCTACACCCCAAAACGCCGGGGATATTTCAAGATCGACTTCCCGGCCCATCAATACCAAACCTTCGACCAGCCGGGCTATCCCTATTCCTTCGAATACCCGGTCTACGCCCATATCATAAAGGATAGCAGCTATTTCGACACCATCCCGGAGAACCCCTACTGGATCAATATCGACTTCCCCGGCTTCGGCGCCCGCATCTATGTCAGCTACAAAGCCATAGGCCAGAACAAGTTCGACAAGCTTCGCGATGACGCCTACAAAATGACCTTCAAACACACCTATAAGGCCAGCTCCATCGATGACTCGTCATTCGTAACACCCAACGGCGTAGGCGGCGTCTTCTTCAAAGTAGGCGGCAACGCAGCCACCGCAAAACAATTCTTCGTCACCGACACCACCCATCACTTCCTCCGCGGCGCCCTCTACTTCGACACCGCCCCCAACGAAGACTCACTCGGCGTAGTAAACCGGTTCCTCGAAAAGGACATGGACCACCTGATCAATACTTTCCGTTGGAAAAACTAGGCAAATCCGAGTATATTTGTATGGATTATGATAGCTATCGACAACATCCTGGTAAGTGACGACGTGGTCCGTGAACAATTCGTCTGCGATCTCACAAAATGCAAGGGCGGCTGTTGTGAGGACGGCGACGCCGGCGCCCCGCTGGAAAAGGCCGAACTCGACGAGATCAACGCCATCTACGAGATCGTAAAACCCTATCTGACCCCCGCCGGCATCAAAGAGATCGAAACCCGCGGCCGCTACCACTATGACCGCGAATTCGGCTGGGTCACCCCCACCATCGACGGGAAAATGTGCGCCTATGGGTTCCGCGATAAGGCCGGCGTCATCAAATGCGGCATCGAACAGGCTTACTACGATGGAAAAGTTGCCTGGAAAAAACCCATCAGCTGCCATCTCTACCCGATAAAGACCGGGATGACAAAGGCCGGGGAAGTAGTCAACTACGAACCCCGCGAAACCCTCTGCCGCCCCGGCTGCGTCCAGGGGAAAAAACTAAAGGTCCCCGTCTACGTCTTCCTCAAAGAAGCCCTCATCCGCAAATACGGCGAAGACTTCTACGGCGTCCTCGAACAGGTGGCATCAAAATACTACGTCGAAAAACAACCTAAATGACAGAAACGGCCGCCAACTTCATCGCCCGAAGCACCGTCAAGGCCGAAGACCTTGAACACCGGAAAAAGATCAATTTCAATATTGGTCGCTACAACGCCGTTGTCCCCCAGGGAAAACAACAATTCGCCGAACTGAACCTCGCACGCGAAAGGGCAAAGAATATCAAATGGCGCGCCATCGAAACCCTCGACCAGCAACTCGAAGAATTCGAATCCAACTTTACAAAACGCGGCGGTAAGGTCATCTGGGCCGAAAATACCGACCAGGCATTAAAAGAGGTCCTCGCCATCTGTAAGGAAAAGAACTGCCGAAGCATCGTCAAGAGCAAAAGCATGGTCACCGAAGAGATCAAGCTAAACCATTTCCTCGAAGCGAATGGCATCGAAAGCGTCGAGACCGATCTCGGGGAATATATCCAGCAACTGGATGGGGAGCCGCCTTACCATATCGTCACCCCCGCCATGCACAAAAGCAAGGAGGACGTGGCTAAGCTCTTCCACGAAAAACTCAACACCAAGCCGGGTCTCACCCCCGAACAGTTGACCCTCGTGGCAAGGGAAAAACTCCGGAAGAAATACGTCCAGGCGGAGATCGGCATCACCGGTGCCAACTTCCTCATCTCCGACATCGGCGGCATCGCCGTCACCGAGAACGAAGGCAATGCCCGGCTCAGCGCCGCCTTCCCCAAAACCCATATCGTCATCGCCGGTATCGAAAAGGTCATCCCCTCCATGACCGACCTCGGCCTCTTCTGGCCCCTGCTGGCCACCTACGGCACGGGTCAGCGTGTGACGGTCTACAACACCATCATTACCGGCCCCAGGCAACCGGGCGAATCCGACGGCCCCGAGGAAATGTTCCTCATCCTCCTCGACAATGGCCGCACCAACATCCTCGCTGATGCAAAAGCCCGCGAAAGCCTCTATTGTATCCGCTGCGGAGCCTGCCTCAACGCCTGCCCCATCTATAAGAATATTGGCGGTCATAGCTATGGTACCACTTACAGCGGCCCCATCGGCTCGGTCATCACCCCGCACCTCAAGGATATGGGGGAATGGAAACACCTCAGCTACGCCTCCTCCCTCTGCGGCAACTGCACGGAAGTCTGCGCGGTAAAGATCAACCTCCACGAACTGTTGCTCGAAAACCGCTACGAAGCCGTCAAAGACGGCTATGCCTCCTGGTCGGAAAAACTCGCATGGAGAGTCTGGAAAAAAGCAAGCCTCAGCCGGAATATGATGAATATGGGTAACCCCCGCATAAAGAACTGGATGGTAAATAAAGCCTTCAAAGCCTGGACGGCCCATCGCGACCAACTGGAATTCTCCCCTCAAACCTTTAATCAGCGCTGGAAAGCAGAGAGGGCAGGATGATCCTATACTGTCTTCATAACACCCCGCGCCTGCAATATATCGTCGACTTCTGCTCAAAAGAGCTCTTCGACACCCCCGTCGACATCACCACGGATCTCCCCACATTCACCCAATACCCCGGACCAAAGATCAATTATTCGGATACACCCGTAGCCGGCGCGATCAACCTCCGGCCCACCGGCCTGCTCTTCGCCACCGGCATCGCCCCGCAACACATCGACTGCTTCGAATACAACGGCCGCAAAGCCTTTTTCGCAACCCTGGGCGACTTCCCCTTCGATCTCTTTTCAGCGGCCTTTTATCTCCTTAGCCGCTATGAAGAATACCTTCCGCATGAAAAGGACAGCTATGGCCGTTATGCCCATACCAATGCCCTCGCCTGGCGCGAAGGCTTCCTCGATCTTCCCCTTATCAATTACTGGCTCCAGGACTTCCGGGAAACCCTTACCCGCAAATACCCCGACCTGGTCTTTCGTTACCCCATCTTTAAATTCGTCCCCACCTATGATATCGATACGGCCTTTTCCTTTCTCCACAAAGGATGGCGGCGCAACGGAGGCGGCGCCATAAAAGCAATGATCACCGGTCAATGGCAGGCCCTCCGCCTTCGCATACAAACGCTTCTCCGCCGGGTACCGGATCCCTTCGACGCCTATGAATGGCTCGATTCCCTTCATCTGTATTGCCGGCTAAAACCCTACTACTTCTTTTTGGTCGCGGCCCGCAACAAAGGAGTGGATCGCAATATCCTGCCTTCCACGGCAGGCCTGCAACAACTGGTGCAATATCACGGCGCCGGCTATCGCATCGGCGTCCACCCCTCCTGGCAGAGCGGGGATGATAAAAAGTTGCTAAAGGAAGAGATCGAATGGCTGGAATACATGTCGGGACAACCCATCACCCGCAGCCGTCAGCATTATATCCGTCTGTCCCTCCCCGATACGTACCGCCGCCTGCTGGAACGCGGCATCGACCAGGAATTCTCGCTGGGCTATGGGAGCATCAACGGCTTCAGGGCTTCGGTAGCCTCGTCGTTTTACTGGTATGATCTGGAAAAAGAAGAACAGACAAAGCTTCGGGTCTTCCCTTTCTGCTTTATGGACGCCAACTCGTACTACGAGCAAGGCTACAGTCCCGCTCAGGCCATGCAGGAATTGATGAGGTATTATCGCCATATCCGCAAGGTCAACGGCCTGATGATCACCATCTGGCACAATGACTTCCTCGGCACCGATCCCCGGTTCGCCGGCTGGCGCGAAGTCTATGAAGTCTTTTTAAAAGAAGAAGTTTTCTGGGCATCGTGACCACCCCGCCTTAGTGCTTAAAGTGTCGCACCCCCGTGATCACCATCACCAGGTTCTTCTCTACACAATATTCGATGGAATCCTTGTCCCGGATAGACCCCCCCGGCTGTATAAAAGCCGTGACCCCGGCCGAATGCGCGATCTGCACGGAATCATTAAAAGGAAAGAACGCATCACTCGCCAGCACAGCGCCCTGCAGATCGAAATTGAACTGCCCCGCCTTGGCAATGGCCTGCCGCACAGAATCGACCCGGCTCGTCTGCCCGCAACCCTTGCCTACCAGCTGCAGATCCTTTATCAGTGCAATGGCATTCGACTTCAGATGCTTGCAGACAATATTCGCAAAGCTCAGATCTTCTTTTTCCGCCGCCGTGGCCGGCCGGCCACCCACCTCCTTCCACTCGGAATAATTCCCTTCATCGGTCTGCTGCTGCAACACCCCATTCAACAGACTGCGGTATTGCTGCGTCGCCGTCACGCGCATCTTCTGCACCAGCAGGATTCGGTTCTTTTTCGACCGGAGGATCGCCAGCGCATCTGCAGTAAAGGCCGGGGCGATCAGCACTTCAAAAAAGATCTCATTGATGGCTTCGGCCGTAGCCTTGTCCACCGGGCGGTTACACGCGAGCACACCACCGAACGCACTTTCAGGATCACCGGCCAGCGCGCTGTCCCAGGCCTCTTTCAACGAATCCCGGATAGCCACCCCACAAACATTCGTATGCTTGATGATGGCAAACACCGGGCGGCTCTCACCGCTGAACTCCTGGATCAATTGCACGGCAGCGTCTACATCCACCAGGTTATTATAAGAGAGCTCTTTCCCGTTCACCTGGTCAAAAAGATCTTCCAGCTTCCCATAGAACCGCGCCGACTGATGCGGGTTCTCGCCATATCGCAGCACTTTGGGCGAAGGCACGGACTCGAAAAAATAATCGGCGCCTTCCGGGCTGAAGTATTTGGCGATCACCACATCGTAATGCGCACAGACCTCAAAAGCCTTTGCCGCCAGCATCCGCCGCTGCTCCAGCGTCGTCTCCCCTCCCTGCTCCGCCAGCACATTCACCAGCCACGAATACTGCGCCTTCGAGGCAATGACCACCACATCTTTATGGTTCTTGGCAGCTCCGCGGATCATCGAAGGCCCACCCACATCTATCTTTTCAATGATCGCCTTGTCATCCTTCGTGTTCGCTACCGTCTCCTCGAAAGGATAAAGGTCCACGATCACCAGGTCGATCTCGGGTATCCGATAACGCGCCATTTCTTCGACATCGGTAGGATTATCCCTCCGCCCCAAAATGCCCCCGAACACCGAAGGATGCAGGGTCTTCACCCTGCCCCCCAAAATGGAGGGGTACGTGGTAAGGTTTTCCACCGGTACACAGGGCAGTCCCAGCGTTTCGATGAACTGCTGAGTACCCCCCGTAGAGTAGAGGATCACCCCTAAATCATGTAGTTTTTTAACTATAGGTTCCAGGCCGTCCTTATAAAAGACGGAGATCAGTGCCGAGTTGATTTTCTTATTCATAAAGGAGGCGCAAAAATACAAAATTGGGCCCTACCGGCACGAAAAAACCGGCCAAAGGCCGGTCAACTTCGTTCCGACTACGGATTCACCCTGCTTTTGCAGGGCGAATCCGGTCGTTTTGAATGGTAACAGGAGGTAAGCCCAGATGGATTTTCTCATGCGTACTAAATACAGTGCGCACTCCGTTATATCTTGGCTTGGCAGCATCAGCATACATACCCCAACACACATAGAAAAAAACAGGATAAGGTGTTAATGGTTATGTATGCTGTTGCTAACTAAACTTTTCGGTCGGTTGGAAAGACTGATACGTCGGCAGTCAGGCAGTTACAGCAGGTACAAAGCACAGGCAACACTTTTAAGGATATCAAATATTAAAAACGGGACGTTCGGCAACCTCTTTACTAAATGTCCTATAAAAAACTTAAACCGGTGAAAATGCGGGGCGAAAAATGACCCGTGATTTTTTTGCGTAAAAAGCGCAAGTTTTCACTGCGTGTTTCACGTGCAATTCCCGCGATATTTTACTGTTTTTTATATGCAGAAAAAACCTTTTTTTTGTCATATTTAGCTCCTGATTGTCTGATCCCCTTTACTTTACGGATAATATTAATTTATAATTAGGTGATTTATATTTCCTTGTGAAAAGCGCTGTGTCAACGTTGGGAATACATTTACAATAGCAAATTATTCTTCAACATTCAAAAACAGTCAGCTATGAACACTATTGCAAAAAAATCCGTAAATGCAGGAAAATTCCTCGAAAACCAACAGGTAACCAACCTCCTCAGCAACTACAAGCAGAATCGTTGGGTAGACAATTCCGAAAAGATCGGGAAAGAAGACTCGTTAACCGTCTCCGTTTCCGTCGAACAACTGGAAATGCTGATCGAGCGGATCAAACTGCACGGCGGAGATGGAGTTCGTTTTCATTTTGCAGCTTACCCGGAAGAGTATGCTCCGCAACCTGAATTCGCCGGCCGCCAAACCATCATAATGGTTGGAACAAAAAGTTCGGAAGGCGCCAATAAAGAGATCTATACGTCGGAAGGAAAGAACGCGCAGATCCTCGCTTTTGGCGACGCTCCAATGTGCCCTCCTTTCTGTGGGTCCGGCTTGGGCAAGACCAAGAGCACTTCGCTGGTCGATCGTGGTGACAATGGAATGGTCGTAGCCTAACCACTGCTTATAATAAAAAAAGTTAGCTGCCCGGGGATATGCACCGGGCAGCTTTTTTAGTAGAATAAGTGAGAAATAAGAATTATTTTGCTGGCAAATGACCTATTTTGTCAGTCTATTCGTCGTGATCATTGCCTTGCTGGCCAGTTTCGCTCTCTATTACCAGGGGCCATCCGATAAGTATTTACGCCTTTTCCCTTACTTCCTGCTGATAGTGACCGCTATTTGGGGAATATGCACCTACCTCGCAATGCATACGATCAATAACATGACGTTGTTCAATCCGCTGACCATTTTTCAATGTAGTTTTTATTTTTACATCCTGTACCGAATCATCCGCCATCCCACCATAAGGAAGATGGCCTTGCATCTTATCTGGATCTACCCGCTCATCGCCGGAATAAATATCCTGTTCATACAAAAGATCAATACCTTTCACACCATCACCTACTCACTGGGAGGTCTGTTGGTGGTTGCGTTTTGCGTATTTTATTTCTTTGAATTGTTCCAGCGGCCCCAGTCGGTCAACCTAAGCAGGAACCCGGATTTCTGGGTATGTTCCGGTCTCCTTTTTTACTTTTCCTGCAGTTTTCCGATCTATGGGATGGCCAATCAACTGAATAAGATCCCCCGGATCATCCTAAGGAATTTGAATCAGATCTTCACCGTACTTGATGTCCTCTTGTATTTATCCTTTGCTATCGCCTTCCTATGCCGGCTGAAAATCAGGAAATCGTCACTATAATCCTTTTGGGGATCGCGCTGGCCCTACTTCTCGTAGGGTTCATCGTCACCATGCTCTTTCTGTACCAACGCCGTCAGCATCGGCAGGAACAACAACTGGTACGCATGAAAGACCAGTACCAGCAGGAACTTCTCCGTTCCCAACTCGAGATCCAGGAAACTACCTTGAAGACCATCGCAATGGAACTCCACGATAATATCGGCCAGGTCCTTTCCGTGGTAAAACTTTCCCTCTCCATCCTCCCGCTGGAAAAAGATCATGCCGCCTATGAAAGCGTCACCGCCAGCCGGCAGATGCTCAACAAGGTCATCTTCGACATGGGGAACCTCACAAAAAGCATGCATACGGACCGGATCACCCAGATCGGCCTCGTGGAAGCCATCCGTTTCGATCTCGACAGTATCCAGCGCACCGGGTTGTTAAAAGTAGACTTCTCCGTGGACGGCGACGAATATCGCTTTGAGGATCAACGATCTATATTCCTTTTCCGGATGTTTCAGGAGATGATGAATAATATTTTGAAACATTCCAAAGCAACCCACGTAAATATTGCGGTTAATTACTCAATTGATAATAAATTTGTTCTGAAGGTAGAGGATAATGGGGTAGGGTTCGACGTCGAGAAGAAGCGGACTCAAGCATCCTCCTCCAGCGGAATTGGCCTGAAAAGTATGACAAACCGTGCCTCCCTGATCGGCGCTCAGATCATTGTTCAAAGTCAGCCAGGCAAAGGAACTTCCATCAAGGTGGAACTACCCCTGGAAAAGGAAATATAACGGGCTATAGGCCCAATAACTTGATTATGGGAGCAGCAACAAAGAAAATACAGGTCGGCATTGTAGATGATCACAGCCTCCTGCGAAAAGCGCTGGCTAAGCTGATCGGCTCCTTTGAGACGTATGCGGTTCTATTCGAAGGCGACAACGGGAAGGATATCAAAACCAAGATCACCCAACACGTCATCCCGGATATCGTCATCCTGGACGTTAACATGCCGGATATGGACGGCTATGAAACGGTGAGATGGCTGCACAAGAACTTCCCCCAGGTAAAAGTACTGGCGCTCTCCATGTTCAGCGATGAGAATACCATCATCCGGATGCTCCGCCTCGGAGCCAAAGGCTATATCCTGAAGAATATCGAACCCGAAGAGCTGAAACTGGCCCTCGACTCCATCATGAAAAAGGACTTTTACCTGTCGGAATATATTTCGGGCAAGATCATCAGCGGCCTGCACAAAGACCTCGGCAATCCCGAAGATCCCATTGTGCTCAACGATAAGGAAAAAGAATTCCTCCGGCTCGTCTGCTCGGAACTCTCCTATAAGGATATCGCCGACAAGATGTTCATCAGCCCGCGCACCGTCGACAACTACCGGAATACCTTATTCGAAAAACTAAAGGTGCGAACCCGCGTCGGACTGGTCATGTTCGCGATCAAGAACGGCCTCGTGGAGATCTGACCTTCCTGGTCAACCCCAGTAACAATACCGGCAGGAATACCAGGTTGGTGATGGTCGCTATCACCAGCGTCAGCGACGTCAGCCATCCAAGCGCCAGGATGCCCCCGAAATCGCTGAAACAAAAGATCACGAAACCCGCCGTCAGCACCATCGAGGTATAAAGGATACTGATCCCCGTCGTATTGATCGTATCTATCACCGCCCCTTCGCTTTCAGCCTTCTCACCTACTACCTGTTTATAATTCACGAGGAACCGGATGGTAATATCGATGGCGATGCCCAACGCAATACTGAATACGATCACCGTTGAAGGTCGTAGCCTGACCCCCGCCCAGCCCATGATCCCCGCCGTTATCAGCAACGGGATCACATTCGGCACCAGGCTGCAGATCAGGATTCGCAGACTCCTGAAGAGGAAAAGCATACAGGCGGCGATCAACAGGAAGGCCCACTGGATACTATCCTTCAACCCCTTGATGATAAAACTGCTTCCTTCCAGGTAGGTCACGCTGGTACCCGTAAACGTAACCCGGTATCTCGAAGAGTCGAACAGCCCGGTTGTCTTCTTCTGCAGGTCGTCAAGTACGGCCGGCAGCCGCTTGCTCCCGATGTCCATCATCTGGACACTCACCCGCAACTGCTGCTGATTGCTGTCCACGAAACTGAATAACAACTTCGTCAGGTTGTTCTTGGCCGCCCCGCCCCCGGCCGGCGCCTTCTCCCCCAGGTTCAGGTACGAAAAAAGGAAATTAAGGTCCATCTGGTTGGGCACTATATACCCCGAACTATCGGTCTCATAATAGGCCTGCCGCACGAACTTCAACCCCTCCACCAGCGACAACGGCCGGGCCATCTCGGGCTGCGCCGCAATATAGGCGGACAATCGGTCGATACTGTCCAGCGTCCTCGCCATCCCTACCCGAAGCCCCTTCTTACGCTTCGTGTCGATCACTATCTCCAATGGCATCACCCCCTTGAAATTGGTTTCGAAGAATTTCAGGTCGGTATAGAGCCGGTCCTTCTGCGGCAGATCATCCACGATAAACCCCTCCGAACGCAGCCGGAACATCCCCGCTATCGAAATACCAAGGATCACTACCGTTGCCGTATAAATGATCCGCTGGTGATGGAGGGTCCAGACCTCCAGCCTTTTCAGCACGGCGGCAAGCCAGCGGTTCTGTAAATAACGCATGTGCTTCGGCTTCGGCGCCGGCAGGTAACTCAGCACCACGGGGATCAGGATAAAGGAAATAAAGAACAACAACATAATATTGATCCCGGCCACCACCCCGAATTCATTCAATATCGCACTCCTGGTGAGCGCAAAGACCCCGAAACCGATGGCCGCCGTCAGATTACAGAAAAGCGTAACGACCCCCATCCGGCCGATCATGACCACCAGGGCCTCGTGTTTGTCACCCGTATCCCGGTAGGCCGTATGATATTTGTTCATGAAATAGATACAATTGGGGATGCCGATGACGACGACAAGGGTGGGGGTGAGGGCGTTTAGTAACGTGATCTTATAGCCCAGCAGATCCATCGTCCCGAGGCTAAAAATAACCCCGATGATCACCACCGCCAGCGACAGCAACATCGTACTGACGCTCCGGAAAAAAAGTAAAAGGATCAGCGACAATACACACACCGACCCCAGCAGGAACCAGGTGGTCTCGGATGCCACCTTGGCGGCCATCTTGGTCCGGATCAGCGGCAGACCGCTGTAATGCATGTCCAACCCGTTGCGCAGCCCAAAACTGTCCACCAATTGGGTGATCCCGGTCACCGTCACTATCCGCCGCGCGGAATTCATCACCGCTTTATTGACATGTACCGCCGTCAGCCAGGTACTGGTCTGGCTATTATACAAAAGGCCCTGGTAAAAAGGCAAACCCAGCAGCACCGCCTTGCCGCTGTCGATCACCGCCTGCGTGGCGGGATGCGCCGGGAAGATAGGCAGCGCCTTCATCCGTTGGGCCACCGTATCCCGTATCAGGTTCAGGGCAGAAGACACCCCCAGCACATCGTCCACCCCGGGCACCTTCTTCAGGGCCTCCGCGAGCGCAATATAATCGGTAAAGACGGGCAGCTGAAAAAGCTTGTCCGTCTGAACACCTATCACCAGCAGGTTCCCGTCATCCCCAAACTGCCTCCTGAATTCCTGGTAGGCCTTGTACTTGGGATTGTCGGTAGGTATGGCACTGTTGAAATCATAGCTCAATTTCACATGGGACGCCCGGAAAGCCATATAACCAGTGACGGATAACAACGCGATAAGCCAAAATAACCGGAATTTGAGGACCAGACGGGCAATGGATTCCCACATGATGAAAATTTTACTTTGCAAATAAACGTATTTTTACAAGTGCAACTTCACAAGACAAAAGGAATAGTCCTCAAAGGAGTGAAATACGGCGAGACAAGCCTCATCGTCACCCTCTACACCGAACTCTTCGGCATCCAGTCCTATCTCGTCAATGGCGTCCGCACAAACACCCGCAAGGGTCCCGGCAAAGCCAACCTCTTCCAACCCGCTGCCATCCTGGACCTGGTGGTCTATCACAACGAGCTGAAAAACCTCCAGCGCCTCCGCGAATTCAAATGGGCGATCCTTTATCAAAATATTTTCTTCGACGTGCTGAAGAACGCCGTCGCACTGTTTATGGTGGAGTTGCTGCAGAAATGTATAAAACAACCGGAACCCAACCCGGAACTGTTCTATTTCATCGAAGACGCGTTTCTCCACCTCGATAGGGCCGATGGCCGCGTCCTGGCCAACTTCCCGCTTTTCTTCATCCTCCACCTCGCCGGCTTCTTCGGATTCAAGATCGAAGACACGTACAACGAGCACAACGCCTTCCTGGATCTCCGGGAAGGGCAATTCGTTTCCGAACACCCCGAATATCCCCAGATGCTCGAAGGCGCACATAGCTATACTACGGCTCAGTTGCTACGCGTACAACAGCCGGCAGAACTCCAGGAGATCGCCCTCAACCAGGAAACCCGCCGCACTCTGCTCCTGGCCTATCGGACATTCTATGCGCTCCACGTCCCCGACTTCGGCGAGATGCGAACCCTCACCGTCCTCCAGACCGTTTTGGCTTAGATCAGTCTTTTCACCTTTTCCAACCCCTCTAACAACAATACCCCCGGCTTCTTTCCCGCTGCAAAACTTCCCAATACCCCATCCAACCCAAGCGCCCGGGCCCCGTTCAGCGTCGCCCACCGCAGCAGTTCCGACATCTCCAAATCAGGGAAAGCAGCACTCAAGGTCTTTAACTCCTCCAAAATCGAAAGCCGATGGTTGGATGCCAGACTATCCGTCCCCACCACGATCGGCCGCCCGCTGCCCACCAGCAGCTCCACATCCGGCAACTCCCCGCCGATATAAAGATTGGCGTTGGGGCACAAACAAAAATGCAGGTCAAAACCCTCCGCAGCCCGGAGATCCTCCTCCGTTGTCGCAATAGCATGCACCACGATCATCGGCTGGCGTTTGTCAAAATAAGCCAGCCAGCTCTCCAGGCTCCGCCGGCCCGTGCCCTTGAAAAAAGAAATATCCAACCCGAGCGTCGCATACAACCGCAAAAGATCGCCCCTCCCCGTCAGAAAGAACACATCTTCTTCCGGGCTCTCCTGGTTGTGGATCGACAATACCCGACCGGCCGCCCGCCCCGCGATCAGGCGGAACAACGCCGGCGACACCGAATACGGGGCATGCGGCACGATGGAGGCCGCCCCCGCCCCCGCCGCCTCGAATTGGGCCAAAAGACCCAGTGCGGCCGAAAACCGCATACTCGCTCCCCCCTCGATAAACCCGATCGTTTCTATGAAATTCGTGTAGGCCAGCCGTCCCAGCCGCTTCTGCTGCAGCGTATCGGCCGTGTTGCAGATATCCCCCACGGCCACAATGCCATTGTCCAGCATCTCCTGCTCCCCCGCGGCGATCGCCGCGGCAAGAGCGGCAAGGGCGGCAACCCCGCCCCCGGCCTCACTCCTTTGCCGGATCACCGCCGACAAAAAATCCACTAACCCCGTTTGCTCGGGGATCACCCCCCTCATATGCGACAACTCCAGATGACAATGACAATTCACAAAACCCGGGCTCAGCAGCCCCGGATAATAAACCACATCCTCCCCCGCCGCCGCAGCCGGCACCACCGCCTGCACAATACCTTCATCGGACGTCACCAGCACACTGTCCGCCGGCGCAAAACCTTCGCCGGTGAATAAATAATCGGCTTTGAATTTTCGATAAGTCATTGACAAACATTTTATCTTTGCGTTTCGCCACGTATTGATGGCCCAAATATATGCTAGATAAACTGGAAGCCATAAGAGCCCGATTCGAAGACCTTGGAGTAGCCCTGAGTAACCCGGAAGTCGTCAGCGACAACCGCCGGTTCAGCGCCATGAGCAAAGAATACCGCAGCGTTGAGAAGATCGTCCGGGCTCACGACGAATACAAGAACCTGCTGGATACCATCGACTTCAACAAAGAAGCCCTCAACGGGGACGACGCAGAACTGCGCGATCTGGCGAAGGCGGAAGCCCCCGCCCTGGAAGAACGTAAAACCCAGCTGGAAGCCCATATTCGCCAGCTCCTGATACCCAAAGACCCGCAGGATGAGAAGAATGCCATCCTCGAGATCCGGGCAGGGACGGGCGGCGACGAAGCCAGCCTCTTTGCCGGCGATCTGCTCAGGATGTACATAAAATATTGTGAGAAGCGAGGCTGGAAAACCGCCATCCTCAGCGAAAGCGAAGGCACCGTCGGCGGCTACAAGGAAGTACAGGTGGAAGTCGTCGGCGACGATGTCTATGGTACCCTCAAGTTTGAAAGCGGCGTCCACCGCGTTCAACGCGTCCCCGACACCGAAACCAGCGGCCGGGTACACACCAGCGCCGCCACCGTAGCCGTCATGCCCGAAGCCGAAGAAGTAGACTTTGAACTAAAGGAAAGCGACGTAAAGATGGAAACAGCCCGAAGCGGCGGCGCGGGCGGGCAAAATGTAAATAAGGTGGAAACAAAGGTGTTTCTGACCCATATCCCCACCGGCGTAGTGGTCGTCTGCCAGACCGAACGCAGCCAATTGGGAAACCGCGAAAAAGCCATGCAGATGCTCCGTACGAAGCTGTACGAAGACCAGGTCCGGAAACAGGAAGAAGAGATCGCCCGCCACCGGAAAAGCCTCGTCAGCACCGGTGACCGAAGCGCCAAGATAAGAACCTATAACTTCCCGCAGGGCCGGGTCACCGACCACCGCATCGGCCTCACCGTCTATAATCTCGACGACGTTCTCAATGGCAACATCCAGGAATTTCTCGACGCCCTGCAATTTGCCGAGAATGCCGAAAAGATGGCCCGCCAGAATTAGCGCTGAAACCCACGACCAGCCTGATTTACATGCGATTACACCGGTCATGGTTCCCCGGAGAAAGGTCTCGGTGACATTAAAAGGGAATTAAAACCCATGCAAAAGACAAAAGAAGAGGGGCCTTTCACGTTATTTTAACGATAGATGTTTAAACTTTGCCCTTCAATCATTGTCTGTATTATACAGTAGTTCTTTAAAATTCGGTGCTAAAACTTGCTACAAAGCAGGAAATTGTATATCTTAATAAGGGGTAATGCTAAATAAATGTTATTACTCCCAATTGGGGAATCGGAAAGTCAATTTGCATCGTAACTTTGACATGTAATGCGGACACAACATTGGCACCTGTTTTGCGTTATATAGTATACAAACAGTCTTTTCTATTTGACTCACATAAAGCAGTCAATTTTCTCATAAGCAGTTAGTTTTGGTTACGACCCCTGTTTCTACAGGGGTTTATTTTTTTATACCCGGTCCAACTAACGGTAAAGTCTAAGTGCTCCGGTCTTTCGCTCCCGGCAACAGCAGGAAATTACTGAACCCATACCCAAAACCCGCCCCGAACATATCGGCAATGATATCCCCGAGGTCATAATCCCGCCCGGGGATCCAGTACTTCTGGACATACTCCATCGCGACGCCGAACCCATTGGAAAGCATATAGAAACAAAAGAATCCCACCAGCAGTTGCCGGAAAGAGACCGCCCGTTTCGTCAGGAAAAGACACCATAGGAACACGAACCCGCCAAACAGCCCCACATGCACCACCTTGTCAAAATTGGGCAGCGCGAACCTGGATTCGTTTGGGATATAAGACCCGGGAATACACATCGCGACAACGATGAGTAGGGTCCAGATGACGGGTACATACAGCGGCGACAGGTATTTTTGAATGAATGGGAACATACAGATGAATCTGACGGAAATTAAAAAAAAAGTCCCTCATGATGGGACTTTTTTTTCTATGACTGTAGAGTTTTTTCTACTATTGACTTTGTAACGACTTGCCAAGCGACTGCATCTTCTGCAGCGTCGGCGAAGGACTGCCGCCCTTTTTCTCGATGGTGATGGCAAACGCCTGGGCTTTCTGGGTGTTTTTCATCTTTAAAATAACCTTGTCGTCCGTGGCGTCAAAGACCCCGAGGTCCTTGGGCGGCTGCTTGTTGTCGATCAGCGCCCACAACTGGTACTGCTGATCCGAAGGCAGCTTCGGCATGTTCTTGACGATGAGATAGACGTTCGTCGAGGTCGAATCCCAGTAGATATTGGCCGAGGACTTCGGGGCTACCGTCGTTCCGACCATGTTGACGACCATCGTGTTCGGATCGCTCACGACCTTTTGCTCCTCGACGATCCTGTTCAGGATGTTCCGGGTGGTGTCCAGTGAAACGCTGAGGCGGTCCTTTGCCGCGGTCAGCTCCTTGTTGTCTTCACGGGCCTGGTAATAGAGATACCCCAGTCCAATAAGTAATAAGACAGAGGCAGCAGCTACGAATCGCAGCATACCGGATTGGCGGACCGGAGTCTTTGCATTTTCCATGTTGATGATTTTAGGTGGAATTGAAGAAGACGCCGCTCGGGTTTCCTGCCCGACGGCTTCTAAAACTTTCACCTTGACCTCTGGAGGGGGAGGCACCGCATTCTCGGCTGCGTATGCTTCAAGCTTTTCTTCAAATTTCCTGCGTGCTGCTACCAACTCAGGATATTGAGCACAATATCGCTCAAACTCAGCCCGTTCCGGCTCGCTGGCCAGACCCATCACATAACTTTCGATGATGCCGCTTTCTATGTAATCTTTTACGTTCACTTTAGATATTCTCTTAATTGTAGTAACGCATTCCTGATCCGGGTCTTGACGGTACCGAGGGGGATAGACATCATTTCTGCTATCTCCTCATGCGTAAAACCCTTGAAGTAAGCCAATTCCACTAATATCCGGTGCTCAGGCTTCAACGTCTCCAATACCTTTTTTAAGCCGATATTATCAACGTTCTGTTGCGTGGTCTGGTTGGCTACACCCTTATATACGTTATCCGGTAACTCCTGGTTTTTTTGAGAGTTCTGATAACTTTTCGATCGAAGGGTATCGATGGAAGCATTCCTGGCAATATTCAGCATCCAGGTAAATAACCGTCCCTTGGTCTGGTCGTACGTCTCTATCTTCCGCCAGATGTTGATGAACACCTCCTGCAATACATCGCTGGCCAATTCGGAATTGTCTGTAATTATCTGTTTAATAATGCTGTATAAGGCTCCAGCATAGTTGTCATAGAGGAAACCGAAAGCCTGGTTATTCCTTTCTTTCAACGCCAGCACCAATTCCTGCTCTGTATAGGTAGTAGGTATTCCCAAGGTTTAATTAAATAGATACACTAAAGTAAAGAAATTGTGCGTGAGATGCACTGATCAGTGCACAATGTTGCCATACGCAGTGGCATCCATCAACTTATCAAGGTCGGCAGGGTCCTTCACCGTCATCTTGATCATCCATCCCTTCCCATATGGGTCGGAATTGACGAGATCGGGAGCGGCTCCCAGTTCGGGATTCAGCTCCAGGATCGTCCCGGCCACGGGCAGATACAGGTCCGACACCGTCTTTACCGCTTCCACCGTACCAAAAACGGTTTCCGCCGCCAGCGCTTTCCCCACCGTCTCTACTTCGACATAGACAATATCTCCCAGTTCCTTCTGTGCGAATTCCGTAATGCCGATGACGGCGACATTATCCTTTTCCAGTCTGATCCATTCATGGTCCTTCGTGTAACGCAAATTATCAGGGAAGTTCATGGCTGTTAAATTTTTATGCTGCAAAGATTACAAAAAGCCATCGAAATAAGCTCACTCCGGGATTAATTATTTGGCCTGTGCACCAATCTCATTTTCAATATCCTTACCTCCTCTTTTGGCCGGTCCAGGGGGGCGCCGCTGGTGGGCACCGCGGCAATGGAATCCACGACCTCCATCCCCCGGATAACCTCCCCGAAAACCGTATAGCCCTGGTCAAGATGCGGCGCCCCGCCGATGGTCTTATAGACCTCCCGCTGGGCGATCGGGATCTTTCTGCCCTTCAGCCGGTTGATCTCCACCGAATCCAGCCCGGCGTCGGTAAATTTTTTCCCCTGCACGATATAGAATTGGCTTCCGCTACTGGCCCGGGTCGGATTGACATCGTCATTGGTCCGCGCCGCACCAAGGGCGCCGCGATGATGGAATAGCGTCGCCCGGAATTCCGCCGGTATCGTATAGCCGGGCCCCCCGCTGCCACCCCGGCTTAGCGGCTTGCCCCAGGACGTATCGCGTGGGCCTTCCCTGCTGTCCGGATCTCCCGATTGGATCATAAAATTGCGGATGACCCGGTGGAACAAAAGACTGTCATAATACCCCTTCTTCACCAGTAGCAGGAAGTTATCCCGGTGTTGGGGCGTCGAGTCCGACAGCCGGATCACCAGGCTCCCCCTGGTGGTTATGACTTCTACGTCGCGACGCAGATCCTTCTTTCGAAGGCCATTGGAAAGCTTTGGATTACAGGCAGCCAGGAGAACAAGCACACTTGCCGCCGTCAGCAGTCTTTTTATCATAAATTGTCTGGCTCTTCGCCGATCGGCGAATTGTCGAAATACAAAAGGATATGATCCTTCAGGAAATTCTCCTGCTCTATAAGTCCCATCACCGGCAGCGCTTTGAGCTGGCCAAAATGCGGCCAACCCTGATCATCAACCCCTTCCAGCCGGTAAAATCCGCTCTGCGCAAACAGCGTACACACCGCGATATGCATGAGGTCCTGTTTCTCCTCCTTGGAGAACTTCTTGCGGATATCCCCCAACTCCTGCACCCCTATAAGGAATAGAAGCGTCTCCATGTCAGGCTTCTTGCCAAACCGTTCGACAAGACGCGCTTCCAGGTTCCACCAACGGGCTTGCAGATCATCCTGTAATTGTTGCATGGGCGCAAAGGTACGACATCATATCCGCTCAACCACCACCGCCGTTCCATAGGCCAGAACCTCGGTCACCCCATTCATTACTTCGTTGGCGTCGTACCGCATGGCAATGATGGCATTCGCACCCCGCTCGGCGGCATGCTGCATCATGTACTGGAAAGCCTCCTCCCTCGTTTTCTCGCACAGCTCCACATAGATTGAGATCTGCCCGCCGAACAAGGTCTGCAGGCCACCGGCAAGATTGCCAAGCACGCTGCGTGACCGGACGGTAATCCCCCGGACCACCCCCAGGTTGCGTACGATGCGGTGTCCGTCCAATGCAGTGCTGGTGGAGATCATAGTAGGGTCTATCATATTAAAGGTTTTAGGATGAAAATTACACCATATCAGCCTTACCTTTGCCCAAAAATCAGAAAATGTTACAAGTGGCATTTATCCGTCAGAACGTAGAGTTTGTAAAGGAAAGGCTGGGTGTCAGGAACTTTGCCGATATCGACCTGGTCGATAAAATCGTAGCCCTTGACGACCAGCGCCGGAAACTCCAACTGGGATCCGATACGACCCAGTCGAAGATAAATGCCCATTCAAAAGAGATCGGCGGCCTCATGGCAAAGGGACAAAAACAGGAAGCCGAAGAAAAGAAACAGGAAGTGGCCGCGCTAAAAGCCGCCCTGACCCCCATCGCGGAACAGTTGGCCACGGTAGAAGAACAGCTCAACGCTGACCTCCTTCGCCTGCCCAACCTCCCCGCGGCGGCCGTACCCCGCGGAAAGACACCCGAAGACAATGTCACCATCCGGGAAGGCGGCAGCAAACCCACGCTGTCAAAAGACGCCGTCCCACACTGGGACCTGGCAAAAAGATACAACCTCATCGACTTCGAGTTGGGGAATAAGATCACGGGCAGCGGCTTCCCGGTATACATCGACAAGGGCGCAAAACTGCAGCGCGCCCTCATCCAGTACTTCCTCGACTATAACACCGCCGCCGGCTACACGGAATACCAGCCTCCCATTATGGTCAACGAAGCCTCCGCCCGCGGCACCGGGCAACTGCCGGACAAGGAAGGCCAGATGTACTATGTGGGAGAAGACAACCTCTACCTCATCCCCACAGCCGAAGTGCCGGTGACGAATATCTTCCGCGACGAGATCCTCAAAGACACCCAACTCCCGGTACGCATGACTGCCTATACCCCCTGCTTCCGCCGCGAGGCGGGCAGCTATGGCAAGGACGTCCGGGGCCTTAACCGCCTGCATCAGTTCGACAAGGTAGAGATCGTACAACTGGTGGACCCCGCAAAAAGCTATGAAGTGCTGGAAGAGATGGTTCTCCACGTGGAAAGACTGTTGCAGTCGCTGGAACTGCCCTATCGCATTCTTCGGCTATGCGGCGGCGATATGGGCTTTACTTCGGCCATGACCTACGACTTCGAGGTCTTCAGCGCCGCCCAGGAAAAGTGGCTGGAAGTCAGCTCCGTCAGCAATTTCGAAGCCTTTCAGACAAATCGCATGAAGATCCGCTACAAAGACGCTGCCGGCAAACCCCAGCTCCTCCATTCCCTCAATGGCAGCTCGCTGGCCCTTCCCCGCATCGTGGCCTGCCTGCTCGAGAACCACCAGGCAAATGACTTCATCGCCCTGCCGAAGTCGCTGCATTCCTACTTCGGCGCCGATCGCATCAGTTAAGTTGCAACAATATGCCGCCCCGGCGCCGCATGGCGCCTATAAACATACGGCTGCAGGGCCTCTGGCAGCCTGCAGCCGTTTATCTTTCTTTATTGGGAGGGGGAGAATGTCGATGGTTAGGTTCTACGGTCACAAAATGTACGGCTTGTCTTACCAAGTCTTACTGCGATCTTACCAGCCTTGTTTGGCGATACCGGCCTTTATTGCTGCAAGGGCCTTTTCTTCGCCCAAAAGGGTAGTCAGCTTGTTACCCTTCCCATCGTTTCCCTGCGCCATATAAGCACCCTTCGCGGTCTTCGTAATAACGGCATCCTTTATGGGCACATTCTTCTCTTTCGTCTTGACATTGTAGGCCGTAAGTGTTACTTCTGACATAATTCGTTGATTTAGTTCCTGCTATGGCAGGTCTGGTTAGTAGTAATTATTGTAATATTAGCGATTTTGACGCATTCTGCCGCAAAAAGTTTTGCTTCCGCCGGCGCCTATACGTCCAGTTTCGCATATTTGGCGTGGGATTCGATAAATTCACGCCGCGGCGCCACCTCATCTCCCATCAGCATACTAAAGATCCGGTCTGCCTCGGCGGCGCTCTCGATCGTCACCTGCTTCAGCGTACGCGTATCCGGGTTCATCGTCGTGTCCCAAAGCTGGTCGGAATTCATTTCCCCAAGCCCTTTATATCGCTGCACCGTTACGCTGTCTTCCCTGCCATTGCCAAGCTTCTCGACCCAACCCCTCCGCTGATCCTCATTCCAGGCATAGGACTGCTCCTTGCCCTTCTTCACAAGATACAAGGGTGGCTGCGCAAGATAAACATACCCCTGCTCCACCATCTCCTTCATATACCGGTAGATAAAGGTCAGGATCAACGTGGCGATATGGCTTCCGTCCACATCGGCATCGGTCATGATGATCAGCTTGTGATAACGCAGCTTGGCGATATTCAGTGCCTTCGGGTCTTCCGCCGTTCCCACCGTCACCCCCAGGGCCGTATACATATTGCGGATCTCTTCGTTCTCATAGATCTTATGCTCCATCGCCTTCTCGACGTTGAGGATCTTACCCCGCAACGGCAGAATAGCCTGAAAGCTGCGATCCCGACCCTGCTTGGCCGTACCACCCGCCGAGTCCCCTTCCACAAGGAACAACTCGCAGCGATCCGGGTTCCGGTCCGAACAGTCGGCCAGCTTGCCGGGAAGCCCGCCCCCGCTGAGTACGCTCTTCCGCTGTACCAGCTCCCGCGCCTTCTTCGCCGCCGCTCTCGCCTGCGCCGCCAGGACCACTTTGGCGATGATATTCTTGGCTTCCCGGGGGTTTTCCTCCAGGTATTCGTTCAGGGCTTTGCTCACCGTAGAATCCACCACCCCGCTGACTTCATTATTTCCCAGCTTGGTTTTCGTCTGACCCTCGAATTGCGGCTCCGGCACCTTCACCGAAATGATCGCGCTCAACCCTTCACGAAAATCATCCCCTTCGATCTCGACCTTCGCCCGCTCAAAAAGCCCTTCCCGGTCTCCATAGGACTTGAAGACCCGGGTCAGCGCCCGGCGAAAACCGGCCACATGCGTGCCGCCTTCTATCGTATTGATGTTGTTGACATAAGAATAGATATGTTCGCTGTAGCTGTCATTGTACGTCAGCGCTACTTCGACGGCGACATTGGTAACCTCATCCCGGCCTTCCACAAAAATGATCTTGGGGATCAGCGCCGCCCGGCCCGCATTCTTGTCCAGCATGTCCACGAACTCCACGATCCCGCCCTCACTGTAAAACGTCTTGCTGTAATGGTTGCCATCCTCTTCCTTTTCCCGCAGGTCCTGCAGGATGATGCGCACCCCCCGGTTGAGGAACGATAGCTCCCGGAGCCTGCCTTCAAGGATATCCCTGTTGTAGTCCGTCGTGATAAAAATGCTCGCATCGGGCCAGAACCGCACCGTCGTCCCCGTCTTCTCGCTGACCCCGATCTCCCTTACCTGGTACTGCGGCACCCCGATCTTGTACGCCTGCTCGAAGATCTTGCCTTCCCGGTAAACCGTCACATGCAGGTCCGAACTCAACGCATTCACGCAACTGACACCCACCCCGTGAAGCCCGCCGGATACCTTATACGTGTTCTTATCGAATTTTCCCCCGGCATGCAAAATGGTCATGACCATTTCCAGGGCGCTCTTCTGCTCCTTCGTATTGATCCCGGTAGGGATACCACGGCCATCATCCTCCACTTGCACGGAATTGTCCTCGAAGATCGTAACCACGATGTTCTTACAATATCCCGCCAGGGCCTCGTCGATGGAGTTGTCCACCACCTCGTATACCAGGTGATGCAGGCCCTTGACGCCGATATCACCGATATACATGGCAGGACGCTTGCGGACGGCCTCCAAACCTTCGAGAACCTGGATACTGTCTGCCCCATATCCGTTGCCGGCTGAGGTCATGACTTCCTGTGTTGTTTCACTCATATTTTTTCGACTGGAATAGTGTAGTTAACAATAAATTAATAAGGCTCGCAAATGTACGAAAAATAAGGGGTTCCCGAGGTTTTAATATCCCCATTTGACCCTCTGTTGTGAGCATTTTTTTCACTTCTTTTTGACCCCTTAAAACCCCTCCGGCGAGGGCCGCGCCCAGCCCCCTTCCATCAACCCTTCGTCATTATTCCGTCAAAAGGTCGCCCTTTTTGAACCATTCTGTCTACTACCTCGTAAATATCCCCGTTTCCACCATAAATTTGCCAAATGACGACAAAGACGGCGGTCCAGGTTCAGGATATACTCACGATGGCGTATAAACAACCCATCATGCAGGATCAGTTGATCCCCCTGCATGAAAAAGAGCAGCAGATCCCCGGCTCCGTCCAGTATACCATCAAACGCTACCGCAAAAATCCCCAATGGGCCCTCGATGACCTGGGGATGATGGTCTATCACTATAAAAAGGAAGATCCCAACCACAACTACCTCGAATTGCGATTCTGCATCGCCGGAAATACTTACTGTAAGAAGAAGGATATCGAATGCGATTCCTGCAAGCTGAATGCCACCCCCGCTTGCGCAGAACGCATCGACACCGTGGACGTCCTCAGCTTTCGCTTTCTTCCCGTACACCTCGCCCAGTTCGCAAAACCCCGGAGGACGGACAGCACCGTCAGCGATGACCTGCTCGAATTCCGGCACCCCAGCACCTTCAGCAAGACCCTCTCGCTCTGCGGCAGGACCCGGCTCGTCCTCGAGACGTTGCTTAATCATACCTATTCAGGCAGCCTCGAGAATATCTATATCAACGGCCAGAGCCAGATGCTCCTCCTCTATAGCCTCGAATGCATGGTGGGAGAGAAAGAGGTCGAAGGCTTCCAGTGCAAATTCCTGGCAAATGAGGCCGATCGGGAAAAGATCATCCAGGCCCGCGAGATCCTCCTCCAGCACATCGGTGAACCGCTCACTATAAAAGAGTTGAGCCGGAAGGTAGCCATCAACGAATGCTATCTGAAAAAGGGCTTTAAAGAAATGTTCGGGACCACCATTTTCGATTTCTACCAGGGCCAAAGAATGGAACACGCCCGCTATCTGTTATACGAAAAAGGCCTCAGCGTCACCGAGGTCTCCGTCATGCTTGGCTATTCCTCCATCTCCCATTTCTCCACGGCATTCAAGAAGCACACAGGCCTGAAACCCTGTGAACTCCTGCTGCATTAACCATTCAATTCCGCCAGGCTCTCCGCGGCAGCCTTTACCGTCGCATCCAGGTCGGCGGTCGTCAACGCATTATTCAGGAACCAGCTCTCAAACGCCGAAGGCGGCAGGTAAACCCCGCGCCGCAGCATCGAGTGGAAGAACAATTTAAACAATCCATTATTGGCCCCCGAGGCCGACGTAAAATCCCTCACCGGGTGATCGCTGAAATGCACGCTGATCATCGAACCTATCTGATTTATCCGATAAGGCTGACCCCAGGCCGCAAATACCTTCTCCAGCCCATCCCGCAGATAAAGAGTCTTTTCTTCCAATTCGCTGTAGATGGCAGGCTTCGAACGAAGCTCGGAAAGCACCGTATACCCGGCGATCATCGCGATGGGATTGCCGCTGAGCGTTCCCGCCTGGTAGACATTCCCCAGCGGAGAGATGTGGTGCATGATGTCCTTTCTGCCCCCAAAAGCCCCCACGGGCATCCCGCCCCCGAGGACCTTGCCAAAGGTGGCCAGATCGGCCCTGATCCCCAACCGCTCCTGCGCTCCCCCCGGAGCAAGCCGGAAACCGGTCATCACCTCGTCGAGGATAAAAACGATCCCCTCCCGGTCGCAGATGGCCCGCAATCCCTCCAGGAAACCCGGTTCCGGAAGGATACAACCCATATTCCCGGCCACCGGCTCGACGATGAGCGCGGCGATAGTCCCGGGATAGGCCGCCACCAATTGTTCAACCCCCGGCAGATCGTTGTAGGCTGCCGTTAGTGTATCCTGCGCCACCCCGGGCGTAACACCCGGCACCGTTTGGATATTGAAAGTGGCCACGCCGCTGCCCGCCTTTACCAGGAAAGGATCCGCATGACCATGATAATGCCCTTCGAATTTGATGATCTTATTCCTGCCCGTAAAACCCCTTGCCAGCCGGATCGCGCTCATACAGGCTTCCGTGCCGCTGCTGACCATCCGCACCAGGTCCAGCCCCGGAACCATGCTGCGGATCAGCTCCGCCATCTCTACTTCCAGCTCGGTTGGTGCTCCATAGGAGGTGGAAAAAGCGGCATATTCCTGTATGGCCTTTACGACGGGTTCCCAGGCATGTCCCAGGATCATCGGCCCCCAGGACGCGATATAATCGATATACCGGTTGCCATCTACATCAAAAAGATAAGGACCGGCAGCGCGACGGATAAACACCGGCGTCCCGCCGACACTCCGAAACGCGCGTACAGGCGAATTCACGCCCCCGGGAATACTCTGCTGGGCCCGCTCGAATAATTCTTTGCTCTTGGTATACATATGTCTATGCGTTTAAAAGCCGCGCGGCGTCCTTTGCAAAATACGTCGCTATCAGGTCGGCACCCGCCCGCTTCAGGGAGATCAGGGTCTCCAAGATAGCCTTTTCTTCATTGATCCAGCCCATCTTCGCTGCGGCCTTTATCATCGCATACTCCCCGCTGATATTATACGCACTTACCGGCACATGGACGGCATTCTTCACCTCGCGGATAATATCGAGATAGGGCAAACCGGGTTTTACCATGACGATATCCGCGCCCTCTTCCACATCCATCAACGCCTCTTTTACGGCTTCCAACCGGTTGGCGGGGTCCATCTGGTAGGTCTTCTTATCCCCGAAACCCGGCGCCGAATCCAGCGCATCCCGAAAAGGCCCATAGAAACAGGACGCATATTTGGCACTATAGGCCATGATCCCCGTCTTCGTAAAATGATATTCCTCCAAAGCCTGACGGATCGCCCCGATCCGGCCATCCATCATATCACTCGGCGCCACGAGATCGGCGCCGGCCCCGGCATGGCTCAGGCTCATTTTGACCAATGCCTCCACGGTGGCATCGTTGACGATCTCGCCATTCTCTACAATGCCGTCATGCCCGTAAATAGAGTAGGGGTCCAGCGCCACATCGGTCATGACGACCATCTCCGGTACGGCATCCTTTATCGCCTTGATACTGCGTTGCATCAACCCATCCGGGTTCCATGCCTCTTTCCCCGTGTTGTCCTTCAGCTCGTCCTTGCTCTTGACAAACAGCAGGACACTCCGGATACCCAGGCCCCAAAGTTCTTTGATGTCCTTTATCGTTCCATCCAGGCTCCGGCGAAAATATCCGGGCATCGAAGCGATCTCCGTCGCCACTCCGGTTCCTTCGTCGATAAATAAAGGCACGATAAAATCATTCGGTGTCAGGATCGTCTCGGCCACCATTGCCCGGATGGCCGGGCTCTGGCGCAGGATCCGGTTGCGTCGTTGCAGGTACATATTGTAAGTAGTTTATTTAACCCAGTCTCTCGGATGCCGGCAGGCATCCAGCAGATCGGCCTCCGGACTCTTTTCCGCAGGCTCATAATTATACTCCCACCGCGCCCGGGGCGGCAGGCTCATCAGGATACTCTCGGTACGCCCGTTCGTCTTGAGACCAAAAAGCGTCCCCCGGTCATGGATAAGATTGAACTCGACATACCGCCCGCGGCGCACCTCCTGCCATTCTACCTCCCGCTCACCATAAGGCATAGCCGCCCTTTTCTCCACGATAGGAAGATAGGCGGGCAGAAAAGCATTCCCGTTGGCCTGCTGAAAGGCAAAGAGCCGGTCGGCATCCGCGGCATCCACCGGGCGGAGATGGTCATAAAAGACGCCGCCGATACCCCGCATCTCATTGTCCCGGTGTTTGTTGACAAAATACTCGTCACACCATTGCTTGTATCGTGGGTACAAGTCGGTATCAAAGGGGTCCATGGCGGCCCTGAAACTCCGGTGAAAATGCCGCGCATCCTCCCGGAAAAGATAGTAGGGCGTCAGGTCGGCGCCACCGCCAAACCACCGGTCGCTCACATGTCCCGAATCATCATATAGTTCGAAATAACGCCAATTGGCATGAGTAGTGGGAACATAGGGATTCAAGGGATGGATCACCAGTGAAAGCCCGCAGGCAAACCAGTTCTTTCCGTCTATCTTCAACTGCGTCCGCATGACATCCGTCACCTTTCCCCAGACCACCGAAGTATTGACGCCCCCTTTCTCGAAGACCCTGCCTCCCGTGATCACCCTCGTCCTGCCGCCGCCGCCACGCTCCCGCTCCCATTCATCGGTGACAAAAACGGACTTTTCATCAAGGTCCTCCAATGCCGCACAGATCCGGTCCTGTAAAGCGTGGATAAAACTGATCCAGTGTTCACGGAAGGACCAGGTCTCGGTCTTATACAAAAGGTCATCAGGCTGGCTCATAGTGGTAATTTTTTACCGTTTCGACAAAGGCCCGGGCATGGTCCACCCGTACATCGGGCAGGATACCATGACCAAGATTGGCAATATGCGGACCACCTGCAAAAGCGTCGAGCATCGCATGCACCTCTTTTTCGATGACGGGTATCGGTGACAACAACTTGGCAGGATCGAAATTCCCCTGCAACGCCACCTTCGGCCCGGCTAATTGCCGCGCCATCTCCGGCCGGATACACCAGTCGATGCCCAGACCTTGCGCACCGGTAGCTGCCATCCCTTCAAGACTATGCCAGGCGCCCTTTGCAAAAACGATGGTCAGCACGCTGCCCTTCAGCGCGGCGACTATCTGCCGGATATATTGCAGGGACAGGTTCTCGAAATCCTCCGGCCCCAGCAACCCGCCCCAACTGTCGAAGATCTGTACCACATCTGCTCCCGCCGCGGCCTGTCCCTTCAGATAGGCGATCGTCGTATCGGTGATCAGTTGCAGGAGCCGATGAGCCGTCTCCGGTTGAGTATAGCAGAAAGCCTTTGCTTCGTCGAAGGTCTTGGACCCCTTCCCCTGCACCATATAACAAAGCAGGGTCCAGGGCGCGCCGGCAAACCCGATCAACGGCACCCGTCCCGCCAGCGTCTTTTTTGTCAGCCGCAACGCATCGAAAACATAACCCAGCTTCTCCTCCACATCAGGCAGGATAAGCCGGTCCAGGTCGGCGATGGTCTTGATCGGATCGGGCAGCAACGGCCCCTTCGACTCGATCATCTGCACCTCCATCCCCATTGCCTGCGGGACGACAAGGATATCCGAGAAAATGATCGCCGCATCGACACCCACCTGCTCCACCGGCTGGATCGTGATCTCGGTAGCCAGCTCGGGAGTCTTGCAACGTTCAAAAAAAGAATATTTCTCTTTCAGGAGGCGATAATCAGGCAGGTAGCGTCCCGCCTGGCGCATCATCCATACCGGCGTCCGTTCCGTCTTCTCTCCCCTCAGCGTGCGTAATAAAAGATCGTTCTTGAGTGTATTCATACTATAAAATGAGCTATCATTTGTTGGATCAGTACTTCCTTGTCCGGCTGGTTGCTGATCATCGCTTCCCTGCCTGTCCGCGCGTGAATGGCCGCCGCCGTGGTCCGGCCGATGGCAAAAAAACCGGTCGCCGCATCCACCTCATTCACCAAAAAAAAACTTTCCACTGCACTTGGGCTGAAGAAGGCGATGCCGTCATAATGCCGGGAGATCTTCTGCGGCTGCAGGACCGTCCGGTAAACTACTTTCTCATGCACCAGGAAACCCGCCTGCCGCAGCAGCACCGGCAACTCCTCCCGCCGTTGGTCACCGCAAAAGAACGTCACGGCTTTGCCGGCTGCCGAACCAATGATCATCCGGGCCAGATCCTCCGCCGAATCGGCTGTCCCCGCAATGGCGTCTTCCCCAAATCGTTCACTCACCAGCTTCCTCGTCGCCCCACCGGTACAAAAGATCCTCCAGCCCTCTCCTTTCAATCGCCCGACCGCCTGCTGACTCGTAAACACAACGGTCAACGGCCCCTCGGGTAACACAACCGTCTCCTCCACAGGTTCCGTGCGAATGAAAGCCATCGCATCCAACTGCACGCGGCTGACCGCCGCAGCAGCGATCAGCGCATCAGGCAGCGTTTGGGTGGACAAAAGAAATATCATTGGATCAGACATCTATTCATTCACGGCCGCTTCCAGCGTCTCCGGCCCTTTTCCCGCAGCCCGGATACCCTCTGCAATAGCCCGGCCTCCTCTTTCCAACACTTCCTCAGCGGCTGTTTTGCCAAGGTAGTCGGCCCGGTCGACAGGCACTATCTTCTCGATCTCGGCTTTCTGTTTTCCATCGGGGGACAGGATCTGTCCGCTAAAATAAACATCCCCATCTTCTATTTCGGCCAGTGCGCTGATGGGAGTGGAGCAACCGCCCAGCAAGGTACGCAGGAAATCCCGTTCTATCCGGGTGCAAAGCGCGGTATCGGCATCGTTCAGCGGGGCACAGTATTGAAGGGGGGCCTCTTCGGCACGGCTGACAACGACAATGGCGCCCTGTGCGGGCGCTGGCAGCATCCAGTCGAGAACAATACTGCTCTCCGGCCGCAGATGGATCCGTTCGAGCCCGGCCTGCGCAAAAATGGCCGCATCCCAGGACTCTTCCCCCAGCTTCCTAAGCCGGGTATTGACATTGCCCCGCAGATTGACCATCTGGTGATTCGGGTATTTATGCAGCCACTGCGCGATCCGGCGGATACTGCTGGTAGCAACCGTTGCCAGGCCATTCCGTTGATGGAGAAATTCGGTATTGTCTTTGAAGACCAGCAGATCGTGTACGGGTCCCCGTTTCAACACGGCCGCCTGCTGAATACCTTCCGGCAATTGAGTGGGGACATCCTTCATGGAATGTACGGCGATATCGATCTTGTTATTGAGGAGAGCAATATCCAGGCTGCGGGTAAAAACGCCTTGTACACCCATTTCGTACAGCGGGGTCTTCAGATCGATATCCCCCTCGCTCTTTATCGGCGTCAGCACCGCGGAGAATCCTTCTTTTTCCAGGAGGCCCTTTACCTGGTTTGCCTGCCAGAGAGCCAGCGCGCTCTCTCTTGTGCCGATGCGGATGGGTGTAGACATTAGCCGCCGATATACTCGTTTATTGCCTGGATATAGTGGCAGCCACCCTGGTTGTGCTGGCGCATCCGGGTCGCCATACCGTTGATCACACGCTGGATCTGCTCATCCATATCGCCGTCCACGGACAGCACGTCTCCGGCAAGCCGGCTATATAGCGGATGGGTATGCAATTCTTTTAATTTCGTCTTCACCGCCTTCAACACCGGGACATGTTTGCGCATCGCATGCCAGTCCATCAGCTCTGCGATATGTTCGGCAATGATGGCCCTCGCCTTCGGAACCTCCGCCTGGCGCTTCTGCAGCGTCTCGTCCTTTATCTTCGACAGATCGTCCACATTGATCAGCGTCAGCCCGGGCAGTTGCGCAGCCGCTTTCTCCACATTGCAGGGGATGGAGAGATCGATCACCAGCTTGTCGCCCTGGCCTTCCAGATGCGAACACAACAACGTAGGATGTTCGGCATTCGTGGCGACAAGGATGATATCGGCCTTGCTCACATAGGCGCCTATCTCGCTCAACGGGGCATACCCCACACCGGTCTCGGCAGCCAGCTCCGCGGCCCGCTCCTCCGTCCGGTTCATCAGCGTGATGTTCCGCGTGCCCAGGTAATCCACCATGTTCCGGCAGGTGTTCCGGCCGATCTTCCCGATGCCTATCAGCAGGATCTGCTTCCCGGAGCCATCGGGGAGATCGGTAAACCGCTCCTTGATATATTGAATGGCGGCAAAGGAAACCGATACGGTCCCGCCGCTGAGTTCGGTCTGGTTCTTCACCGACTTGGAAGACTGAAGTACACAGTTGACCAGCCTTTCCAGGAAGGCGCCGATGAATTGACGCTCCCGGGCAAACTTCACGGCCTGTTTTATCTGCCCTACGATCTCATAATCGCCAAGGATCTGCGAGTCGATGCCCGCCGATACCAGGAAAAGATGCTCGATGGCCTCGGCGCCCCTTTTGATATAGGCCATATCCAAAAAGGTCTGGCTGTTACCCGTCGTACCCGAACACAAAAGACCCGCCAGCTGGCCAGCATTGTCGGCAAAGCCATAGATCTCGGTCCGGTTACAGGTAGATAGAACAAATAATTCGGATAAATGAAAGGAAGGCGCAAGAGTGAGGAGATGGGCGTACTGCTCGTTGCTGACGGCGAATTGACCCCGGATAGCCGCATCTGTTTTCTTATAATTGATCCCTACTACGTAAAAGCCGGATATATCAGAGGTCCTTGTGCCCATTTCTACTGGTTGTTCAGTTAAGTACGCAAAGTTACCTTCGGGAGTTCGGCGAATCGACTTTTTTCTGTCATTAGACTGTCATTTCCCAAAAACCACTCCTGGCCCTCGATTTTCCGCCCCTCACCCACTACATTTGCAAATCATCTGAACCGCTGGAAGCGGTTCGCGCATATTTCTCTATGACATCAACAGGCAAACGCGCTATCCTCCTCATGAACCTGGGCTCCCCGGACTCCACCACCACCCGGGACGTGCATACGTATCTCATGGAATTCCTGATGGACAAAAGGGTCATCGACTACCCCTGGCTGTTTCGAAAGATCCTCGTCGGCGGTCTGATCGTCCCCTTCCGCGCGGCAAAATCGGCCGAAGCCTACCAGACCATCTGGACGAGAGATGGCTCTCCCCTCATCGTCCTGACCCGTCAACTGCAGGAAGCCCTGCAGCAAGGGGTGGAAGAGCCCGTGGAGATCGCGATGCGCTATGGTAACCCATCGATGGAGGAAGCCTATCAACGCCTGCTGGACCAAACCCCGCAATTGGAAGAGGTCCTCGCCATTCCGCTGTACCCGCATTATGCCATGGCTTCCTATGAGACGGCCGTGGAATACGCCCGGGAGATCCACCGCAAAAAGAAATACTCCTTCCGGTTAAATTTCATAAAACCGTTCTACAACGAATCGCATTATCTGAAGGCGCTCAGCGAACATATCCGCCCCTACCTCCGGCAGGACTACGATCATATTCTGTTTAGCTATCATGGAGTACCCGGCCGGCATATCCGCAAGTCGGATCCCACCGGGAATCATTGCCTCCAGTCGGCTTCCTGTTGTGAAACGGCTTCGCCGGCACATGCCACCTGTTATCGTCACCAGTGCTTTACCACCACCCGTGAAATAGTCCGCCTCCTCGGAATTCCCGAAGGGAAATACAGCAACTCCTTCCAGTCGAGACTGGGAAAGGGCTGGCTCGAACCTTTCACCGACATCCGTCTGGAAGAGATGCCAAAAGAAGGGATAAAAAAGCTGCTCATCCTCTGTCCGGCCTTTGTAAGCGATTGCCTCGAGACCCTGGAGGAAATAGCGATGCGGGGTAAAGAAACCTTCATCGGCGCCGGCGGCCAGGAGTATACGATGATCCCCTGTCTCAATGTAGATTCGCTGTGGGTGGATGCGTTGGCAGGATGGGTCAGGGATTATGCCGCGGGAGACAAGACGATGATCCGGGACTGAAAGGAAAAACATTCCTATGTATAGCTATATCAAGGCGCTTCACATTATTTTTATCGTCACCTGGTTTAGCGGGCTCTTTTATATGGTAAGACTCTTCGTCTATCATACCGAAGCCGCCGCGAAAACCGAGCCCGAACGATCGATCCTGCAAAACCAATTCCGGTTGATGATCCGCCGGCTCTGGATGGGTATCACCTGGCCCTCCGCGATCCTCACGCTTGTCTTCGGTCCCTGGATGATGATCCTCATGGGCTCCGTCCCCACCTGGCTGGCGATAAAATTGGGCTTCGTCGTTGGCCTCTATGGCTATCATTTTTCCCTCCAGGCCATCTACCGCCAGCAAATGAAAGGCGTCTTCCGTTTCTCCTCCCAACAATTGCGCATCTGGAATGAAGTAGCTACCATCTTCCTCGTCGCCATCGTCATGCTCGTCGTCGTAAAACAAAATATGAGCTGGGCCTGGGGACTGCTTGGCCTCTTTCTTTTCGTGATCCTGCTGATGAGTGCTATAAAGATTTATAAGACGATTCGCTCCCGCTCTCAAAAGCTGTAAAATAAACAACCCTCACGGTCGTAGACCGTGAGGGTTATGTCCTCCGGGGGAAAAAAAGGTCGGTTTTCCGGAATTGAAAATTGTACAATGGTGATTCAGGAATTGAGATCTTACAGCCTGGTGCTCGCGAACGGGTTTTTTGCAAGGTAATATCAGAGATTAAAAACGGGATGGCTACGGATCTCCATTGAATAAGGTAAGAATGTTACACGGGATTAAGGAAGGTGTGGGGTGAAAACGGCAGGAGGGAAGTTTTAAAAGGAAGGGGAGTAGGAATACCCCCCTTTTTAACCCCTAAACCC
>Ga0206888_1030_pt1 | contig 45646 bp, 46 predicted proteins | sample Alteio_BWOrgHeat_90_FD_153258 | JGI IMG/M metagenome (GOLD analysis project Ga0206888, IMG submission 153258) | Enriched cells from forest soil in Barre Woods Harvard Forest LTER site, Petersham, Massachusetts, United States - Alteio_BWOrgHeat_Nextera4 ... | reverse complement strand
GGGCAGATTGTTGATCAGCAGCGTCAGCTCATTGGGCGTGGACTGGATCCGGTTACATTTACCCCGGATAAGCTCAAAGACATCCGGGTTCTTCTTATGCGGCATGATACTGCTCCCCGTCGTCAACTCCGGCGGGAAAGAGATAAAGCTAAAATTCTGGTTGATATACAAACAACAGTCCATGGCTAATTTGCTCAGCGTAGCGGCCACCGCGGCCAGCCCCATCGCCACGATCTTCTCGGTCTTGCCACGGCTCATCTGCGCATACACCGAATTGACATTCAACGTCCGGAAATGCAACAGCCGGGTCGTTAGCTCCCGGTCCAGCGGGAAAGAGGAGCCATAGCCCGCCCCGCTTCCCAGCGGATTCTTATTGGCTACCTGGTAGGCGGCCGCCAGTACTTCGAGGTCATCCACAAGACTCTCCGCATACGCCCCAAACCAAAGCCCAAAGGAGGAAGGCATCGCTATCTGCAAATGCGTATACCCGGGCAGCAATTTATCCTTGTACCGGTCACTCAACCCGATCAGGAGGTCAAATAGCTCCGCAACCTCCTCCTTCAATGCCAGCACCTCGGCCCGCAGATAAAGTTTTATATCGACTGCCACCTGGTCGTTCCGGCTCCGGCCGCTGTGGATCTTCTTCCCGGCTTCCCCGATGCGGTTCGTCAGCAGCAGCTCCACCTGCGAATGCACATCCTCGACATCCTTCCCGATGACAAAGCTCCCGGCGCGGATCTCGCCCAGGATCGTGGTCAATCCCTCCTTCACCAGCGCAAAGTCCTCCCGGGAAAGCAACCCCACCGAAGCAAGCATCTCCGTGTGGGCAAGGCTGCCCAGTACATCATATTCCGCCAGCAGCACATCGAAATCCTTATCCCGCCCAACGGTAAAGGTCTCGATCAATTGCGAGGTGCTGGTGCTGGCCTTACTCCAAAGTTTGTTCCCGCTCATAAGATCACTGGTTTTAACAGATCGATATATCCCTCGATTCCCTTCCCGATCTCCTCGATGTAAATATACTCATCCGCTGTATGACTCCTCGACGAATCTCCCGGGCCTGTCTTCAACGCAGGAAAGCGCATCAGCGCCTTGTCCGACGTGGTAGGACTGCCATAACAGGTCCTGCCCAGCCGCAACCCGGACTGTACGATGGGATGCCCGGAGGAGATCCCCGACGATCGCATCCGCAGGCTTCGGGGCGTAACTTCGCAACCTACCGACCCCCGGATGATCTCCAGCAGTTCTTCGAAAGTATACAATTCATTCACCCGGACATCCACCACAAAATGACACTGGGGCGGGACGACATTATGCGCCTTATTGTCCGTGTCTATCACCGTGACGCTCATCTTCACCGGCCCCAACAGCCCGGATATTTTTGGCGCGCGATAACTGCGAAACCATTCGATGTCCTTCAGCGCCTTGTAGATCGCATTTTCACCCTCCTCCCTCGCCGCATGCCCGGCCTTGCCATGACTGACACAATCCAGCACAAGCAACCCCTTCTCTGCAACGGCCAGTTGCAACAGGGTCGGCTCACCCACGATCCCCCATTCGATGGGACCCAGCGAAGGCAACAACAGCTCGATCCCGTTGTTACCGGAGATCTCCTCCTCAGCCGTAGCCCCCAGGATAATATTATAGGAAAGGCCCTGCTGTTCGTAGAAAAAAAGAAAGGTCGCGATCAGTGAGACCAGGCAGCCGCCCGCATCATTGCTCCCAAGCCCATATAGCTTCCCATCCTTCTCCAGCGGCGAGAAGGGGTCGAGCGTATAAGCCTTGTTAGGCTTCACCGTATCATGATGGGAATTCAACAAAAGGGTAGGCTTTGCAGCATCGAAATATTTATTCTTCGCCCAGATATTATTCTGCAGTCGCTGAACAGACACTCCCTTCGACTCGAGATAAGCCGAGAGGATCTCCGCCGTCTTTTCCTCTTCCCTGCTAAAGGAAGGCGTGGCGATCAGCTCCTTCAGCAATTGAAGGGCCTCATCTTTCAACGGTTGGACATTGGTCTTACTCATGTTGGATGGTTGTTCCGGACTTCCCGGCAAGCAATAACGGTAATTCTTCCGCCCGGCCGATGATCACCCGGCCTACGCCGCTCCTCAACGCCGCAAAGGCATTGTCCAGCTTCGGGATCATCCCCGCAAAAATAACCTTCCGGGCCTTCAGGTCGGCATAATCCCGGGCATTGATCCTGCCAATGACCGAAGCGTCATCCTCGGCATTCAACAGGACCCCGCTCTTTTCAAACGAATAGACAAGACTCACCTCGAACCCGGTACTAAGCGCCCGGGCCAGCTCCTGTGCGATGGTGTCGGCATTGGTATTCAGCAATTGCCCCTTTCCATCATGCGTAATAGGGGCAAAGACCAGCGTCTTGTCCTGTAACAAAAGACCGGTAAGCAACGGGGTGTTCACCTGGTCTACATCTCCCACGAAACCATAGTCGATACTCGCATGCACCCGCTTGTGCGAGAGGATGGCATTACCATCCGCACCGGTAAGCCCGATGGCCGCACAGCCCCGCGCCTGCAACTGCGCTACGATACCCTTATTGATCGTCCCCGCATACACCATCGTCACCACCCGCAGCGTTTCCGCATCGGTGATCCGGCGGCCATCCACCAACTGCTGCTGGATCCCAAGCCCCTCGGCTACCTTCGTCGCCAGCTTCCCGCCGCCATGTACCAGCACCTTCTTTCCCGGTACGGCCGCAAAGGCATCGAGAAAAGGGAAAAGTTTCGACTCGTCGTCGATGATATTGCCCCCTATTTTAATGATCGACAACTGCATACATTATTTTTTCGCGCGAAGAAGCTCCGCCAGCACAGCCTGCGCAGCCCATACCCGGTTGGAAGCTTCCTGCGTGACAATACTCGAAGCCCCGTCCAGTATCTCATCGCTCAGCTCCACATTCCGTCTCACCGGCAGACAATGCATCACCCTGGCATTATTCGTCGCCTTCATCTTCTCATTGGTCAGCATCCACTCCGGATCGTTGGTATAGATCTTCCCGTAATCATTGTACGTACTCCAGTTCTTGACATAGACGAAATCGGCATCTTTCAACGCCTCATCCTGGTTATGCGTTATGGTAGCGCCCTTTGTAAACCGGGTGTCCAACTCATAATCCTCGGGATGCGTAATGACGAAGTCCGCCTTACCCCAGGCATTCACCCACTGCGAAAAGCTGTTCCCTACACACTGCGGCAACGCCTTTACATGCGGCGCCCAGGTGAGGACGATCCTGGGCTTGCGTATGGCGCTCCCCCAGGACTCAGTAATGGTAATAATATCCGTCAGGCTCTGCAAAGGATGCAGCGTGGCGCTCTCGAGACTCACCACCGGGATCCCCGAATATTTTATGAACTGGTTGATATAAAGCTCGCTATAGTCGTCCTCCTTGTTCTTCAGTGAAGGAAAGGTCCGGATACACAGGATATCGAAATACTTCCCCATGATCGGTGCCGCATCCTTTACATGCTCCACCGTATTGCCGCTCATGATCGCCTCTTCTTCAAATTCCAACGCCCAGCCCTCCTTGTCCACGTTGAAGACGATGGCTTCCGCCCCCAGGTTCTGGGCCGCTATCTGCGTGGAAAGTCGCGTACGCATACTCGGGTTCAGAAAAAGCATCCCCACACGCTTGTGGGCGCCAAGGGTCTTGTCCCTCAACGGATCGGCCTTATAACCAAGCGCCGACTTCACCAGGCTGTCGATGTCCGTGACATCGGCGGCGGAAATAAAATTTCTCATCTATACTCAGTTTACTTTAACACCTTCCATGGCAAGGATCTCTTCCTGGATAGCTTCCAGGAATTCATCGGCATCCTTCTTCCGCAAGGCCAGAGACGGCAACAGCCGGATCGTATTCGGCTTGGCTTCTCCCGTAAAAATGCGCTGATGCCAGAGCAGGTTCTTCCGGAGATCCTTCAACGCTTCCGGTACATCGAACCCGATCATCAACCCCTTACCCCGCACCCGCTGCAACTGCGGGATCTTCTTTAATTCGCTCATCAGGTAATTGCCCACCTCGGCGGCATTGGCAATAAGCCCTTCCTGTTCGATCACCTCCAGCACGGCCAAAGCAGCGGCGCAGGCAAGATGATTCCCGCCAAACGTCGTACCCAGCATACCATGCTTCGCTTGCAAATGCGGCGCAATAATGATCCCCGCCACCGGGAAGCCATTCCCCATTCCCTTGGCCATGGTATAGATATCGGCATCGACACCGGCATAGTCCTGCGAAAAGAACTTGCCGCTGCGGCCATATCCGCATTGGACACTGTCCGCCACAAAGACGGCCCCATTTTCCTTGCAAAGCCGGCTGATCGCCTGGAGAAAGCCCGCATCGGCTAAGTTGATCCCGCCTACACCTTGAATACCTTCAATGATCACGGCCGCAATCTCCTTGCCCTGCCCGGCAAAACAGGCCGTCAGCGCCGCCTCGTCGTTAAAAGGCAGAAAGATCACATTATCCGTCTGGTTCACCGGCGCAACGATGGCCGGATTATCCGTCACCGCGACGGCCAGCGAGGTCCGCCCATGGAATGACTTGCGGAAAGCGACCACTTTCTTCCGTCCCGTATGGAAAGATGCCAGCTTCAACGCATTCTCATTGGCTTCCGCCCCGGAATTACAAAGGAACAATTGATAGTCGGGCCGTCCGGAGACCTTCCCCAGCTTCGATGCCAGTTCTTCCTGCAGCGGTATCCGGATCGAGTTGGAATAGAAGCCCACTTTGTTCAATTGGTCCGTGATCCGCTGTACATAATGCGGATGCGTATGCCCGATAGAGATCACGGCATGGCCGCCATAAAGGTCGAGGTATTGCTGCCCTTCCTGGTCCCACACATACGACCCCTTTGCCTTTACGATAGTTATGTCATTGATAGGGTAAACATCGAATAATTTCATATAAGTTCTGTTTAAAATGCGTTTGCTTTTAACTTTAATCCCATCGTCTCTTCCAGCCCGAAGAGCAGGTTCATATTCTGCACCGCCTGTCCGGCCGCTCCCTTGAGCAGGTTGTCCAGCGCCGAATGAATGACCAGTTGCGCACCCACCTGCTCCAGTTGGATCAGGCATTTATTGGTATTGACCACCTGCTTCAGCGAAATAGGGCTGCGGCTGACGATGGTAAAAGGATGACTACGATAAAAGTCTTCATACAATCCCAGGACCTCTTCGGCAGGCTTCTCGCAGCGCAACTGACTGCTGATAAAGATGCCGCGGGTAAAGTCGCCCCTCCACGGGGTAAAATGCACCTCCGGCCCGGCGCCGCCCGGCTGCAGTTGCCGTAGCGACTGCCCGATCTCCTTCAGATGCTGATGCGTCAGCGTCTTATACGCCTGGATATTATTGGCCCGCCACGAAAAATGGCTCGTCGGCGACAACGCCTGCCCCGCACCCGTACTACCGGTGATGCCTGTACTATAGACATCTCCGAGTAGCCCCGCCTTCGCCAGCGGCAACAGCCCCAATTGGATCGCCGTGGCAAAACAACCCGGGTTGGCAACTGCCTGCGCATTCCGGATCTCCTCCCGGTTCAACTCCGGCAGCCCATAGACCCAACCCGCAGCGCCCAATCTGTAATCCTGCGACAGATCGATGATCAATACTCCGTCGAAGCTATTGCCTGCCTCAGAGAGGAATTTCTTCGCTTCGCCATGACCCAGACAAAGAAAGACCACATCCACCTCGCTATGCCATTCCGCATCAAAGACAAGATCGGTATCCCCGGCCAGATCTTCATGTATCGCAAAGACGGGCTTGCCCGCATTGCTCTTGCTATGGATGAACCGGATGTCCACGGCCGGATGGTTGATCAACAGCCGGATCGTTTCCCCGCCGGTATACCCGGCCCCGCCGATGATGCCTGCTCTTACTCTTCTCATTTTATTTCTATTCTGTCATTAATAGTCGAAGGCTGACTACACAAAATAAACACCAGGTCCACCTCCGACTCATTTTTGATTCGATGTCTCAAACCCGGCGGGATCTCCAGCCCCTGTTGCGCCAAAACTTCCACCCTGCCCTCAGCCGTCTCAAAAACCGCAACACCCGAAAGGATAAAAAAGAATTGCCGCGAAGCGCGGTGAAAATGCTCCGCCTCCGCCGTATGCGGCGGCATTCGTTCCTGCTTCACCGACAATTCCGGCCCATCGACAAGATTCCAGCCATCACAGCCTTCGCCCCACACATAGTGTTTCAACGGCCGGCTGGCGGAAACTACCGGGTTCATTTAGCAAGCTCGTTAACCTTGTGAAAAATTGCCGACTGGTTGCCGAAGATCTTGGCAAACCCCTTTACATCATCCCCGCTCCAACCCTTGTTCATCTCGCCATAGCTGCCAAACTTGCTGCTCATCAGATCATGGGCGCTTTCAATCCCCGTGACGGTATACCGATAGGGCTGAAGAGTGACAAACACTTTTCCGGTGACGGTCTCCTGCGTATCCGCCAGGAATTTCTCGATATTTCGCATGGTAGGATCCAGCATCTGACCTTCATGAAGCCAGTTGCCATACCAGTTGCTCAGTTGATCCTTCCAGTATAATTGCCACTTGGTCAGGGTATGCTTCTCCAGCAAATGATGCGCCTTGATGATGATCACCGGCGCCGCCGCCTCAAAACCCACACGCCCCTTGATCCCGATGATCGTGTCCCCGACATGGATATCCCGGCCCACCCCATATGGCTGGGCAATTGCCTGCAAATACTGGATGGCCTCCACCGGGTTCGAAAACGACTTCCCATCCACACCCCGCAGCTCACCCTTTTCGAATTCCAGCACAAGCGACCGCTCACCCTTCTCCGTCACCGGCGTCGGCCAGGCGTCCTCCGGCAGATAGTCCTTCGAGGTCAGCGTTTCCTTCCCGCCTACCGAAGTACCCCAAAGGCCCTTATTGATACTGTACTTCGCCTTCGCCGCATTCATCTCCACGCCATTCTCTTTCAGAAATGCGATCTCCTCCTCCCGGCTCAACCGCAGATCCCGGATAGGGGTGATGATCTCCACACCGGGAAGCATACTCTGGAAGACCATATCAAATCGTACCTGGTCGTTGCCCGCACCCGTGCTGCCATGGGCGACAAAGGCGGCGCCCACCTTCTTCACATGACCCGCCACGGCGATGGCCTGCACCATCCGCTCCGCACTGACGCTCAAAGGATAGGTGGCATTCTTCAGCACGTTGCCGAAAATGAGGTATTTGATACAACTCTCGTAATATTCTTTGGTAACGTCCACGCATTCAAAAGAAGCAACTCCCAGGCTCTTGGCCCGCGCTGCTATCTGGTCGATCTCTTCCTGGCTGAACCCGCCGGTATTAACGGTAAGGGCATGGATCTCGAGATGCTTGACCTTGCTGAGATAAACGGCACAATAGGTAGTGTCCAATCCGCCACTATAGGCTAAGACGACTTTATTGCTCATGACTGTAGATGGATTTTTAGACATTAAAGAACAGGTGGAAAAAGTGGAACAGGGACTTGTGTTTGCCGCCGCCGTTTCGTTGTAGGTGACCAGCCTTGCTCACCACACCGCCCTGGTCCTCGACATGGTGCTTCAGGAAAGGCGCCAGCAATTTCCACTGCTTGATCCGCATGAATCGCTCGTATAGTTTGGAGTGCTTCTTGAAGTCCTGCGTGGTCTCCTCCGGCTCGTAGTGATCCTTGGGATCATACAACATGGCCGTACACATACAATTCTTCCTCTCCTTGCTCATCAGGATATCGTAGTTGACACAACTTTTGCAGCCGGCCCAGAAGGCGTCGTCCTGCGTAAGCTCCGAATACGTCACCGGTTCATACCCCAGCTCCGAATTGATCTTCATCACGGCCAGACCCGTCGTCAGCCCGAAGATCTTCGAATCCGGGTACGTCTTGCGGCTCAACTCGAAGATCTTCTTCTTGATCATCTTCGCGAGCCCGCTCTTGCGAAACGTCGGAGAAACGATCAGCCCCGAATTGGCCACATACTCCCCATGGCTCCAGGTCTCGATATAACAAAAACCGGCCCAAACCCCATCTTCGGTAAAGGCGATCACCGCCTTGCCTTCCCGCATCTTCTGCTGGATATAATCCGGGCTCCGCTTGGCAATCCCCGTACCCCGGGCCTTCGCCGAAGACTCCATTTCATCACAAATGATCCGCGCGAAATCCTGGTGGGATTCGTCGGCAATAACTATCTTAAATTGTTGTTGTTCCATGATCTTAAGGATAAAAACTCCCCAATACAAAAGGTGAAAAGACAAAATTGGCCGGACAGGGAAATAGCATCGTTATGATGCAAGTCAGTATGATAAAGAAGTATCAACGTCGTACCCAAAAGGGAATGGGGCGAACGGAAAAAACTGTGCACAACGGCGCAGCAAAAAACCCACGCTTATTGAAGGCGTGCAATATCACGAAGTGTGATATGGGTGAGTTTTTTTTCATTTCAAATAGTAATGAAATTGTTGTAAAAGCTTTTGCAGCGCAAATAACGTCAATTTTTAAGAGTTATTAGGCTTTCCCGGTAAAATTTATGTAAAATTAACTCTTTTTGGTTTTAGCCGATTTCGTTACCTTCAGGATAGTACATTAAACCTTAAAAACAACACTATGACCACCTTATCACCTACGCTCACGGGCAGGATCGCCCTGACCATCGTCCTTCTCGCCTCCTGCCTCATCACAAAGTCTCCCAGCTCGTTAGCTTCCGCAACAAAAGCTCCTAGTAAGTCCTGCGTGCTCAACGGGCCCAGTTGTGTCGCCCCGGGCCAGGCCGGCATTTACACCCTCACCGGCGGCACGGTAGCCGGCTGGACCGTCGGTTGCGCCACCATTGCGCACTCCACCTCCACCCTTGTAGAAGCGATCATGCCCTGGAGCGGCTGCTCCTCCACCAGCATCGAGACGGCCGGAGCTACCTGCGGCGGGGCCGCTGTCAACGTCGTCATTTCAACCAGTTGCGCGGCTTCCTTTCCCGTAATCTATTGATCCTGAACCAGGCAACCCCGACGCCGTTTTCGGCATTTGGGGAAGTATGCAAAGCCTTTTTCTTCGGCAGACGGGCCGCCGCCTCCTGCGACAAAAAAGTATTTCACTGATCAACACCTTCGGCCTGGCTATCGGGCTGGCGGCCTGTCTGCTGCTTTATCTGTATGTTCAAAACCAGCTGAACTACGACGCATACAACAAAAACGCTCCCCGCATCGTCCGGGTGACTAGTATTGTGCGTTCCCCGGAATCTAACCTTGCCATCGCCGGTTCACCGGCCGCGCTGGCTCCTGTTCTGCTAAAGGAATTCCCCCAACTGGAGTCCGCCGTCCGCATCGGCCCCGCCGATCTCAGCATTCGGGAAGGGTCCGACATGGTCGCAGCCAGGAACTTCTTTTACTCAGAACCCGCTATTTTTTCCATTTTTTCCTTCACCTTCCTCGAAGGATCGCAGAGCGCCCTGGACCAACCCCATTCCATCATCCTGACCCGTAGCGCGGCCCGGCATTATCTCGGTTCCGGCCCCGCCATCGGCCGCGTGATCGTCGCGGGCGGGGAGAACTACCGGGTGTCGGCGGTCATCGAAGACCGGCCCGCTAACTCAGACCTCACAATCGACGCTCTGTTGTCAAAGGACTTCTCGAAAAGTACCTGGGTGGACACGGATTTCGATGTCTATACCTTTCTCCTGTTTCGTGGTCAGCCGGACCTGGGCAGGCTCAATAGCAGGATCAATGACGTGACGGCAAGATACACCCAGCCCGAATTGGACCGGCAGGGCATTCCCGAATACCATTTTTATTTCGAAGCCGAACGACTGACCGATGTGCATTTCAGCAAAGGGAAGCTGGAAGACACCCCAAAAGGCAACCGGCAGTTCCTCGCCATTTTCAGCATCCTGGCCGTTTTTATCCTGCTCATCGCCCTGCTGAATTATATCAATCTTTCCACCGCCAAAGCCACCGAACGGGCAAAAGAGATCGGCGTCCGCAAGGTCATCGGCGCAGGGCCCCGCCGCTTGATCGGCCAGTTCCTGGCAGAATCCGCCCTTCTCGTAGCCATTGCCTGGGCCCTTGCTTTCGGTCTTCTCCTGGGAGCCATCCCCCTATTCAACCGTCTCCTCTCCACCCAACTCTCCCTGGACAGATCAAAGACCCTGCTCTTCGCGGTCATTTTTTTCCCCCTGACCACCCTCCTGGCCGGCGGCTATCCGGCCCTCGTCCTTTCCCGCTTCTCCCCGGTTAGGGTGTTCAGAGGCCGTCCCGAAAAAGAGGGGAAAAGCGTCGTTCTGCGCAAATTGCTGACCGTAACACAATTCGTCATCGCCCTGGTCATGCTTTCCGGCACCGCGATCATCATGCGCCAGATGGAATTTATAAAACACAAAGACCTCGGCGCCGACCGATCAGGCATCATCACCATTAACATCCCCGCCGACTCGGCCGTCCGCGCAAAAGCCCCCGCCTTTATTGCAGCGCTCCGGCATGAAACTGCTATCCGGGCCCTCTCGGTCGGCAGCGGCCTGCCTTCCGAAGGCGTACAAATGGCTAGTACCACCGGCTACACCGACGGGAAAAAACGCATCCTGATGGTAAACTACTTTTTCATCGATCCGGATTTACTGCCCATGCTCCATATCCCACTGGTTCGCGGACGGAATTTCTCCGAAAACCTGCTCACCGACCACAAAACCACCCCGCCGCTTGCCGTCCTGATAAAAACCGTGCCACAGCAACTGCCCCGCCTCGCACAACTCTGGAAAACCCATTTCCCGGCCACCCCCTATAGCTATTATTTTTTGGCGGAAGATTTCGAAAAACAATATGAAAAGGACAAAACGACGATGGCGCTCTTCAACTCCTTTACCGTCCTGGCCCTCTTCATCTGCTTTATCGGTCTGTATGGATTGGTATCGCTCCTCGTCATCCGCCGGATAAAAGAGATCGGTATTCGTAAGGTCCTCGGCGCCTCGCTGGCCCAATTGCTCGCCCTGCTCTCAAAAGATTTGGTATTGTTGGTTGGCTGGGCCGCCGCTATTGCCCTTCCGCTCGCGGGAATCGGCGGTCACCACTGGCTGGCCGCCTATGCTTATCACGCAGAACTGTCCTGGGAGATCTTTCTTTGGCCGCTGCTAACCTTGCTGACCCTTACGCTCCTTATTGCCGGCATCCGCATCCTCCGGGCCGCACTCGCCAACCCTACGGCCGCCCTTCGCAGCGAATAAACTCACACCTCCTTCACCGGCACACTATGAATGGCCGCGGCCATTTCCTTTATCAGGGACGCATCCTTCTCGATGGCATTCCCGACAACGATGATATCCGCACCCGCCTTACAATTCCGATAGGCCTTCTCCGGGTCCCGGATACCCCCGCCTACCACCAGCGGGATCTCTATATGCCCGGCCACACACGCGATCATCTCTTCCCTGATCGCATGCCGGGCGCCACTGCCCGCGTCCATATAGATCAGTTTCATCCCCAGCATCTCCCCCGCCATCGCGGTACAAAGCGCGATCTCATTCTTGTCGGCAGGAATAGGGCTCGCATTGCTGATATACGAAACCGTCGTCGGCGCCCCACCATCGATGACCATATATCCGGTGGAAATGATCTCCAGTCCGCTCTTGCGGACCGCGGGCGCAGAAATGACATGCTGCCCGATAAGCAGTTCCGGGTTACGACCCGAGATCAGGGAAAGATAAAGAAGCCCATCAGCATACGGCGACACCTGCGAAGGCGTACCGGGAAAGAGTATGACAGGAATGGAACAATTGCTGCGGATATGCTGTACCACCTCATCGAGATGGTTCGAAATGACCAGGCTGCCTCCGACAAACAAATAATCCACCCCCGCACTGACAGCCAGACTCGTCAACTCGTCGATCTTCTCTGCATTCACATTGTCCGGATCAATTAGTACGGCAAAGGACCGCTGCCCCTTTCTTTTCTTAGCCAACAAGGATTCGTAAATAAATTGCTTCATTCGCTATTGCCGTTGGTGATACAAAAATGCGAAAAGTTTCTGGCTTTTAAGGGGGTATTCGACGAAATACTATTATTTACGAAAATAGCACATATATCCGATTTTTGCGTATCGAATGTAAAACATCTCTATGGAACCACTCAGCGTATTTAACAACCAGCAACGACAACAGTTTCAGATCACCATCGACGGGGAAATAGCCTTTTTGGAATATCGGCTCTATGAGGACATGATCGTTCTCATGCACACCGAAGTGCCCGAACAATTTGGCGGCCGGGGCATCGGCTCGTCGCTGGCCACCGCGGCATTCGACTACGCAAAGACCCATCACCTCAAAGTAAAGGTCTACTGCCCCTTTGTTGTCACCTACCTGCGACGTCATCCCGAACTCGACCCGCTTATCGTCAAGCCGTCATAGCCGGATATAAGTAGCCACCTGCAGGATGTGATTGTTGATGGAATTACTCCCCGCACCGGAGATGTATTGATTCATATATCCCATTTCGACATCGAATTGGGGACTCATACGATAACCCGCCGCGACATAGGCCCGGTTCTGGTCGAACGATCCGCCGTCTGCCGTGTGGAAAAAGATCTCATTTTGTAACGCGGCGAACACCCCCTTACTAAAAGGACCACCACCGCCGCCCGAAGGCACAGGCACGACCGCCCGTGCAAAATATCGTACCCTCCCGGCATAATGATGCCCATCTTTTACCAGTTCATTCCCCTCCGCATGATGCCGCGGGATGAACCGTTGCTCGAGCCTCAACCGGTGCGTTACGGCGGCTACGGATTTATGATGCGCCTTCACAGTATGCGTAAAGACCATCTGCTCCCATACCCGGTGTTCCGGAAGATACCCGGTCACCCCACCGGCTATGCGCTGTTGCGGAATGAAGGCATAACCCACCGTCCCCGTCAGCGCCGGCGTAAAGTAATAATTGAATCCCGGTCTCAATAACAATGCATTCATCTGCCTCACCTGCGCGGTCGATCTCCACTGCGCATCAAAATAAAAACCGGTCTTCGAAGACAATTTATAATTCTGGAACGTAGCCAGCCACCCGGCAAATTGGGTCTGGCTTTTTGTGGCATACCCCATCCCCAAAACCAAAAGAATGATTAACAATGATTTCGCTTTCATCCCTCAAAAAGAAACAATAAAATCTAAATAAAATCCTAAAATATTATGCACATAAATGGGGATATCTTGCACAAGGAAATATCGAAATGAAAAAATACTTTCGTCATCCACGACCCTTCCCGAAAACTGACCTTCTAACAAAATACTTTCAGCAAAAAAACTGATCTATGCCTACAAAGAAGCAAACCGCGAAGGGCTTGCAATTCACCCGCCGCTTCACCAGGGAAGACACCAACGTATTTGATCAGTTTAACTATGATTATCGGACCTCCGTGATCCGCAACCCCAGCGGCGAAGTAGTGTTCGAAATGACCAACGTCGAAGTTCCGGCCCAATGGTCCCAGATAGCCACCGACATCCTCGCACAAAAATATTTCCGCAAAGCCGGCATCCCCCAGCCCGACGGTTCCCTCGGCCGCGAAACTTCCGTGAAACAGGTCGCCCATCGCATGGCCAACTGCTGGCGCGTCTGGGGACAACGCTATGGCTATTTTGCATCGGAAAACGACGCCCGGGTCTTCTATGAAGAACTGGTCTACAGCATCCTCGACCAGGCCTGCGTCCCCAATAGCCCCCAATGGTTCAACACCGGCCTCCACGAAAGCTATGGGATCACCGGCAAACCCCAGGGCCATTACTTCGTCGATCAACTCGACGGACAATTAAAACGATCCACCTCGGCCTACGAACGGCCTCAACCTCACGCGTGCTTCATCCTCAGTGTGGATGACGACCTCGTCAACGACGGCGGCCTCATGGACCTCTGGGTTCGCGAAGCCCGCATCTTTAAATATGGCTCCGGCGTAGGCACCAACTTCTCCTATATCCGCGGCGAAGGCGAAAAGCTCTCCGGCGGCGGCACCTCCAGCGGCCTCATGAGCTTCCTCAAAATTGGTGATCGCGCCGCAGGCGCCATCAAATCAGGCGGCACCACCCGCAGGGCCGCAAAAATGGTCTGCCTGGATCTCGACCATCCCGAGGTCATGGACTTCATCAATTGGAAAGTAGAAGAAGAAAAGAAAGTAGCCGCACTCATCGCCGCCGGTTATCCCAGCGACTACGAAGGCGAAGCCTATAGAACGGTCTCTGGTCAAAACTCCAACAACTCCATCCGCATCCCCAATGGCTTCTTCGAAAAATTGAAGAACGATGAGGATTGGGAACTGACAGCCCGCAGCGACGGCCGGGTCATGAAACGCATCCCCGCCCGCGAGGTCTGGAACCAGATCTCCTACGCCGCCTGGCGCTGCGCCGACCCGGGCACCCAATATGATACTACCATCAACGAATGGCACACCTGCCCCGCCGGCGGACCCATAAGGGCGTCTAACCCTTGCAGTGAATACATGTTCCTCGACAACACGGCCTGTAACCTCGCTTCCTTCAACCTCCGCCGTTTCTACAACGAAAACACCAACACCTTCGAAGTAGAGAATTTCGAATACACCACCCGCCTTTGGACAACCGTCCTCGAAGTATCCGTACTGATGGCGCAATTCCCCTCAAAGGAAGTAGCTCAACTTTCCTACGACTACCGCACCCTCGGTCTCGGCTACGCCAACCTCGGCTCCATGCTGATGATCATGGGCATCCCCTATGACAGCGAAGAAGCCCGCGGTATCGCCGGCGCCCTCACCGCCATCATGACGGGCATCGCTTACAAGACCTCTGCCGAGATCGCCAGCGTCCTCGGACCCTTCCCCCGCTACGAAGAAAATAAAGAAAGCATGCTCCGGGTAATGCGCAACCATCGCCTGGCCGCATACGACGCCGACGAATACGAAGCCCTGGCCATAAAGCCAATGGGCCTCAAAGCAAAATACTGCCCCCGACTATCTCCTGAAGGCGGCTACAAAAGCCTGGGACGAAGCCGTGCAACTGGGCGAAAAATATGGCTACCGCAATGCCCAGGCCACCGTCATCGCCCCCACCGGGACCATCGGCCTCGTCATGGATTGCGACACCACCGGCGTAGAACCGGACTTCGCCCTCGTGAAATTTAAAAAACTCTCCGGCGGCGGCTATTTCAAGATCATCAATCAATCCGTACCCACGGCCCTTAAGAACCTCCGCTACACCGACAAACAGATCGACACCATCGTCAAATACGCCGTCGGCTCCGGCACCTTCGCCGGCGCCCCCGCGATCAATCACCAATCATTAAGCGAAAAAGGCTTCATCGCCGAAGAGATAAAAAAACTCGACGCCGCCGTCGGCTCGGCCTTCGAGATCGGCTTCGTCTTCAACGTGTATACCCTCGGAGAAGAATGCCTGCAACGCCTCGGCTTCAAATCCGCACAATACTACAACTTCGAATGGTCCCTGCTCGAAGCCCTCGGATTCTCCGATGAAGAGATCGAAGCCGCCAACAACTATGTCTGTGGGACCATGACCGTCGAAGGTGCCCCCTTCCTCAAGGACGAACACCTCGCCGTCTTCGACTGCGCCAACAAATGCGGGAAAAAAGGCCAGCGGTATATCCACGCCCATGGCCACATCCGGATGATGGGCGCTACCCAGCCGTTTATCAGCGGCGCCATCTCAAAAACCATCAATCTGCCAAATGAGGCCACCGTCGAAGAGATTGCCGACGCCTATATGCTCAGCTGGCAACTGGCGCTGAAAGCCTGCGCCCTCTATCGCGATGGCTCCAAGTTGTCACAGCCGCTCAGCACGAAGTCGGACAAGAAAAAGAAAGAAGTCCCGGCGGACAATGAGGCAGCCGCAGCCCAGGAGACCCCTGCCACTCCCCAGCCCATGACCGAGTCCACCATCGTCGACCTCGGCAAACTCACCGTACAGGAGCTGCTCGAAGAAGTACATAAACGCGTCCAGGCCTCACCCGATACTAATCTGAAAAGAGCCCTCGCAACCATCGTCGAACGCCGCACCCTCCCCGCCAAACGCCGCGGATTTACTCAAAAAGCAAAGATCAACGGTCAGGCGATCTTCCTCCGCACCGGCGAATACAACGATGGTACCGTAGGGGAGATCTTCATCGACATGGCCAAGGAAGGCGCCACCATGCGGAGCATGCTCAACTGCTTTGCCATCGCCATCTCCATCGGTCTGCAATACGGCGTGCCACTGGAAGAATTTGTTGAGAAATTCGTCTTCACCCGGTTCGAACCATCGGGCATGGTCGACCACCCCAATATTAAAAGCGCGACCTCGATCGTCGACTTCATCTTCCGGTCCCTGGCCTATGAATACCTCGGCCGCACCGACCTCGTACACGTACTCGACCGCCCCGAAGTCGCCAACACCGGGACCAAAGACTGGGACCTGCCCGGTCACAACCACCCGGTTCCCACGACGCCCGAGCTCAGCGATGTCCGCATCGTGGCAAAAGCCGGGCGATCGACTCCGGAAGCCACCGGCAACACAAGCCAGCCCGCATCGGCAAAAGCCCCCAAGGCCACCACATCCATGACCCGGGCCGACAATGGCCTCGAAGCGATCAACGCAGCCGCAAGGAGCATGCAAAGTGACGCCCCGGCTTGTAATACCTGCGGGCATATCACCATCCGCAGCGGAACCTGCTATAAATGCCTGAATTGCGGCAATAGCATGGGTTGCAGTTGACTACCCGCGGACTGGCACGCCCGCACCCAACTTTGTCTTAGGACGGTATTTAACCATAAATGCGATTCCCCCATGTCTATGGGGGAATTTTTTTGACAATTTCGATCTTTCCGGGTTAGGATTGTCCCCCCTCCCGGGGCCGCCTCATAAAAACGGTTATTTTTTCCCGGGCCCGATTCGTATCTTTTCCAAAGAAATTGGAACACAAAATAGAACCTTACCCCTACGAAAAAGTACTATTTTCTACTTTTATACGTTCTTAAATAATCCAGAAAACCCTAAAATTGAAAAACATGAAACGTTTCCTCGTCGCACTCGTCATTCTTTCCAGTACTTTATTGTTTTCCTGTGCTCGTAGCGTTACCCCGGGTGAGGCGGCCAGCCACCATTATAGCCATTGCAGAGATATGCGCTAACCTACCACAAAAAAAGATGTTGAAGCCCTCGTCCATCGGCGGGGGCTTTTTTTTGCCCTTCTGGCCTCCATTTTTCCTTATTTTTACCCGCAATAAAATGAGCGGGATGACAATTCAATTCGGGTACAACAAAAAGCAGGTATTGGATGGATTACGTGGCCATTTTTTTAGCAGACCGGAGATCCGAACCATGGTCATCATGATAAACGTCTTCGCCATTCTATCAGCTATCTTATTCGCACTCAAGAAGATACAAGCTCTTCCCTTCCTTATCTTCTCCGTCCTCTGGTTCATCCTCTGGATCTCTGTTCGCCGCCTTCTCCCCCTCAGCATCTATAAAAGGTCAGCCACCTTCCAGGACACTTTCACCCTGAGCCTCGAAGACCGCGGCCTCCTGCTCCAGACAAAAAAAGGCCAACAACTCTGGGCCTGGGAAGACTTCAGCGCCTTCAAGGAAACCATCTATTTCTTCCACGTCTATTTCAGCCCCCGCTCCTTCTTCATGATCCCCAAAGACTCCTTTAAGGACATCACCGAGATCCAGGCCGCCCGCAAATTGCTGAAAGAACACATCGGGAAATAGCCCCCTATTTGGGCTTGTACTTCGCATCTTCAAAAAGAGTCCGGGCCGGCACCGTCATTACCGCGGCAGGAGAGAGCCCGGAATGCGCCGCCACATATTTTTTCACTATCTGCCACCCCACCCACGCGCCGATATTCCCCGGCGACCCATCGGGCATTCCCATCGTCTTGGGCCCCTCACCGATATAGTTCTTGATGATATCGGGGTCTATCGTATACAGGTCGGTCGCCTGCAAGAAATAATTCCACACCGCCACCTCGTTCCCCGCACACCAGTCGAGCTGCGCCTTGCTATAACCCGTCCGGATACTATCCTCTGCCTCAGGTAACAACTTCCCGGCCAGCCACCAATAGCGGCCCTTGATGATCATCTGTTCGATCAGCGGCCGGCTGTCGCTGCTGTCAGGAAAGATATCCTGCGCTATCGCATTGACACAATTGGCATCGATATACTCCGGCTCGAAACGCCTCGAGACATATTGCGGATACATATCCTGCCCCTTACCCGTCAGATAGAAAGGAAAATTCCGGCCGGCATAGGATTGCAACCCTATCGCCAGCGCATAGGAAGTAATGGCTACGCCGGGACCATCAAAGGGACCGATAAAAGCCACCACCTTCTGTGGAAGTTGGTATTTCGGGAAATAATATTTTACATACCGGAAACTCTCCTGCAACTCGGTCTCCAGCCAATCCAGCCGCGGATATTTCCGCTCCAGCGACTTCCGCACACCCTGGTAGCTCACCAGGAACTGCCTCGTCGCGTCGTAAGCAACCCGGCTCGTATCCGTAATAGGACCCGCGCCAAGGATATTTCCGACGAAATCGGGGGTGAAATAGGAATAATGCTGATTTAGCCGGTTAAGCCCCGCAACGATATTGTTCGAGTCGATGTTAAAGAACGCCGTGTCGAACCGCTCGATAAATACCCTCCCCACTTCGACCCCCGAAACATCGGGCCGGCCGGTTCCTCCGTTACAAGCAGCAATACAAACAACAGACAGGACAAAAGCGATACGCTGAAGATTCATTTCTTTTTTTTAACGACTTTTTTCGAAGCCTTTGCATCTTTATTGAAAGCGAGAGAAAGATTGACCCAATGCTCGAAATCCTTTTTTTTCTTAATGCCTTCTTCACTGACGAAGACAAACCCGGTCATCGTCCGGCCATTGTGGATCATCGGCCGGCAATGATCCATCTCCAGGGCATCGGCATATTGGTGCGGCCCGATCCGGCAAAGCATATCATCCAGCCGGACACAAAGACACATCTTTCCGTTGACCATGAAACAGATGCCATGGAACATCTTTTTTTCCTCCACATCCGGAAGATGGGCCAATGCCTCCCTGATCCGGTTAGCCAAACGTTCATTGAAAGCCATTACCAAATATAGGTACAAATTTTATCTTAAATTTGTACCATGAAAATCGCACTCGCCCAGCAAAATTATCATGTCGGTAACTTCGAAGAGAATACCCGGAAGATAATTGCAGGCATCGCTCAGGCAAAAGCCGCAGGCGCTGACCTCGTCGTATTCACCGAACTATCCGTTTGCGGCTACCCACCCCGTGACTTCCTCGAGTTCGACGATTTCATCGCGCAATCCTATGCCGCCATCGATCGCATCCGCCAGGAAGCCGACACCATCGGCGTCATCGTCGGCGCACCCGCCCGCAACCCCGCCCGCGAAGGGAAAGACCTGTTCAACGGAGCCTGGCTGCTCTACGAAAAAGAGATCAAAGGCGTAGCCCACAAAACCTGCCTGCCCAACTACGATGTATTCGACGAATACCGGTATTTCGAGCCGGCTTACGAATGGAAGGTGATCCCCTTCAAAGGCAAAAAGATCGCGCTCACCATCTGCGAAGACATCTGGAATCTCGGCGACAATCCCTTGTATCGCGTCTGCCCGATGGATCAGCTGATCCGCCAGCATCCCGATGTGATGATCAATATCTCCGCATCCCCCTTCGATTATGACCATGATGAAGATCGCAAGGAAGTAGTGCGCCAGAACGTCCTGAAATATCATCTCCCCCTCTACTACTGCAACGCCGTCGGCTCACAGACCGAGATCGTCTTCGACGGCGGCAGCGTTGTCTACGATGCAAAAGGGAAGCTCATCAGCGAATTGAAATATTTCGAAGAAGACTTCTCCGTTGTCCCCCTGCCGCATCCGGTACCCCCGCTGTTCGAAGAATTGCTCCCGGGCCTCTCCGTCCGCACGGCCGCAGACGAAGAAAATACCGCTGTTTACCCGGAACAGCCAACTCCGGACACCGCCACCCTCACCAGCACCGTCTTCGATAAGGACATGCGGGTCTCAAAACAGAACGATCCCGACCAGGTACTCGAATATCTCACCGATCACCGCAATATCAGCCAGATCCGCAAGGCCCTGGTCCTCGGCATCCGGGACTATTTCTCGAAAATGGGTTTCAAAAAAGCGATTCTGGGCAGCAGCGGCGGCATCGACAGCGCCGTCACCCTCGCCCTGGCCTGCGAAGCCCTCGGAAAAGATAATGTCCGGGCCATCCTCTTACCCTCTGCCTATTCCACCTCGCATTCGGTCAGCGACGCGGAACAATTGTCCCGTAACCTCGGTAACCCCTACGACATCATTCCCATCCGCGAGGTCTATGATGCCCTCATCCATACCCTCGGGCCCGTATTCAAAGACACTCCCTTTGGTCTTGCCGAAGAGAACCTCCAAAGCCGCACAAGAGGCAACCTCCTCATGGGTCTCGCAAACAAATTTGGATATGTATTGCTGAACACTTCCAACAAAAGTGAACTCTCCACTGGCTATGGCACGCTCTATGGGGATATGGCCGGCGGCCTCAGCGTCCTCGGCGACGTATACAAAGGACAGGTCTATGCCCTGGCCCGCGACATCAATCGCCGGGAAGAGATCATCCCTGCCAACATCCTCCACAAAGCACCCTCCGCGGAACTCCGGCCCGGCCAGAAGGACAGCGACAGCCTCCCCGACTACGACATCCTCGATAAAGTATTGTATCAGTATATCGAAAGACGCCAGGGACCCGCCTCCATCATTGCCATGGGCATCGACAAAGCCGTGGTCGATCGCATTCTCCGGTTGGTGAACACCAGCGAATACAAACGTAACCAGTTTTGCCCCATCATCAGGGTCAGTTGCAAAGCATTTGGGGTGGGCAGAAGAGTGCCCATCGTGGGGAAATACCTGTCATAACCTCGGGTTCATAGCCCAGGCTGTTAGTGCTTCAACTGAACGATATACCGGTAGGTGACACCCAGCAGGGTAGAGTCCCTGTACACCGACAGCTGCGTCGAATCAAGCTTGAGGATCGTTACTCCTTCTTGTAGTATCGGGTTGAAAGAAGCCTTCAGCGTCTTCTGATCCGTGGTGAGCGACCAGTTGAACGTCGTTGTTTGTGCTTCGCCCGGAGTACAATGGTTGGTACCCGTATTGACGGAGCCCGAACTGTCCTTGTTGAAGGTGTAGAGATCATCCCGTTCGCACAGCGGGACAATAGTAGTATCGCCACCCTGGTCGATCACCCCATCGTTGTTGGTGTCGAGACCGGAAGTGTCGTATTTCCAGGCTTTGAGCGTGAGATAAGTAGTTGCGGTTGCGGGGGTCTTGGTGGAGTCCGTGTTGGTGCCCGTGTTCGTGGCGTTGTTCTTTGAACAGGATATAGCGATCACGATAACAAGCAATACGGCCGGAAAATAATGCGACAGACGGATTAGACGTTTCATGGTTTTATTTAACGAGGTTATGCAAAGGTCACACCAAGATAATGCTAATCCTGCGACAATGCTATAGTAGATTTACCATGAATAAGTATTATCTCTTAAGGATGATGGTGTAACGGGTACTCACCCCGCCAAATTTCTGATCCGCATAGATCTCCAGCCGCCGGGGCGTCAACACCCTCACTTTGTAATACTGATCCTGGAAATAAAAGACGCTGTCACTCTGAAGCGCCCAGATAAAGGGGAGACTATCGGGATTACCGGTCTTGCTCCTGTGGGTGAACTCGGAGTAACCGGTACCGTCTTTACAAAAAATGATCGTATTGTCCTTCTCGTTGCCGGCGATCCGCGGATCGAGCGCGTCGAAAGAACCTTCCTCATCAGCAAAACCCGCCTTCTCATACCGCCATGGACTCCTGGTCAGCACATCCATGTCTTTTCCCGAAGAGACCCGGTCAGAACAACCAGCCACAAAGACACTCACTGCAAACCCTGGTATGATCCATTTCTTAAACATCCGGCTCATCATTTTCGGTTAGAAGGTGCGGACTCTCTCAGGTTTAAAACTCAAAAGGCGGCAACTTATTGTTAACATATATAATTTAATCGATATTAGTTTTCCACAGCGCAGACTTTCGTATTTTCGAGCCCCAGTAATATCATTTTACATATGCTTTATACAGCAGAGGATATCAGACAGTTGAATAATAAGATCCAATTTCAGGGCGCTTTTATTGATCGGCTGCGTGACGAAGTAGGACGGGTCATCATCGGCCAGCACCAAATGCTCGACCGGCTGCTCATCGGCCTCCTCAGCAACGGTCACGTCCTGCTGGAGGGTGTCCCCGGTCTTGCTAAGACGTTGGCGATCAAATCCTTGTCCCAGGCCATCAATGCCCGCTTCAGCCGTATCCAGTTCACCCCCGATCTCCTGCCCGCCGACGTCGTCGGTACCATGATCTATAACCAGCAGAAACACGAATTCGTTGTCCGTAAGGGCCCCATTTTTGCCAACTTCATCCTGGCCGATGAGATCAACCGCGCTCCGGCAAAGGTGCAGAGCGCCCTGCTGGAAGCGATGCAGGAAAGACAAGTCACCCTCGGCGACACCAGTCATAAACTGGAAGACCCCTTCCTCGTACTGGCGACCCAAAACCCGCTCGAACAGGAAGGGACCTATCCGCTGCCCGAAGCCCAGCAGGATCGCTTTATCATGAAGGTCATCGTCGACTATCCTACCAAACAGGAAGAGCAGCTTATCATCCGCCAGAACGTACAGGGCCTCCAGTCCATCCAGGTCGAACAGGTGGTCACCATCCAGGAGATCATCCAGGCAAAGGAACTCGCCCGCCAGATTTATATGGACGAAAAGGTCGAACACTATATCCTGGATATCGTCTTCGCTACCCGCACGCCCGAAAAATACAAACTGGAGAAACTAAAACCCCTGATCGCCTACGGTGGAAGCCCAAGAGCCAGTATAAACCTCGCCCTCGCGGCCAAGGCAAACGCATTCCTGAACAAGCGGGGCTATGTCATCCCCGAAGACGTTCGCTCCATCTCGAAAGATGTGCTGCGCCATCGCATCGGCCTCACCTACGAAGCCGAAGCGGAGGACGTGAACGTCGAGAACGTCATCGACGAAGTACTAAAAGTCATTCCTATACCATAAGAACGAATGTTGACCACCGCCGAAATACTAAAGAAGGTACGGGAGCTGGATATTAAAAGTAAACGACTCACCCGCCATCTTTTTACCGGGGAATACCATAGCGCCTTCAAAGGCCGTGGGATGAGCTTCCGGGAAGTGCGTGAATACGCCGCAGGCGATGATATCCGCTTCATCGACTGGAATGTATCGGCCCGCTTTAACCACCCTTTCAGCAAACTCTTCGAGGAAGAGCGGGAGCTGACGGTCATGCTCATGATCGATGTCAGCGCAAGCTCCCTCTTCGGGACCATACACGCCCGCAAACAGGATATCATCACCGAGGTCTGCGCCGTACTCGCCTTCTCCGCCGTCAACAACAACGACAAGGTCGGTGCCATTTTCTTCAGCGATAAGATCGAAAGCTATATCGCCCCCAAAAAAGGCCGGGAACATGTCCTGTATATCGTCCGGCAACTCTTGACCATCGAGCCAAAACGCAAAGGCACGAACCTCAGCGAAGCGATCCGCTTCCTCAACCGCAGCGCCCGGCAAAAAGCCATCGTTTTCCTGCTCAGCGACTTCCTCGATGGCAGCGGCCAGCAACGGACGACCGCGGCCCGCCCCGAACCAGGATTCGAAGATGCCCTGAAAGTAGCGGGAAAAAAACACGACATCATCGGCATCAAGGTCTATGACAAGATGGATATGCAGTTGCCCGCCATCGGCATGGTCGAAGCAGAAGACTCCGAGACTGGCGGCCGTTACTGGGTAGACACCAGCGACTACCTGGTACGCACCAACTACCAACAATATTTTTTTAACCACACGGAACAGTGTAAAAGCATTTTTCAAAAGGCCGGATGCGATCTCCTTCACCTGAGGACGGACGAAGATTATGTAAAGATCCTCCAACGCTTCTTCGTCGGACGTCACCGGCCCGGATAGGACATGAGACCTCTAAGATCATATACCATTGTTGTTCTTCTGTGGCTGCCGGTCATGCTTCTCCACGCACAGAAAAAAACCGCACAACCGCTGGCTACCGTAAAGGCTACCGTCGATAAACAAAAGATCCTGATCGGCGAGCCGATCCAACTCATGTTCGAGGCCACCGTGCCGGATAACCTTCCCTTCGCGTGGCCCTTACCCGACTCGCTGGCGCATTTCGAATGGCTGGAAAAGGGTAGGGTAGACACCGTCACCCGCCCGGGCGAGAAATACTACCGGCAATACCTCACCGTTACCAGCTTCGATTCCGGCTCCTGGTCCATCCCCCGGCTGGCATTCCAGGTAGGGACAAAGAAATATTTCACCGACTCCATCCGTGTCGAGGTTGGGTATACGAAACTCGATCCTTCAAAGGATTTTCACGATATAAAGGATATCATCGACGTCCCCAACCCCTTCGCGCGCTGGATACCCTGGATCATAGTGGCCGTAACCCTCGTCTCACTGACCCTCGTCTTCTGGCTCATCCGGAAAAGAAAGATCCTGAAACAGATCGTCACCCGCGAGACGCCCCGGCTCTCCCCCCTCGAGGAGGCCCTGCAGCACCTGGATGAACTGATAAAGCAGCAGCTGCCCGTCAATGGCGCCATAAAGACCTATTACAGCCGGCTGGACGAGATCTTCCGGGTCTATCTCTACCGACGCCTGGGCATTTCCAGCATGGCCGAAACAAGCGAAGAACTCATCATTCAGCTTCGCGGCTCGATCCTGCCGCGGGGCCAATTTGACTCGCTGGCCGAGGCCCTTCGGATGAGCGATTTCGTAAAATTTGCGAAATATCAACCCGGAGTGGCGGACAGCCAACACCATTACGAGGTCATCCGGGAAGCGATCCTGACCCTCGAACCACCACCATCATCGCCTTCCAATCCACAAACCACCAAATAAAGCAAAGTGCTCTACGACTGGTATCAACATATTTACTTCGCTCAACCGGCCTTCTTCGGGCTCTTTCTCCTCTTGCCCCTGCTTGTCTGGTGGGAAGTAAAACGTACCGGTCGTAACCAGGCCACCGTCATAGTCTCTTCTGTCCGCGCCTTTCACGGCAACCGCAGTTGGAAGAATTTCCTGCGCCCAGTCCTGTTCGCCTTCCGGCTCCTGTCCCTCTCCTGTCTCATCATCGCCCTCGCCCGCCCGCAGACCCGGAATGACGAACAACTGGTCAACGGCGAAGGCATCGACATCGTCCTCTGCCTGGATATCAGCGGCAGCATGCTCGCCCAGGACTTTACCCCCAACCGGATGGAGGCTGCCAAGAACGTCGCCGCGGAATTCATCGACCACCGCCCCACCGATCGCATCGGGCTGGTCATCTTCTCCGGGGAAAGCTTTACGATGTGCCCCCTAACCACTGATCGCAGCGTGCTCAAAACACAATTATATAGCGTACAGAGCGGCCTGCTGGACGACGGCACCGCCATCGGCTCGGGTCTCGCCACAGGGGTCGACCGCCTCCGGAACTCCCCATCGAAAAGTAAGGTCATCATCCTGCTGACGGACGGCGAGAACAATGGCGGACTGATAGATCCCAACACCGCAAAGGAGATCGCCAAATCCGTAGGCGTCCGGGTGTACACCGTCGGGATGGGCACCGAAGGCTTCGCACCGGTACCGGTCCAGACAGCCACCGGCGTCATCATGCAGAGAGAGAAAGTAAATATCGACGAGAAACTGCTCACCCAGATAGCCGTTGAGACAGGCGGCCGCTATTATCGCGCAAAGGATAACGAAAGCCTGAAAAGCATCTATGAAGAGATCGATCATCTCGAAAAGTCGAAGATCGAAGTATCCTCCATCCGGCGCTATGGCGAACAGTTCTTCCCCTTTGCCCTCGCCGCCGCCATCCTCCTGCTGCTGGAGCTGCTCCTGCGATGGACCGTCCTGCGAAAGTTCCCTTAACTTCAAACCCTTAATTTCACACATGCAGGGGAAAGTATACAAATCGACAGGATCATGGTACGTCGTCAAAACGACGGAGGGCGAGACATGGAATGCCCGCCTCAAAGGACTCTTCAAACTCGACGGCATCACCTCCACGAACCCCATCGCCGTCGGCGATGACGTGGACCTGCAACCCGAGAACGAAACCGAACAATCTGCCATCATCTCGGCGATCCACCAACGGCATAATTATATAAACCGCCAGTCCCCTTCCCACAAGATGCAGCATCATATCGTGGCGGCCAATATCGACCAGTCCCTGCTCGTCGTCACCCTGAAGGAGCCACGCACCTCCCAGGGATTCATAGATCGCTGGCTGGTCACCTGCGAGGCCTACCATGTACCCGCCATCCTGCTGTTCAATAAATCCGATCTCTACGGAAAAAAGGAAGAAGAACGCTTCGCGGAATGGAAAGCCATGTACGAGGCCATTGGCTATCGGCTTATCCGGATGAGCGTCCACACCCGGGAAGGCCTGGACGAAGTAAACCAGCTGCTCCGGGATAAGATCAGCCTGCTCAGCGGTCATTCCGGGGTAGGGAAGTCCTCCTTCCTCAACGCGGTATACCCGGATCTTCATCTGAAAACCCAAAACGTCAGCGGATGGAGCGGTAAAGGCATCCACACCACCACCTTTGCGGAGATGTTCGACCTTCCGGACGGCGGCCGGATCATCGACACCCCCGGCATGCGCGAATTCGGCCTGGTCGACATCACAAAACAGGAACTTTCCGGCTATTTCCCCGAGATGCGTGCCCTCTCAGGGCAATGCCAGTTCAACAACTGCCTGCACCTCGGCGAGCCGGGCTGCCGTGTAAAAGAAGCCGTCGCAGCCGGCCGGATCTCCCCCCATCGCTATACCAGCTATTGCTCCATCCTCGACAGCATTTTATCTTTCTTTTAACCATCGGAGGCCCTTGACCGAAATTTTGGCACGGGATTCGTTTAAAAGTGGATAAAGAGAGTTAACTGTGAGATACGAAGTTTTACATGAACCCAATAAGAAGGCAGGAAGGTGGACAAGAGTGGTGCTCCTGCTTGGCATCATCTATTTTGGGTTCATTTTCCCGGATTCTTTGTCCGACCACACAAAATTGGTCCACTTCGCCGCCCACATGGGCATGAGCTTTTTCGTGGCCAGTTGTATCTATGTCGTCTGTAATTTAATGCTGCGTCTCAAAAGGACCACTTCTCTCACCCTGCTCATCATCATCACCACCATCATCGGCGGTATCTATAAATACCTGGAGATCGCCAGCCAGGGAATGTTGCAAATGGACTATAGCCTGGGTATTTTACTTCGCATCAGTGGCTGCTACACCTCGATGTCCCAGAATACCGCAGGCCTGCTGGCCGCGATCCTGCTGATCGAATACGTCGTTCATTATGTCCGGATGAAGGGTCCCCAACTGCTGAAAATAATGCGCTAAGTTTATTTTTTCTCCGGCGCATGCGTAACATCGTGCCCTTGCTCTTTTATCTCCTCTTTTAATGGCGGCGGTTCCTTTTCATCTTTTTCATCCCCGAAAAGATACCCCCAGGGCTTCAACGGCTCGATCCGGTCAAAAACGATCTTGGCTATCGCAATGATGGGTATCGCCAGGAAAGTGCCCGGGATCCCCCAGACGGCTTCCCCGATAATGACCCCCAGCACCGTAATAAAAGCATTGATCCTCACCTTGGACCCAACGATCACCGGCAACAGCACATTCGAATCCACCAGGTGGATCCCGAGGATGGTCGCTATCACCAGCAACAGCTTCGTTGCCCCCGCGGTGGCAAAGGTCACCAGCGTACTAAGAAGCATGGCCGTGAAGATCCCGATATAAGGGATGATGTTGAAAAGCCCCGTGATAAGCCCCAGAAGGATCGCATACTTGACCCCAAGGATCCACAAAGCAAGACAACACGCCACGGAGACGATCACCATCTCGAGCAACAGCCCCATGATGTATTGGCGGATCCGCGACTGGATCTGCGCGATGATATCGTATACGAGTACGGAATTCTCTTCCTTGAAAACAGCCACCAGGAAGCGGATGATCAACCTCCGGTAATACAATAAAAAGAAGGTGTCGATAAGGATAAAAACCAGCGTCAGCAATATCGAGGAGAACGAGACCACCACATCGCCCAACACCGAAGACCCGGTCTCCAGCAACTTCGAAGTGGCGTTGTTGACATAGGTCATCTGCTGCTTGATCCGGATATGGAACTTCGCCGAGATCCACTGCTGCAGACTGGTTACGCTGCTCATCACCTGCTGTTTGAATTGCGGCCAGTCATCCGCCAGGCTGCTGATCTGCGACCCTACAAGATATAAAAGGGCCGCCAGCGAACAGACAAGCAGCAACACCGATAACAAAGAGGCCAGGCTGCGGGGGAAATGAAGCCGCCGCTCGAAAAAATTCGCCAGCGGCAATAACATTACCGAGAACAGGAGACCAAAGACCAGCGGCACAAGCACGGTCTTTCCAAGGACCGCGATATAGAACAGGGCGATCAGGCTGATCAACACCATTGCCAGCTTGGTATAAAAGGGATTTTGCTTGATGGATGTCATGTAACGCAAGATACCTAAAAAAGCAAAACCCGTGATCACTCACGGGTTTCTACAACATTCAGCAAACAATCGTCAGAAGTGTACACTCCCTCTCCTATAGGTCAGGACATGTACCGGCGGGCTGTATTGATCAATAGTTTACTTTCAAGGAATTTAGCTACTTCTACAACAGCATCGTTCTCCTTCCGGGGAGCCTCCCGGAATTTACGGGGATAGATCGAAATGCCGGTGTAAATGTTGTAATGAAGCGTGAGGATATGCCCCTTGTAAAGGAAATCCCACATCAGCGAATCGAAATCATCGGTCTTTTGGGTGAATTTAATGTCCAGGTCGTCGGACAGGATATTAGCGACTTCATAGAAACGCTTTAATCCGCAATCGTCGTCGATGACGGCTTCCGTACAGCCGAAATCGGTGCGTAGAGTTAGAGGGCTCATAGTGTAGGGATTTTTAAGTTTTATTTTAGGGTATTGATTTACGGGTTTTGATGCTATGCCTTGAACCTCGGCGACCTTGGGACCTTCTCTCCGCTCAATATGCGCTCCGCTCCCACATTCTTGCCATCGCTGGGACAACCGTATTTCGGTCCAAACAGACTACAGGATGAAAAAGCAATGAGTAAAATGCAAAAGGAAAAGAGGAGAAATATGGTCTTGGGTTGTTTCATCGGGATATCATCTAAACGAAAATAAACCTACAAATATTATCCTGGATTTGCAAGTGTTCCCGACCAAAATCACCCCTTTCCCCACCAAAGCCTCCCCCTGCCCGACCAAAAACCCAAAATTGTCGCAGTATTTACCGCACCGGAACGTCGTTCGCATCCTTGAACCACCCCGCATAGATAAGATAGTGATTTGCAATGCGGTCTATCTGCCCGGAAATAAGATCGGCCGGGATATCCTTGATCTTCCGCGCCGGGATCCCCCCATAAATGGTCCCCGACTCCACCTTCGTACCCTCCAGCACCACCGCGCCCGCCGCGATGATGGAATTCTTGCCTATTTCCGCATTGTCCATGATGATGGCGCCCATCCCGACAAGGACGCGCTCGTGGATGATACAGCCATGCACGATCGCATTATGCCCGATGGAAACACAGTCCCCGATGGTTACGCTGGTCTTCTTATAAGTACCATGAATAACGACCCCATCCTGGATATTCACCTTGTTACCTATCTGAATGCTGTTGACATCCCCCCTGACCACGGCATTGAACCAGATACTGCAATCATCGCCGATCGCAACATCCCCCACTACTGTGGCGTTGGGAGCGACAAAACAATTGTTACCAAATCGCGGAGATTTGCCTTCCACCGGTAGAATCGTAGCCATGGTTATTAGTTTTACCAAATTTACGAACTTTGCGCATCCATGAGCAATAGTCAAGATAATCATCGCTTATTCCACCGGCACGTCGCACAGACCTCGCCCAACCCCCTTGGCCTGGAGATCGTAAAGGCCGAAGGCCTCTTCCTGGTTGACCGCAACGGCAAGGAATACCTCGATCTCATCGGCGGGATCAGCGTCTGTAATACCGGTCACCGCCATCCCCGGGTGGTCCAGGCGATAAAAGACCAGGCCGATCGCTATCTGCACCTGCTCGTCTATGGGGAGTTGATCCAGTCCCCACAGGTGGAATACGCCACCCTCCTGGCTGCTCACCTGCCCCCTTCCCTGGACTCTATTTACTTTACCAACAGCGGGGCCGAAGCCACCGAAGGAGCGATGAAACTGGCCAAACGCGTCACCGGTCGTCCGGAGATCGTCGCATTCAATAAGTCCTATCATGGCTCCACCCAGGGCGCGCTCAGCGTCATGGGGGACGAGTACTGGCGCAACGCCTTCCGCCCCCTCCTCCCCGGCATCCGGCACGTAGACTACAATACCCCCGAAGCACTGGACGCCATCACCACGCAGACAGCCTGCGTCATCGCCGAGACGGTCCAGGCCGAAAGAGGCGTCTTCGCACCCGACAGGGACTGGCTGAAAGAATTACGCCGGCGCTGCGACGCCACCGGCACGCTCCTCGTTCTCGACGAGATCCAGACCGGCTTCGGCCGGACAGGAACCCTTTGGGGGTTTCAACAGTATAACGTCTTGCCGGACATCCTGCTCCTGGGAAAGGCGTTGGGCGGCGGCTTGCCGATGGGCGCATTCATTGCCGGCCGCCAGCACATGTGGACCCTCACCGGCGACCCCGTACTGGGACATATCACTACCTTCGGCGGTCATCCGCTCTCCTGCGCGGCAGGCCTCGCCTCCCTGCAGGTCCTGCTCGGATCCGGCTGGATAGAAGAAGTAACCCGGAAAGAAGCCCTCTTCCGCCGTTTGCTCGTACACCCCGCAATAAGAACCGTCCGCAGCAGCGGACTCCTGATAGCCGTCGAATTCGACGATTTCGATCAGAACAAACGCGTCATCGATGCCTGCATCACGGCCGGCCTCCTCACCGACTGGTACCTGTTCGCGCCACAATGCCTGCGCATCGCCCCACCCCTATCCATCACCGAAGAACAGATCCAAAAAGCCTGCAACATCCTCCTCTCCTCGATTCCCTTTTTTCCTTAACTTTACACACCCCCCCACCCCTCACCAATAAGGTTAACTCGCCTCAAAACGACCAGCGGATAAGTGGAGCATCCGCCCTTGGAGATGCAGCCAAGTGTTAACCTTAAAATCAATTTTATGTCATGCTTTTTGGAAAGGAAAGAAGTTTTCGATGAGGTGCTGCTGTTGGGGGAAGAAGAGGTCCGGGATCCGGTAAGCGTGTTTGAGCGCTTTTTTAGCGACTACCGGCTGCATGAGTGCCGTTATATCCTCTGGGCCATGGTAGAAACCTGCCTTACGACGGACAATACGGAATTCGGTAACCCCGAAGAAAGGGCAGACCTGCTACTACGTTATAAGGACCTCGAACGCCTGCTCGAAGCAGGTACCCTGCTCGTAAAGCAGAAAAAAAAGCCATCCGGCCAGGAAAAATAGCCCTTCCGGAAAACCAAAGCCGCCTTTTTCTCGTATGTAAAGGCGAATGAGAAGAATAATTTTGGCTAGGAATTTGATTAGTATATCCCTGCTTCACGGCAGGGATTTTTTTTACTGCACTATTTTATAGATAAATGCGGCCACCAACCCTCCCAGCACAGGCCCCATCACCGGCACCCACGCATAGCCCCAGTCACTGTCCCGTTTACCCGGCAAGGGTAGGAGGGCATGGATGACCCGTGGTCCGAGGTCACGGGCAGGATTTATCGCATACCCGGTAGTACCACCCGGCCCAAGCCCGATCCCCAATACCAGCAGACTCACCGGCAGGGCATCCAACGCCCCGAGACTGCTCCCCGGTGAGGCAATGAACAACGCTCCAAAGACAAGCACAAAGGTCGCGATCGCCTCCGTAAGCACGTTATCCAATGGACTGCGGATAGCCGGTGCCGTACAAAAGACGGCTAACTTGGCGTCCGCATCCGCCGTTGCCCCAAAATGCGGCCGGAAAGCAAGCCACGCTATCACCGATCCGGTCATGGCGCCAAGGAATTGCGCCGCCAGGTACTGCGGCACGATACTCCACGGGATCTTCCCGATGGCGGCAAAAGAAAGCGTGATCGCGGGATTAAGATGGGCCTTGCTCGCCCCCGTCGCACAATAGACCCCGACAAAAACGGCCATCGCCCAGCCAAAGCTGATCACTATCCACCCGCTGTTAAAGCCCTTGCTGCGCTGGAGCACAACATTGCTGACCACCGTCTGCCCAAGAAGGATGATCATCCCTGTTCCGATAAATTCGCCAAGAAAAGGCGTCATGGTATAGTAGTTTAAGACGTTAAATACCCGGCACTGAGGCAAAATACCCCGCGGCTAATGCTTTGAATTCATCCACCTGTTGCCGCTGCCATTCCACATCCCGCCCCAACTCCGCCGCCAGCAGCGCGGCTACCGGTTCCGCACACTCGATGGCGGCCGCGGCATCCAGCAAAAGACTCCGTGTTCGCCGGCTCAGCGCATCCTCCACCGTCATACAAAGCTCCTCCCTCGCCGCCCAGACGATCTCCGCCCAGATATACGGCAGTCGCGGATGCAGCTTCATCCCCCATTCCGGGTTCACCGACCCAAGCTCCCGGATCGCCGCCGCATCGGTGCCATGATAATGCTGCGGATCATCGAAATTCACCACCATCGCCCCATATATCGGCAGGGTAGCCGTCACACAAGGCCTGTCGGCTAATTTGCCCCGCGCTATCGCCGTATTCACCGTGTCCTCCGCCATCCGGCGATAGGTCGTCCATTTCCCGCCGGTGATCGTCACAAGCCCGGAATCCGACACCACGATCAGATGGTCGCGCGCCAGCTCGGCCGTCTTCCGGCTGCTGCTCTTCACCAGCGGCCTGAGCCCCGCATAGACGCTGCGGATGTCGGCATAAGTAGGAACCTTTCGCAAATACCGGCCTATCTGCCCGAGGATAAAATTGATCTCTTCCGGCAACGCCCGCGGCTCGGCCTCCACATTCGTCACCGGGGTATCGGTGGTCCCGATAATGATCCGGTCATGCCAGGGCACCGCAAAAAGTACCCGGCCATCATCGGTATGCGGTACAAGGATCGCCGCCTCACCGGGTAGAAAATCCTTGTCCAGCATCAAATGCACCCCCTGGCTCGGTGCGATGATGGATTCACAGGCCGCATCATCCATTCGCAGCACAGCATCGGTAAAAACCCCCGTCGCATTGATCACCACTTTTGCATGGATGGTATGCTCCACGCCGCTGAACACATCCGTCGCCCGCACCCCGGAAACCTCACCCGCCGTCTTCACAAACCCATCCACCCGGCAATAATTTAGCAGCACCGCCCCCTCGCGCGCAGCCGTCTGCGCCAGGTGGATCGCCAGCCGCGCGTCATCGAACTGCCCGTCATGATAGAGGACACCCCCACGCAACCCCTCAGCATCGAGGGTAGGGGCCATCTGCAACGTCTCCTCCCGGGACAATAACCGGGAAGAACCAAGCCCCAGGCTTCCGGCCATCCAGTCATACACTTTTAACCCGATGCCATAATAAGGACCCTCCCACCATTTGTAATTGGGCACGATGAACGACTGATCCTTCACCAGGTGAGGCGCATTCCGTCGCAGGATCCCCCGTTCGTGCAGGGCCTCCATCACCAGTTTGATATTACCCTGCTGCAAATACCGGACACCCCCATGCACCAGCTTGGTCGCACGCGAGGACGTCCCCTTTGAAAAATCATATTGTTCGAGCAACAGCGTGCTGAACCCACGGGATGCCGCATCCACGGCCACGCCAAGTCCGGTGGCCCCGCCGCCGATGATACATACGTCCCATTGCTGCGCGCTCCTGGCTTCCAGGGCCGCTATCATTGCCTGTCTTTTCATGATCATTGATTGTCAGCCCACACTATCGCCGCCTTCACTGCCCGCTGCCAGCCTTTCAGCAATTGAGGCACATCCCGGCCGCCCGTCCCCGGCTGAAAACGCCGGTCCACTGCCCACTGCTGACGGATGTCTTCCTCCGACGACCAATAACCCACACCCAGCCCCGCAAGATAGGCTGCCCCCAGCGCCGTCGTCTCCGTCACCACGGGTCGCACCACGGGCACGCCTAAAATATCGGACTGGAATTGCATCAACAGGTTATTCGCCGTAGCTCCGCCATCCACCCGTAATTCGGTTAACACGATCCCACTGTCGGCTTCCATCGCCTTCAATACATCATAGGTCTGGTAAGCGATACTTTCCAGCGCGGCCCGCGCTATCTGCGCCTGCGTCGTTCCCCGCGTCATGCCAAAAAGACTTCCCCGCGCATATTGATTCCAGTGAGGGGCCCCGAGCCCCGCAAAAGCCGGCACACAATAGACACCCCCCGTATCCTCCACGGATGCCGCCAGCGATTCCACCTGCTTCGAGTCCCGGATAAAATGCAGCCCATCCCGCAGCCATTGCACCACCGCGCCGGCAATAAAAATGCTCCCTTCCAGCGCATATTCCGTTCGCCCCCCACGCGTCCAGGCGATGGTTGTGATAAGTTGATTACGCGAGGTCACCGCCTTCGTGCCGGTATTCATCAGCAGGAAACAACCGGTGCCATAGGTGTTCTTCACCATCCCCGGCTGCGTACACAACTGCCCGAACAGGGCCGCCTGCTGATCTCCCGCGATCCCGGCAATGGGCACCCCGATCGATCCCGGAGCCATGATGCTCCCCGTATGCCCATAGACCTCGCTCGACGATCGGACTTCGGGTAATATCGCCGCGGGTATGCCAAAAAGCCGTAACAGATCGGCATCCCACTGCCCCGTATGAATATTGAAAAGCAGCGTGCGCGACGCATTGGTAGTGTCGGTAATGTGCAGCTTGCCCGCCGTCAGCTTCCAGACCAGCCAGCTATCGATGGTGCCAAAAGCCAATTCCCCTTTCCCCGCCCGCTCCTTCGCGCCGGGAACATGATCCAGGATCCATTTTAATTTGGTGGCAGAAAAATAGGCATCGATCACCAACCCCGTCCGCTCCCCGATCAACGCGCTCATCCCCTGCGCCTTCAATTCATCGCAATACCCCGCCGTCCGGCGATCCTGCCAGACAATGGCCGGGTGGATAGGCCGGCCGCTGGCCCTCTCCCAAACGACCACCGTCTCCCGCTGGTTGGTGATCCCGATGGCCGCAATGTCCCGGGTGGTCAGGTTGCTCTTGGCCAGCACCTCCGCCAAAACCCCGTATTGCGACGACCAGATCTCTTCGGCGTCATGCTCCACCCACCCCGGCTGTGGATAGGACTGGGTAAACTCCTTCTGCGCCATTTGCCGCACCTGCCCGTTGTGGTCAAATAGGATAGCTCTCGAACTCGTGGTTCCCTGGTCCAGGGAAAGAATATAGGAAGCTGGCATATGTCAATCGTAATTAAGTAGCTGTAATGTAGGAAAATTGGTCGCCCCCATCTCCCCAACAAAAAAAATTTGTCCAAAAATTAAATCCTTATTACATTTACGTAAGCATTTACGTAACTAATATTTAATCTCATGGACTTCTATGATCGCACGGGCAAAATGGCCCTCGGCAGCCGCCTCCGCCGCCTCAGTGAACAGATGACCGAACAGGCCGCAGCCATCTATGACCTCTACCAGGTGGACCTCCAGCCAAAATGGTTCCCGGTATTCTATTCCCTCTCCCCCACCGAAGCAAGATCGATCACCGACATTGCCCGCGAGATCGGCCACACCCATCCCTCCGTCAGTCAGATCGTCCGCGAAATGGCCGCAAAAGGGTATATCACCGAAAAGAAAGGCGAGTCGGACGGCAGAAAGAACTTCATCCTCCTCTCACCCGCCGGTGAACAAACCCGGCAAAAAATGCAGGCCCAACTCGACGACGTCACATCAGCCATCGAAAAAGCAATGAAAGAGACTCACCACGATCTCTGGAAAGCCATCGCCGAATGGGAGTTCCTCCTCGGGGAAAAAAGCCTCCTTCGCCGGGTACAGGAAGAAAAGAAGATCCGCGAAAGCAGTGAAGTGCAGATCGTCGACTATACTCCTGCCGACCAGCCGGCCTTCCGGCGACTCAACGAAGAATGGATCACAAAACATTTCCGCATGGAGGAAAGCGATTATAAGGCGCTCGACCACCCGCAGGAATACATCCTCGACAAAGGGGGACATATCTATATGGCGGTCTATAAAGGGGAGACCGTCGGCACCTGCGGCCTCATCCCGATGGAGGACGGCGGTTTCGAACTCGCAAAGATGGCCGTCTCGCCCCGCGCCCAGGGCCTCGGCATTGGCTTCCTCATCGGCCGGGCCTGCATCGAAAAGGCCCGTGCCCTCGGCGCCCCCCGCGTCTACCTCGAAAGCAACACCGCACTCAAACCCGCCATCAACCTCTATCAAAAGCTCGGCTTCCGCAAAGCAGCCGGCCCCCCATCCCCCTACGAACGCGCAAACATTCAAATGGAATTGATCCTCTGAGTATTGGCGCATTGGCTAAAATAAGACTTGCAGATGTCGGTTATCTTGGTTTTTTTTGTAGAACCTTGTCGAACCCAAACCGTCATCCATGAGTCCACTGACCCGTCCCTTAGTCCTGTTGCTGATCCTCGGTTCCCTGTCCGCCCGCGCACAAACCAGCGGTCCACAGTTCGTCTATCCGACCCTCACCTGGGGGATCTGCGAGAATGCTGCTGCTTATGACCTCCGGCTCTACCTGGAGACGACATACAACGGCCCCTTTACCAATCTGACTTATTCCGTCGCGACTCCTCCACTTCATGGCACCGCTGCGATCAGCAGCACCGCCGGTTTTACTTCTAATCCCAGTTTCGGTGTTTACCAGCCAACCTCAGTAACGTATACTCCCAATACAGGTTATACCGGTACCGATGTTGTCGTGTTCCAGGTCACCGATGGGACAATTTCTTCCCGGATGACCCTGACGCTGACTATGGTGCCCCCGCCTCCGCCGCCTGGTGCCATCATCGGTCAGGATGTCGATACAGTTGGGCTGAACACGGTCAGGTATACCATCGACGGTCCCACCGATCCCAATGCAACCTATCAATGGACATATACCGGTTCAAATGTCTTCATCGGCGGTAATTACTTCCCAAACACCGGAAACCCGGTGGACATCAGTTTCTCCCCATACCCGGCAGCCACCAGCGGTGTACTCAGTGTCGTTGCCAGTACCACCTGCGGTACCAGCGCCGCATCCACAAAGACGATCACGGTCCAGCCCCTGCAGTTCATTACCTTCGACTCATTCCCGACCCCTACCTATGGAGATCCCGACTTCTACATCGGGGCCTCGGCGACTTCGACGCTGCCGGTGCGCTTTGTGATCGCAGATACGACCATCGCCCGGCTTACCACCGACTGGACCGGTAGGCCACAGATCCATGTCATCAACGCCGGCCAGACTACGATCACCGCCTACCAGGATGGCGGACGCGGGCTGCAACCCGCAACCCCTGTTGTCCGGACACTACTGGTCAAAAAGAAGGACCAGTTTATTATCTCGCTCCAACTGCCCTTTACCTTTATACTGGGCTACGATACCCCCCCAACCCTGAATAGCACGGCGACCTCAGGTCTGCCGGTACAATACACCAGTTCCAACACCCGGATCGCAACCATCGACGGCGATCAGCTTAATTTTCTCGACTCCGGCACGGTGACGATCACCGCCAGCCAGCCCGGCAACAATAACTATAACGCCGCAGTGCCGATCAGCGCCACCGTCCTCGTGCTGAAACCCGCAAAGCTGCCCAACGGCTCCAGCATTTTTCCAAATCCCACGCACGGGATCTTTTACTGCCTGCTGGATCCATCCTTCATGCCGATGAGCTATGCCCTTTATAACGCCAGCGGAGTACGCGTGGGCGCCAACCCGATTTATAATTTAAGGCTTTTTGGCATCGACGCTGCAAACAACGCCCCCGGCATTTATTTCCTGAAGATCTTTGGAAAAAAGGACGGCAAGGACGCGACCCAGCAATTCACCATCCTGATCAACTAGCCCGCCCCGCACGACCGGGCCCCCAAAAATTTTCCGGAGGAAAATTTTGCAAAAACCAATTTTTACCACTTACTTTGTACTTCAAAGTGCTTTTATGACCGATCAAAGCCAGACCGAACAATCCCTCGAAACCCTGCAGGACATCCGACGCATGATGGAACGCAGCTCCCGTTTCATCTCCCTCAGCGGACTGAGCGGGGTCAGTGCAGGCGTCTGCGCCCTCATCGGCGCCTGGATCGCCCATGGCTGGCTAAGATCATACTACATGGACCCGGATAGCCTGGATAGCACGACGCGCGACCCCCTGCTGCCAAGAATGATCTTCCTCGCCCTCGCCGTCCTCATTGCAGCCCTCGCCACTTCCACCTGGTTCACCTGGCGGAAAGCCCGTAAAAGCCAACTCCCCATCTGGGACCACGCCTCGAAGAAACTCGCCATCAACATGGCCATCCCGCTCGTCGCCGGCGGCTTCTTCGTCCTGGGCCTGCTCGACCACCGCGGATGGAACTATGTCGCACCGGCCTGCCTCGTCTTCTATGGCCTCGCCCTCGTCAACGCAAGCAAATACACTCTGACGGATATTCGATATCTTGGACTTTTGGAAATAGCGCTCGGATGTATAAACATGTACTATCCGCATTATGGACTGTACATGTGGACCGCCGGCTTCGGTATCCTACACATCATCTACGGGCTGATCATGTGGTGGAAATATGAAAAAGTATGAAGAATCCCATCGGAAATCTAAATAAAGTATTTGATAGTCGCATCCGGATGGGGGTGATGAGCATCCTGTTGATCAACGATGAGGTCAGCTTCAACGATCTCAAACAACTGCTCGAACTCACAGACGGCAACCTCGCCTCGCACCTCATAAACCTCGAAGAGAATGGCTTTATAAAAGTACACAAAGGCTTCATCGGACGGAAAACGAACACCACCTATTCCATCACCAAGGCAGGTGAAAAAGCATTCAAGGACCACCTCGAAGCGCTGGAAAGCATGATCCGGGGTGTACACAAAGGATAATTTTTTTGACCTATAACTTTGAAATTCAAAGCGCTTTTGCAAACGAAATCGAAAAACAGATGAACATGACACGCTCCCCATTTCTTCGGCCCCTGGCTTTGGGCATCCTCGGATTCTCATTCATGCTGCCGGCCTGTTACTTCCTGCTGACCATCCTGGTCCGCATTTGCTTCGGAGCGCGATCAATGTACTACTCTATCGCCCCCTCCTTTTTACAATCCCCCTTTGACCTTTTCGCCTTCCATAAAGCCCAACTGATCATTGGATGCCTGTTGCTGGCTGTACTCTTTAATGCCGCTGCTATCTTCAGGCTACGTCTGCACCAGGGGCCCCGCGGCCTCGAAGTAGGCGTAGCCTACCGGCGGTTCTGGCTCAACACCGCCATCGCACTCCAAAGCATCCTGCTGCTGGTCGTGCTCATAGCCTATACCCTTATCCAGCACCTTCGCTACTAACTCATGCAAAAGGAAAAATTCTCCATCCGCAGCAGGATCAAAAGCTTCTCCCACGCCATCGCCGGCATCCGGCAATTCGTCTGGCAGGAGCACAACGCCCGTATCCACCTCGTTGCCACCATCGCGGTCATCCTCGCCGCGTGGCTGCTAAAGGTCACCACCATCGAAGCGGCCATCCTCGCCGTCGTCACCGGCCTGGTCTGGGTAGCCGAGATCCTCAACACCTGCGTGGAAAAACTCGCCAACCTCATCACCCGCGAACGCCATCCCGAAATAAAGATCATAAAAGACCTCGCCGCAGGCGCCGTGCTCGTAGCCGCGGCCATCGCCGTCATCACAGGTCTCCTCATCTTCATACCGAAATTCATATGACCTCCATCTTCTTCCCCCGCAGCGGCGTCAAAACAACTGCCACCGCCAGCGACGCCGCCGATTCCAAATCGCACCCGGCAAAGCCGCCGCGGCGCCTCCCCTTCTTTCTCCGGACGGAGATCGATCGCCTCCTCATCGCCGGCATCTTCTTTAGCTGCCTGCTGGTCCTTATCCGCATCATGCACACCCGGACATTCGGATTCCTGTTTATCATCTGGAACCTGTTCCTGGCCTATGTACCCTATGCCATCTCCTCATGGCTGTCGGCCTCCCAGACCCGGTTGAAACACCCGCTCATAAAATACGCGGCCTTCATAGCCTGGCTGCTCTTTCTCCCCAACACGTTTTATATCCTGACGGACCTCATCCACCTGACCCACTACCAACACCCCCGCGCACCGGAATGGTTCGACCTGGCCCTCATCTTCTCCTTCGCGTGGAATGGCCTCCTGCTGGGCGTGATCTCGATCCGCCAAATGGAAAAGCTCTACCGGCCCCGGCAATACCCGGGCAGCGACTGGCGCTTTATCTATCCCATAATGGCACTCAACGCCCTCGGCGTCTACGCGGGCCGCTATCTCCGATACAACAGCTGGGACATCCTCAGCAACCCCTTCCAACTCATCGCGGACCTCGCCAGCATGATCATCCACCCCTTCCGGAACCACTACGCCTGGGATATGATCCTCTGCTACACCATCCTCCTCATCTTCATCTATACCATGCTGAAGAAAATAAGCAAGGCGATGGCCTGAGCACGATAACACCCAAACCAGGGAACCGGGCTTCCCGATCCGCAAACCTGGCCCCCGGTTAATTCCTGACCACAACCGGGTAATATCCGCGTTTCGTATTTTTGGGGATGAGGGTATATTCAAACCTCATAACCCGAAAGCATGAAAATAACAGCGGTACGCACAAAGCTATACAAGTGGACGGGACCGGTCACCACGGGTGACACGATCTTCGCCACCCCGGTAAGCCTCCTGCCTTTCCAACGGGATTCGCAGGCGGCTTATCGTTTTTTCAGTTGGCTGGTCGTAGAAATAGTCACCGATGAAGGCCACACCGGCCTCGGCAACGCGGGCCTCTGCCCGGACATCGCAAAAGCCATCATCGACACGAAACTCACCGGGCTGCTCATCGGCGAGAACCCGCTCAATACGGAATATCTCTATGAGAAAATGTATCGCAGCTCGGTTGCCTTCGGCCGGAAAGGCGCAGTGCTGGCGGCCATCAGCGCCATTGACATCGCACTCTGGGATCTAAAAGGACACGCTATGAAAACCCCGGTCTTCATGCTCCTCGGCGGCAGGACAAAGGAGTCTATCGAAACCTACTACAGCCGCCTCTACACCCGGGACCTGGATAACCTTCAGAAAGAAGCGGCATACTACAAGGCGGAAGGCTTCACAGGCATGAAACTTCGCTGCGGCTACCCGCTGACGGAAGGCCGCGCAGGCCTGAAGAAGAATGTCGAAATGGTAAAAGTGGTCCGCGACACGGTCGGTGACGACGTGGACATCATGCTCGAAGCCTATATGGGCTTCGACTTTGCCTACGCCCGCCAATTGCTGAAGGCGCTCGAACCCTATAACCTCCGCTGGGTGGAAGAGCTGCTGCTGCCCGACGAGATCCACAACTTCGCCCGGCTCCGGCAATCCACGGACATCCCGCTCTCTGGCGGCGAACACGAATATACCCGCTTCGGCTTTCACGATCTGATAAAAGCAGAAGCCCTCGATATCTTCCAGTTCGATACCAATCGGGTCGGCGGCTTCACCGAGGCGCAAAAGATCTGCACCCTGGCGCAGCTCAACGGCATCGAAGTGATCCCCCATGGTGGCCAGATGCACAACCTCCACGTAGTGATGAGCAGCTTCGCCTCGCCCATGGCGGAATACTTCCCGCAGACAGGCATCGAAGTAGGCAACGAAATGTTCTGGTATATCTTCGACGGCGAAGCCGTGGCGCAAAACGGCCGGCTCCAACTGGACGACAACAAACCAGGCGTAGGCCTCACCCTGAAACAAAACCCCGCACACTTCACCATCATCGAATAAAAATTATATGAGCATCTTCGATCTCTTCAACCTCACCGGCCGTACGGCCCTGGTAGTTGGCGGCAATCGCGGCCTGGGACTCTCCATGGCAAAAGCCCTCGCCGAAGCCGGCGCGAGCATCGTCATAGCCGCCCGCGACGAAAAGAAGAATGTAGAAGCACAGGAGATCATCGGTAAAGCAGCCCCGGTAGACTGCATGACGGTTAGCCTCGATGTTTGCGACGAAAAAAGCATCTCCACCGGCGTCCGGACCGTCGCCGACCGGTTCGGCAGGATCGATATCCTCATCAACTCCGCGGGGATCAATATCCGCGGCCCCATCGAACAACTCTCCCTCGACGACTTCAACAAAGTACAACAGGTGAACGTCACCGGGTCATGGCTGGCCTCCCGCGCCGTCATCCCGCTGATGAAAAGCCAGGGCTATGGCCGCATCATCAACCTCGGCTCTATGCTCTCCATCACCGCCATCGCAGATCGCACCCCCTACGCTACCAGCAAGGGCGCGGTCGTGCAACTGACAAGAGCACTGGCCATCGAGCTCGCCCCCCATGGCATCAACGTAAACGCCCTCCTCCCCGGCCCCTTCGCAACGGACATGAACCTGCCCCTGCTGGAGGACCAGGTAAAATACCAGTCCTTTATCTCGCGGATCCCCATCGGGCGCTGGGCCGAGCTGGAAGAGATCGGCGGGATCGCACTCTACCTCGCCAGCCCCGCGTCCAGCTTCATGACAGGAGCCTGCATTTCCATCGACGGCGGCTGGACCAGCCAGTAACTGATATCGATAACTGCTAATAAAAAGATCCTATGCCACACCCTCCCATCCACCTTGTCCAATTGATCCACCCTACCGGGCAACGCCGCGTGGCCCTCGTCGAAGAACCCGGCCTCCGTCTGCTCGACGGACCGGCTTCCATTTATCAGTTAGCCTCGCAGGCGCTGCAAAACCGGGTTTCGCTCACCGACCTCGCAACCACCCTGGCCTCGCAACGCCGCCTTGACTATGAAGCCGTCTACACCGGCAACGACGAATGGCGCCTCCTGCCTTCCTTCGATAACCCCGATAACCCCTCCGCCTGCATCGTATCCGGAACGGGACTCACCCATAAGAACAGCGCACTCGGCCGGCAAATGATGCACCAGTCCGCCGGCGACCAGCCAACGGATAGTCTCCGCATCTATCAGTGGGGGGTAGAGGGCGGATCGCCACAAAAAGGGACCATCGGCGTCCAGCCGGAATGGTTCTACAAGGGCAACGGCTATGCTTTACGCGCGCACGGCCAGCCATTGGAGATCCCCGCTTTTGCAAACGATGGCGGCGAAGAACCGGAGGTCGCAGGCGTTTACATCATCGACGCCACAGGCCATCCGTGGCGCATCGGCTTTACCACCGCCAACGAATTCTCGGACCATGTCATGGAAAAGAAAAATTATCTTTATCTCGCTCCTTCAAAACTCCGCAACTGCGCCATCGGCCCGGAACTGGTCCTCACCGGCGAATTCACCGCCATCACCGGGCAGGTAGCCATCCAGCGGGAAGCCCGGCAGGTTTGGGCAACCCCCATCCACACCGGCGAAGAACACATGGCCCATAGCCTGGCAAACCTCGAGCATCATCATTTTAAATACCCCGGCCACCGCATCCCGTTCCAGACCCATGTCCATTTCTTCGGCGCGGATGCATTCAGCTTCACCAACGGCTTTGCCCTGCAGGACGGCGACATCATGGAGATCCGCTGGGAAGGAATGGGCCGGCCGCTCCGCAATCCGCTAAAAAAGATGCCGCAAAAAGAAACATTGACCACAGTGGCCATACTATGAGCAATACGATTCAGGAAAGCCGCCCGTCAAACCTGCGCTGGATAATGATCAGCCTGGCCTTCCTGGCCACCGTCCTGAATTATGTCCACCGCCTCGCCTTTAACTATCTCAGCGCCGACGGCCACCTGCGCAAATTGATCCCCGATGATGTCTTTGGCTATCTCGGCACCGCCTTCTTCATCGCCTACATGATCTCCAACATCTTTTCGGGCTATGTGATCGATCGCCTGGGCGCAAGGCTGGGCTATATTCTCTGTATGCTCTTCTGGACAACGGCCGGACTCTTCCACGCCTTCGCCCGCAACCCCTGGCAATTCGGTGTCTGCCGCTTCCTGCTGGGCATCGGCGAAGCAGGCAACTGGCCCGCCGGGCTAAAGCTCACCACCGAATGGTTTCCCCCGCACGAACGATCGACGGCCTCGGGTATCTTCAATAGCGGCTCCGCCCTCGGCGCCATCATCGTCCCGCCACTCGTAGCCTATATGGGCATCCACTATGGCTGGCAGTCCACCTTCGTCATCCTCAGCATCTTTGGCTATTTCTGGGTGATCCTCTTCAGACTCATCTATTATACCCCGGCTGCCGCAAAACAACAAACCCGCGAGCGCACCATCCCGCCGCTGAAACTGCTGCGCACCCGCTTCGTCACCACCTTTTTATTGGGCAAGATCTTTCTGGAGCCGGTCTGGTATTTTGTCACGTTTTGGCTGGGCCGCTACCTGGTAGACGTCTTTCACTGGGATTTGAAGAAGATCGGCTGGTACGCGGTACTCCCCTTCCTCATCGCCGACCTCGGCAACATCGCCGGCGGCTATTTTACCCAGCATATCATAAAAAAGGGGATGCCGGTTCCCCGCGCCCGTAAACTCTCGCTGGGGATCTCGGGCGCGATCATGGCGGTCTCCCTCCTTGCCGGACCCTTCCTCATCACCTCGGCCGTATCCGCCCTCATCCTCTTCGGCCTCGCCGGCTTTGGCTATACCTCCTACACCGCCAATTGCCTTGCCCTGCCCGCCGACGTCGTTCCCAAAAATGCGGCGGCCTCGGCCTGGGGGCTGGCCTGCATCGGCAACGGCCTGGGCGGCGCCATCTTCCAGTCGGCTTCAGGCCTCACCCTGCGATCGCTCTCGGCAACCCATGGGTATGCGATGGCCTACAATACCCTCTTTTTGGGATTTGGCATCTCCGCCCTCGTCGGGGTCGCAATATTTCTCTTTGGAATGGGCCCCATTGTAAAGGATGAGGCCCTGGCCCGTTACGTGTTGGCCGCCACGCCCACCGAAGCCGCCGGCTAGAAATCTACCCCCATCGACACATTCAGCACCGGCTTCTGCTGGAAAAAGGTATTCATCTCCCATCCGGCATCAAACCGCAGGAAGTAGCCCAGCAACGTGCTCCTCACGCCAAATCCATAACCGCCGGCAAAAGGCCCGATACCCCCGGCCTTCACCAGCACGGTAAGCGCGGAATACGTATCGCTCACATAGCTCTGCTCCGGCCTCTTCAGCCCATTGTACTTGCCATTCCAGGCCGTACCGAGATCGAAGAACTGCACCAGCTGGAAATTGCGGAGAAAGGCGTTGTTGATGGGCTTGTTGAAAAGAGTCGTGAACACCGGTAGACGGAGTTCGCTGTTGATGACAACGGCATTGTTCCCGTTGGTAATATTTTGATTAAAACCCCGCAGGTTGACGGCAAGGGACTGGAAGGCATACGTCGGATCCTGGGGCTGCGGGCTTTGGTTGGCCTTGGGGAACAACCACCCGTC
>Ga0206888_1006_pt2 | contig 47051 bp, 30 predicted proteins | sample Alteio_BWOrgHeat_90_FD_153258 | JGI IMG/M metagenome (GOLD analysis project Ga0206888, IMG submission 153258) | Enriched cells from forest soil in Barre Woods Harvard Forest LTER site, Petersham, Massachusetts, United States - Alteio_BWOrgHeat_Nextera4 ... | reverse complement strand
GAAAAGGTGATCACGACCAATCTTAGCAAGGCCCTTTACCTGGCTGATGGGAGTGCGCGGCGGGTATATGAGGGGCTTAAGGAGAGCGGTTACTACAGCGGGATCATCGCCGGAAATATCAGCCAGGAGATCAGCATCGACAGCATCCAGCTGGACCTCCATAGTTATCCTATTTACTTCCGCTGTTGGGCCGTGGAAAAGATCATCCGGCCTACCAGTCTTGTCACCCGGAACCTCCTGACGGAGGGCTGGCTGCGGAATACTGGGAGGAGCGACAACAACCCCCATGGGTTCCTGATCGAGCGCTGGGCTATCCTTGACAACCACGATCTGAAAGTTGAAACCCGTTAATCACATTAAACTTAATCAAGATGAATACGAATTTAACAAAAGAAAAACGCAGTTTCCTGCTGTTCCTGCCGGTGATTGCCATCCCCTTTCTCTGCCTAGTCTTCCATACGCTTGGTGGTGGGACGGGACTGAAAAAGGCGACCGGGGTCGGTACCATGGGTCTGAATACTCAGTTGCCGATGCCCATGGACCCAAGGAAGGCCTTTGAGGATAAGCTAAAAGCCTATGAACAGGTGGAAAAAGATTCCGCGCGCAAGCGGCAATACGAGCAACAGGATCCGTACCGGCGGGATACAACGGTGAAGAGTGATCCCAAGCCAATACCTATCCCGGGCATCCGAAATCCTGCTGTTGCCGATGGCCGGGCGGACCGGCTGTTGGTTCAGTTGGATCGGCTGAAGCAATCCCTACACCAGGATCAGGCGCCGCGACATATGGTACTGACGCCACCTGTTACTACGGGTGCCGTTTCCGAACATGCGGCACCCGATCCGCAGATGGAACGGTTGAATGCGATGCTCGACAAGGTGATCCGGATCCAACATCCGCAGGAGGAGCCAATGCAGCCCAAATCGACGCCCAGTCAGCCCATCGACATGATAGCCCCGGCCGACTCCGGAGTCAACAGTATTGCAGCCGTTATCCCCGAAGACCAGACCCTGGTCACCGGGGCGACCATCGTGTTACGGATAATTGATTCCATCCGGGTCAATGAGCGGGTTGTTCCCGCGGGCCAGCTGATCTATGGAACAGTGACGCTTAATAACGACCGGATGTTGATCCATATCGGGTCGCTCTGTCAGGATCGGAACCTTTATACCACCGATCTGCAGGTGTATGATCTTGATGGATTGCCCGGGGTCCATATTCCCGGAGTGTTGAGCCGGGATGTAGCCAAGCAGTCCGCCGACCAGGGGGTCAATTCACTCAATGTCCTCACGATGGACCCCAGTCTTGGCGCGCAGGCGGCAGGTGCGGGGATCCAGGCTGCAAAGACCTTCCTTGGACGCAAGGTGCGGCAGGTGCGGGTGACGGTAAAAGCCGGCTATCGAGTCTTGCTCCGAAATGGCCGAGTGAAGGAGCCAGAGCAACGAAAGGCTACGACGACTGGATCGGCCAGGCCGATTGCCGACAGCGCACTGCAACCACCCGCGACAGCCCCGGCCGGGGCTGTCCTGGAGCGCTGCCGCAAGGAGGGTATGGAGCTTACGCTGCGAGAGGTAAGGATAGAAGATTCCTGTCTGTGGTTTGGGTTGGAATGGAGTAACCACTCGCCGATCGCCTTTATCCCTGCGTATACCCGCTGGACTATCCGGGACCGACGGCAGTTTCACCGGACAGCGATGCAGGAAGTGCCGCTAGAGCCCCTGTACGCATCCGCCAACTGGGTGGGTTTTACCCCGTTCGCCCTAGCGAAGGATAAGGAACTTGTGCTGGAAGTAGGAGAAAAAGGTGGTGGCCGAACGCTGACCCTTGTTATCAATCATCGACTCATCTTAAAAGCCAAAATCAATGGAAAAGAAAACTGACTATAAACAGCCAAGGGTATCAATACGGTATACCGACGAGGACTTTACCCAGCTGAAGAAAGCCTTTGCACGGTCCAGTTGCAGCACCATCGCCGGGTTTGTGCGCAAGCTGTCGCTGAGCGAACCCGTCGAAATCATCACCCGGAATGCGTCGTTTGACGCCTTTGTCGAGGGGATCGTCGCTTTGCGAAAGGAGATGGCCGCCATCCGGCAGTCCGGATCGCTTTCCCCTGAAAGACAGGATGAATTGGTGCGATTGCATGCGTCTATCCAGGACAGTATCAATAAAATAGCCGAGGTATGCATGCCGTAGTAGCGTATAATACGAGTATCACCCGTGTCCTTGGCTATCATCAACAAAAGGTGGAACAGGGAAGGGCGGAATGTATCCAATCAAATAATTTTATCCGGGATGCCAATGAACTGGACCAAAAAGAAAAGGAATATCACTTCCAGCGACTCAACCAGAAGAACGACCGGGTAATGAAAAATACGCCGCATGTCTTTCTCCGGTTTAGTCCGGAAGAAACCGTCGGGAATGAAACGATGGGCCAGGTGGCCAAAGAATGGCTGGAAGGAATGGGCTTTGGCGAGCAGCCCTATCTTGTCTACCGGCACTATGACAGCGCCGTCCCGCATGCCCATCTTGTCACAACGAATGTCGATGAAGAGGGGAATAAAATCGCCATTACCCGGGCCGGGTTGTTCTACAGCCGGCAACTGACCCATCAGTTGGAAGAAAAGTATGGCTTGCAGCAGGGGCATTCGATGGAGCCGGGGAAAGAAGAAGCCGAGAGCATCGTCGAACCGGTGCGGCATGGAGAAGAGGCTTTATCTCCGGCTATGAACAAGGTGTTGGAGCATGTTCTCCCGAACTATGCGTATACCTCGATGGACGAGCTGAACGCCGTCCTTGGCCTGTACCAAATGCGAGCTGTGCAGCCCAAAGAGGATCTGCATAGCCGTGGCCAGCCCGGTTTGTACTTCCAGCCGCTGCGGGAAGACGGTCAAGTCATCAACGCCTTTGTAACTGCGAGCACCCTTCTCAGTCAGCCGACAGCCGCGCAACTGGAAGAGCGATTCGTCGCCAACCTGACCAAGCGGGCCTCGGGGCGTGACCAGATGACGACGGCTATCGATTGGAGTTTATTCGGGACACAACTTAGTGCCGAATCGTTTAAGGAGGCGATGGGTTATGAGGGTGTGAGCGTCGTCTACCGGCATAACCTACAGGGAGCGGTGCAAAATGTCTGGTTTGTCGATCACAATGCCCGGACGGTTTTCGAAGGCAGCACGCTGGGCGAGAACTATTCCGCGGGGGGCCTCAGCCGACGTTTGATCAGCGAGGAGCAGTACCGTCAACAGCAACAGAACGAAAGGGAGGCTGAACGGCAGCAGGTGCGTCTACATCTTTAACTTATTCAATCATTTATATGAACCACACGAAGAAAAACCTTTTTGCTGAATACGGCTGGTGGACCCTTGGGATTGCGCTCGCCTGGTTGGTGCCGGTTTGTTATCACGAGGGTTATTGGCTTTTCGACCATTGGCATCTTTCGAGCCCACTGACCGATAAGGTGCTCTTTCATGTACGGGATACCGGGTGGCTTGATCCATCGAAGGCCCGGTTGATCATCTTTTTCTTCCTGGTGGTCTCCTGTGTTGGGATGGCCGAGGGCAAGGCGGCCCGTTTTTCCCGGCGGGTCTGTTGGCGGTGTATTTGGATCGGGGCGGTTGGGTTTCTTGGCGGCCCGCTTATCTTCGCCCGCGCTGGTGACCTCGTGACCACTTACGCCTCTTTCCTTTTGGCGACGGTTGGTGGCTTTTTTCTTTTTCAAGTGGGCTGTATACAGTTGCTGCGGCATTATCCGCTGAATCGGGAAATTAAAGACCCGTTTGGCAAAAGTCAGGGCGGGTTTCCCCAGGAAGAGAGAAAGCTTGACTCCGATTTTTCCCTGCATCTGCGAGGCGAGTACGCCTACAAGGGGGAGAAGAAGGAGAGTTGGATCAATCTGCTGAATCCCAGGCGAGGGATCCTAGTCCTTGGTTCGCCTGGCTCGGGCAAATCCCGGTTTATCGTCGAGCCTTTGTTGCGGCAGTGGATGGAAAAGGGGCATGCCTTGTTCCTTTTTGACTATAAGTATGATGCGCTGACCCGGCTGGCCTTTGAGTATTTTGGAAGGTACCGAAACCATTTCCCAGATGCCATGCGGTTCTATTCTATCAATTTCAGCGATCTATCGCGCAGCCATCGGTGTAATCTCCTTGACCCCTCCACGCTGGATTGGCCGACTGATGCCCTTGGCGCTGCCCGGACTATCCTGCTGAGCATGAATCCCAGTTGGGCTGAGAAGCAGGGGGAATTCTTTGTTGAGTCGCCGATCAATTTTCTTGGCGCCATTATCTGGTGGCTGCGGAAACATAAGAGTGGGCAATTTTGTACGCTGCCCCATGCGATCGAAATGGCCCAACTGCCCTATGATAAGCTTTTTACGTTGTTGAATACCGAACCCGAGATCCAGACGCTGATCAATCCTTTCATCGTTGCCTACCGGAACAAGACCTTTGAGATGCTGGACGGCCAGATCACATCTGCCAAGATCCCGCTAGCGAGGCTGGCCTCGCCCAATGTGTATTTTGTCCTAACAGGGAATGATTGTAGCCTGCAGTTGAACGACCCCACCGCCCCCAAGATCCTGTGCCTCGGTGGGGACCCGGCGCGGCAGGAGGCCCTGGCTCCTGTGCTGTCCCTGTATATCGACCGGATCAATACCCTTTGCAACCGCCCGGGCAGGGTTCCCTTGGCCTTGTTCTGTGATGAATTTGCCACGGTGCGGGCTTATAGTATGACGAGCACGATCGCTACTGGTCGCAGCAATAATCTCGTGCCCCTTATTGCCGTGCAGGACTTAACTCAATTGCGGACACGCTATTCCAGGGACGAGGCTGAGCTCTTTCTTACCATTACCGGCAACCTGTTTTGTGGTCAGGTGGGTGGGGCGACGGCTGATTGGGTCAGCAAGCGGTTTCCGCGGATTCAGCGGGAAAGAATAAGTGTGTCGGAGAATGACGATAGGAGTAGCGTCAATACCTCCCAACAATGGGAGCCGACGGTGGAGGCGGCGACGATTGCGGGCCTGTCGGCAGGGGAATTTGTGGGGCTTGTTGCTGATGATCCCGGGCAGGAGATGGAGTACAAGGCTTTTCACGCGCGGTTGATCCGGGAATCAGCGGAGGATGCAGCGGTGAAGTCGACGCTTCCAGTACTGCGCCAAGCGGATGAAAAGATGGCGATGGAGGCTTTTCGGCAGGTAAAGGAGGATATTAAGAAATCATGTGATGAGGAATGTGGGCGGATCTTGAATGATCGGGGGTTAATGGGATTTGTGGTCAAATAAGACAATACTTAAATTTATAAACTAAAAACGAAACAATATGAATAAATATAAAGCCATTCAAGAAGCTAAGATGTTTACCCATCGAGACGTATATATTCTGCATTACATCTGACCTCCTAAGCCTATTTCTTTTGGAACTTTCTATCGAAATGGTAAATCATCGACAGCATCCAATACCTTCCAAGGATGTTGGTGCTGGTCTCGGTATTTACGTTGTTAACATTGGTGCGGTTGATACCGGCGTTCTGGTTCAAGATATTGTTCAGCTGAGCTTTGATGACAAGACGGTTCTGAAGGAAGCTGCGACTGATATAGCTATTCCACAAAAGGACGGAGTTATTGGTGGCAAAAGTGTTGGTCTTCTGCTGCCAGGTATATGAGGCGTTGGTATTGATCTCGTAGTTACGTATCAGGTAGAGGGTAAAGGTTCCCGTGTGAGTTTGGGTCCAATAATGAACCGGGGCAGCGGTATTCACAGAGCTTACCTGATTAAAATAGACAAAGTCAGTGTTTAGCTGCAATTTGTATTTATCCGCTTCATATTTGTTTAAACTAAAGCCGCCGCCCCCGGTATAGGCATTATTTCGGCTCAGGTCTACGTCGATATAGTTGACGGTGAGGGAATAATTCCCGGTAGCGTGCAGGCCAAGATCGATGCCCATTATCTTTCGATTGACTGAAAAATTAAGCGCAGCAGTATGGCCGCCATCAACATTGACAGGCTGGCTGATCTGTCTGCCTAGACTATCGGTAATCGTCTTTGTGCTAATGCTGTTACTGGCAAGACTAAGGCTCAGGCCAACGTTGATCATCCAAGTCTTAAACCGATGAAAATCAAGATGAAAAGATTGGTTGAAAGCGGGTCGTAGGTCGGGATTTCCCAACGTAATATGCAACGGGTCGTTATTATTCTTCACCGGTTGCAGCTGCGCAGCGGAAGGCTTTTGTTCCATCTCGTTATACAAAAATTGAATTTTCGTCTCAGGATTAAAATTGTACGTTGCTATAATTCTGGGTGCCAAGACCAGGCTGTGTAGTTGGAGAACCGAATCGGTTAGCAGATCCCTCTGACGATAGCTATACCCAATGAAGTCGCTGCCCAGGTTGTAGGTCAGGTGATGGGCACTTCCTTGCAGATTGATAATGCATCGTTGGCTGATGGTGGTTGTTTGCTGATGGTTGCTCAAGCTGTCAATTAATTCGATGTATTTCCCATCGCCCCGGTTGAAGGTGGCGTCTAATGGACGATCAACCACCCTCGATATCCCATAGCTGAAAGCCAGAATGGTGCCATTCCAAAGGGGTTCCGTATACGTGGTACTGCCGGATATGGCTGTGGCGTTATCTGAGATTTGTTTTCTCTGGTCGACGGTATCCACGCTTTGAACGTTTCCGTTTGACAGAAAGAGCCGGTCGATGGAATACAGATAGCCATTCGTTTTATTGCCTGTATTGGACGCGCTGAATTGTAAAGAAAAAATCCGGCCCGTTTTCTTTATTTGCGTCCGCCAGGACAAATCGGCGCCCATATTGTTTTGGTTGATCCCATCCCGGATTGTTCGTTGGTTATTGTTCACCAGTGTGTCATTAATCCTGCTCGCGCCGGACGCTGAGAATTGGTTATTCCTTACGGAAGTGCTGCCATGAAGAACTAATTTAACCGCGCTATTTGCGCTAGGCTGCCAATCGTATACGCCAACTCCCCAATGCTGGTCCTGCTGGTTGAAGGACTGGCTTTGTTGGCTCTGGTTATAGACGCTACCAGACAGCGTCTGGATCGTTTGGGTCGTCGATATCGGGTGGGTGGAAAAATAGCTATACTGATAATTACCAGTGACGTGATCCACCGTCCCGTTCCAAGTGTTGGCATAATGGAGGGCGGTGCCGGCAAATTGTGGGATGCCAACCCCCGCTAATGCCCCCAAGGGGTCCATGGTGCCCGCCTGTACAGTGAGGCTGGCAGATGCGCCGCCGACATTATTGGTGAAACCAACTACGCCCGTATTGGCTGCAATGCCAAGGGCCGTAAACTGTTCCTTCTTGCTGAATCCAGCCAAAGCTACGTTGGCGTTGTAAAAACCGTTGGTATTCCCTCCTGCTTCAACCTTCCCAAAATAGCCGTCCTTTGCACTTTGCTTCAATACAAGATTCAGAGTTTTAGTGCGTGTGCCGTCGTCGACACCTGTGAATACGGCCTGATCGCTTTTACGGTCGAGCAACTGTACCCGATCGATCTTGCTGGCATCGAAGTTGCGAGTCACCAGGGTGGGGTTGTTTCCAAAAATGTCTTCTCCATCTACCAATAGATGTTGGATTTTTTCTCCATTTAACATAATGCTCCCATTGGCGTCTATCTGCAGCCCGGGTAATCTTCCCAGCAATTCCTCTACATTGGCAAATGCACGAAGCCGGATATTACTCGTATTGTATTCTATAGTATCCCCCTTTATCCTGGGTCGCAAAGTCGCGGTTACGATCGCGGCCTTTAGGCTGTCCACTTTATGGAAGACGGTGTCATTTAGATGAGCACGTTGGGTGCCGTCCTGGCTAAAAGCGGTGAAGACTCCCATGTGGAAGAGAAAAAGCAGCACCAGGGCGCTTTTATAATAGTGATAAGGTGAATTGCTTTGCAAATCAACAAAAAATAGGAAGAGAAAATTATCCTATTTCCCCGCAAGGCAACTGCAGACACTGCAATTATACTATTTCCAATGGGTCTTTCACCGGCAGGGGAGAGGCGGTAGAGGTTAGGAAGGTTCGATTCGTCCCGTAAAAGGCAAACTAGTCGGATAGGGAGGCCTAAAGCGGTAAAAGGGCAGGCAAAGGCTAGTTACTTGGGCGATTTTTTGTACACCTTAGATAACTATTTCTTTTTTAACTTCTTGGCGAAGTGATAGATGACGGAGAGCATCCAGTAGCGGCCGAGGATTTTGGTAATGGTTTCGGTGTTGACGTTGGCTATATTGGTGCGGGTTATGCCAGAATCATGATTAAATATATTGCTTAGCTGGAATTTCTACACGAGGTTGTTACGCAGATTACGGGTGTAATTGGGTAATTGATGGTTGTTGGGACCTTGCCCCGTAGAGCAATTGAAAACTGGTCGCCCAATTTGGGGTAAAATTGACTATTACTCGTGGAACCCAGTTGAAGTAGTATGACGCGACAAGTTTACAACAATGATAAGATATAGCCAAATTACCTCGCATAAGCATAAGAAATAGAGTGAAAATTATCCAGTTTCCCCGCAAGGTAAATGCGTTAGTGTAATCCTTTTATACTCTCCCCCGAGGCCTGCCTGAAATAAAGCTGTAACCGGCCAGCAATTACCAGAGTAAATACCAAGAATATGATCATCGGAAAGATCTGGTATCGAAGAACGATAATATTAGCAAAAACACTAAAAGCAAAATTCAACCCTAAAAATAGCGAAATGATGAATATAGTTTGGTTTAGAACGGGTGTGGCCAATTTGTAAGCTTTTACTCCGACAAAAACCAATAATGCAATGGAATAGAGAACGTTTACCGTCAAAAATAAATATGGGAAAATCCCAAGAATTGAAGACTGGGCGGTTGTGGAAATAAACTCTATTTTTCTGCTAGGAAATTGAAACCAGGTTTTTGCAATAGGCCATACAGCAGAATTGTTGTCATTGTACATGCTTAACTCCTCCAACGGCGGCAGAAAGTATTTTTTTGCGTTCAGTAATAGGTAGTGTTGAAAAAATGCCAAAGGATAGCGTTTAATAAGATACTTACCATATTGGTCGAAGATTACCGCCGTTTTTCCCCAAGCAAAAACGATTTGGCTATACGTTTTAATAGGATATTTTTTGGCGACGTATACGTGCAGAGGAGCTTCCTGATGTACAATAAAAAAATTAACTGGACATTCCGACAAGTTTCGATGTTGCGGAGGAAAGGTTCTGAAATATGTTCGAGCCATCCGATCCAATTCGACTATCTCGGTAGTGGGAAATGCTGTACTATCCACTTCGATATACTCACGCATGTAGAGCGCATTATTCGCCCATTGCCATCCCCCCAAAATAGGAGGAAACTGTGCTACTCCAGTCATGTTTTTGGCAGCATGTGCAGACCAAATGATAAACGGTATTATTAAGATCGGGCCAATCAACATCCCGAATATTTTGAATGTCACCTTCCTGTGGATTACCAAAAACACAAAAGATGCTATAAAGGGATAGATCAGGGCATTATAGCGAAAGGCGAAAAGGAAGAATAAGAGTCCCGCCTCAATAAATACTCTGTACAACCGGGGACGCTGCAGGATCCAGATCAGTTGTGTTATCCAAATCATGCTCATACTAATAAAAAGTATGTCGCTGGAGACGTAGTTACTTAGATAGAGAAATAGGGGGTTAAAAAAAAGAAATATCGAAAGGCAAATTCGGCCAAACCGGCTTATTGGATAGAAGTAGAGTACGCTATGGTAAAAATATCCAGCTGAGAATAAATAAGCGAAAAATTGAAAACAAATTAAGGCCTTATCAGATGAGGTGATCAAATGAAAAATAGCAAGAAACCAGGAATATCCGATGGGCCAGATATTGACCCGTAGATTTAGATCAGCGCCAAAAATGTACGCGTAGCTATCAGCAAAAAAGGAGGGAAAAGGGTATAGACTCTTAAGGAGGATAAATTCCGCTACACAAAGTATAATAATGATCAAAATATCCGTTTTTTTTTCTTTGAAGATAAAATAACGAAAACTAGTGTTTTCAATCTTTGTCGATGTTTTCATTTCTGCTAAAGATATTTTTTGAAAGCGCAAGATACGCGCAGGTGGCAGGTTACAGGTTACATTCGTCACTTTAAATGTTCCCTGCAGAACGAACGCAGAATTTAACCTTATTTTTCCGGCCCAATGATTGCTCTCGGCTAGTGGCTAAACCTTCCTTTATATGAAGAGAAAAGACGCACAGTTGATCCGGGGGATCAAAGAATTTCTGGACGAGCACATCTACGAAGAGCATTCTATTCTTGATCTTTGCCGCCGATTCATGATTAACCGGGAGAAGTTACAGGCTGGCTTTCATGAACAGGTGCATTACACTGTACATGCTTACATTATACACCAGCGGATGCAAAACGCTGCCGGCCGATTGGTCGATACCGATGACTCCATAAAAGCGATCGCGCTTGATAGCGGGTATAAAAAGCAGAGAAGTTTTAATAAAACATTCAAGTCAATTTTTCAGTTGACACCGGCCGCTTATCGTCGACTGCACCAGGTTCGCGAGGAGGTAAAGAACTAAGCAGTCCTTCTTATTTTTGGGTACCAATAGTAACCCAAATCCTGTTTTAAGTGAACCACTATAATTTGCAATTCCTATTTTATCGGTCGTAACTTGCATCCAGTCATTCACATAAACCTTATCAATATGTCAAGCAAGCAAAGCTTAAGACCTGCGTTTATGCGATTTTTCCCTGATTCGTTTTTCATCATTTTATAATCATCGATTTCAGTTTTTTCATCGGACAAAATTCCACCGATCCCTATTTAATTTATTAATCACATTGTTCAACGGACAAAACGCCTTCTCATGCCCAAAAAAGCCATTATCATTGGCGCGGGGCCTGCCGGGTTGACGGCCGCCTACGAGCTATTGGAAAAAACCGACATTATCCCGATTGTTTTAGAGAAATCTGGAGAGATTGGTGGGATTTCCCGTACTACTGATTATAAAGGAAACCGGATGGACATGGGTCCACATCGGTTTTTTTCCAAATCTGACAGGGTAATGGAATGGTGGTTAAAGATGATGCCGTTAGAAGAAGACGCAGGAAAAAATGTAACCGTTTATTACCAGAACAAATCCAGGGAGGTCAATGGTAAGCAAAGGGCGTCAAAAGACCCAAACAAAGTAATGCTTATTATCCAAAGGCTAACCCGAATTTATTTCCTGCGGAAATTCTTTGCCTATCCCATTCAATTATCCATCGATACCCTGAAAGCACTTGGTCTGCTTCCGACGATCAAGATCCTGTTCTCCTTTTTGTGGGTCAGGCTTTTCCCCCGTAAGCCGGAAAAAAGCCTCGAAGACTTCACGATCAACAAGTTTGGCAAAGAATTATACCTGCTTTTTTTTAAGGATTATACAGAGAAAGTCTGGGGGATTGCACCCAGCAAGATCTCGGCTGAATGGGGCGCTCAGCGAATAAAGGGAGTCTCTTTAAGCAAGGCAATCACACAGGCAATCAAGAGTATACGCAAAAAGAAAACAAAAGCTGGCTACACAACTCAAAAGGACACAGAGACCAGCCTGATCGAGCAATTCCTTTATCCCAAGTATGGACCTGGCTCCCTTTGGGAAGAAGTAGCCCGACGGGTGCAGGAAATGGGTGGCAAGATCTATTTGCACCAAGATGTGCAGAGCATTTGTTTGCAAGAAGGATCTATTCAGTCCGTCACCACAGTAAACTCCCAGACCGGGCAGACCGAATTATGGGCGGGTGAATATTTCTTCTCGACCATGCCCGTGCGGGAATTGATCGCCAGTATGGGCGCCGCTGTTCCTTTGGAAGTGCAAAAAATCGCAGCAGGATTGCAATATCGAGACTTTATTAATGTGGGCATCCTGTTGAAGCAATTGTCCACCAAAGAAGGTAAAACTCTCCAATTGAAAGACAATTGGATCTACATCCAGGAACGGGATGTGAAGGTCGGTCGGCTAATGATCTATAATAATTGGGGGAGCGGAATGGTCAAAGATCCCACTACTACCTGGATCGGGCTCGAATATTTCTGCAATAAGACAGATGCCTTCTGGGCCGAATCCGACGAATCAATTCAATCCACTGCCATTGGGGAATTGGAAAAGATGGAATTAGCGCGACCAGAAGACGTACTGGATAGTACGGTTCGTCGCATGGAAAAGACCTATCCCGCCTATTTCGGGACTTATGACCAATTTGATATCATTCGTACCTATACCAACAATTTTGCGAACCTATTCTTGGTTGGCCGAAATGGTATGCACAAATACAATAATGCCGATCATTCGATGCTTACGGCCATGGTCGCCGTAGATAATATCATTTCAGGCGTTCTTTCCAAAGCTAACTTATGGGCGATCAATACAGAGCAAGAGTACCACGAAGAAAAAAAACACGTGGACATAGAGCCCCTGACTGAACGAAAGAAGATTCCAAAGGCTGCTCTTTTCCCAAACTTTACTGACTTTATGTTGAACAACCGGCTTAACCGTAGGTTTTTATGGATAGCTGGGATAGGCATCCTCGTGCAATTTATTGTCTTCAAAATACTTTATCCCTATGCAGGATTTATTAGTGGGGATTCTTATGCATACATTCAATCGGCTTTTTTAAATATGGACATCAATTTCTATCCGGTTGGGTACTCGAAGTTTCTTAGGTTTTTTAGCATTTTTACCAAGTCGGATACGGCCCTCATCGCCTTCCAATACCTCGCTGTCGAGATAAGCGGCCTATGGCTCGTGTTTACGCTATCATCTATTTATAACCCGGGGAAAATAGCCAGGTGGTTCATGTTCTGCTTTGTGGTATTCAACCCGGTTTTTTTGTACGTGAGTAACTATGTGTCTAGCGACGCTCTCTTCCTGGCCTTGAGTCTTACCTGGTTTACCCTTTTGCTTCAGATAATAAAGGATCCCAGCAACCGGCTTCTGTTCTGGCAAGCCATTGTTCTATTTGTGGCGTTCGTGGTCCGTTATAATGCATTATATTATCCCATTATTGCCGCCATCGCGCTCATGTCCTCTCGGCTGTCCACTCCCAAAAAACTGGCAGGCATTGGCCTTAGCTTTCTCTTGATTGGAGCCTTTGTACTCTATACCAGCAGCCAATATTATCAGCTCACTGGTATCCGGCAATTTACACCTTTTAGTGGTTGGCAAATTGCCAACAATGCCCTATATGCCTATAGGTATGTAGAAGATAATGAGGTGAAGTCTGCGCCACCCCGGCTTAGGAAACTAGATCAAGCAGTAAGACACTACTTTGATACAACTCGTGATCTACGAAAACATCCGGAAGAAATGATCATCGCCAGTACGGTCTACATGTGGGATCCACGATCTCCGTTGCAAAAATTTATGATTGGACATACCCAAGTTGATTCTGCTGACGGCAAATTTAAACGTTGGGCCTCGATGGCGCCTCTGTATGCCGACTACGGCTCTTTCCTGATAAAACAATATCCATTAGTCTATTTCGAGTATTATCTTATACCCAATGCTTTAAAATATTATACTCCTCCAGGAGAATTTTTGGATATGTATAATATGGGAAGAGACACCGTGGCAAAATCCGCCTCGGCATGGTTTAATTATTCATCAAATAAGGTAAAAAATCGCTTGGGGGATAATAAAGTCGAAACGCTCAAATTCTTTCCAATACTTGCCGGCATTATGAACGTCCTGTTCTTATGCGGGGTCGTTTTTATCTGGATTTTAAAGGAATTTAAGCGTGATTCGCTATCCGCTACTGCCCTCAGGATGGCAATATCACTTTGGGTCATTAATTTCGGCTTTAGCGTAGTCGCCTCTCCGATCACTCTCCGATATCAACTCTTTGGAATTGTCGTTTTTTCTTCTTTCGCTTTCTTGCTGTTGGATATTATATACAAAAGAGCATATAATGATATAAGAACCGAGTCGATGACCGTACAAACAAAATTCGTTCAACCTTCATAAACTAGATACTATGAAAAAAACAATACTGTATTTGTTGATGCTTGGCGCCACCGCCTGTTCTCGTGGTCCTCAAATAAAAACAGGTCTGGAAGGAAAGACAATGCCCTATTTCGACCTATTACTACCAGATAGTATAACGTATCTCAATACACGGGACATTCCGAAAGGAAAACCGATCGTCCTATTTTATTTCGGTCCTTCCTGTCCCTATTCTCAGAGTGAAATGGAAGATATCGTATCCGACATGCAGCAATTGAAGGATATCCGGTTTTATATTTTTACGCATGCTCCTTTCCCGGCCATGAAGGCTTTTTATCAACATTATCGGCTGAAACAATATGGGAACATCGTTGCCGGAATCGATTCAGCCAATTTCTTTGAACATTATTTTAAAGCTCCAGGATTCCCCTATCTAGCCATTTTCGACGGACAAAAAAAATTAAAAGAGGTTTTGCTTGGAAGGTCTGATATCGACTTGATAAAAAAGATTGCTTCGCAATAAATCGCTGTCGCGACAGAGCCTTTTGGTCCTGATCAGGCCAGAGGGGGCCAGTCTCCATCTACCGACGGGTAAAAAAGGACAGGCCAGTCAGTTCTTACCATGGAAAGAAAACCAACCGGAAGACCGCCACTGGTTGAATTTGGCGGTACTGGGGTCGCCGAAAACCAGTACAAACGAGTAGGCAACTATTCTAAAAAAGGTTGATATTAAACATCAACTCAAATACATTTTTATGAAAAAAGCAAAAATTATGTTGACCGCTGTAGCAGCTATTGTCATTGTGAGCGGAGCCTTAGCCTTTAAAGCACAGAAATCCAATGCCTTTGGGGCGCATGTATTTTGTAACACAGTATCATCTGCTACTTGTCCCACCCAAGTTGATAGTTATACCGTTGACTTCCAAGCGGCTGTCCCCTCAATCGTCAATACATTTTGTACTTCCGAGCCAGCTGATGGTTGCCAAAATGCTATAACGATATATTCTCTCGATTAATGTAATTTGTTTTGTCTTTTCGACAAGCATTCTCCAGACTACATTTCGAGGACTATAGTCAGCTAGTCAAGAGGTCGTCCATCCTACTGGGCGACCTCATTTATGGTAGTAAGTATGTATTTTTTACCTAGCCTCTGTCCCCTTCTTTGCTTTCTGTTGCAATAGCAACCCTCCCAACGGAGGGCTAGCAATCATCGTATCTAAAGCCAGGTTGTCGCTGATTCCTTTGTTTCTTGCGGGTATTCCCCTAGTCATCCATTGTGGCGCCCGCTGCCCTCGAAGGTAGTGATCAAAGAATTGGGTCACGCGCAATGTATGCTGCAGTGCTGTTTGTTTATTTGCAAGACCATGAGTCTCCCCATCGTATTGTAACATCCAGACTCTTTTACCCATGCGCCGCAAGGCTATAAAGAACTCTACGCCCTGTGAAAAATCAACTGCGCCATCCAATTTATTATTCATCATAAGTAGTGGTGTTACTACCCTATCTGCTTTCAGCAGCGGGGAGTTGAGTAAGTATTTCTCCGGATGCAGCCAAATAGTAGTACCCATCCTATTTTGTCCGCTTTCAGCCGACGATTGAAAGGCTGGAGTCCCATCAGCAGAAGAAACACTCCCATAGGCACTAAGCATGTCGCAATACCCAGCAGATGACATGGCAGCGGCAAATACATTAGTATGGGTAACGATAAAATTCGTCTCATATCCGCCAAAGCTATGCCCCTGGATGCCGATTTTCGTCCTATCGACCCAAGGAAGCTTCGAGAGGTAGAGAGCGGCGCCTACAACAGAGTTATAGGCACTAGGGCCAGGTTGTCCCACCGTATAATGAATATCCGGCGTAAAGACAATATATCCCTGGCTGACGAACCAGGGAATATTGATATTATCCTCTATCGGTTCGGGCTGGAGGTATTCATGTAATCGGCTTGACTCCCATTCGTAATAATGAACTAGCACAGGGTGCTTTTTCTGGGGATCAAAGTTGCCCGGCCGGTATAAAATACCATTCAGGGATTCCCCATTCAGGGATCGGAAAGTCACTAACTCTTCAGTCAACCAATTGTACTCTCTCTCAGGATAAATTCCACTCAGTGGACTGAATTTCTTAAAATCCGCCGTGAGAAAATAGTTACGCGAAATTTCTGCACTTTCCCGGCCAACCACCCAGAGCGCTGTATCCCGGGCCCTCAAAGGAGCTAATCCACTCCTCAATACATGTAAATTTGGGTGCAAATGTGGAAAGTAAAAGTGATACGGCCCCATCACAAGTTCTACCGGGCCAATCCGACTATCCATTTCCTGATAGTAAAACCCCCCATCTTTGTTCCGGGTGTCCACGGCGCTCAATAAAATCGCAGGCTTACCACTAGGGGTCTTAAAGTTGGAAACGGTAGGCGCCGTCAAAGCAAAGCTTATGCCGTGTAGTCTGCCATAGCCATGGGTAAGATTAAGCGCTGTCCGACGACCCGCAGGATCCAGCAACCAGATATCATAAAGATCATAAACTAGCAGCGCACTATCGCCACCTAACCAAGACGCAATAGCGATTCCCCTTGGGCGGGGACCGGGGTAGTCATTACTGGCATCTGTTTGCGGAATTGGCAGGAATTTTGTCAAGTTTACGACCTTTCCCGTCGTCACGTCGCAGCTCAACAAGTCCCGTCTTTGCTGATCTAACCCTACAATAAATTTTCCACTCTGGGAAAACCCAAAAGGGTCCGGCGACCCTATCGCAATAGAAATCCGCCTGCCCGTGTTCAACTCTTCAATAAAAGTATATGGAACTGCGGTTCTGTTCCACTTATATTCAATCCGTTCTCCTCCCTCTCTATGATCTATAAATGCAAAATTACCTGGACGCACCCCATACGCCCCAAAAGATATCGACTCTCCTTCTTGTTGTAATTGAAGCACCCGTCCCGTCGCTAATTCGATGCGTGCTGCATATCCCATTAATATGCTAATCTCCTTCAATTGATGGGATTGTACGACAGGGTCCAGATAACTCCATACGTCTACTTGTACGGTGTTGGACGGCGCCTTCGGCCGCGGCCGTTCCCGAAGGGTAAAGACCAATCCATGGCCGTCTTGGTTAAAGCTCCAGTAGGTTCCACCCTTGTCAACCTGAAAGCTAGAATCTATCCCTGGGGAATGGTCATCAACTATCCTTTTGCTTGCAGGTGCATCATTACTATAATACCAAATTTCATTGTTTTCCTGATTCATTTTCCCACTATTAGTAGCGGTAACCAGGAAGGCCAGTTGCAGGCTGCTGCTGTCAAAAATAACATTACCCAGCATACGGTTGCCTTTCCAAATAGTCTTTTCCATTCCCGTCAACAAGTCTATCCAAACCAGCTCTTGGGACCCATTGGCAATATCGTTGTCTGCCTCTCTGGCCAGCACTATTATTCGATTATTGTCACTCGTAAAATACTTAGCCACCCCTTTATACACCATTTGTCGCCCCTTCTCAAGTGTCCGCACTACTAATTCCTTTGCAGGGTTAGCTAACAGATAGACCAATGTCTCCTTTCTACCTTGATTCAACAGGCTAAATTGCTTTACATGGGCAATACTTTCTGTTTCCTTCTTCTCAAGAGATAAGATACAAAGGCTATCACCATCTCTAAGAATAATAGCTTCCTTGCTATCTGTAGCAAAAACTATGTCCATGGCATTCTCAAATTCCTGATGTCTACCGTTTCCCGTCGATTGAAGAACAATCGTCCTGTGCCCTACTGGCCGGTTATAAATACCGTATGCGACGTACTGACCGTTTGGGCTAATACACACAGGTTTTGCAACAAAAGGCCATTGGCTGAAAACACTTGTGTCGATTGGGGGCCGTCCCGTAGGACCGGCTTTTTCTTGAGCAATGACTATACACGAAAAAAAAGGAAAAAAACAAAACATCCATAACCGGCGCATACAGAAAATTTTTCCCCCTTGGGTCCATAGGTGAAGAGTGAAGGTTTCATTTACCAATCCAAAAGATACAGGAAGAGGAATGGTGTACAAAAATCAGGGAAGGCAAATAAATGGAAATTCTTATTTCACTGTTATCCACCTGCACATACATGGTAGATACCAAGTAAATCGTCTCATCTTTCAGATTTAAGCTTTTTTTTGACAAAAAGACCATAGAGCGCTTTCAGTACCCCTAATATCTTATCGTTTCACTAATTTGTATTGTACCTTTGTATACAGATTCACCTACATCAAAACAATCTTATATGAAAAGGCGAAATTCATCTTTACTACTATTGTAGTGATTGCCATAGTTAGTGGCGCTTTGGCATTTAAGGCACAGAAATCGGTCGCATTTGGTGCCTCGATATTTTGTAACACTTCATCCTCTACTGACTGCCCCTACCTTGCCTGGTTACACCACTGACTTTCAACTAGGAGCAGCAACTCTTGCCAATACTTTTTGCGGTAATCCTTCTGATGGATGCTTAAACCCAATAACACTATATGCGATACAATAGTAAGTGTGACTGAATCCTCAATTTATCCAAGAGCTGCTTCTTGAACGTCAAACGCTTTACACTACTACCGTCTATTGACTCGGCCTACGGGGCATTCCAAGTAGGTTCTCCATTTTTTATTTTTAATACTGTAGAAGCATATTCGTCGTGAAAGAATCCTTTTGTCTTTCCGGATGTTACAGCGGTAGCATCATCCTGTTCTATAGCTTGTTGCTCCTGATCAATAGCTTCTTGTACCCGGCCTAACTTATATAAAAGATTAGCTCTCGTATCCAAGTATTGAACATTAGGTTTCGGTTGATCTAACTTAATAGCAATGTCTATCCAATTCAATGCTTTGCTCAATACGACCGAATCCCCGCATTCCAAGAAAACGGTCCACGCATCAGTATTTAAATACCAGGTACTATTGCCATCCAAAAGACCCCCGCGTCTTTTTGGTGGTTCTTGCATAATCTGTTCGTCCTTTACCATGGCAAATTTTGACCAATCCTTGATAATTTTATAATAGCGCAATTTCGCCGCAGGCACTAGAGCTGTTGCGAATTGGACTCCATATTTGAGCTTAATACTAGAAGTTATTTCGTCCCATTCCGGATCGTTTGATATGGGCTTTTTGTCTTTTAGCAACTTATCCCAAATTTCTTCTCTGCCAATTATATAATTTATGAATTTCAGGGCCGTTCCTTTTTCTTTGCCGATACTGTCAATGGTTTGCTGATGATGGAAACACAATTCAAAAAAACGGTTTTTAGAGTCAAGCAATGTCGGAAACATCAAATAAAAATCAATAATATCCTTATTCATCAATTCCACCTTTTCAACTTTCTCTAACCAATTTGCTTTATAATCCTTTGCTATCATCAGTGCCGTATCTCGATATCCAAACTGACCCGACATCTTGATCAAGCTTATCATATTGGAATAATCCTTATAGCCGTTAAAATATTTCTCAATAAGCGCAAAATACTGTTTGTTGCCATTCTCAGCCAAGCTCAGCAACACAACGAAGTCATTAGCATCTTTAAAGCCAAAATCCCTATGAACCAGTTTTCCATCAGGCGAAAAGAAAAGAAAACTTGGATAGGCAATTACATTATACTCTTGCCGGATTCGCCGCGCATCGGCGTACAAGGCCTTTATTTGTTCTGCATCTACTTTTGTGCTATCCATCTGCACTTTAACGGAAACAAACTTTTCATTAAGCATCGCTGCCACGGCTTTGTCTGAATAAACATTTTTATCCATCATTTTGCAAGGCCCACACCAAGTAGCATAACAATCAACAAAAACATATTTATTTTCCTGTTTCGCAAGTGCCTTTGCCTGTTCTAATGATTTATCTTCTACCCATTTCACTGTCGAATTTTCCTGAGCGTTCCCTAATAAAGGGAAAAATACAAATAGAAAAAAGGATAAACGCATATCGTATATATTAACAATTATCAATACCCACCATTTTGGGTCAAATTAATCCCATACTGAATGTCGGTTAGTGGTAGGGGATACCATTGCCATCTGGTGTCCCAACTTCCACCCTTTTGCGTGCATGCGGGGCCCATAGTAGCATCAATAGTCCCGCTTCTTTTAAGGTCCAACCATCGATTTCCCCATTCCGTAAATAACTCGACCCGCCGTTCCTGTAAGATGGCGGTCAGGAGAGAAGCTTTGTCGCCTGCAGTAGTATTTGATAATTTTGCTCTACTCCTTACAACGTTCAAATCGGCCTGCGCACCGCTGATATTATTTTGCTGGGATCTTGCTTCGGCTCGGACCAGATACAGTTCCGACAAACGCAACATCATCACGTATTCCTGTACGGAAGTTGTGGTATAGCCAACTTTGTACTTATATGGATAGTAATAGGTAGTCGTACCAGGACTTGGCGTAACTGTTTTCATCCAATGCACCTTTCGCTGATCCCCCGTTTCAAAACTGTTGAGTATATTTGAACTCAAGTAGGCCGGATAACTACTGCTGGGCCCCGTTGCAGGTAGAATAAAAAAACCTCCTTCCCCGGTATTGGAATTTGCCCCACTTAATACTGGTTGTAGTTGCCAGATCGCTTCCTTACTGTTCTTTAAAAATGCACTGTCCAATCCTGTTAAAGAAAATTCTGATGAATTATTAAGCACCGTCGTAGCCTGCAATTCTGCCGAGTCCCAATTTCCGGTATACAAATAAGTTCTTGCCAGCAATGCAGCAGCAGCCCATTTAGTAGGTCGAACCCGTTGCTCGGCGGTAGTTGCATAAGGAGTTAAAGCATCGGCCTGCAGGTAACTGGTACTCAAAAGGCCTTCTGCGTCACTTAAGTCACTTATGATTTGCTTATAGACATTTGCTTGGGGAGCCCGTGACAAGAGGGAATTGGCCTTGTAATCCGTTGTCGTCACCAAGGGTACATCACCATAGAAATTGGCAAGGTAGAAATAGCAAAATGCACGCATAAACTTGGCTTCACCTAACAACTGCTGTCTTACACCCGGCGTCAAAGAACTAGCCGAACTCAATCCTGTTATCCCTGCATTGGCTTGGTAAACAACCGGGTATATAGTTGTCCAGTAATTCGGTGTGGTTTGGTTATTCAACTGATTTTTATAGAACGACACGATCCCTTGCAAGCTAACCCCACTATAGAGTGATAATTCATCCGCAGAAAGGGAAGAATAGATAGAAATACTCGTAAATCCGCTGTTGCTGGCATCATCAGTACTCATTTTTGTATAGATGCCTGTCAAGGTGGAAGCGGCCGTCGCATCACTTGCAAATACATTTGATCCATTGACGCTTGTTATTGGAGCACTGGCCTCTACCAGCTTTTTACATCCGCCAGAAGTAAGGATCGCCATTAACATACCAACCCAAACAGCAATTTTCTTATTTTTATATTTAAACATGATTTTTGTTTAATAGGTATCAAAATCCGATTTGAAAGCCAAAAGTCCATACTCTCAAGGGTGACAGGGAGGTTGAGTTCTTTGTTTCGGGATCCAGCCCTTTATAGCTTGTGATCGTAAGAAGGTTCTGCCCTTGAAGGTAAAGTCTGCAGCTTTGAAAATGGGCTGACTTCTTCCATCCGTTAGGGATTTGCCAGGAAAACGAAGCATTTTTCAAGCGGATATAAGAAGCGTCAGTATAAGCAGCATCAGATGCTCCGACGTCAATCATCCCATAAGTGAGATTCAATGGATAAGTTGAACTATACCTTTGGATACTCGTCAAATCACCAGGTTTTTTGCCAACGAGCCAATACATAGTTTGGCTGGTTACCAGAGTTACTAGTACCAAAAAATTGACCTGGGCTATTGCCGAAATAATAATTGTTGCCAATCTGTTTTACTGCCTGAAATAAAAAGTCCAATTCAAATCCCTTATAGCGAAATGTATTTCCTAGGCCACCATAAAGTTTAGGCGCCGAATTGATGATGACGGACTTCGTTTGAGTACTTGCCGTATCGGGCCGGAAGGATATCCCCCCTTTGGCATCAGAAAATTGATATACTCCAGTAGCTGGATCTACACCTCTGAGATGATAGACCTTTGTTATAGTAAAAGGTTGGCCTACTACATAGGTAGTGGCATAGGTAGATTGAGCGATATTGGGAAAACTAATCAGTCGATTCTGAGGGATAGTCAGGTTAATATATGTTGCCCACGAAAAATTTCTTCCTTTTATAATATCGGCACTTATGGAAAATTCCCAGTCTGAGTTTTGAATGGTGGCGGGAAAGTTCACCGGGTTGATGCTGGCGAACCCGGCAATGATGGGAAGGGCATATTGCAATAATTCGTTAGAAGATCGGTTTTGGTCATAAGTGGCTGACAACAAAATCCGGTCTTTTAGCAATCCGATGTCCAACCCAACCTGGAATTTTTTTGTCGTCTCCCACTGTAAATAGGGATTGTAGATCCCAGCACTGGTCAACCCGTTTACCCCCTGATAGGGCACCGCAGAAGTCAGGTTATTGTATAAGTTCAGGAAAGTATAATCACCAATCTGATCATTACCTGTTGTGCCATAGCTAACCTTCAATTTACCAAAACTCACAGCAGGAATGATATTCTTCATTAACGGCTCATTTGAAAATATCCAACCTGCTGCTGCACTCGCAAAATTATGAAATTGGTTTTGCGGCCCGAACCGTGAACTGCCGTCTCGCCGGGCAGTAAAATCTACTATATATTTGTCTTGCCAGTTATAGTTGATCCGACCGAAAGCAGCATTGTATTTATAGGTAGAATTTACGGTAGAGGTAACCGTTACGTTTGCCGCAGAATGAATATCCTGCAATTGTGCATCCGTGTTATAATTGGTGCCCGAGAACTTCTGATTATAGCTATTGTTCTGTTGTATTGTAGATCCGATCACGATGTCGAGCTTGCCCTTGGATAGATAATGCCGATAATTAAGTTGAGGTTCGATTATCCAGGAATTGATTTGGGAATTGGCGAAATTTGCGCTACCTTTTACGAGTGGCCTTATTTCTGGTGCATCCGATAATAAAGGGAAAATTTGCGTTTCATTCGACACCAGGTTGGTATAGCCAAGACTTGTTTTGACATATAAGTCCGGCAAAATCAAGTAACTCAACACTCCGTTACCTATCAGGTTATTGGTTTTATTCCCGTAGGTCCTGTACAAAGTTGCCAAAGGATTCGCCCAGGTAGAATTCACATTGGCCAGCGGCGCCCAATTAAGTCCCCCCGCAACAGTGTACAGCGGCGGTGCATCTGGTGCCAATTTCATTGCCGTGCCAGTAAAATCAGTGCTAATAAGTTGATTGTCATCGACCATATAGCTGGCCGACAATTGCAAATGGAATTTTTGATTGGCCGATGCATTGTTCAGTGTGAAATGCAGCGAACCTTTTTGATCGGACAAGTTGCCCGGGAAGGGAGTTGTTTCTCTATGGTATCCTCCGCCTACGAGAAATTGGGTATTGCCATTTCCACCTGAAGCTGAGGCCTGCATGTCGGTATATTGAGCCTTCCCGCCTAGCAGGGTCTTTTGCCAATCTGTACTGCGCGTACTGTCCCAGGTACCGTTGATATCATAGTCAGATACGGCAGGCGTGCTGATCCCATCGTTTCGCTGGGCCTCATGCCTCATTTGAAGATATTGTCGGAGGTTAAGCAAATGTAATTTACGAGGGACGGTTCCCCAACCATTTTGAGCATTGATATTGACCAGGGTGTTGCCGGTCTTGCCTTTTTTTGTGGTGATCAGAATCGCGCCGTTGGCTGCGCGAGACCCATAAATCGCCGTAGCATCGGCATCTTTCAAGACGTCGATGCTTTCGATATCGGCGGGGTTGATAAAGCTTAAGGGATTACCACTTCCCGTCCCAGCTAACCCGACACCAGATGTTCCCAATATACTAGCAAGAGTCGGCAACAACTGCGAAGTGTAAGGCACTCCATCAACCACATATAGTGGATCATTCCCCTTCGTAAGACTATTTTGCCCTCCTATCCGTACCGTAACACCGGTACCAGGGAGTCCAGTACTTTGGGTGATAAACAACCCTGGCACCCGACCTTCCAGCGCAAGAAGCGGATTGGTCACCAGCTGCTTTTCAATCACAGCAGCCTTCACCGTAGTAACATTTCCGACATTAAACCGCTGGGTAGTATTCCCATACGCAATGACCTGAGCTTCATCCAATTTATCGTTGGCCAAAGTTAGCTCGACTCTCAACTGCTCATTTCCCGTCACCTCCACACTCCGCATGGAATAGCCTGCGTACGAAATCTCTAATTTCGTCCCTACTGGCACCCCCCTCAACTCGAACATCCCTTTTTCATTCGTTAAAGTGCCCTTCTTGCCATTAACAAGAGCAATCGATGCACCTACTAATGGTTCCCCCTGAGAATTTACAACCCGCCCTTTTACATCAACTTGTTGATCGGGAGTCGAATCCGACTTCTTTTCGACAACAGCAGGCGAGGAATCCTTCTTTCTCACAATGAAAATGGTCTTGCCCGTCCGGTAAAAATCGAGTCCCTCATCTTTTAGGACCTCTTTGAGGGCATCCTCAATGGACACATCCCTCACCTCGAGCGTAACGGGCTTAGCATCTTTCAGCAACGCATAGTTGAAAAAGAAAGAAAGACCCGTTTGTTTCTCCAGCGAAGAGAACACGGATTGAAGCGAGACGTCCTTACCGCTAAAGCTCACGGTCTGGGAAAACCCGCGGGCATTGACATGTATACAGACAATAAGCATAAAAATTGTCGTCAGTTTCATCACTCGTCGCAGTTGTTGGGAGAAAGGCTTCCAGCCAGTGCATAGAAGCCCCCTTCCCTTTATGGATTGTTCCATGTACCGTAAGTTTTGGTGGGGGTTAAGAGTTCGAGGTTCAGATAAAATCCGGCTTAGATGACATGGAGTGATTATCCTGAAAAAATAACTTGCAGAGAGATAGAAATTTCAGAGCCCATAATCGATGGTTTAATTGTGATCAAATAACACAGGCAATTGCAGTCGGTAAACAGTAAAAACTGAGCGTCGTCCCTTCGCCTCCCCTTGGTTCAGGGGTTAATAGGAGGTTGGCGGAAATAAGCTCAGGCTTAATGATTTGGGTATTTGACCAATAAGAGCGATTCTCTCTTACTATCATGTATTATTTTGACAGGACGATCAGCTTCCGGCCATCCAACCGAAAGCGCACTTGGCTTTTATCGAGATACTTCAACAGCTCATCCAGCGCCAGCCCACGATCTATCTTCCCGCCGAATTCGAGATCCGGAATCTTGTCTTCATAGATGACTTCGACATTATACCAGCGGGATAATTGCCGCATGACAGAAGCAAAAGAAGCACGGCCAAAATAAAAGAAGCCATTTTTCCAGGACACCACTTCGGCGGCATCTACATTTTCCAGGACGCTGACACTTCCGTTGCCATCCACCCGCGCCTGCTCGTTGGGTTTTATTTGAACGGCCTTCCCACCGGCTTTTACACGCACGGCACCAGCGAGCAACGTAGTCTGAGTTGACCCTTCCTCCGGATAAGCCATGATGTTGAAGCTGGTACCTAGCACCTCTACCAACTGATCGCTAACCTTTACCTTGAATGGTCTCTCCGGGTCATTGGCAATTTCAAAATAGGCTTCACCCGTCAGGTCGACCACCCTTTCCTTCCCCTGGAATGCGGTGGGGAAACGTAAACTTGAGACGTTGTTCAGCCAAACCCGGCTGCCGTCGGCGAGCGTTAGTTGATATTGTCCAGACCTTGGCGTCGTGAGGATGTTATAAACTATCGGTGTCTGCACACCGCCATGAGCCTCCTGGTAACTAAGGCTGACACTGTCGGGCTTTATCAACCGGGTATTGCCTTCTCTCGTCAAATTGCCGGTCGCAGCGCTGTCCAGCAAGATTTGCTGCCCTGTAGATAAGGTGAGGGTTGCAGTATTTCGACCAGGCATCACAGGCTGCTTCTTCGCCGAAACAACAGAAACAGTGGGTGGAGAAGATGGATTCAGCAAGGTACTGATCACGACCACAGCAAGCAGAGAGGCCGCCACAGCCACCATCCCTATTCGATACAACTTATTCCGCTGCTGGAATTGATTGTACTGTATCCACCGCGTATACCCCACCGATGGATCGATAGCCCGAAACCGGCTGAGTTCCATTTCTAATTCTTCCTCGTTTGAAAGCATGATCAATAAAGCCTGGTTGGTTTCGTTCTCAGCTGCCCATATCTGTAATTCCTGCTGCCCTTCCAGATCCAGCTGACCGGATAATTGCCGGGCTATGAGCGAAATCAAACGTTCTTCTGTCATGTACTTAGTACTTAAACGAAAAAGAAGATATTTTAACCTACGATAATTAATAGTAATTTAACTTTCTATCTATAGTTACCGCACTATCGTTGCAGTCTTTCAGTTTGGCAATAACTATTTTTAAGAAAAGTGGAAGAGGGATTAAATACCGGTTTTATTTGATCTTTACTCGCATAACTGTCAGAGAATAAGGTGCTAAATCGATTTTTAGCCGTTTTGCCTCCGTTGGCAATTCCGCCGACAAAGGCGCTAACGTTGCGGGCTTTTCCATGCTGTTTACTTCATCCACATATCCGGAAAGTGTCGATACCTTTGCCTTATCGATAAAGCGGGCATCCTTAAGTTCAATGCTTCGTGACTCGGCTTTCGCCGATGGATTCACCAGTTTAAGGATCAATTCGCCCGCAGCACTGTCGACACAAGCTGTTGCCCAACTACTGTCCTGACCACACACCGGCTGGCCCTGAAACAACATGGGCAAAGTGGCGCTTCCCCTATTGAGCGAAAACAGTTGTTGCACATAATAATTCGGAGTGGCATAACTGCGCGCATTGTCAAACCAAACAAGATCAGGTGTCCATTGCCAGTCGGTGACATGGGCAAACAACGGAGCATAAGATGCCATAGTCACGACATCGGCATTGCGTTCGATCCCCGTCATGAAGGCGGCCTCGGCCAGTGCCGTTTTGAGATTGTTGACATTTTTCATACTCCCGATGCGGTCGCTTTGCGCTGCATATTCACCTACAAAGATCTTTGGTCCGCCACGATCATAATGATCATATCTTGTCGCATTTTGCAGAAACCATTCTGACTTATTATAGAAATGTTCGTCGATGACATCGGCATGCCGGGTGCGCAACACGGAGTCCATATATTTAAATACTGGAATATTGGGGCTATAGCCGGTAGCGTTTACCAACTGCATGTAAGGATATTTTTCTTTTATGGCCCGAGTAAACAAAGCTAGCCGCTCTGCATACTGGGGGCCCCAATTTTCATTACCAACGCCCAGCAAGGTCAGATGAAAGGACGCAGGGTGGCCAAGAGCCGCCCGCCTGGCGCCCCAGGTTGTTTCGACATCCCCATTGGCGAATTCCACGAGATCGAGTGCATCGTGGATATAAGGCTCCAACTCGTTGATAGGGGTGACTTCAGCGGCATCAAACTGACAGGACATGCCGCAATTGACGATAGGCAGGGGAGCGGCACCGATATCTTCACACAACTGGAAATACTCCATAAAACCAAGTCCAAAGCTCTCCATATAGTCGGGTGTCTGGCGTTCGGGCACATCATCGGCCCATATGCTTTGCACCGGTTCCCGGGCCTGCAGAGGGCCGATGGTATGCTTCCATTGATACCGGTGAATCAGCTGGTTGCCCTCCACGATGCACCCTCCCGGAAACCGTAAAAACCCGGGATGGAGATCGGCAAGGCGCTGCACAAGGTCGGCCCGAAGACCGCCAGGCCGGCCCCTCCAGGTATCGGTCGGAAATAGGCTGATCCGGTCAACATCGATCTTTCCCGCACCCTCAAAAATAATCAACAGCTTTCCCTTCGTGGTGGTGTCGCCGGCCGTAATAGTAATGGTCTGCTCCTGCCAGTCACCGGTGGGCGGCAAGAGCGTTATTGCGTCATGTCCAATGGGCCGGTTTTGAGAATTGAACAGAAAGATCCGGAGATGAACCCCGTTGGTCAATTGACGATACCGCAGAGTCAGCGCATACGCCAACCCCTTTTTTATCGCCATCCCCCCAAAGCCCTCATTGATAAGCCCTACCGTATCACCGGGTTGTATCGCGACAGTCATGTATTTCGGGTCGGCGGCGTTATCGGCGATCTGGTTCGTAACCAGGAAAATTCCATCTCTTACCCGGTTACTGGGCCAGGTGGTCCAGCCGGTCATCGGCTTAGGATAGTCAAAGCTGCGATTCTTTACCATCTCGGCATAGATGCCGCCATCCGCCGCACGATTAATGTCTTCAAAGAAAAGCCCCCAAAGGGTCGGGGAAATGACTACCTTCTTTCCTTTTGTTTGTATGATATAGTTATCCTGGGACATAGCCCAAAGAAACATGAGGCAAAAAAAGCCTGTAAAATAATAGCGCATAACCGGTCGGATGATGTTAAATGATAAAATTTAGTCTAGTACGCCAGAAAAGGTAAAATCTTTCAACGCAGCCCGCGATAGCAGCACCTCCTACTTTTTGATTACAGTTCCATCCTTTTTGCGAACAGATTCGGGGCTAATTTGAGTGGGCTTTTATTCGCCTTTTAGTATGAAACGTACGCTGCTGGTCAACATCATCGCCTATTTCTTTATCTTTCTCTTCCTATACACCGGTGCATCCAAATTAATGGATGTCCATGTGTTCAAGGAACAATTGACTTCTTCACCCTTACTGGGTCCCCTGGCCGGGATCATCACCTGGGCCCTCCCTATCGGAGAAATACTACTGGCCATCGCATTGTTCATCCCTTCCTTGCAACTGAAGGGTCTTTATGCCACGCTGATTCTGATGGGTTTTTTCACCGTTTATGTAACGGTGATCCTCTTTATGGACAGCCACCTCTCCTGCAGCTGCGGGGGAATCATCGAAGAATTGTCTCCAAAGGAACATGTCCTGTTCAACAGCGCCTGTGTAGTATTAAGTTGCATTGGCATTGCGGTAGCGCGGCGAAAAGAACCTACCATCGGGTTTAAACGATTCGCCGGTAGCTCGGCGATTGGCCTCTTTCTGTTGATAGGATGGACACTTTTTACCGCATTTTCCACCCCCTCCATGATAAAGACGGGCATGGAAGGCCGGCTCCTCCCTTCCTTCGATCTTTTGCTGGCGGATAGCACAACATTAAATACGGATAAAATTCCTACCGGTAAACCCATGATTGTTATCGGCTTTTCCCCCACATGTACCCATTGTCAGGCAGAGACCCAGAATTTACTGCAACGCATGGACTCATTGAAAAATACCCGCATCCTGTTTATTACACCCTTTCCTTTCGACCAAATGAAAGTTTTTTATCGCTATTTTAAGTTAGCCCGATATCCTAATATCACCATGGGCCGGGATAGTCAGGATTATTTTCTGAAATATTTCAAGGCGCAGGGCGTACCATATACTACCATTTTCGACTCGAAGAAAAGACTCAAACAAGTAATTGTCAAGGAAGCACGTATATCCGACATCGTACAAGCCGCAGTGGAGTAAATCAGGTTTTGAGGAAAAGCAGGACAAAGAACATCCATTCATTCCTTGTCAGCATTGTACGCAACACCTTTAGTGACCGTGATTTGATAATATAGACATTATTTTCGGTGATGTCGAGTTCCTGTGCTATTTCCTGCGTGCTCTTCCCCTCGATGAAAGCCATCCGCAGCACATCTCCCCCCGGAAGCTCTGCTAATTTCTCGAAGATCACCTCGATAAGTTTTGTTTGCAGCCGTTCCAGGTCGATGGAAGATTCGCCATTCTCCCGATCCCCTGCCATACGAACCCATTCCTGCGCCGTGCTTTGGATGACTTTGTCGCTTCGCAGATGAGAAATGCAACCATTGCGCGTAACCAAATAAAGGAAATTTTCCAGGTGGCGGGGGGTGGCAAATTTATCGCGGCGGTCCCAGGCCTTGCGAAACGTCTCGCTTACAATATCTTCGGCATAACTGTCGTCCCGCAGGATCTTCGACGCAAAATAACTGATGGCCCGATAGTACTTGTCGAATACCATCCGGAATGCATTCCTGTCCCCTTCCCGGAAAAGGAGGAACCAATCATCGCCTTTTATAATTGTCTTCATTCTTACTAAGCGAGTCTTTCGACCCCTTCCATACAGGTTGTAAAAGTTTGAAAATCACTAATCAGATAGGAAAGGTTGGAATACGAAAGGTTGGAACAGGACAAATCAAAACTCAAGATACGAATTTCTCTCCGTTTTGAGAATAGCTTTATCCTTTTTTAGAGCAGATTGCGAGTTAAATTGATGTGTCGCCAACCTTATTCTGTTATGCAAAAGAAAGCCATCATCATTGGGGCAGGTCCCGCAGGGCTGACCGCAGCCTATGAATTGTTAACACGTACCGATGTCATCCCCATTATTTTAGAAAAATCAGGCGAGATTGGCGGTATTTCCCGAACCACGAATTATAAAGGCAACCGGATGGACATGGGCCCCCACCGATTTTTTTCCAAATCTGACAGGGTGATGGACTGGTGGTTGAGAAGGATGCCCTTGGAACCCGGCGCAACCACGGAGACAACTATCCACTATCAGAATAAATCCCGCGAGATCAAGAGTGACGCACATACGCCAAAAGGCACTGACAAAACTATGTTGGTCATCCAACGGCTGACCCGCATCTACTTCTTGCGGAAATTTTTCGCCTACCCCATTCAGCTCTCACTCGACACTCTGCGAACGCTGGGCCTAGTCCGCACGGTTCGGATACTTGTCTCGTTCCTCTGGATCCGGATTTTTCCCCGAACCCCGGAAACTTCCCTAGAAGATTTTATCATCAATAAGTTCGGCAGGCAATTGTATCTCCTCTTCTTCAAGGATTACACAGAAAAGGTATGGGGTGTAGCCCCAAGCGAAATCTCTGCGGAATGGGGCGCCCAACGGATCAAGGGAGTTTCGCTTAGCAAAGCTATCGCTGGCGCGGTGAAGAGCCTCCGCAACCAAAAAAAAGGGGATCTTGCGCAGAAAGACACCGAAACCAGCCTTATCGAACAATTCCTCTATCCGAAATATGGACCGGGTTCCCTCTGGGAAGAGGTGGCACGGCAGGTGCAGGAATTGGGCGGTAAATTATATCTCCACGAGGACGTAGAACGCATCCATACCCACGAAGGCCGGATCCAGTTGGTCAACACTGTTAATTCACAAACAGGCCAATCAGGCACATGGGAAGGGGATTATTTTTTTTCCACTATGCCGGTGCAGGAGTTAATCGCCGGAATGGGTGAAGCTGTGCCGGGAAGAGTCCAGGAGATCGCCGCGGGACTGCAATACCGGGATTTTATTAATGTGGGCGTCCTGCTAAAGCAATTGTCAACCACGGCCAAAGACAGGGCCCACGAAAAATTGGTTTTGAAAGACAACTGGATCTATATCCAGGAGAGGGATGTGAAAGTCGGGCGATTGATGATCTACAACAACTGGGGCGGGGGAATGATCAAGGACCCGGAAACAACCTGGATTGGCATGGAATATTTCTGCAACAAGACGGATGCCTTCTGGGCGGAATCAGACGAGGCCATCCAACGCTTTGCCATCCATGAATTGCAGCAGATGGACCTAGCCCAACCGGAAGACGTACTGGACAGCACGGTCCGGCGGATGGAAAAGACATACCCGGCCTATTTCGGGACTTATAGCGAATTTGACAAGATCAGAGATTACACCGATAACTTCGAGAATCTCTTCCTGGTAGGGCGCAACGGCATGCACAAATACAACAATGCGGACCACTCCATGCTCACCGCCATGGTAGCGGTGGACAATATTGCCGCGGGCATCACCTCTAAGGCTAATCTCTGGGCCATCAATACCGAACAGGAATATCATGAGGAGAAAGGGGCGGCAGAAACAGGCCAGGCATCCTCTGCCGGTGCACCGGCGCCGGCAGAGGGGCGATATCCCTTCCTGGTAGATTATTTATGGAAGAAGACGTCCAACCGGGCCTGGTGGCTGGTGGGCCTCGCTATTTTTCTGATAGAATTTCTCATCTTTAAATTCCGCTACCCCTTTGCCAACTATATGCCCGACTCGTATTCCTACCTGGAAGCGGCGTCCTCCAATACAGATATAAACACCTGGCCGGTGGCCTATTCAAAATTCCTTCGGTTGATAAGCGTTTTCACGCATTCGGATAAGATAGTCGTCGCATTTCAATACCTGGTCATCCAGTGCAGCGCACTGCTATTTCTATTTAGCCTCCTGTATTGGCTAAAACCCGGCAGGGGCGTCCGCCTTCTCCTCCTGCTGTTCTTTATCCTGGAGCCGGTACCCTTATATGTCGCAAATTATATTTCCGCCGACGCGGTCTTCATCGGTCTCAGCCTGCTCTGGCTTACTACCCTGGTGTGGATCATCTATAAGCCGCAACCCTGGATGGCAGTATTGCACGCCATACTCTTATTGGCCTGTTTTACCCTTCGATACAATGCGATCTATTATCCCTTTATAGCAGCATTGGCATTCCTTCTCTCGCGGCAGTCCTGGAAACTGAAGATAGCCGGCTTTGCCTTGAGCATTGGACTCGTGCTGGCATCTTTTCTTTTCACCAGCCAGAAGATGAAAGACACGACGGGCCAATGGCAGTTTTCTGCCTTCGGGGGCTGGCAACTGGCCAATAACGCGCTCTACATGTATGAGCATATCCCGGCTGCCGAAAGAGGGCCGATACCTGCCCGGTTCGCCCAGTTGGAAACCATGGTCCGGCAACACATGGATACGTTGAAAAAAGTGAAGTTTACCCATGAGGATACGGTCAATTCCTTCTTTTACCTTTGGAGCGGCCGGGGCCCCTTAATTCAATATCTTGACCGGCAGTACAAAAAAGATAGTACAACACCGTATTTCAAACGATGGGCTTCGGAAGGGCCGCTCTACGGCGCCTACGCGCTTTACCTGATAAAGAAATACCCGCTGCAATTTGCGGAGAATTTCCTCTGGCCCAATGCCATCAAATACGCCGTCCCGCCGACAGAATTTCTTGGGACCTATAATATGGGGGGCGACAGTGTACGCAAATTGGCCAAGGATTGGTTCAATTATAGGAGCCGAAAGGTGCAGCAGCACGACAAAAGGAAAAAAGACAATATTGCCGCGACGGAATGGTTTCCTATTCTTGGCCCCATAGCCAATATTTTACTCGTGATGGGTATTATCGGTGTTATATTTCTGGGCGCGGTGCGGTGGAAGGAATATGGGTTGGCCCAATTGCTGGCCATCATTCTCGCATTCTGGCTGCTGAACGGTGCTTTTAGCATTGTTGCTTCCCCCGTTGTCTTGCGTTACCAGGTATTTCCCTTGTTTGTCGCATTTGCTATCGGGACTATCCTAATTGAACGAATCTATCGAATGGCACGGGAGGAAGGATAAATTTATTAAGACTAAAATATCTTATTGCCATGAAGCCATTAGCCGCCAATATGAAGCGTAATTTTCTCACCAATAGTATTGTCTTTTTCTTTATCGTGTTATTCCTCTACACGGGAATAATGAAATTCACAGAAATCCACAACGTACGCCAGCAGCTTTCTTTGTCACCCCTGATGGCGTCGCTGTCAGGAGTTATTAGTTGGGCGTTGCCGATTGGTGAGATGCTTTTGGCCATCGCGCTGTTTATCCCCAAATGGCGGGTGTTGGGGTTATATGCTTCATTGATGCTGATGACGCTGTTCACCGGCTATGTCACCTTTATTCTACTAAGCGATGACCAGCTCTCCTGTAGTTGTGGAGGAATAATAGAAGAACTGTCCCTGCCGCAACATGTTATTTTCAACAGCGCCTGTGTATTCCTCAGCCTGGTTGGCATCTTCGCCATTCGTCGTCGGCAGCAAACGATTCGCTTTCGCTGGCTGACGAGTTCCTCTGCCGTAGGATTGTTTGTGGTAACCGGCTGGTTGCTGTTCACGGCCTTTATGAAGCCTCCCATTGAAAAAACCGGCCTGGAGGGCGGCCCTCTACCTACCATGGACCTTCAACTGACCGACAGCGTGACCCATTTGAATACGGTCGATATCCCAGGGGGGAGGCCCTTTATCGTTATCGAATTTTCTCCCTGGTGCGCCCATTGTCAGGGGCTCACCGTTGATATTACTCAACACATAAAGGAATTCAAGAATGCCCGGATTTACTATATCACCCATGAATGGTTCCCGAACGTCCGCTTTTTCTATCGCTTTTATAAGCTGGAAAGATATCCGAATATCATCATGGGCAGGGATAAAGCAAATGTCTTATTCTCCTTTTTCAAGTTAAACACAACCCCCGTAGTGGCCATCTTTGATAATAAAAAAAGGTTGAGACAGGTATTCGTCGGTCAGATAAGTGCAGCACAATTGGCACAGAGCGTAAACGAGTGATTGCTGACACGGAACGCCACCCTCCTATGGATCTAATGGATCATAAGGATCCATATGCAAACTCTCCAACACCGGCAGGAAGCTGATCTCATGGTCCGATAGCCGCTGTAACTCACGGTAAGGAAGATAACCCAGCTCCCGCTGGCAGCGCCTGCCAAAACCGGGATTGATAATGTAATCTGTTTGGTCCTTGGTTGATATGCATAGACAGGTTTTTACTGTCGGCCTATAATATGGGTGGAGATAGCGTCGGCAAACTGGCGAAGGACTGGTTCAAATACAAAAGCCGAGAAGTGTAGCTCAATGACAAGAAGAAAAAAGACGAGAACGCTGCAGTTGAGTGGTTCCCCAGCTTTGGGCGATGGCCCGTATCCTGCTGATCATGGGATTGATCGGCGTAGTATTAGTGGGTTCTACCCGTTGGAAAGAATATGGGCTTCCGCAGCTTCTAGCTCTGATCCTGGCTTTCTGGCTTCTCAATGGTTGTTTTAGTATTTTTGCTTCCCCTGGAGTCTGGCGTTACCAGATCTTTCTCTTATTCGTGGTCTTTGCAATTGACTGCTTATTAATAGAGAAAATCTGCCGGCTAGCAAAAGAGGAATAACAAGGACGTTTCCGAAGATAGTTGGCTACTATCAAAGAGGATCAGGTGCCAATAAAATTCTTGTCTTTGCCTAGTTTCCCATTACCTAATAATTTTATCCTTTTCGGTAACAGATTCGAGTCTACCTTAGATTGAAATGGGGTGTTGGCGAGTGTCATCCTCCTAAAATCCTAATTTATGGAACAAGCTTATACCAAAGCGTCTGACCAAATTCTTTTCAGAAGCTTTGTGCTCACTGAAAAAAATAGATTCTGTCTGAAGATCCTGGGTCTGATGCTGCTACAATTCATTGTATTTAAGCTATTGTACCCATTTCCGGATCTTTTTTCGGACAGCTACAGCTATATCAGCGCCGCCGATAGCCATCTCGATGTCAATATCTGGCCGATCGGGTATTCTCGGTTCCTAGCGGTTTTTCATTGGTTTACTTACTCGGCCACCGCCCTAGTCGCATTTCAATACCTCGTATTTGCCTTTGCCGGGCTCTATTTCTATCTGACGATTAGCTATTTCTATCCAACCGGAACAGCCACACGTACGCTGTTATCTATCTTCCTTTTTTTCAATCCCCTTTTCCTGTACCTGTCGAATTATGTCACCAGCGACATGCTCTTCGTCAGCCTAAGCATTATTTGGCTGACACAGATGATCTGGGTGCTAAACCGGCCGCGGCTCTATCAGGTGATTCTCCAGGCAGCTCTCCTGTTCATCATGTTCACTTTCAGGTATAATGCCATGGTGTACCCGATCATTGCCATTGGGGTATTCCTGCTATCCAAACAGCGGGCCTGGGTGAAAGCATTGGGCATCGTGTCCGGGCCTGTCCTGATCATCCCGTTTATCCTCTGGTCAAGCCATGCCGCCAAGGAAATGACGGGTACGGCGCAATTCCCGCCGATATTGGGTGGCTGGCAATGGGGTAACAACGCCTTGTATATCCGCCCTTATATCGAGGAAGATAGCACCGCCTTCCCGACGGCGGAGATGGCGGAATTGGACCGGATCGCCCGGCACTATTTCGCCAAAGCTAGCCGGCCTCAAGATAGGCTTGCTGATCATGTCGGCAATTACTTTATTCAGGTATGGGATGCGCCCCTAAAAGTGTATATGGGCAGGCATTACAAGGCAAAAACGGAATACGAAGATATCGCTGCATGGGGTAAATCGGCGGTCATTTTTGACCAATATGGAAAATTCATAGTCCGGCGTCACCCACTTGCCTTTGTCCGCTATTTTATGCTGATGAACAGCAGGAATTATTTTATGCCGCCACTAGAAAAATTACAGGTCTATAACATGGGGGAGAGTGATATGGGATCAACGGGACAAAAATGGTTCCACTATCAAAATCCCGATATGTGGTGCATTTCCCCAACGGTTCAAGCCACCGTGCTGGCCGTCTTTCCATTCTTCTTCCTGCTTTTGAATATCTATTATGCGATCGGGCTTTTTCTCTTTCTTCGCCGTGGTGGATTTCGCAAGGCACCCAGGACTGTACAATTTACCTTTGGGATTATTACGGCATTCCTCGCCTTGAACGCGGGATTCAGCATTTTCGCCAATATCATTGCCCTGCGATACCAGATCTTTCCGATGCTGGTCTTTCTTGCTTTTGGGATGTTGCAAATGGACCTCGTCGAGGTCTTTACAGCTGATGCTAAAAAGAGCGCTGCGTCAAAGCCACAACAAAGACTGTCAATCAATGCCTAAAGATCCTTCTTAAGGGTCCAGCGGATCATAGGGGTCCATGTGCAAACACTCCATCACCGGCAAGAAACTGAACTCATGTTCGGATAACCGCTGCAGATCGCGATAAGGAAGGTAACCCAGTTCCCGCCGGCAGCGTGTGGCAAACCGGGGATCATTAATATAATCCGCCTGATCTTTTGTCGTCACGCAGAGGCACGAGCGTTCTACCGGCATCCCGTATCGAATGATGAGCCGGCAACCGTTGCGAAAATTCGTAGTGGTATGCCGCGCCTGGGGCTCGATGATAACGGCGGCTTCCGGTATCCCGCATTCCTGGACAAGGTATTTCTTCATCTCTATCGCCTCACAATAAGGGGTATGAAAAGGATGACAATAGCCGCCACTGACGATGATGAAGGGGGCAAGGCCCCTTTTATAGCGGGCCGCCGCCAGGTCACACCGCATCCGTCCGATAGGGTCAAAGGCTACGGTTGTCAGTTCCGGACCTTCCCCAGGCACCAGGATCGCCGCATATTTGTAGCGACTCCAGTCAACCGTCTTTGCCCTCGCCGCTGCGGACTTATTCTCCCCCGACTCCAATGGTTCGAATCTTGCCGGCTCGTCCCGGTCGTTGGCGCGCATTAGTTCCATCGCGATAGTCAGGGATGGCTGAAAGAACAACTTCATGGAATCAGCCTTTTCCTGGAGGTAGGGAAATAAGGTTTTTACCAGATCGTGATAATACTCACCCCGAACATCGTACGATGCCGAGTCGATGGCTGTGTAACGCATTCTTTTCCCCAATCCATATTGATTCAGGATATAATTCATCCCTACAACACACTGCCCCCAAGCGTGGAGCAACAAATCCAGATTGCTAAACCCGTTAAAGCGCTGGTAATAGCCTGAAGGCCTGAGCTGTTTGTCGACTAATTCATCAAAGAGCGCGCGCTGACGTTCATAATTACGACGAAACGCCGCATCTACTTTCATTGAGTCTTCCTGCTGCCAACGAAACCCAGTCAACAAGGATTCCGCCGTCCGGCATGTATCGGATACATGATCCACGATCAACGTTACCTGGCCTTGTACCATACCAGCCAGCAAGTCGTCTTCGATCAGGAGACGCTTAATTTTCGGCGATTGGTTGATGACAGTGAAAAGGTAAAAACCCTTATCTGCTACGATATTCCCGGAATGCATGAACGAATAGCTCGGAACATAGCCATGGCCTTGCTGAGCGAAGATGGTATTGACCAAAAGTGAAAAGACGAGGAGCAGGGGTAGCTTTTGCATTTTGAAAGATAGCTTTTTGTTATAAAATAATACGGAACAATTTGCTACTTAACTAATCCCTTCACCACCAACGATGCTTAGCGTTTTCAAGACGCATAGTTGCTCTATCCGGGTAGCAATGGAGAATATTGCCGGTGAAGCATCAGGCCGCTACAAAGGATGCTAATGAAGCAATAGGGGGGTTGTTCGCAGCATCCGTTTTAAATACAGATCAATCCTTTTTGAGAATGGCGGCTATGGAAACTTGAGAAAGGCGTCTATTGCCTAATTTTATGAAACAAAGCATATTTTCTGCCGTTATAGTTTATTGCTTCGTTCTCCTCTTTGTGTACACGGGGTCCATGAAACTCACTGAAGTTCATTTGTTTAAAGAGCAACTTACCTCCTCTCCTAGGCTCGCTGGCTGGTATCATAACCTGGGTCCTTCCTATTGGCGAGATTCTACCGGCGATACCCCAGGTCATTCCTCGCTGGCGGATGAAGGCATTGTATGGCACCCTGGCGTTGATGAAACTGTTTACAATCTATGTCACGGTAATCTATTTCATAGACATCATTTATCATGCAGTTGCGGGGGGATAATAGAAGAATTATCGCCCAGACAACATATCCTGTTCAACAATGCCTGCGTCATTCTAAACAGTTTGGCTATCCTGGTTATGCGGAGGCAACAACCCACCCGCTAATTCAAATGGCTCAGGGCGACTTCCGTATTATGCCTTTTTCTTCTAGTTGGTTTAATCGTTTTTACTGCCTTTTCAGCCCCCGTTGTTGAAAAGTCGGATATGGAACGCCATTTGCTTCCTTCCTTTGAAATCCTACTTGCGGACAGCGTTACCCGTCTCAATACGGCAGATATTACCCATTGCCGGGCAATGACCCAGGATATTGTCGCTAATATTCGGCAATTTAAAAACATCCCTATCTACCATGTAATACCCTATCCTTTCAAGCGGAGGAAGGTCTTTTATCGCTACTTCAAATTGTCAAATTATCCAAATATTGCCATGGGCAAGGACCTGAAAAACTATTTCTTCTACTATTTCAAAACGAATCATCTTCCGTATATCGCCGTCTATGATTCCAAAAAAAAGACTAAAACAAGTAGTGTCGGCAGAGGTGAAAGCAATCACGTTAGCACAGGCAGCTGTGGAGCAAGAGCGCGATATTCTCGCATGATCAATCGTTAACCAAAAACTATCAATTATTTTTAGATTATTTTTAGAGGTTCTTTTCGTCCTTAACTGTAATGGCATTTCATTCTCGTCTTTTTGTAAACACAATTCTGCCTTTTGTACCCTACGATTATTTGTTTGACGTCCTTTAGGGGTCGTATATTAGCCTTCTGTCATTACCACAAAGCCCGATTAGCAGCGCAAATATCAATTACACATTAAACCTTATCGACTATGCAGCGCAAAAAGAAAATCGTGGGCTACGAGCATCCTATTGCCCGCACCAAACTTTACGATGTACCAGCTATCGAATTAGCCCGCAGTATCATTGAGAAAGACCCTGTCTCTCACATTCATATCCCAATGCTAGCCGACAAGGCAGGGATAAATGAATTTAAATTGAAGGTAGGTTTCCGAGAATTGTTTAAAACCTCACCGTATCAATACCGGCTCCATCTATGCTTAGAGAAGGCAAAAGTGTTGCTGGAAGAAACAGATGACACCATAGATCAAATTGCTTCGAAAGTAGGGTTTGACACCTACAATGGGTTCTCCACAGCCTTCAAAAAGGCGTATCTCATTGCCCCAACCGAGTACAGGAATCGGCAATCCGCCTGAGATAACACCTGTTAGTGTCATAATGTATTGTTGGACCGCCCGGGTGGTCCAATACCCACAAACAAGAACCTCTATTTTCACTTTCCATTCCGGGTACTCTATTGCTAATGGTCAAATCTAGTCCATGGTATCCGCATCAAATAAAATGTCCTCTTTTATGACACAATGAATCAATAGGTCCTTTTTTAATCTATAGGTTTGATACCCTGTGTTCTTCAATTCAATCGATGGCTTACCAATTCCGAGGAGCTTCGTCTATGTGTCCGTTATAAGAATCTGGTTTCGAGGTCTCAATTTCAATAGTGTTTGTTCTTACCAATGGCTCCTCAGAAACAAATCACTATTTTCCTTTTATAAAAGCGAGGGGAACTTTCTAGTCATTTTTCGAGGGGGCCAACCGCCAGCACAGGTGGTACCCGACTTGACAAGATCTATAAATTGTCAGCCCAATTCGATTCTGCCGCGATGTTTGGTTCTATCCACTTTACTAACACATTCATCCCGTTTCAAAATAGGGAGAAATGTAACTTAGATCAACAATTTGAAGAGTAAGGTTTATCATCCAAATTCCATGCGAGAGAATTCAGCAACTATATTTTTACCATCGGTAATTGCCGAGGTTATATCTAATCAATCCCTTCTGAATGAAACGGAGGAGTTCTCGAAGTTCCTCACTTCCCTCGGAGTTGAAAATACTGGTTCCCAATACTACCGGCAGGTGGGCACAATATCAAAGACAGAAGGAGGATATCGCATCCTGCAGTCATCAAAACCAATTACTAAATCATTTGCGCGCAATCAGGGTTAGCCGAAAACCTGTAAAAGAGTAGGCATTATTAATCATTAAAGCTTTTATTGCTTTTGATCGTAAAAGCAAATTAAATTATGAAACGTTCAAACCTTTTCCTCGCATTGACAACAGTCTCTCTGGCCGTTGCTTCTTTTGCCTTCGCAAAATCTCACCACAAAAATACGCCAATCGGTTATTGTACCGATGACCAGGGTAATTGCCTTGTACAAACTGCATCCCGACCATTGACTATTTCAGTTGACGGTCCAAAAGCAACATGTGTTATAAACCATAAAACAGCACACACCAAACTTCCGAATGATAAGTGCGGCCGCACCCTGTATACAAATCCTCTGGGATAAGTAAGGCTTCCAAAGCAAAGAGGTATAGGTTTTACCTATACCTCTTTTCATCAAGCCTCCATACAGGCTAGACAAGATAATTGAATAGGGTAATTGTTATATTTGGGGAGCCTGCTTCGCCAACAGCAACCCTATTTTACCCTCCATTCTGGACAATTTTTTGCCACAGGCCAAACCTCGTCCATTGTATCGGCATCATATAAAATACCCTCTTTCATGACATACCTAATTTCCCGACTATTATGAATATCTTCCAGCGGGTTCTTGTTCAAAATCAGCAGGTCTGCCAGCTTACCCACTTCTATTGAGCCAATGTCTTGTTGAACGCCAAGCCCTTCGGCACCGATGATGGTGGCCGCCTGCAACGCCTCCATATTACTTAGCCCGCCCATCTGGAGCGCCCATAGCTCATTGTGCACACCAATGCCCTCATTGTTGCCGTGACTACCCAGCGCCACACGTCCTCCCTGCTTCCGGAGTCGGGCGTCTACGATAGAGGGATAAAGAAAGCCTGACTTAATTTCATCCGTGGGTCGGGACGTTGCAATCTTTGCCAGCTGCACATCGGCAGTAAAACGCGACAATTTGGAGCTCACTGGTTGCCAGTATAGGTAATTAGAATTGCCCTTGGCGACTTCATCTCCATACCTCACCTGTAAAGTAGGGGTAAGCCAAGTACTGGATCTTGTTACAAATGTAGTCACATCCTGGTAGGCTTCTCCCCACATAGGATTGTGTTCTATCCCACTGCTGCCATCTTTCATCATCGCAATCTGCTCTACAGGATCATATGCCCCTTCATTGGTCATATTAAGCCCCTCTTCTTTTGATGCCAGTAACAGCCATTGTCGCTGCACGCGCGTAGGAAGGTGGTATTGCTTAATGAAGGTACTACCCAGCAGCGCTCGCTGCCGCACGATCGAATGAGCATCTTCCAAATCGCTTATCCGTATAATTCCGTTTTGAAAAAGGCGGATCGGAAGGCCGGAGGTGTATAGTCGAGGCCCTGTCATTTGTCCTGCCTCCAATAACTCAGCATAGCCGAAGGATTCGTAGGTGGATGCCGGGTCGCGCGCTGTGGTGACACCATACGCCAAGTTCACCAGGTGCATCCAGGGTTCTTGTGGGATAATACCCGTTCCCATGGTGATCATATGCAAATGCAGGTCCACAAAGCCCGGCATTACCGTCGTGCCAGGCAGATCAAGCACTTTTGCCCCTTGGGGGATGCTTACTTGACCAGACGAACCAATCGTTAAAAAACGGCCATCCTTTACGATAACAGTACCCTGGTCGATCACTTTGTTGCCCTGCATCGTGATGATACGGACATGCGTAAAGGCGATAACTCCATGTGCGTACGCCCGGGGAACGCTCACGTTCATCGCAACCTCCTGATCAGGACGCACCTTAATCGAAACAATTCCGCTGTCTGAGAACGTCTCCCCTTTCCGGTTGGCAATGACCCGCTCTGCTGTGGCCAATATTGTATCAACAGCAACGCGATAAAAATGGTTGCCATAACACCAGCACAATTCTTTACCTCCCGCCTCCCAGTAGGGATCTACCCCTTGGGCAAACGCAATTCCATACGTCCCCTTGGTTTCGTCATCGAGTGACTCGGGATCTGCCCAATCATATCGGGGATATAAGTACAAATCCTCCCCTAGCGAATAGACCACGAAACGGCCATCGGGAGAGATCGCTCGCTGGTAAGCATCCGCGGGATCTGCTCTTACTCCGCCGGTAAATTCAACCTGCTGATCTTTTCCCTCCAAATCCGCCGACTCCAGTTGGGTCCACCAAGGCGCTCTATTGTTCTTCGGCTTCATCGGTTCATAGATTATCCGCTTCCCATCACCACTAAAAGCTAGTTCGTTAAGAACCAGCAGACTATCCACAACAACCCGTACCGCCCCGCTATTGACGGTTATCAATTCTAATTGGCCAATCGCAGGCGGTGCGCCCATTAGCCCCTCCGGCTTCAGTGGTCCATGCATTACGGCTATATCCGTTCCGTCAGGCGACCATGCTGGCCAAAGATATTGGCCTAGGACGGAAGTTAATCGCTCAGGTTGGCCGCCCGAGGAGGGCACTCGCCATACCCCCCCCCCCAACGTATCGGACCAAGTAACATAAGCGATCCACCGGCCATCCGGCGAATACGCTGGCTGAAACTGGCCCATCGGTTGTTCCGCCAGTATATGTTCTTTGCCATTCGGAAGGCTCTTAACATACAATCGGTTGAGGGTTGAAAACACCAATTGCTGCCCGTCGGAACGCATCCGGGCATTCCTTGTGTATTTCACTTTCACGGAATCCTGGAAAACCCGAAATCGATGGTAATTAAAGGAGCCAAGATCAGCCCGTACTTTGGCAATAAATGGAATGATCTTATCAGAGCCGTCCTCTACTCCAATTAGGTGAATTTTACCTCCATAGCCGATATACAGGCTTCGGGAATCAGGAGAAAAACAAAAATGTTCCTGTATCAGTGGCCCATACCGGGGGTCAAGCTTAAGCAATGACGGCACCAGGACCTTTTCTTTATCCGTCCTAAGATCCCGCACCATAAGACATCTCGACGTGTCAACGTCCCTTACGTATGCCCACCAATGGCCATCAGGAGAAATGGTCGACTCCAGGGCGTATGGCTCGAATTTTGCAAGGGCCGTCTTAAGATCATTTGCAAATTTATACTGGCACAAGTTGGACTTGTCCAGGTAGTACACAGACCGCCCGTCCTGTGAGAATCGGATGATTTTCTCGAAGCTGAACTTCGGCACCAATTTATTGCCAAGAAGTCCATAGATCGCATGGCCGTCGGAAACAAACTGCCCATCCGCTGTCCAAAGTGGTGCAGGATTATGAAAATACAATAATTCTAATTCTTTGTCCGATTGCCCCAGCACCCGATGGAAAGAACCGGCTATAGATCTTACATTCAGACGCAAAGAACCCGATTCATCACCGATATAAGCAATCTTTTTGCCATCCGGCGACCACACCGGCCGCCGGCGAATCGCAAGGCCTCGGGTTAATTGATGCGCTGCCCCTCCCGTTGTCGCAACAGTATACAAATCTCCCAATAAATCGAAGACCAAGGTTTTCCCGTCGGGTGAAACATCCACATCCATATAGCTGCCTTCGTTCGTGGTAAACTGGATCGTTCTTGAAGGCCGTATCGGCAAACCCTGCCCAAAAGCAGCTACAATTGTACCCCACAAAATACATACACTCATTAAGAACACTCTCATAATTACTAGAAATTTATTTTCAGCCATCTGCACAATGCGCTGTTGACAATTAAACATACCGAGCAAAGTAACGCCTTTCAATGCAGTAGTGCATCAGTACATGCCTATCTGTAGGAATCTGGGTAACGTTGATATCGAGCAAGTGCTGGGTGAGGCCTACCAAGTGGGCTTCCCTGCCTCCATCTTGTGGAGGGCTCCTCGAATTTGTCCGTCATAAGGACTTAGTTGCGCGGCCTTGGTTTCCAGAGCTAGAGCATCCTCTCTATTTCCAAGTTTATATAGAAGATTAGCTTTTGTATCTATGTAAGACCCGGCACGCGCTGAAGAATCAGTTATTGCGCTCACCGTAAGGTCACTCCAGGAAAGAGCTTCTTTCAATTTGTTCTTGTCATTACTACGTAGAAAAATTCCGAATGCAAACGTATTTAAAATTTCTTGGTTATTAGGATCCAAGGGATTCCTGGCGTATTCCCCATTTTTTATTCTCTCAATTGCTGCCTTGCAAAAGTTCTCCGAATCCTTTTTGAACTCATACCAATTCATTTCCGCCTTCAAAATAGCCGATTTATAGGTGCTACCGTATTTTTTTGTTATTCCCTTACTAATAGCTTCCCAATCAGGCATCCTCCCATTCCCCTTAGCCAAAACGAGGGAAGGGCTCAATTCTTCCTGGTAAATAACAGATTCAACAAGACCATTGGTAAGGCCTTTCTTCTTCATGAGTGAATCGCCTATTTGAGGATGATGAATAAGCCATATAAAGAGGCGATCTTGTGTGGTCAAATTGCGATAGTATTTCATCACAAGATCAAAATTGCTCCTTTTACTAAGATCCGAATCGGGCATCAGATTAAGATAATTGTGAATGCAGCTCCTTGAGATAGACGAAAAAATTGCAGTATCATCAAATTTACGAGCCAAATCAGCCAAACAGGTCATGTCAGAATAGCCCATCTTACCAGTCTGGTAGTTTTTTATCAAGGTAAAGTACTGCTTTGCGGGATTTATAGCGGCCAAAGCAAGCTCGATAAACTCGTGAGGATCATGATAACCTATTCCTTTATGCACTAGTTTCCCATCGGGAGAGAAGAACAAGAAGGTAGGATATGCATTTATCTTGAATGCAGTAACAATCTCATGTGCGTCCGCATACTTTGCCTTGACAGCATCAGAATCCTTTTTCGAGGTATCACATTGCACTCTAACAGACAAGAAAGAACGATTCATAACATCCGCAACACTATCGATGGGATAAGTTCTTTTATCCATTGCCTTACAAGGCCCACACCAAGTGGCGAAGCAATCAACAAAAATATATTTATGCTCTATTTGAGCTTTTTCTTTTATTTCTTGCCAACTCAATTTCTCCAGGAAATGCACCCCACCATCTTGTGCAATACAAAAAATAGGGAGAAGATAAAATAATATCAGTACCCTTTTCATTTGGTTTTTCTAATACCACGACTGATAATCATTTTAAACCACCCCACCTTACACATATACATTATATGTATTTATTTTATATTAATTATCAGCGTTTTATATTTCATCCGCTACATCGCTGTATGTCTGGTCACTAATTATTTGTCTGAAATCGATTATACACCTTGCTCTCGAGGAAGATTCCTCGTAGTTCCCAAGCATCCTTCTTTGATACTCGCCGGGACGTTTACTTCTATCCGCTTTGGAAACACATTCATCCCATTTAACAATAGAAAGGAATGTACCTTAGATCAACAATTCTAAGTGTCAGCCTTATCGATGAAATTCCATTCGAAAAAATTCAGCATATATCTATTCGCCTTCGCTTGAACATTGACAATATTCCTTTCGCGTAATCAGTACTATAAGAAAATAATTGTTCGCTAAAACTTTTATTGCTTTTGATCCTAAAAGCAAATAAATTATGAAACGCTCAAGCCTTTTCCTCGCATTGACAACAGGCTGTCTGGCTGTTGCCTCCTTTGCTTTCGCAAAATCTTATCACAAAACTTCGGCAGTTGGTTACTGCACCGATGATAGTGGTTTTTGCATTGTACACACTCAATCCCGACCATTGACTATTACACCTGACGGTCCCAAAGCAACATGTGTAATAAACCATAAAACAGCACACACCCTACTTCCAAATTATAAGTGTGGGCGGACCCTTTACACAAGCCCTCTTGGATAAGTAATACACCCGACCGTCCTTCAAGAAAATTGGGCGGCTTTTTGATTTACTTCACCTAATGGAGACCAGCAACCGATGTCGCAATCGGTTCAGATTATGGTTGGCTTTTATGATTCGTAGCTCATACCGGGAGTCAAGTTTAAGCAATGACAGCACCAGGATTTCTTTATCCGTCCTAATATCGCACACCATAAGACATCTCGACGAGGCCGTCGGCATCTTAGCTTCAACATCGGTAATAGACGTTTTGCGCAATCAGTATAATCCAAGAGCTATAATTAAGTAGAAAACAATTCACTAAAGGTTTTATTCCGTTTGATCTCAAAGGCAATACTAATTATGAAAAATTAAAACCTTTTTCCGCATTAACAACAGGCTTCCTGTCCATTGTTTCTATTGCCTTCGCTAAAGCACATCACAGAAGTAATCCAACCGGGTTTAGCACGGATGATAGTGGTCTGTACTTTGTATGATGGTTGTGGTTATGCCCGGCCCAAAAGCAACGTGTGTTAAAATAGGCAAATAGCTTGTAATAGTAACTCATTTTCGCGCAATCAGGGTTAGCCGAAAACCTGTAAAAGAGTAGGCATTATTAATCATTAAAGCTTTTATTGCTTTTGATCGTAAAAGCAAATTAAATTATGAAACGTTCAAACCTTTTCCTCGCATTGACAACAGTCTCTCTGGCCGTTGCTTCTTTTGCCTTCGCAAAATCTCACCACAAAAATACGCCAATCGG
>Ga0206888_1029_pt1 | contig 47124 bp, 39 predicted proteins | sample Alteio_BWOrgHeat_90_FD_153258 | JGI IMG/M metagenome (GOLD analysis project Ga0206888, IMG submission 153258) | Enriched cells from forest soil in Barre Woods Harvard Forest LTER site, Petersham, Massachusetts, United States - Alteio_BWOrgHeat_Nextera4 ... | reverse complement strand
AAATTGCCATTTCGGAAACTACCCAATTAGGAGCGCCTTTGCAGTTTCAAACTGCGCTTAACACATTTCAGTCGCAACCCTATGTCGATGCTTTTGAAACCAAAAACCTCGATGGAGGCACGCTCGTAGATGGTTTGAGTAATGTATTTCAACGAAATGAAATACCTATTGGTTTGATATCTAAATTAACTGAATTTAAAGGAGCAAATTTCCATTACAAAGTAGATGATAGTGGATCGATGACCTATGATTCTGATTTATTAATCACTGATTTCTGCGACTACATGAAAAAGAAAGTGGGTTATACCAGTAAATTGTACGCATCTCGGTGGCAAGATGCAGAAGATCGATTACACAAATCTATAGAATTACTCGCTTATGTACCTACAGGCACTATTATTGTGAGTGTGTTCGATCGCGATTATCCAGGTAGACGAATCACATTAAGTCGAAGAGGAATAACGCCCGAAGAATTCATCGTGCAAGCGCATAACATGATTAGTGATTTCTTTAATGTACAGCCATCCGGCGATACACCCATTTATACCAACATAAAAAACATGTTTGATGAAGCCGACCGAACTCGAGGAAGTTCGGACCGCAAAACAAACCATTCTTTATTAACGGATGGCGAACCCAATGGAGGTCCTGCTGAAATTCGTAGAATTAAAGATTTGCTACTATCCCGAAATGCATCATTAAATCCTTTTACTTTCCTGGGTTGTTCCAATCGGCGTCAAGATTATGCTTGGATGCATGAAATTGAAGAAGTGGCTCCTTTTATTGCGGCTGTTCCTGATTTTAGGGATGAACAAATGGAGGTTTACAAAGATCAAGGACCCGCATTCCCCTATTCAAGAGGAATGTGGTTACTTTGTTGCTTGGCAGCAGCAATCAATCCCAATGATTTAGATGCGTTGGATCAGCATTGGCCATTTAGTAAGATCACTTTGGAAAACTTATTTGGTCGAGGACTCACAGAATCTGAATATTTATCCTATTTTGATAATCATCCGAATGCGCGACGTGTTTTCGGACCTGATTATAATCTCTTTTTGAAGCTTTCAGATTCAACTGCAATACCCAGCGTGCGTTTGTTTCAAAACACGCTTAAAGCTCGATTAAGTAGAGATATAGATGACGGCGATGATGATTCAGAGGACAGAGATGTTGCTATTGCAGAACAAGCAGTGCTGCAATCTCGCAGATCATCCGCTGCAATGTGGAATAATTCAAGCACTGGTACTAGGGCATATGATGGCTATCAATATCCACCTCCAGATAATTCTGCTTGTTGTATCATATTATAAAAATGAAGAGCTAGGCGGCACGTTAAAAAGGCCGCCTTTCTTGCTCAAGTTTTTCTTTTAACGATACCGGCCAGGGATTTTCTCCAGTAAATAACCAATGCCACAAAAATACTAAAAAATATTAACGCAAGAATACCTGACGTTACGCGTATGATATTTGCTTGATATAACTTTTTCTCTCCATTGCTTAATTCTAATTTTCCTTCGGCCAATTGCTGTTCCCCGGATTTAATTTTCTCTTCACCTGCAGCGACTTTATTATTACCTTGTGCAATAATTTGATTAGGTGCATTTAATAAAACTCCGCCTACTGGAACCTTATTAGCAACACCCATAAAAGGAACTGATTGTAAAAAACCATTGGCTCTTTTTAGTTTTGACAATTTTCTTTTTCCATTGGCAAGTTTATTTTTTCCTGCCGCAAGCATTTTTTCACCGTCTTCAATTTGCTTTTTTCCTTCCGCGATTTTTATATTACCTTCAAGAATTTTTTCGGAAAGATATAAATAGGTGCCTAATGAAGCGAGGGTGATTAATAAAAAAAATAACAAAACAAATATCTTTTTCATTGTGAAACTCCGTTTTCTGAAGCCAAGAGAAAAGTCATTTCTTCAAAAGATTTTATTTACTCTATAATGTGTATTTTACTCTATTTTAGAAACGGCTGCTTTTTTGGACAATTTGTGACCATAAGGTCACATATCTAAAACTATTATTAAAGTTATTTATTTTGCATTAAAAGAATCGTACTATTCGTAAAACATTTAAAAAACAACAGAAATATGATTTCCGTAAGGTGAGTTATGAAATATCAAGTGACATATACAAATACACCATTGCAAAAAGATATTGAGATCTTAGGAGAAGGTATTTCACGCAATGCGAAGGAGAAGCGTAATCTTGATCCTGTGTCTCCTTTTGCTTTTTTCATCCATGATGAAAATAATGAAATTAAAGGTGGATGTAATGGCAATATTGGGTACGATTGGCTTTACGTGGATCAGTTATGGGTGGATAAATCCTTGCGCGGTCAAGGATACGGTACGGCGCTTATGCAATCAGCGCTAAATCTTGCATTAGAAAAAAATTGCTTGCATGCCGCTGTGAATACTGGCGATTGGGAAGCACTCGATTTTTATAAAAAATTAGGTTTTCGCGTTGAATTAAAAAGAGAGGGGTTTGCAAACAATTCTATATTTTATTTTTTAAGAAAAGATCTCAGCATTAAAGATAAAAAGATAGACGTGATTCATCATGACCGCGAGGAATTTTACATAAAAGAAAGTTCATCTAGTGATAATGAATATATTCAAAATTCGCTAAGAGATTTTAATAATACGAAAGTACCCTTCACTCAAGAAAATACTTTAATATTTATTTGTTATCATATTAGAGATAAAAATCATAATATTATTGCTGGAATAAAATCAGTTTTGTATGGTTGGGGCTGTCTATTCATAGATATTTTGTGGGTACAGGACATACATAGAGGAAAAAGATTTGGTTCTACGCTTATTAATAAAGTTGAATTAGAAGCAAAAAAATTAGGTTGTCATTTAATCCACCTTGATACATTGGATTTTCAAGCAAAAGATTTTTATTTAAAACAAGGGTATGAAATATTTGGTGTGTTAGATGATTGTCCAAAAGACCATAAAAGATTTTATTTAAAAAAGGCTTTTTAAATTCGTCAGAAGAAGAATTAATATGAATATTCACTCAGCTAATCAATCTTTAGAATGGGCAATTAATTATTTAACTGCTAATGAAATATCTATTCTAAATAAAAAAATAATAGCTCAAACTTCTTATTCCCATGTTTATCAAATTGAGACAAGTGAAGGAATTTTTTATTTAAAGCAAGTACCAAAAATGTTTTGTATAGAGCCAAAAATGCTTACTTTTCTTCAAGGTCAGGGTTGCCAAAATATCCCTATTGTTATTGCTCAAAATAATGAATTACATTGCTTTTTAATGATTTTTTGCGGTGACATTTCTTTGCGTCATCTTTTCAAAAAACAAATAAATTTCGATATGCTGAAGCGTGGAATTGCCAATTATACTAAAATTCAGCGTTCTGTAGAAAATCAAACTGAGCAATTGCTTAAGATGGGCGTTCTTGACTGGCGGCTTAACCAATTTGCCTCACTCTATTCACAACTTCTTCAACAAGAACAATTGCTCATTGAGGATGGTTTAACAAAATTAGAAATTGATAAATTACGTGAATTGTACCCAGAATGCATGAAGTTATGCTCTGATTTATCGGAATATAGAATGCCTGAGACAATAAATCATTGTGATTTTCATGAAAATAATATGATTATCGATCACAAAACTGGAGAGATCAATATTATTGATTGGGGAGAAGTTGTGCTCAGTCATCCTTTTTTATCACTAAATGGATGTCTGTGGAATATTACCTATTTCAATGAAGTGAATCAGATCGATCTTGATAATGTAAAGTCACAATGTATCAAGCCTTGGCTTGATCTCTATGAAATCCATGATTTGCATACTCAATTGAATTTAGCAAATCAACTTAATGGAATTTTTGCGGCATTAACCTATGAACAAGTATATCGTGCAACTAAAGATAACTTTACATCTGCTGAACAAGAAAAAAGAGGATCAATTGCAGGTTGTTTAAGAACTTTTTCTAATAATTTTAATTTAAAATAAATCCATGAAGAGGCAACCAGGTCATGAATGAATTAATAGAAAAAGCAAAAAAATTCGCAATAGCAGCGCACGATAGTATCAATCATAAAAGAAAATATACGGCGGAGCCATATCATATTCATCCAGAGCGAGTTGCAAAATTATTGACAGCGGTTACCAATGATCCTGAAATCATTGCTGCGGCATGGTTGCACGATGTATTGGAAGATGTTGCGCCGCATAATGCTTCTTTTAATGATAAGGCAATTCTCGATGATTTTGGTCCGAAAGTTTTACAGTTAGTTTTGGAAGTAACAAATGTCACGACGCTTGCAGATGGAAATCGCGCAAAAAGAAAATCGATTGAAAGAGAGCGTTTAGCAACCATATCCACGGAAGGAAAATTAATAAAATTAGCCGATTTAATTGATAACATCATTGATATTTCAAGGAATGATCCAAACTTTGCGAGAATCTTTAAGAAAGAAGCGCTTTTAGATTTGCCATATTTGCAAATTGATAATAACCCTTTATATGAGCAATTAAGCATATTACTGAAAAGTTAAGATTAAAAAATGTTGCAAAAACAAATGAAGTTAATTCAAATATAATAATATTGTAATCGTTCACGAGGTCTCGTCATCAACTATGTCAGCCAGGAGCTTGTCATTCTGAGCGTAGCGAAGAATCATCGTAATATGTGCGCGAGGCATGGCACAGTTCTAGGCGGTGAAAGTCCGCTGTACGCCGTGGAGATCGGAAGTACGAGTCTAGGCAAGGGTGTCCATCGTGAGATGGAATCTGAAGGAAGCTGATGACGTAATAAGGTAATGACGAATAGGAAATCTATTAACGCATAAATAGATGGCAGATAAGAGGCTGCTATATCAGGGTAAACCGGCATTGGACGGAGAAGCCCAATAATCGACCGCAAGATTATAGCAGTAGATCTGACATGACCTTATGAAAGAACTGTGCCTTACCCTCGGAGGTCTCATGCTCTGTTCGCAGAATGCGAACTAGGATTAGAGTGATCTAACCCGAGGAAGTATGAGAAGTCAGCAGAAGGCATAGTATGCAAATAAATATTTTTTTTTTTGCAGAAGGCCTGAATAAGTTAAACCAGAGTAGTTTAGAAGAAACTCTTCGAAGATGGAGTTGTAGTAAGTGAGAGATGATGAAAAAAAAAAAAAAAACTTTTCACACAATCTGCCAAGGGCTTGAAGGACTCAGCGCATGAATCCAAAACAGTCTAAGGAACAACAAATCAAGAAGGCGAATCTTGGAAACGATTCTCTGACAAGTTGCTTGATGGAACAAATCTGCAAACCTGCAAATTTGAACCAAGCGTATAAGCGTGTAAAAGCGAATAAAGGATCACCTGGAGTCGACGGAATGCGAGTTGAGGAAATGCGAGAATTTATAGCCATACACAAGGAATCTTTAATTCAAACGCTGTTGAACGGGAACTATAAAGCACGATCGGTAAGAAAGGTAGAGATACCGAAACCAGATGGCAGTAAACGGCAGCTGGGTATCCCGACAGTGATAGATAGATTAGTACAACAAGCGATATTGCAAGTGTTGCAACCGATTTACGAGCAAGAGTTTTCGGATTCAAGCTATGGATTTCGGCCAAAACGAAACGCACATCAAGCGGTGAAACGAGCGCAAGAATATGTGCGCGCGGGAAATCGAATAGTGGTTGACATCGACTTAGAGAAATTCTTCGATCGAGTTAACCATGATATACTGATGTCACGGATAGCAAGGAAAATTAAAGATAAACGATTACTGAAAATTATTCGTAGCTTCTTGAAAGCAGGAATAATGGAAGGAGGTGTTTGTATAGAACGTCACGAAGGAACGCCCCAGGGCGGCTTATGCAAAGCTTTGCATAAGCCGCCTTATGCGAAGCAAGTTCTTATGCAAAGTAAGCTCAATAACCTATTGATTTTTAATAAATCGCTCTGATTTTTCTTCGCATAATATCCGACAATATAAGTAGAGCCTAGCGCTCTATTTATCATTTGGAGGATCTTCCTATGAAAAAGCAATTATTGGTTGATTTGCTTCATGATTTGGATAAGGAGTTGATCCGATTAGGTTACACAACAGGATCAATGCAATTTTATCGTCGTGAGTGGAAAACCTTAATTCAATTTGCAAAACGACGAGATGAAAAATATTACTCTGAATCATTAGGATTAGCATTTGTTAAAGAACATTATCAAATTATAGAAAAAGATTATAATCGTGGCTTATCACAGTCCGAAGTTCAAAGATTGCGTATTGTTCGAATGATCGGTGATTTTCAACTACATCGCACTGTTCTCCGTCGTTACTATAAGCATAAAAAAATCCTCACTAATTCTTATTACGTTGCTATCAGCAATAAATTTAAATCATATTGTGAAGCTAAGAATTATTCTAAAGTAACAGTTGATCATTATATTCCACAATCAGAACGATTTATGGATTATCTTGTTTCACAGAATATTAAAAATTGTAACGCAATAACACTTCCGATAATTCATGATTATATTAAAACCCTGGCAGGTTATACCTACAAAACAGTTGAACAAAATATTTGTTCTATACGCACATTTTTTCGATTTTTATTAGAATATGGCAAAGTAAAAACTGATTTTGCTTCAAAAACACCTATGGTTCAAGCAAGAAAACAAACTCGTATTCCATCAGTATGGACAAAAGACGAATTAAAAAAATTAATTTCAGCAATTGACAGAGGCAGTCCCAAAGGAAAACGTGATTATGCGATTATTTTATTAGCTTGTTGTCTTGGCATGCGTTGCACAGATATTAAAAATTTACAAATGGCCAATTTTCGTTGGACAGAGAAAAAAATAATTTTTATGCAATCAAAAACAAGAGCTCCATTAATTCTTCCTCTCACATCAGAAGTGGGTTGGGCAGTAATCGATTATCTCAAATACGGCAGACCTAAAATAGAAAGTCCATACCTGTTTGTAAGACATTTGGCACCATTTGGTCCTTTTTCAGAAGGTGATCGTTTAAGCCAATTGATTAAAAGATATATGGTATTAGGACACATACCTACGCTGAAGAAAAAAAGAGGCATGCATTCTCTTCGTCACACGATGGCAAGCTTGCTGCTTGAGAAAAATACTCCTCTCCCGGTTATTTCAGATATTCTTGGACATATTGATACTGATTCAACAGCCATATATTTAAAAGTTGATATCAAAAAATTGCAAGAATGCGCTCTTTCTTTTGATGAGGAGGGACATTGCCATGAATAATATTATTTATAAAGGACCATTTAAAAATCATATTCAAAATCATATTAAATTAAAAAAAGCAATTGGATATAAATATGATACAGAAGCTGCTCACTTAAAACGATTTGATAAATTTACGTTGGAAAATTATCCTAATATTCCTGCTCTTACAAAAGAGATCGTGCTTAATTGGTGCAGTAAAAAGCCTTATGAAGCACAAGCAAATCAATGCTCACGTGCTTCTATTATTCGTCAATTTGCGCAATACCTGGATTCAATAGGAATATCAGCTTACATCATTCCTAAAAATTATTACCCCGCAGAAAAACGATACATTCCGTATATTTATTCGACCAATGAATTATCAAGATTTTTTGCTGAAACCGATAAATGTAGATATAGTTCTGAATGTCCTCATCGGCACTTAATTATGCCAGTTATCTTTCGTATGCTTTACATGTGTGGATTACGAGCATCAGAAGCAAGGCTACTTAAGGTAGCGGATGTTGATTTAAAAAATGGCATCCTTAATATCCACCAGGCTAAAAAAGATAATGACCGTTTAGTGCCGATGTCTGATTGTTTAATCAAACGATGTCGCGCATTCTCCAAAAAAGTTCATTCTTTCAGTGTTGCTGAAGATTACTATTTCCCAGCACTGGGTGGAAAACCAATGACATTGGGAAATCTTTATAAAAATTTTCGCCGGTTTTTATGGCGTGCGAGAATTTCTCACGGTGGCATGGGTAAAGGGCCTCGCATTCATGATTTTCGCCACGCGCATGCTGTACACTGTTTGAAGAAATGGTCAGAGGAACAAAAAGATTTATCAGTTTATCTTCCCATACTTAAAACATACCTGGGTCATGATTCATTTGAAGAAACAGCCTATTATTTACATCTTACAGCCGACGTGTTTCCTGAAATAACTTTAAAAATCGAAACTCGATATCGAGGGATAATTCCTGGGTTAGGAGGGAAATAGTCATGAAGCCAACCAATTTTGCAAAATATCTTACTGAATTCTTTTCAGATTATTTGTCAAGACGTAAAAATGTTAGCCGTAATACTATCCTATCTTATCGTGATACCTTCAAACTTTTAATCCATTACTGTCAGGAGGTTAAAAAAATCCGTCCTGAAAAAATTACGCTGGAGCTTCTTTCATGTGAATTACTAACTGATTTTTTAAGTTGGCTAGAAACAAATAGAAAATGCAGTATTGCAACCAGAAACCAGAGACTTGCCGCTCTTCATGCTTTCTTTCGCTATGTACAAATCGAAGAGCCATCAGGAATATTTCATTACCAAAAAATTATTGCCATCCCAATAAAAAAAGCAAAAAAACCCATAGTAGAGTATCTTATCCCTAATGTAATTAGGGTATTGCTAAAACAGCCTGATAAACATACATCTAAAGGTAGGCGTGATCTTACATTAATCAGCGTCTTATATGACACTGGAGCGCGCGTACAGGAAGTGTGTGATATCAGGGTTCGTGATGTGGTTTTACAAGAACCTGCAACCATTATATTGACTGGCAAAGGAAACAAAATAAGACGTGTTCCAATCATGAAAAATACGGTAACTCTATTGCAACGTTATATTTCAGAAAACAATTTGGAGCAAGCGTCAAAAAATGAGGCGTCTTTATTTACTAATAATCAACATAATAAATTAACAAAAGAAGGTGTAAGTTTTATTCTTGCAAAATACGCTAAATTAGCAAGACAAAGATCCAAGCTTGTTCCTGAAAAAGTGAAACCCCATATGCTGCGACATTCAAAGGCTATGCATTTGTTACAGGCAGGTGTTAATCTCATTTATATTCGTGATTTTCTTGGGCATGTCGATATAAAAACAACGGAAATTTATGCTCGGGCTGATACAGAAACAAAACGAAAAGCAATTGAAAATCTTTATCCAGATTTGATTAATAGTAAGTTACCTGACTGGAACAAAGATAAAACGTTGTTGAATTGGTTATCTGAATTAAAATAGATTGGAAATTATGCAAAGTAAATTGATTCGTGTTCTATATAGATCAATGGGTTAGGCGTTTACTTTGCATAATCTTTTTGTTCGCATAAGGCGGCCCACTTTCGCCGTTACTATCAAATATACTTCTGGATGAGCTAGACAAAGAATTAGAGAAGCGAGGACATAGATTTTGTCGATATGCGGATGACTGCAACGTATATGTCAAAAGTATAAAGGCAGGAGAAAGAGTATTGTCCACACTGAAAGAATTCTTAGGAAAGCGATTAAGGTTGAAAATTAATGAGGTGAAAAGTGCTGTAAGCGAAGTCTGGAAGAGAGAATTTCTAGGGTTCAAAATCCAGTACAACGAGAAGATAAGTTTATCAGAGAAAAGCGAAAAGAAGTTGAAGGACACAGTCCGACAGCTAACGAAGCGAACCCGTGGAATGAAATTGGAACAGGTGATAGAAAGCCTGAATCAGAAATTTGACGGGTGGGTAAATTACTTTAAAATCGTAGAAACACCAAGTAGGTTAAGAGACCTTGATAGCTGGATACGCCGTAAGCTGAGATGCTATCGATTAAAGCAACGTAAACGATGTTACCCGATAGTGAAATTTCTGATGACCCTAGGAGTATCAAGTAAGAATGCTTGGCGAATAGGAAAATCAAGTAAAGGCTGGTGGAGGCTATCTCATACGGGAGCAGTAAACAACGCGATGTCTAATGACTGGTTCGAAAAGTTAGGATTGATTAGCTTGGAAAAGAAAGCAGCGCTGTTAAATGTTTAACTTAAACCGCCGTATGCGACAACGCACGTACGGTGGTGTGAGAGGACGGGGTCATGAGACCCCTCCTACTCGATTATAATGATCCTTCTCTACGCTCAGGATGACACGTTTACTGGATTGCCACGTCACATAAAAAGCATGTGACTCGCAATGACGAAACCTTGAGAATGACGAAAGCTGTGAACGTAGATAATATTTATGCATTCATCAACAAGATCTATTGCATTTTTTTCTTTCGGAGGTTGGTTTGTTGTGCTTGTAATGCAAGTTTAATTGCACCAAAAGGATCTATTTTTTTAGGTTTAAATAATTCTCCCCAGTATCTGTTTTGATGGATTTTCACCGGCTTATTTAGCATTGCGATCAATTTTCCAAAAGAATTTCTTTGTTCAATGACATCTTGAAACATTTTAATTTTTTCAGAAATGTCGATCCAACCGTCCTCATTAATTTTTTTGATGAAATGTGAAATCATGTTTTTAATCATATCTTCTGTAAAATAAGTCTTTAGTGGACCAGTATTAACATTCATATTTAACAATAACTCTACCGTTATAGGTGGTAAATGATGGCTTGTCACTGATTGAATGACATGAGCGAAAGGAGACTTTTCATCTATTTCAACTAATTTATCATTAATAAATAATTTAACAATATCAAAATGACCATTTTGAACCGCCAAAGAAAAAAGAAAAGGAATTCTGCTACCTTTATTTTCAATTTTGTCTAATAAGTTTTCTTTTTTTAAAGTAAAAATAATACTGAAATCTCCCTTTGTTACAGCATATTCCTCAAATATTTGGCGGAATAGAAGAAAATCAGATAATGCAATTTCTTCATTTCTTAGGTACTCGATTAATTTTTCTAACATCAAGTAGTTAAGTTTTGCTCCTTTTTCTATTAACAATGTAAAAAGATTTAAATTTGCTCGTTCAATAGCAAGCGCTGTGACGTTTTGTTGAAATTTATCTTCTATTTCTATACTTTTTATAGAATATTGTAATATTTTTTTAACGATGGGAAGATTGGAGTCCTTCGCAGCTAATAATAAAGCGGTATTTAGATTTGGATCACATAAAGTGGTATCAATATTTTGTTTTAGTAAAAATGATATCATTTTTATTTCATCAGATGCTCGCAATACAAGTTTATTTAATGCAGGATAACCATCATAATCTCTACTATCCAATATTAATTTTCGTAGATTTTCATCATGAATATTTTTAATAAAAAGTTTTAGCTGACTATTATCTTTAGAATCAATACATTGATGAAAAGTTTGAAAAAGAACTTTTTTCACTAAGATTTCAAAAGTGGAATTACCATTGGTAAAATGCGTTTTCTGAAAAAAATCTGTCAGTAATTCATATTTTTTTGTTTCAAAGATAGTTTTAAACTCTAATAGTTGTTCGGGATGGGAATCTTTTGTTAATTCTTCATATTCAAGTAATTGTTTTTTCTCATCAATGACAGTTGCTTTATGCTCAATAAGCAGTTTTTGAATGCTGTCCGATTTAAAATATCTTGCAAAATCTAAAGGTTTTTCGCAGTATGAACTACAGATATAATTCGGATCAGCTTTGAATTCTAATAAAGCACTAATTTTCTCAAATTGTGATTCTAAAGAAATTATTGTTTTGGTATAGCTATAAAAACTTTCTTGCATAACAGTACTTAATTCTTCGTTTAGGAATGAACTAATATCTTTTTCTTCTAACGCATCAATTTTTTTATCATCCGATATTGTTTTATCTTGAATTTTACTTATCCACTGAGGACCCTTGTATGATTCTAAGAATTCGGTTAAGTCGATGATGCTCGCAGTGAGTGGAATAATATTTAACCTTCTATGTATTATACTTATAGAAAGATCAATTTTCTCACATATTACTGATAAATCATGAGAAATAAAAAGTCCTCCATTGGGTTCGAAAAAATAAAATTTATTTTTTGACTTAAAAATTAGAGTGGCATGTGCACCTTTTAAATTAAATTTGTTTTTTAAGGTAGGCTCACCCATAAAAGATAATTGTATATATTGATTATCTTTAGATTTTTCTAATATTTCAGCTACCATTTTCAGATTAATAGAATAAGTATTTTCTTCAGAGAGATTTAATAGATCTTGCTTATACTTACTATCTTTCACGTGAGATGCTAGCGATAATCGATTAGAAGTGACACGATATAATTTTTCAAATGGGGAAATGACTTCAAGCGGATGTGCTTTAATCGCAACTTTTTCTAGTAAAGAAAGTAATTCTACAAAATTTTTATTTTTATCGGTAAATACAAAGGATTTTTTGAACTCTTGAAGATTTTTATCACTTAAATGATTTTCAATAGGACTTTGGTGGCCACTCGTTAATAAAGTTTGTATGATGGGATGATCAAGGCCTTTTAATGCAATCAAAATACAAATTGCTTGACATAAACCTAGGTGTTTTTTAATTGCCTTATGGGTATCTACTCCCAGCAATTTTTCATGACGAGAAATAAAAAGACCTTGAGAGAATCTTTGATAGGAGAATTTTTCATGCTCTACGCTTCTTAACATGCTTACCACTACTCGTGTTGATTAAAGTTTGTGCCAATTATATCACTTTTTATCAAAAATGATCAAGTTTGGTGTTTAAGTAACTCATTGTAAAAATTGGAAAAGAAAAAAAGAGGCGATAAAAAGTATTGTTACCCACTCGCTTATTGTGATTTTTTTTATAAATTCGTATATTACGGATCCAAGCTTATTGTATACAATCGCATTTTAAAAAAAGGCCAAAATTTTAAATATGAATATCACGAGTTTTATTGCTAAAGAAATAAATGTTTCCTTAAATCAGGTCGAAGCTGCTATTGAATTATTAGATGGGGGAGACACGGTACCATTTATTTCGCGTTATCGTAAAGAAATCACAGGCGGATTGAGTGACACACATTTACGTGTTATTGAAGAACGTTTGGTCTATCTTAGAGAGTTGGAAGCACGTCGTGAAACTATTTTAAAAAGTATTGAAGAACAAAATAAATTAACACCGGAATTAAAACAAACTATTTTAGATGTAGATAATAAAGCATCGTTAGAAGACTTATATTTACCTTTTAAACCGAAGAGACGAACGAAAGCGCAAATTGCCAAAGAGGCAGGCTTGGAACCTTTGGCGTTGGAAATTTTGAATAATCCATCATTGGATCCTGAAAAAACTGCTGAAAAATATATTAATGTTGAATACAATATTTCAACTACTAAAGAAGCATTAGAGGGCGCTAAACAAATTTTGATGGAATTATTTTTTGATACTTCGGATTTATTAAGTCCTTTTCGAAATTATTTATGGGAACATGGTACTATTCAAAGTGAAGTGGTCAAAGGAAAAGAAGTGGAAGGAAATAAATTTTCTGACTATTTTAATTATGAAGAACCTATAAAAAAAATTCCTTCGCATCGCGCTTTGGCATTATTTCGCGGACGACGTGAAGAAATATTAAATGTAAATGTGTGTTTGAAAGAGAATGAAACTGAAATTTGTATTCTACAATTACAAGAAAAATTTGGTATAAAAAATAAAAATCGTGCTAGTGATAAATGGTTAATCGATATTATTCATGCAACATGGAGAATTAAATTTTTTTTAAAACTTGAACTTTCGATGATTATGCAACTCAACGAAAATGCAGATGTTGAAGCAATAAAAGTATTTGCAAATAATCTTCGTCATTTATTAATGTCTTCACCGGCAGGCTCGCGTGTAACGTTAGGTTTGGATCCTGGTTTACGTACGGGTGTTAAGGTAGTGATCGTTGATGGCACCGGCAAATTGTTATTTCACGCAAGTATTTTTCCGCACGCTCCGCGTAATGATTGGGATGCATCTATCGCGATATTAGCAAAATTGTGCAAACAGTTTAATGTGGAGCTTGTCAGTATCGGTAATGGAACGGCTTCAAGAGAAACGGATCGATTAGTCCTTGAATTAAAAAAACGTCATTCCGATTTACATCTTACGAGCATCGTCGTTTCTGAATCTGGTGCTTCGGTATATTCCGCTTCGGAGTTAGCGGCACTTGAATTTCCGGAATTAGATGTTTCTTATCGTGGTGCGGTTTCAATTGCACGTCGTTTACAAGATCCACTGGCTGAACTTGTGAAAATTGATCCAAAATCAATTGGCGTCGGACAATATCAGCATGATGTTAATCAAACACAATTAACGCGCAGTTTGCATATGGTGATGGAGGATTGTGTAAATGCTGTGGGCGTTGACGTCAATACTGCTTCCGTTCCATTACTCACTTGTGTTGCCGGATTAAACGAAACGATTGCAAAAAATATTATTCATTTTCGTGATAGTTATGGCGCTTTTAAAAATCGTCATGAATTAAAAAAAGTGCCGCGCTTGGGTGAAAAGGCATATGAACAAGCCGCAGGTTTTTTGCGAATTGTGAATGGTGAAAATCCATTGGATGCATCAGCAGTTCATCCAGAAGCTTATCCGGTTGTTGAAAAAATTTTAGAAAAGCAAAATCGATCATTGTCTGAAGTCATGGGTAATGTAGCATTTCTAAAAAATTTAAAGGCGCGTGAATATACCGATGAAAAATTTGGTATCCCTACAGTTTCTGATATTTTAAATGAACTAGAAAAACCAGGTCGAGATCCACGGCCCGAATTTAAAACGGCGGTTTTTAAAGAAGGAATTGAGTCACTTCAGGATTTAAAAGTCGATATGATTCTAGAGGGAGTTGTTACGAATGTTGCAAATTTTGGCGCTTTTGTCGATATTGGTGTTCACCAAGATGGATTAGTACATGTATCCATGTTAGCAGATCGGTTTGTAAAGGATCCTAATGATGTTGTTAAAATTGGTGATATTGTAAAGGTTAAAGTTTTGGAAATTGACATTCCTCGTAAACGTATTCAATTAACGATGCGATTATCGGAAAAAAATCAACCGAGAATAGAAAATAATTTTGTACCGTCTCCAAAAAAGAATCAGTCTGCAAAAAGTGATAACTTTGAAAATAGAATTGGAAATGTATTATTAGAAGCGTTAAAAAAGAAAAAATAAATATAAATAGGGCACCTCATCACGGTGCCGGTGCCCCTTTTATTTTATTTCGAGAGTTCTGCATTAATGACGCGCGATTCTGGTGCCACTTTCATCATATTGCCTGTTGCAGCATCAATGATAAATCCAGGCCAGAAAAAGATATTTAGAATTCCAATCGGTTGAAAGGCCGTATTTACTTGAGTATGGGTATCTCTATAACCTGATTTTTTGAGCGTTAAAAGTGTGGGGGACCAAGTATTTACGGATATTTGGGTGGGAGTGTTGCCTTGAGGCACATTATTCACAAAAACCTGTGCGCCTTCAGGTTTGGAGTTTACGTGTACCACTTTGTTATTATCGCCAGCGATGGATGCGCAGCCGCTTAAGGTAATGATTGCAATGGATAGTGCTGAATTGAGCATTTTTTTCATTTTTCACCTATGATTGGATGTATAAGAGGTTTGTATATTTTTAATTCTTACCTGAGGAAAGAGCTCACATTGTAAGCTCAAGTTAACAAAAATACAATAATTTCAAATAACATACCGCCATTTGAACGATTGATTGTATGTTTGCCATATTTTTATATTGTCAATTGACAAGTATTCTTGTAATGGTATACCATTACAACAGTTTCAATCTATCATTTGGTTACTAATATGCATTTATCTCATTCTTTCAAATCAATATTTGGCGCAACCACACTCATAACAGGATGCTGTATAGGTGCTGGAATGATTGGCTTGCCAATGAAAAGCGTTTTAGTCGGTTTTATGCCCGCAACTTTTGCAATGTTTTTATGTTATTTGTTTACGACAATCACCGGTTTATTTATTGTGGAAGCGACGCTTTGGTTTAATACTAAAGTTAATTTACCTACTATTGTTGAATCCACATTAGGGAAAAAAAGTAAATTTTTAACATTATTTTTATTCCTCGCTTTATTTTATAGTTTGTTTGTCGCCTATTTAGATGGGACTGGTATGATCATTGCTGAAATACTTACTTCTCTCACGGGTTTTGCTGTGACCAAAAAAATGGGTATTATTGTCAGTACATTGTTGGTCGGTGCGATAACTTATACTGGAACACATTTAGCAAATCGCTTTAATCAAATTTTATTATTAGGGATGATTGTTTCATACGCATTACTCATCAGCATTGGTTTTACAAATAATCATATTTCTCATGCAGAATCTTTTCATCCTATGGGAATTTTGCATGTCATACCCATTATGCTCATTTGTTTTGGTTATCAAAATTTAGTACCCACTGTCACCTATTATTTAAAAAAGAATGTAAATTATATTCGTTTCGCTATTATTATTGGAAATTTTATTCCTTTGTTAGTTTATACTTTATGGAACTATGTTATTTTAGGAATTTTGCCTGATAATCATTTAATTATTAAAAATGCTGAAATTATTACACAATTATTACAGAATACTTTAACGATTATTTCAATTGTTGTTTTAGTAAAAGCATTTTCCCTTTTTGCGATGCTCACTTCTTTTATTCCGACAGTCTTAAGTCTTGTGGATTTTATTAAAGATGGGATTCGAATTTCATTTAATAAGCAATTAAAAAACGATCTTTTTTATGTCATTTGCATTTTTATTCCTTCCTTTATTTTTACTATGACTTATCCTCATTTATTTTTAAATATGCTAGATTTTGCGGGAGGATTTGTGGATGTATTGCTATTTGGAATATTACCAGCACTCGTTGTTTTGGTGGGTAGAAAAAAATTTTTAAGTAATGATCATTATCAAGTTTTTGGTGGTATGATAACACCTCTACTTGTCATATTTTTATCTCTTATTATTTTAATGGTAAAAATGGGTTTTTTATCATTATAAATAATTTTTAGGATTTTTTTTAAAAGGAGTTAGCATGGTTCGTGTATTTGTTTTTATTTTTAGTTTAATTTTTTTTATTTCATGTATGGCTGGAGATATTCAGCACGACAAAAAATTTTCACAACTTAAACGTGTGATTTATATCACTTTAGATGGAGTAAGAACCGAAGATTTTTTTTTACATCCTGAATATTTCCCCATATTTTGGAATAAATATGCAAACATTGCGAAGATATATGGGAAGCCCAACGATAAAAATACCATGGTAGTTGCATCTGTCCCCGTAAGTTTACCGTCCTATCAAAGCCAAATGGCGGGAGAAGTCCAACCATGTGAAGATAATAATTGTGGAAGAATTCTTGTTGAAACTCTACCAGAAAAATTAAAATCCCAATTTGGATTTTCCAAAAAAGCAATAGCGATTTTTGCTTCATGGTTTGAAATTGAGTATGCCGCACAACATATCGCAGATTCAGTATTTACTAATACTGGAAATATGCCAGTATACGATCCCGATACCAAAATCGCAGATTCTGTAATGGAAGCGCTTAATTTACAACAAAGCATGGATCATTATGATGATGATATTACACGTTATGACCGATATACTATTGATCAGGCAATGCATTATTTTGAAACCTATATGCCACGTTTTTTATGGATTTCATTAGATGATGCAGATGAAGCAGCGCACGGAAATAATAGAACTGCCTATTTAGCTGCTTTAACATTATATGATAATTTCTTAGATCAATTATTTATTAAGTTAAAAAATCTTCATCTCGATGAAGATACCACGGTTATTGTAACAACGGATCATGGACGTGGTATCGGTCACAGATGGACAGATCACGGCCCTGAAACCGCGACATCAAAATTTACATGGGCTTTTGTTATCAATGGAGAATTGTCGCCCCGCGCAATTTCGAACACAAAAATAAATTATAGTACTTTATCGATACGTCCAACGGTAGAAGCTATTTTTCAAGCATAAATTTTATAAGCAGGAATGTTGATCACATTTCTGCTTTTCCCTACGTTTGCTAATTCCTCGAACACCTTGTCTGAAATAACTGTAATCATTATTAAATTGAATGTTTCTATAATACTCAGTTTCTTGCAAATTTCTTCGGTTCTCATTTAGTATGGAAGTATAAGGATAACGAAGACAAGGAGGTCATTATGAAATTCAAATTACAATATACACTTCCTACCCTCACGCTTTTCGCGTTAATGACAACCGCAAATGCAATGGATAAAGGTATTTATATCACACAGTTTAATTTAGAAAATCCCACAAAATTAGATTATTTTATTCGCGAAGCAAAATCGGCAGGAATTAATACTTTTGTGATTGATCATGAATACAAAAGTTCACATTACGCAGCGGCGATTGCAAAAGTAAAAGCGGCTGGTATCAAAAATGTAGCGCGAATCGTTGTATTTTCAAATGGTGGCAGTGCGGATCAAGTACGTTCAAAACCTTATTGGGAAGAAAAATTTAAGTTAGTGAATGAATCAATTCAAGCGGGCGCTGATGCAATACAACTAGATTACATACGTTATAGCTCTAAATTGCCTGCTGATCCCCAACATGCGAAAGATGTCTATGAAGTCATTAAATGGTATAAAGCAAAAATTAATGCAGAAAAAGTCCCGATGGAAATCGATATTTTTGGTGAAGTCAGTTATTATCCTTCCATGCATATCGGGCAAGATATCAAGATGTTTGCTGATAGTGTCGATGGCGTTAATCCAATGGTATATCCTTCACATTTTTGGCCTTATCAAAAATATTCTGCGGAACCCTATAACACCATTCATAACTCTTTAAGTGCTTTAGTAAAACAATTTAATGGGAATCCTCCTTTTAAAATTCGAGCATTTATAGAAGCTGCCAATTATCATTATCTTAAACAAACGAGCAATGATCAAAAGCAAAAATATTTATTAGAACAAATTCGTGCTGTTGAAGATACCAAGGGTGTTTCTGGTTGGTACGTATGGAGTGCAAATAATGTATATGAAAATTTATTCCATGTATTAAAAAACAAAAGCTAACAGCAAAAAGAAGCATTTATACCTCTTAAATGCTTCTTTTTTTTATCTACAATTATTTTCATGTTGAAATTCCCATGTTATCTCTTTATCACTTCCGGCTTTGTGTCTATAATAAACATTGATAAGTTCAGGAACACGGAGGTTCTGTGAATTTTATTGAAGCTGCTCTAATTATTCTTGGTTTTGCTATTCTATGTGTTCCTATCGCTACGCGATTCCAAATTCCATTAGAAATATTCTTAGTCTTTGCTAGTGCAAGCTTAAGTTTTTTGCCGGGTCTGCCGCCGATTACAATTGATCCTTTGATTGTCTTTAATTTATTTTTACCACCCATTTTATTTCATGCTGCCTATTACACTTCTTGGCGAGAATTCAAGGATAATATTAGGCCCATTGGTCTTTTATCCATTGTGCTTGTCGTTGTATCAACCATCATGATTGCGGTATTTTCAAAATGGTTAATTCCAACTTTTACATGGGCGCAAGGTTTTTTGTTGGGAGCAATTGTTTCTCCTACCGATGCCGCATCCGCGACTTCAATCATTAAAAAATTAGGAGCACCACCTCGTCTCATTACTATTTTAGAAGGAGAAAGTTTAATAAATGATGCTACCGCATTAATTTTATTTCGATTTTCGCTAGCAACTATTTTAATAGGCTCATTTTCAATGTTTGATGCTATTACAAAATTTATTTTTATGAGTATAGGTGGCGTAATTGTGGGACTAGTTATTGGAAAAATTGTATTAATCATTTCGCCAAAAATTAAAATGCCCTCGGCAGAAATTACACTTTCTATTATTACTGCGTTTAGCTGTTATATTGTTGCTGAAAAATTAAATGTATCAGGAGTTATTGCAACCGTTTCTTGCGGAATTTATTTCGGACTTGCATTACCTGTTATTGCGTCATCAAAATCACGTATTCAAGCCAAAGCTACTTGGAACACCATGCTTTTTATTATTAATGGATTTGTATTTACTTTGATTGGTCTTGAATTACCAATGATTATAAAAAATTTAGAAATATATTCGTTAAAAACCATTTTTTTATATGGCATTTCTATTAGTATTGTTTTAATTATCGTGAGAATTATTTGGGTTTTTGTTGCGGCATATATTTCTAGGATTTTAGTGCCTGCAATTCAAAAAAGAGATCCTTTTCATTTTCCTACACTCTTTATATTAGGCTGGTCCGGTATGCGCGGAATTGTTTCCTTAGCCGCAGTTTTATCTTTGCCTTATCAGTTGAACGGAGGAATGTTTCCGAATCGTGATTTATTATTGTTATTAACTTATTTTGTTATTTTTATCACGCTTATTATTCCTACCTTTTCCCTCCCATTATTTTTAAAATATTTTAATCTGACGGGTTCGATAAATTCATTTAAAGAAGAAGCCACAACAAGATTTCATGTATTAGATAGTGTTTTACATTGTATCGACGATGTGGTGCGAAAAGAAAATTTTCCTGAAAAAGTTGTCGTCGAATTTCGTAACCAAATAGAGCGTCGAATTAAAGTAGTTAGTACACAAATGAGTGACGCGCCATTTTCAACATTAACGGATGAATATTCAGCGCTTCGAAAACTGCTGCAATTATCTTTCTCGATTGAAAGAAAAATTCTCATTCGATTACGAAAAGATGAGAAAATCAGCGATTATGTTTTTCATTTGTTATTAGACGAATTAGATTTTGAAGAAATGCGCGCTAAAACATTAAGAATCTAATGGTTTATATTAATTTACATGCGGTAGTTCATGATATAATAATGATATAGATCTTGCCAGAATTTAATAAATACCTCGATCGTGTATTTTATTTGTTCAGAGTGGGCAAAAGGATCGCCAATGAAGTTTCAGATACGTGGTGGACAAGATTTAAAACCTGAAATTAACGATAAAATTCAGGTTCGCTTAGTCAAATATTGCTATTATCATATTCAAACCAGTCTCCTTATATCACTCTTTTGTTCAACTATTTTATTTTTAGGGTTATTCAAGACTAATAAAGTAGAGTACCTTTATCCTTGGTATGGGCTTACCTCAGCTGTGACTATTTTTCGTTTAATGATGGGAAGACAATATCAAAAACATGAATCTACGATGCATGATGTTATTTACTGGCGAAACTTATTTGTTTTGGGTGCATTTTGGGGAGGAATTTGTTGGAGTTATCTCATCATTTTTATTTTTCCAAATGTTTCCAATTTACAACAAACATTATGTATTCTTATCTTGGCAGGTGTCACTGCAGGTTCAGTGACGACACTGACAGGAATTAAATCAGCAGTTATTGGCTATTTAACCTTTGCTCTTATTCCTCTCATACTCGAGTTGATACTTATTAAAAATTATATTTACCAATTATTTACGTTTACAGCGATTGTGTATTATTTATTTTTAGTCATTGTATCGCTTAATATTCATAACATCATCCGTAATGTCATTTTTTTACAATTCGAAAATGATACATTACTAAAAAAATTACATCATCATGCAACGCACGATACATTAACAGACATTGATAATACTCGCCAATTTTATGCCAATTTGTCATATGCGATTGAACAGGGTGAATATGCAAAGAATCAATTTACATTACTTTTTATTGATCTCGATCATTTTAAAAATGTGAATGATAATTATGGTCACGAAATGGGAGATAAATTATTGTTGCAAGTCGCAAACCGCTTGAAATCTATAATTCGTAATGCAGATTTTGTCGCTCGAATTGGTGGTGATGAATTTACTGTTATTTTATGGAAATTAAGTACGAGAGAGAACATTGAAAAAATTGCCAAAAAAATATGTTATAACTTAAGTGAACCATTTGAAATTGATAATAATACTTTTAATGTCAGTGCTAGTGTGGGTATCAGTATTTTTCCTGAAAATGGTAACGATAGTATTAGTATTATGAAAGCCGCAGATTCAGCAATGTACTATGTAAAAAAGCATGGCAAAAATAATTTTTGTTTCGCGAATGATCTCATACGCGAAAAAGTTAATGAACCGACGAATTCACTTTCTTAATGCATTTTCATGTGTTTACTAATTAAAATTTGATTTTCTCTTTCTTTTTTCGAAAAAAAACTTACCATCCACTGAATCCATTTTTCTGTGCAGGTTCTCGCATGTGTTGAACTTTCAATGATATTTTTTATATTCAGTAATTCTTTCTTCATTTCAATTAAATACATGATTTCAACTTGATCTAGCAGATCATCTTTATAATCTTCTTCCTTTTGTTCAGGATTTTCAATTTTAGTATTAATTCTTTCAATATGTTGATCGATCATGGTTATCGGATTACGGTCTTGTCCTTCAGAGTCAGCGCCAAAAATTTTTGGATCTGCATTATTATCAAGTAAAGTGCGTGCTTCTTTTAATCGTAAATGATTCAATGCATAGTAAAGCGCTGTGCTTCCTGATGATGATAATGTATTAAGAGGAATATTCGGCACACAATTGATAACTTGTTCCACATTATTAATATTTTCAAATGTGGTACGTGCAGCTATATGTAAGATGGTTTGTCCTTGTTTATTTAAAGTTTTAAAATCAAATTCTGCGATAAATGCGGTTTTTAATAAATTCGGAAAAACATATTTACAGGTTGTTGGCTCATTACAATTGAGTGCTGCTACATGTAGCGGAGTATTACCATTTTGATCTTCTAGATTAAAATTAATATGTGGAGAATTAAAAAGTAAATAATGAATTAAACTCGCTCCCATCGAATCCATATCATGACCAATGCGCGCAGCATGATGTAATAGTGTTTGCTGTTTTTCATCTTTTTCAAGGATGATTAAAGGTTTTTTTTGTAATGCAATAAATAGATCATGATTATTTCGTACCAGATAAATAAAATAATCTTCTATATTTGAAAAATTTTTTTCATCCATGAACGGTTCTGGGAGTTTGGCACCTTGTAATAATAATTTAGTAATTATTTTAAAGCATATAATATCGTCGCTAAATGTATTATCTCGAAGAAGTATATCGACAATAGTCAGGGGAGTGTGATCAGCAGATTCAAAGTCTATTGTTGCGTGAATGTTATCAGGAATGAATTTGAGTTTTAATAAATTTTTTAATTGATGTAAATTTTTATCCTTCAAGGCTTGATCCCATTCTGCAGATAAATTATTTTTATCCTCTCTCGATATAGACATTTGAATTCCTTTTACACATTTAAATGGTTAGTGTAATCGAGAAATCCATAATCGACAATCGCATGATTTCATATTCATAATCATTTATACTTACGATTTGTGATTAAGGAAGAAACAGGTCAAATGCTCTCTTTTCGATGGGTTCATAAAGAAAAACATCGCTATTATCGAATTATCATTTCCAAAGATCTACTTGGGGATTGGGTTGTTACGCGCATTTGGGGTGGTATTAATCAAAAATCAGGTAGAGCCATCCATTTTCCTTGTGCTTCCTTCGAAGATGCAGAACGTTTTCTAAACAAAATTAAAAAGACCCGTAAGCAACGTGGTTATGAATTATGCGAAACATAAAAAACTGCCCGAAAGATATAATCTGACGGGCAGAATAAACACTACAAATCATTTTTTATGAATTAAGATTCCAATCGCGACCCCAGTCGCAACACTTGCAAGCATCGTAAAACCAAGAGATTTTACAGGTGCATTTTTCGCAAGGCGCTTCAAGCGCGATTGTAACGCGTGACTATGACGTAATCGATTACGTTTTAACATGTCGCTAACCTCCTGACTCTATATTTTTTCATCATTTTTGTTATGTAGCCTTTAAATCCACTTATTAATAACAAACGTTATCGCAGCTCCAGCAACTTCCGCAAGAAGGTACAGCAACTTGACAGGTATAAGTCGTGGAATTACAACAAGTGGAGCCTCCGCAGCTTGGTGTGGTTGCACAACCACTCAATAAGGCGAGGAAGGCTACTCCTAATGTTACAAATATGAAGTTTTTCATGTAAAATACTCCTCAACTTGGTTAGTATTTGAACAAAAAGGAGAGCTTACATTTTTGTCCCTATTTAGCACAACTTTATTATACCACCAATAACTGTTTAAAAACGGCGCTTTTAAGGATAAAATGCCAGCTTATAGGTAACGAAAAATACAGGAAAAAAATGCTTAATCGATTATTTAAATTGCAGGAAAACCATACCACGCTTCGCACGGAGGTAATTGCTGGGATGTCGGCATTTCTGGCAATGTCTTATATTATCTTTGTAAACCCCACCATTTTGGCTTTAACGGGGATGGACAAGGGGGCTGTGTTTGTTGCGACATGCCTAACAGCCGCATTTGGCTCAACCTTGATGGGACTATTAGCGAATTATCCCATCGCACTCGCGCCAGGTATGGCGTTAAATACCTATTTTACCTATGGAGTGGTTTTAGGTTCGGGTTATTCATGGCAAGTGGGATTAGGCGCAGTTTTTATTTCGGGACTCATTTTTTTAATACTCAGTATTTTTCCTATTCGTGAATATATCGTTAATAGCATTCCAAAATCTTTGAAAATTGCAATTGTCGCAGGAATTGGTTTATTTCTCGGTATGATTGGTTTAAAAAATGCGGGCGTCATTGATGGTAATCCTCCGTCTCTCACATTACTGCATTTACATAATCCTACGTCTTTGCTTGCACTGCTTGGTTTTTTTCTCATTATCATTTTAGAAAGATTAAAAATTATCGGTAGTATTATCATTAGTGTTTTAACGATTACCGTGATTGGTGCTTTCATGGGATATGTGGATTTTGTCGGCATTTTTTCTCTTCCTCCCAGCTTGATGCCAACACTTTTTCAAATGGATATTAAAGGCGCTTTCAATTTAGGTTTAATCACTATTGTTTTTGCTTTTTTATTTGTGGATTTGTTTGATAATACGGGAACGTTAATTGCCATAGCCCATCGTGCTGGATTTATGAATAAGGATGGTAAATTACCTCGAATTGGCAGAGTACTCATTGCGGATAGTACCGCTGCTATTGCGAGTGCGATGTTAGGCACTTCCACGACAACGAGTTATTTAGAAAGTGCAGTTGGAGTGAAAGCAGGAGGACGAACCGGTTTAATGGCAGTTGTGGTGGCTATATTTTTTCTCGCGGCTTTATTCCTTTCTCCATTAGCACAGTCGATTCCCGCTTTTGCGACAGCGCCCGCGATTATTTATATCGCATGTCTGATGGCTCGCGCTTTTACTGAAATTAGCTGGAAAGATACAACCGAATATGCGCCTGCATTAATTACTGCTATTGCAATGCCAGTCACTTTTTCCATTGCAGAAGGAATTTCTTTCGGCTTTATTTCTTATACCGTTATTAAAATTATTACAGGAAAATTTCGCGATTTAAACCCTGCTATTATTATTTTATCCATCATTTTTGTTTGTAAAAATATTTTTTATTAAATGAAGTAAATCATGAGACTTTTAATTATAGAAGATGAACCAAAAACTGCGAATTATTTAAAAAAAGGTTTAACCGAAAATAATTTTGTTGTTGATGTCGCACCTGATGGTGCAGAAGGAATTTTTTTAGCAACTTCGCAAAGTTACGATTTAATTATCCTGGATGTCATGTTGCCGAAACAAGATGGTTGGACAGTCGTCAAAGAATTAAGAAAGCAAGGATTACAAACACCCATCATATTTTTATCTGCACAAGATTCCATTACCTATCGTGTCAAAGGGTTAGAATTAGGAGCGGATGATTATTTAGTAAAACCTTTTGCTTTTTCAGAATTATTAGCGCGTATACGAACTATTTTGCGACGAGGGGTTATTAATCTCCCCGATATTTTAACGATTGGGGATTTACAAATTGATTTTGTAAGATATAAAGCGACGAGACAAGGGGAACGTTTGGATTTAACTGCTAAGGAATTTTCGCTGCTTTCTTTATTCGCAAGACGAAAAGGAGAAGTGATTTCTCGCACCTTAATCGCAGAACAAATATGGGATATGAATTTCGATAGCGACACAAATGTGGTAGATGTCGCAGTAAAAAGATTACGAAGCAAAATAGATGAGCCATTCGATAAAAAATTGATACAAACGATACGAGGAGTTGGATATGTACTGGAAATATGTGAAGACTCATCTGATTGATAAATTGATTTTCAAAAATCCCAAAAGCTGGTCAATCACATTTCGTTTAACCTTAATCTATACTTTCTCGGCGCTTTTTATATTATTTTTCACGACCATTACATTGTATTGGATTTTTACGACACGACTCGAAAAAGAAAATAAAAAATTTCTGACAAATAATATTTTAGTGTTACAAAAATTATTACAAAATGAATCGAATGATAATAAAGAATTTTTGCAAGAAGAGATTATTACAGAGCCTGAAATATATCATTATTATGTGCGCATTATAAAGAATGATAAAACAATTCTAGAAACGCCGCATATGAGTGAACACGTTCCCAAAATAATTTTTAATCATATTCATCCGCCGGAATTAGATGCGTTTCGTTCCGTACATTGGACTTTTAAAAAAAGCAATCAACGCACTAAACATTATTTGTTAATGTCTGCATTAATTGACGAAAATCGCGATCGTGTTATTCAAATTGCGAAAGATATTTCTGCTGAACGTGACATTGTAGCGGATTATAGACAAGGTTTATTATTTGTATTATTCATTGGCGTTGTTGTTTCAGCGATGTTTGGCGTTTTAGTTGCGCGTCAGGGCTTAAAACCTTTGCGTGTTATCACGAAGTCTACTCGTCGGATTACGGTTGAAAAATTGAAGGATAGATTAAACCCATCTTCGTGGCCGAAAGAATTATTTGAACTTGCATTAGCATTTAATGAAATGCTGGATCGAATTGAATCTGGATTTAACAGGCTTTCACAATTTTCAGGAGATCTTGCGCATGAATTACGAACGCCTATTACTAATTTGATGGGAGAAGCAGAAATTGCATTATCTCGTCCCCGTTCGAAAGAAGAATATCGAGAAGTATTAGGTTCCAGTTTAGAAGAGTTAGAAAGACTTTCGCATTTAATTGATGATATTTTATTTTTGGCGCGTGCAGAAAATCCTAAAAAACTCATGAATTATACAGAAATTGAAACTAAAAAAATGATCGAAGATATTTGTTATTTTTATGAAATGATGGCCGAAGAAAAAAATATTAAAATTATTCACGAAGGAAATATTTTAATTAATGTGGATACTTGTATGATTCGTCGAGCACTTTCTAACCTCGTTTCTAATGCCATTAAACATACTGATGCGAATGGGTTAATTTCAATTACGACTGGAATGAATCAAAATAAAAATGCCTATATCACGGTAAGCGATAATGGGACAGGCATTCCAGCAAAACATTTACCTCACGTATTAGATCGTTTTTATCGCGTAGATAATGCAAGATCTCAAAAATTAGGGGGGAGCGGTCTTGGACTTGCGATTGTAAAATTTATTATGAATTTGCATGGCGGTTCCATTTATATTGAAAGTGAAATTAACAAAGGAACGAATGTAACTTTGTTATTTTCCAATACTATATAAATTCGTCAAGCACTTGGCATTGTTCTTGTAAATTTCTTAATTGTTCTTCCCAGTAATGTGGTGTGTTAAACCAAGGAAATGCGCGCGGAAATGCAGGATCATCCCAGCGATTAGCAAGCCAAGCCGAATATTGAATCATGCGTAAAGTGCGAAGCGCTTCAATTAATTTAATTTCTCTAGAATCAAAATCATAAAATTCTCGATACCCCTTTAATATTTTTGATAAATGCAATTCCATCTCGGCAGGATTACCTGATAAAAACATCCATATGTCTTGAATAGCTGGCGCCATGACTGAATCATCGAGATCAACAATATGTGGACCCGCATCGTTCCAAAGTACATTACCTAATTGACAATCTCCATGTACACGCAAATAACGAATATTATTAATAGACAAGAATATTTCTTCGATTTTTTTTAAAGTATTTTCCATATTGACACAATAGTTATGTTTTAAATATTCTGGAATAAAATGATTTTCAATCAAAAATTGATATGGCATTTTCCCATGTGTCATTGGATCTAATCGACCACGATGTTGAAAAGATTTCGTGGCTCCAATGGCATGCACTCGGCCAACAAAACGGCCTATCCATTCTAAATGCGTGACATTGTCAACATCTAAAGCGCGTCCGCCATGTCGTTCGAATAGTGCGAATCGAAAATTTTCATATTGATGTAAGGTTTTATCTTGAATAATTAATGGAGCAACCACTGGTATTTCGGCTTCTATTAATTCTAAAGCGAATTGATGCTCTTCAAGTATGGCATCCGTACTCCAACGCCCCGGGCGATAGAATTTTGCAATAAGGGGTTTGCTATCTTCAATACCAACTTGATACACACGATTTTCATAGCTATTTAATGCAAGTAAGCTACCTGAACAAAGGAATCCTACACTTTCGACAGCAGTAATAATAACATTCGGATCTAAATGTTGATAAGGCGTATGATTCTGTTGCAAAAAAATAACTCCCGTTTTTATGTATCATGCTAGATTAGCATCAATCTTTTTTTTTGCAATACTTCTTAGAGGTCACGAAATAATAAAATTCGTCAGCAACTATAGAACTATGTCATGCCAGCATGCTTTTAGCTGGCATCCAAGCGGCTTCGCTAAATGTCGATTGGATGCCAGCTAAAAGCATGCTGGCATGACATAGTTGATGACGGTTATTTATAATTTTTGAATTAACGCGAGATATTTTGCATCGGGTCTCGTTTTATCTTTAATTCTTAAAATCCAAAAATATTCTAAACAATATAATTTTGAAGAGTCATTTTCATTTTTTAATTGGTCAAACGCTTCATTGGTAAGAGAAAGCGCAGAAAACAATATACTCATACGATCGACAATAAATTGGATATTCAATAATTGTAAATCTTCCGTTTGATTTCGAAAATCTGCGATATCGATTTCTAATTTTGCTAATTCATTGGTTAATAACGACTGATAATCATTATCTATTTTTTCAATTTCATTTTTTATATAATCAATAAAAATTTTATCGACAGAATATTTATGAATATCTCTTAAAATTTGCATCATTAAAACATTATGTGTTCCTTCCCAATTTTCACAAACAATGCAATCTCGTAACAATCTTGGAATACTTGAAAACGATTCAATGACACCATTTCCCGCTAACACATCTAATGCATGATGAATATGTTCCACTGACCATTTCGCCGTAATATGTTTTTGCATATTGACTAATAATCTTAACAATAATGGATTAATGTCGGAGCCTTTATCACCCTCATCTTGTAAGTTGATTATTTTAAAATTTGAAGCAAGTAACGCAGTATTTTCCGCTTTTATTTTACTTAAGTTTTCTTTTACTAATGGATAATCAATAATTTTTTTGGAGAATGCAATTCTTTCCATCGCATAAGCGCGGGCGATAAAATAGGCACGCCTCGCCATGGCAACTACGCAAATTGAATTAAATAAACGTGAAATGTGTAGCACATTTTCCATAATAAGATGAAAGCTTTTATTTAAAGGACCTATGGGAAAGGCGTAGGCACCATGAAAGTCAATTTCAGCAGTTGCCATTGTCAGAGTACCCAATTTTTCTTTTAAACGACGAAAAGTAAAATGATTATTTTTATTTTCCCATAAGGCTGGAACTAAAAATAAAGAAAGTCCTTCTGTGCCCTTTGATTTCTCATCGGTACGTGCAGTTAAAAAAATAAGATCTGCATTCGCGTTAGAGCAAAACCATTTTTCACCATAAATGCGATAAAGGTCTTTTTCTTTTTTTGCAATGGTTGCATTTAAACCGACATCAGATCCGCCTTGAATTTCAGTAAGAAATTGTGCACCAGTAAAATTATGTTGAAAAGAGGGAGCCATGAGTTTTTCAAGATAATCTTTTTTTTCGGGAAAATCAGGTGTTTTTGAGAAAACTCGAATCATGCCCGCACTGCAAGCGATAGGACAATTATGTCCTGCCTCACCTGCTTCACTGCTTAAAAAAAACAAACTTAAACAATGTAATAAATCGCCAGGTTTTTTAAGGTAACTTAACAAATGACTTCCGTAAATAATGTTGCCTGCGGCCACGTAACTTGGATGATGAATAATTTTTTCGTGTTTTTCGCCAATCGAATTGTAATGTTCAATGCGAGGTAGATTTGTTGGAAAATGATTAAGGGTAACGAGTGGCTCTAATTCATTTGCAATTTTTTCACCAAACAATGTGAGTTCTTGATTAATTTTTTCAAAATCGTTTTTAAACCAATAACGAATCGTATGAATAAAATCAGAATCTTCCGTATAAACATTTTTATGAATTTCAATTTGCCATTTAGCGAATGCGTCACGTCCAATTTGATTTGCAGTATTTATCATAGCCATTCCTTTTTTTAATATTATATGTCAAGTTGTCTATGCTGACATCATTTTTAATAAATGATGGGTAGCATGCAAAGGATCCTTTTTAGCAGTAATTGCCGAAATCATCGCTATACCCGATACCCCCGTATTCTGTACATGGGTGAGATTTTTCTCATTAATGCCCCCAATTGCAACCAAAGGATAGTCTAATAATTCGTTAAAATATTGCAATTTTGTAATTCCTTGGGGGGCAAAAGGCATGATTTTACTGGTAGTGTGATAAATCGGACCAAATGCGATATAAGAAGGTTGAAACGTATGAGCGCGTGCAACTTCATAATAACTATGGGTGCTTATACCAAGCCTTATATTTGCGGTATGGAGTGCCATCATATCGGCATCCTTCAAATCTTCTTGCCCTAAATGTACACCATACGCATTGTATTTTATCGCATATTCCCAGTAATCATTTATAAATAATCGAGCATTATATGCATTGGCAATTTGAATCGCTTTTTGAATTTCTTTTTCTAAAGCAAACCCCGAAAGATTTTTAATGCGAAGTTGAATAGTTGTAATTCCTAACGGAAGTAATTTGCTTATCCAATCGGCAGAATCAACCACGGGGTAAAGTCCGAGTTTTGTTTCACATTTTGTAAATTTATTAGGTTTTTTTTCTAAAGGCTTAGCTCCGAGATAGGGTAACGAATTCATTTCGCTTGGCCACCCGGGGTAAGCTAATCCATACACTTCTGATTTTTGAATGGATTGAGTGACGGTCATTTTTGCAATGACTATTGCATCTTTTATATCATAACCCAATCCCAAAGCGCCGGTAATTGCGGAAGATAATGTACATCCCGTACCATGAAAATTTTTATCCCGAATTCTTTCGTGCGATAACCAAAATGATTCTTGTCCATTTGTCCAATAATCATGAACCCAATCTGGGTCATCAAAATGTCCGCCTTTGATGAGAACATTTTTAATGTTGAATTGTAGAAATTGATGAGCCGCATTTTCTATATCTTGCAAAGATTGAATTGAAATTCCTAATATTTTTTCCGCTTCAAAAATATTAGGCGTAAGAATATCTACATGAGGATAAAATTTTTCGAAATTTTTTATGTGATTAACAAGAGAATTTTCGTATAGTGCATGTCCTCCTGTGGAAGATAATAAAGGGTCAAAAATAATTTTTGCGTGTTTAAATTTGTCAAAAACTGAATGTGACAAATGACCCAACATTCCAATTTTGATTGCGGTCGGTGGTAAATCTTTTAATAATGTTTCAATTTGAGATTGTATATGTTCTTCTGGTAAAAAATGCGTAGAGGTAATTTCATGACGATTTTGTGCAGTGACGGCAGTGACGATAGAGCAACCATGTACACCCAGCGCATGAAATGTTTTTAAATCTGCTTGAATACCTGCAAAACCACCAGAGTCAGAGCCCGCAATCGTCCAAACAATAGGTTTTTTCATATGATTTTTTCCTGATGCCAAAATGGTGTATCGATGAGATAAGTACTCGCATGTGCAAGATTTCGTTCTTGCATGATGCCGGCCTCATATCCGAGTCTTCCTGCGCTGACCGCATCTCGAAAAGCGGAAGCCATTTTCGGTGGATCCATCGCAAGTGCGACAGCTGAATTTAATAATATCGCATCGATGCCTAATTCCATGGCGAAAGTCGCATGAGAAGGTTTGCCAATACCGGCATCAATAATAATTGAAATATTTGGCAACCGCGCGCGTATGGTTTGTAGTGCGTAAGGGTTTAAAATTCCTTTTCCCGTGCCAATCGGAGCTGCCCATGGCATCAAAATTTCGCACCCTGCATCCACCAGTCGTTGACATAACACCAGATCATCTGTGCAATAGGGAAATACTAAAAAACCGTCGTTAATTAATATTTTGGTGGCTTTCAATAATTCAAATGGATCTGGTTGTAAATGATATTCATCACCAATCACTTCAAGTTTAATCCAATTGGTTTCAAAAATTTCACGCGCCATTTTTGCCATGGTGATCGCATCGGTAGCATTTCGACATCCGGCAGTATTCGGTAATAAATGACAATTAAAGGATTTAATAATATTCCAAAAAGTATGACCGCCTTTCTGATGTATTTCACGTTTTAATGAAACGGTAATAATCTCAGTACGTGATGAAACAATCGATTCTTGCATGACATCCAGTGAAGGATATTGTGCTGTTCCAAGTAATAAACGGCTTTTTACATCGATATTTTTTATTTTCCACATATTTCATCCTCCTTGCATCGGAGAAATGATGTCAACCACATCTCCATCTTTTAAGTGAATTTCAGTATATCTGTCACGCGGAATAAATCGCTGATTAATGGCAATCGAATAATGCGAGATGGAAGGATAATATAATTGTAAAATTTCATTCAGAGAAATTTTATGTTCTAACAATATTTCATTTTGATTAAGAATAATTTTTAGCATGATAACTATCCCAAATTTGTGGAAATTGTGGGGAAATGTTTTTGGAAATATATTGGGAGATTTCAAAAGCCAATATAGGTGAAAGTAAAAATCCATAACGATATAAACCGTTAACCGCAATAAAGCCATTGGTATATATTACATTAGGAAGATGCGATTTTAACGTAGGTCGACAATGTGTAAAAGTCTCTACAATACGTGCCTCTCCAAATCCCGGATGTAATGCAAAGCTAAGTGTCAATAATTCTAAAGTGGTTCGTACTGAGATTTCACTGAAGTCTTCTGATTCAATTTCACTAGCACCAAGAATATAAATATCATTTGGGCGCGGCGCAATGTAAAGATGATAGCGTGGATGTAGTATTCGAACAGGTTTATCTAACTTAACTAATGGTGCTTTCAACCAAATAAGTTCTCCGCGAACACCGCGTAACGTTTTAAAATTATTTTTTGCACCCATTCCTCTGCAATCACAAACCCAGTCAAAATGCAGCATTTTATTTTTTAAAAAAACTTGATTCGGTAAAATTTTCAAAACATTTTCTTGAATAAATGTAATTTCTTTTTGAATTAAATAGTTTTGTAATGCGAGTAAAACAGCTTGGGCATCAATTGCCGCATCATCCTCTAAAAAATAGCCTTCCTGAAATGCAGCACCGAATTTAGGTATCGAAATTTTCGGAAAAGCTTTATCAGGTATTTTTTTTGAAATACATTGCATCACACGATGTAATTCAGCTAAATCGAGTGAATGCGAAAGTAATAAACTACCTGCTTGGTTGTAATAAATTTTATCGCTAAGACTAGATAAAATTTCAGGCCATAATTGCAAAGATCTTTTGCCTAATTCATAGATTAACCGATCGGTTTTATCTAATTCTGAAATAGCAGAGAGAAGTCCTGCCGCAATCATGCTGCAGGACTTTTCTTTTTTTTCAAATAATGTAATGTTAAACCCTAAATTTACTAGCGAAAAAGCAAGCAATTTCCCAATAATACCACCGCCCACAATTGCAATTTTCATATAATGGCAAATGCTTCTTGTGAAGTACGCATGGAACAAAAGTGTGGTCCGCACATCGAACAAAAATGCGAAGATTTTGCATTTTCTTGAGGTAAAGTTTCATCATGATAAGCGCGTGCCGTATCTGGATCTAGCGATAAATTAAATTGATCTTCCCAATGAAAATTGAAACGAGCATGCGACAAAGCATCGTCTCTTAGATGTGCGCCAGGATGATTTTTTGCAAGATCTCCCGCATGTGCTGCGATTTTATAAGCAATAAGCCCTTGCTTCACATCTTCTTTATTGGGTAAACCTAAATGTTCCTTTGGCGTGACATAACATAACAAAGCACATCCATACCAACCCATCATTGCAGCACCAATTGCACTTGTCATATGATCATAGCCGGGCGCAAAATCTGTCGTTAATGGACCTAAAGTATAAAACGGTGCTTCATGACAATATTCCAATTGTTTATCCATGTTTTCTTTAATAAGATGCATAGGAATATGTCCAGGTCCTTCAATCATGACTTGCACATCGTGTTCCCAAGCAATTTTTGTTAAATCACCTAATGTTTTTAATTCTGCAAATTGTGCATCATCATTGGCATCATGGATGGAGCCTGGTCGCAATCCATCACCTAAAGAAAAACTCACATCATAACTTCGCATGATTTCGCAAATTTCCCTAAAGTTGGTATAAAGAAAATTTTCTTTGCGATGCATCATGCACCATTTAGCCATGATGGCGCCACCGCGGGAAACGATACCGGTAATCCGTTTTTTAGTGAGAGGAACAAATGATGCGAGTACCCCTGCATGGATAGTAAAATAATCAACCCCTTGTTCAGCTTGGGCAATAAGAATATCTCGATAAATTTCCCATGATAAATCTTCGATATTACCATTCACTTTTTCTAACGCTTCGTAAATAGGTACAGTGCCAATAGGAACAGGGGAATTTCTGATAATCCACTCACGTGTCGTATGAAGATTTTTTCCCGTCGATAAATCCATGACGGTATCCGCGCCCCATCGTATTGCCCAAATTAATTTTTCCACTTCCTCTTCTATCGATGAAGTCACAGGGGAGGTACCAATATTTGCATTCACTTTGATAAGAAAATGACGTCCAATAACCATGGGTTCTAATTCATGATGAAAAATATTGGCAGGAATAATAGCCCTTCCTTTTGCAATTTCATCACAGATGAATTCTGGTTTTTGATTTTCCCTGATGGCAGCAAATTCCATTTGCGGAGTGATAATTCCTTTTTTAGCGTAATATAATTGCGTATGATCAAAACCTTTGGGTCGAATTTTTGGTAATCCGGTTTTTAGATTAATCGTGGTTTTTTCATCTGTATAAGGACCTGAGGTATCATAAACTTCGAAGACTTTTTCATTTTGTAAAGATATTTCGCGAATAGGAATACGTAGATCAGAATATTGTTTTCCAGATAAATATTTTTTTTTAGATCCAGAAAAAGGTTTTTGTAAAGCAGAATCAATCTGCATAAATTACTCCTATTATTAATAATAAAAAAATCTAGGAGTTTGCAGAAAAAATATAAAGTAGCACATCCACATTCCCTCCGCAGGTCCTAGCCTGTTCAGGTTCAAAGGGTATTTCTCAGCCCTTTTGGGGCACCCCTAGTGAAGGGAGTCATTAAAACATAGATGAGCGTATTTGAAAAGTAATTGTTATAATGTATAGAGTAGTTCATTAAAAAGGTTAGGGTTAACATAATGAAAAATAATGAATTTGAAGAAAAAGATGACGAGGAAGGTGGCGCCGCGGATAGTTCGGGGTGGCATCATCAAAAAGTTATTACCCAAAATCAACAAAAAATTATCGAAGAAGAAGACGATGAAGGCAGTTCTGGTAAAAGTTCCGGGACAGTCTATCATTATTTAGATCCCTCCTCTCAAAATCAGCGTGATGATTTTTTAAAGCCTGAGGAATTGCAACGCTTAATTTCCGTTCATCAAGGTATTCACAAAGAGCGCGTTAATAAACAGAAAATAACAAGAAAAGAACGCGAAATGATAAAAGAAGGGAGTAAGAATTTAACTAGCGCTGCGTATGATAATTCGAAAGGCTATGGAATGGGTGCGAATTCACAATATTTACCGCATCCTTATGCTTACAAATTTAGTGGTATACGCGATATGGAAGTAAGTATATTCCCAAGCGAAAATATTCCTGATACGAATAAAAATGAATATCAGAATCGTCTGGATTTACAAAATAAAAATGAATTACGTAATCGAAATGAATTACGAAATCGTTACACACCAAAACCGAAACCTTATTAAAAGTAGAAACTATGGCCTCACTTGCTAATGCAATTTTAGAAGAAAAATTAGACCAAATTCAGTGGTTTTTGCGCAGTGATACCGATGTCAATGGTATTGATGAATATGGCTTTACTCCACTGATTGAAGCTGCAATTGCGGATAGTACGCCAATTGCGGAATTATTATTAAAGTATGGTGCTGATCCTAATTTACAAGATATGACAGGTGGCACCGCGCTGCATTGGGCAGCAGAAAATAATAATGTAGAATTGGCGACATTGTTATTAAAACACGGCGCTAATCCTAATGCTTACACATTTGCAGGCCAGCCGGTATTGGTCATGCCGTTATTGCGTGATCAACAAGTGCTAAAAAAATTATTGCAAAATGCTGGCGCTAATCTCACTTTCGCACAGGATTATATCAATGCAAAGTTATTAGGCCATATGTTTGAATTAGTGGGAACGGCTGATATTCTTGATCCGCATAAACATTTTGTTGAGTTGAATTTTGAGGGATTTTATTTAGAATTTAGTTTAGCAATGATTGCAGAATCACTTAATCAATTTAAAAATCATTTTGCATCTCGACAAATTCGGCGCTATGAAAAATATACGGGATTAATTGTAGAGGTAATTCAGCGCGCAGCGCTTCTCGCTAAATATCAGCAATATCGAGTGGATATTGATAAACACAATAACGAAATTAATGATCTTATCCAGCAAGAACCGCTTTTGATTCCCGTGGGTTATGAAGGACATGCCATCACTTTCATTAAAGCAGGTAATATTTTGGTAAAATGTGATCGACGTGAAGATAGTCGATTATATGACAATATTGTTTTTTATTATATTGAAAACATAAAAAATATGACTATCGATTTCATTAAAGATTTAATTTATGTCAAACAAACCAGTGAATATATTAATGATGATTTACCACAGATTTTACATTTAAAACCGATTACAGAATTAAAAGTAACCGCGCAAATCAGTGGAAATTGTTCTTGGGCAAATGTGGAGGCGAGTATTCCAGCGCTGTTTTTTCTATTGTTTTCTGAAGCAAAAGATTTTAATGATGCTATTTCAAAATATAAAAATATGGCAATTCATTTTTTTCAACAGTGGCGCGAATGGAATAAAACGCGGGCCTTGAATTTTTGTATTCAAAGTTTTAAAGAATCGGATGCTATTCGTAAAGCATGTAAGGCTGAAATTTTAGCGGCAATTCTTTATCAATCTTGTAAAGGTGATCAACGAGATGATGAAGATCGTATTCAAAGTATTTTAGAAGTACTGGCCACTCCGCAATATGATTATGTTTTACAAAATTATATTAAAGTATATTGTTATGAAGATATTTCTGTCGAAGGAAAGAGTTTTCTGAGTATGCTGAAGCGGCATGATTATGCTATAAAAAAGTAATAATAAAAAATCAAAAACTATCGCGCCAGTTAAAACCATTTTTCAAACAGAGGTCTCTACACAACCGTCGTCCCGCGATTTATTCGCGGGATCCAGAAAGCCCTACGATGTTGCTCTGGATCTTAGCAGGACGAACCTAGGTTCGACGGGTTTTTTGACTTGTGTAGAGACCTCTGTTTTTTAAAGGGGGCATTAAATTTATCGGCTTTGATTCATTTTTCTTTTTTTACAATGTACTTCTATTTCTTCTACTCCATATCCTTTCAATAATTCTGTGGCACTATCCCAGCCACGTTCAATTACATTTTCTAGTAGTGATTTGTGTGTAAGACGATCACTTTTTTGCAGCAAAATTTTTATTTCTTTATCTATCGTTGCCTTATCAACATAAGCATGTCTCATATAATAAAGAAAGTTTTTTTGATTTGCAGTAAATTGTCCAATTATTTCATTTTCATTTGTTGCACTATACATTTTTTTGATACATTCATTTGCTTCTTCTAAAAAATAATTATGTAAATTATCTAAATTTTTAATTTTGGCAATAATATTTCGCGTGCAATCGTTGGAGTTTAATACTGCAAATCCTTTTAAATCAATTTCAGAGGATATATTAATACAATTCGTTAAAACGGTTTCGATATTCCTGTTGTCGTTTTTAAACCAATTCGGGATGTATTTGGTGCCATGTATTAATTCGTTTGGATTTTCTTTTAATTCATTCGCGACAAAATAATAGGACATGATTAAATGATCCATACGTTTGTCCAGTTCCATCAAGTAGCTAACATACCCGCCATAATTGGTAAAATTTGATTTAAATGAAGGATGCTCAGTCATAGGTTCTAAACTACAATGATGTTCTAAAAAGGTTTTCAAAGTATTTTCATATAACCGAACCGTAATATGAATATTGTTTTCGAAGATTTCCATTTTTTTTTGGGTCGATGCATTCAAATAATCCAGAAGAACATTTTCAAAATATTCTGGACTATCCCAGCTATTCCATTTTTTTTGTTGGATTTTAATGTCATCAACAATTTTGGTTTCTAAAGTCGAATATATACGATTCGCAGCAGAAAACATAAGAGAAATGGGAATGCTGCGTTTTAAATCATAGAGAGATCCCCATTCATTTCCTTCAGGAATTAAAGCGTCTTCTCCAAGATATTTTTTACGATCTAAATACATGATATAACTTTCGAAATTAAAATCATAACTGATAGATAAATTGTTTTGAGAAGCAGATTTATTATTGATATTAAGTAAATGATAAAGATTAAGAGATTTTAAACATTTTTCAATAATAATTTCTTTATTATCATTATTTTCTAAATTAATTTGAGAGGGCTTTGCATCTGATTCATAATAATTAGGTCGACGTACTATTTTTTGGTTTTGAATATAAAATATATCATAAGTATTTGGTATAGTGGTTTCAATTAATAAAAGATATTTTTTATCTTTTGCATATTCTTCTAAACTTTCATTTCGGTGTCTTCTAAATAAATCATATAAATAATTTATTTTTTGTGTATCATTAATATAAATAATTTCATAATCATTTTGATCTTTAGATTCAGCGCCTTTAGTAATGCTAAAACCAAAGGTCATTCCTTTTAACTTTTCTATACTTTCCTGCAACATGCCTGAATTAAGTAATTTGGGAAAATATTCTATAATAGTTTCCTTGCGAATTTTTTTTTGTTCCTCGAGAGGCTTCATAAAAAAAAGTTGATGTTTTTGTTCTAATGTTTTGTTAAGTCTTTTACTCAACAAAGAATTTGCATTTGAAAATAATGTATGTAGGATATTCTTTTTTATACTCGTTTTATGCACCATGCCAGGACTACTTTGATTGGAGTCGACATATTCGGTAATAAGATAGGGTTCACCATATTTATTTTCTTTCGCGAGTCCATCTTCACCATTAAATGCGGGATCAATGGTAATTTTAGCAAAATGTTTTTGAGTGAAAGGATTTTTTTCTATATAAACAATACCTGAAAATCCTTGTCCATCTCTGGCATCCTGGAATGTTTTTTTAAATAAATTATCAGTTATCCAGGATGAAGGATCCAACAGCCAATTTTTTTTGGAGCAATCTAAATGTGCGATTAAGGGAAGATCAAAGATAAGACCATTTTTAAAATTTCGAGTTTCCATGAAAATAACCTCTTTTATTATTGTTTTTTATGATGATTATGTTTTCAAAATTTAACAGATGTTAGCATATCATTAAGGGATGGAGAAACAGAAAAAGCTATGATATGATGCGGAAAGGCGATTAGGATTGCGCCTTGCAAGGACCATTTAAAAGGAGTTTTTCTCATGATGAATGCTGGAACCTTAAGTTTTGTAGCATGGATATTGGTTATTATTGGCGGTATTAATTGGCTTTTGGTCGGTTTGTTAGGGGTTGATGTTGTTGCAAGTATATTTGGTGTTTCCGTGCTTGCTCGTCTCATCTATATTATCATCGGACTAGCAGCTTGTTATTTGATCTATTTGAAAGTCCAAAAAAGACCCGCAGAATAAGCCTTATTTTCAGGCGTTACGGAATGGTTTATTCCTACGCCTGATTCATTTCTTTCCAGATTTATTGAAGAATTTTCGAGGTCATGTCAAGATTTTGACATGACTATATCGGGGGAAAGGAATCATGTTGTCTTTTTATAATCAAATGTTAGCTTTGTTAAAACCCGTTTCAAATACGCAAGAACAGAAAGTTGAAGAAAAAAGCATTCCCATTAATAAAATATCAAATCAATTCTGGATAAAGCACGCTAATACCCCAAAAAGCTATATCCTAAAACCCATCCTCGAAGATAAAAAGCATCACTCAAAAGGTTTCACAATATTATGCTTTGGCTGTCATGGAGAAGATAGCATTAATGCGCATTTGGTCGCAGCCAAAATTGCCGAAGTTGCCGAAAAAGACGAAGTTTTATTTATTATCGTGACGGGAGATAATTTTTATCCGAAAGGTGTATCATCACCTAATCATAAAAAATTTGAGACATTATTTGAAAATAAATTTTTAAAATATCCTTCATTAAAAAATAAAGTATTTTTTATAGTATTAGGTAATCATGATTATAATTTTCGTAATTTTGCTGGAATAAATCACATAAGCGGAATTTCAGTTGCGGCCAATGAAGTCGCACATACCTTTTTAAATCAAGCGGGCGATTTTGATCCACAAAAAGAGAAATATCTTAACCAAAAAAAATTAGATTTAGATTATTTGTCAAAGAAAAATTTTCAATGGTTCTTGCCTAGTCGATGTTATAAAAAATATTCCGAAGAGGCGAATGCGGAGTTTTACTATTTAGACTCTAATGCTTATCTTCGTGATTATCTAAAATTAGAAAAATTAAATGCTTCTATTCAAGTATTAGAAACAACACTTGCATCTATTACTAACGAATTTGATCGAGGTCCGCTTGAACGCATTATTAATCATAAGAAAAAATTGAGAAAAATAAATCAAGTGTATTGGTTTAATCGTTCTATTCAAAAACGTCCCGATGTCAGAAAAGTTGTTATCCAGCATCATCCATTACTACCAGTAGGTAAACGTTATTTCGATTCTAATATAAAACTTTATTTAGACGACGATGAGATATTGAATTTAGTTGAAATATTCGGAATTGAATGCGAGGAATTGAATAAAGTTAACTTTAATCATTTACTAAAAAAATCTTTTGAAAAATCGGGAATTCTCGAAAAAATTGATGTTCTTATTCATTCCGATGATCATGCATCCGCATTGTATAACAGTAGTGTTTTTTCAAAAGATGGAAAGGTTATCAAAAAAGGATTTTGTCAATTAAATGTCGGTGGTGGTGGCGGTGAGTTTCAAAATATAAAAAATTTTTCAGATATACGTCAGATTCTCATTTATTCGGGATATGGTTGTTGTTCAGTCACTTTTTATAAAGATGAAATTATTTTTCGAATATACAATATTAAATCAGAAAATCCATTAGATTGGCATTCGCAAGGGAAAAGTTGGGTTTTTTCTAATAAATCACTCACACCGGTTTTTGATTGGTCTCAATTTTTAAATGTTCTCGAAAAGGAATTGTATTTGCAATTACGTGGATTAATACTTGAAGCTATTTATGATTATTTTGATGCGTATGAACAATATAAAAAAGATAAAAACACTTTTGTACGTTCCGTCAGCGAAAAGTTAGGATTATTTGGTGCTGAAGGCAGGAATCGTGGGATGCTTTTAATTGGACTTGTTAATAATCCTAAACCGATTTCCATTTCAGCAATGTTATCTGAAGTATGCAATGTTTTAAAAGGCTCAACATTATTGTTAGACAAAATACATAAAACATTTCATCAGCAAAAATTTGAATTGATGAAATCTTCTTTTATAACAGATGACTTTAACGATTTTTTAGAAAAGTTTCAAAATAATTTGCGCTCAAAATACCAATTTACATTGGATACAGAATCTTGGGAGATGGTCGATAAATTTGAAGCTTATTCCATTTCCAATGGTACAATGACTTCCCCATTTTGAATATCATCGATGCCTTGGTGATATAAGTTTTTTTCGTGCGGCAATAAAGTGTTGTATTCATCGATGGTAAGAAGTAGAGGTAATAATGCGTACATGCGTAATGTTTTGATATAAAATTGACAAAGTTTTTCGATATTTTCGCGATAAAAAGCGCCACCATACCCCACAAAACGAGTGACATCTGCATGCACTTCATAATCACTTAAACCATCGCCAATAAAAGCGGTGTTTTGATATTTATTTTTTAAAAGTGACACAATTTGTTGTTTGCCATTTTTATAAACCATGGGAGAGGTGTGATCGAAATCACGATAATTTCCTGCTTCATCAAAAAAAATATTTACCGCAAAAACATTTTCATCAAGAATTTGTAATTTTTTCGCAAAACCAAGCACAGAAGGGTAGAGTCCTGCCGATACGACAAACACAGATTTTTTTAATCGTTGTAAGATGCTAATAATATCTAAAACATCTGGTGTTATTTGTTGATAATAGGTTTCTGCTAATGTTTCAATTTCTTTTTGGGTGGGTTTGGTTAAGCGTAAACGTTCAGCATATATTTCAGGACTCATACCAGATTTTCCCATTGCGTCTTGTGTGAGGCGCTGTACAATATCCGTAACTTGATGGTGTTTTGCTAATTCATCAATTCCTTCAATTTGACTTAACGTACCATCACAGTCGAAAAGTATGGCCTCGATAGGATGATTGCATTGCCATGGAAATTTCATAAATGCGACCCTAAAATATCGAATACAATAGAATAATTTATTGCAACGCGCAAGAGGATGCTATGTTCAAAATACAAACCTTAAATACGATTTCTGCAACCGGTTTAGATCAATTTCCTCAAGATCGATACGAAGTATCATCAGATATTAAAGATCCAGATGCGATTTTGGTACGTTCTCAAAATATGCATGATATGCCAATGTCAGATGCGATTAAAATTATTGGTCGTGCAGGAGCTGGCGTGAATAATATTCCTGTGATGCATTTCACAACACTTGGTATTCCTGTATTAAATACGCCAGGCGCCAATGCCAATGCTGTGAGAGAAATTGTTATCGCTGGCATGCTTATTGCAAGCCGAAATTTATTTGATGCAGTTTCATTCGTTAATCAATTAAATCCTATGAATGAAGATATCGAAGCGGAAGTAGAAAAAATCAAAAAACGTTTTGTAGGACAAGAATTATTAGGAAAAACATTAGGGATTGTGGGATTAGGTAGCGTTGGCGTAAAAGTTGCGAATGCCGCGGTACACTTAGGCATGCAGGTCATAGGGTATGATCCTACTATTTCTGTGCATCGCGCTTGGGAATTATCCTCTAATGTCCAGCAAGCGCATTTTATTGATGAAGTGCTAATAAAATCAGATTTTGTTAGTTTTCACATTCCTTTGACGAAAGACACTGAAAATTTAATAGACGCTTCGAAAATAAAAGTAATGAAAAAGGGCGTAATACTTCTTAATTTTGCGCGAGATGGTATTATTCAACACGATGCTTTGTTAGAAGCGTTAAATAATGAACATGTTCGTGCGTATGTTTGCGATTTTCCGCATAAAAAATTATTGCAACATCCGCGCATTATTGCATTACCTCATTTAGGGGCTTCTACCTTTGAGGCAGAAGAAAATTGTGCGGTGATGATTGTGAATCAAGTCAAAGATTTTCTTGAAAATGGTTCTATTAATAATTCAGTAAATTTCCCAGCTATTGAAATGCCAAAAAATAATGACGCGATTCGTCTCGCGATTTCCAATAAAAATATTCCTAATATGGTTGCACAAATTTCAAGTGTTCTGGCATCACAAAAATTGAATATTTTGAGTTTATTAAATAAATCACGTGATGACATTGCTTACACTTTAATTGATGTGAGCGGAGAGGTGAATAGTGGGATCTTACAAAATATTTCGAAAATCGACGGGGTTTTGCAGGTGAGGAAACTCTAAAAGGTTACTATTATGCCATGAAAAAAACCATGGTATCTATATAACCGTCGTCCCGCGACTTGTTCGCGGGATCCAGAGTAGCGCTGAGGCTTTCTGGATCCCGCGAACAAGTCGCGGGACGACGAGTTCTTTGAAGTGTAACTTTATGCTGATTTTGCAGTTCTTTTCAAATTACTTTGTTTACTATAAATGAAATAAATAACCAAACCCGCCAACGTCCAAGCGCTGAAACTCAGCCAAGTGACTGCGGAGAACGTACTCATTAAGTAACCGCATAACAATATTCCCAACAATGGAAATAATGGGCCGAAAGGCGTTTTAAAGGGTCTTGGCAAATTAGGTTGCGTGTATCGTAACATCATTGCACTTGCGCAAACGGCAATGAAGGCAGCCAATGCACCAATATTGACTAGACTTGCAATTCCAGCAATAGGAAAAAAACCTGCCGCAATTGCCATAATAAAACCGACTGACCAAATGAGACGTTTAGGTGTTCCGCTTTTTTTGCAAATTTTGGCTGTTGCATTCGGTAAAAATCCATCTCTCGCCATCGCTAAAAACACGCGCGTAAAACCATAATACATGGCCATTATTGCCGTGGTTAAACCCGCAATGGCCCCAATGGCTACGATTTGCGCTGCATAGTGATGACCATATTGAAGTAATGCGAGAGAAACGGGTGAGCTCGTATTAAGATTTGGATAATACATAATACCGGTGAGCAATCCTGCAACCGCAATATATACCAAGGTGCAAAATACTAACGACACCATAATGCCAATAGGTAAATCTCGTTTAGGATTTTTGGCTTCTTCTCCAGCGGTTGAAACCGCATCAAAACCAATATAGGCAAAGAAAATTAATCCAGCCCCATTCACAATACCCTGGTATCCAAAAGGTAAAAAAGGATGCCAATTGTCGGGATTAAAATGAAAAAAACTAATTCCGATAAAAAGTGCAATGACTAATAATTTGATATAAACAATAAAATTATTAAAAATCGAACCCTGTTTCGTGCCTATCGATAAAAGCGATGCGAGTAATAAAATAACAATCATCGCTGGCAAATTGACAATGCCACCGTTAAAAGGATCAGTTGTCAGCGTTTTGGGGAGAGGAATACCAAATGCTTCTAAAGTATGGGTAACATATCCGGACCATCCGATAGAAATGGTTGCGGCGTCCATTCCATATTCTAAAAGTAAATCCCAACCAATAACCCAAGCGATAAATTTTCCGATGCTGATGTATGCATAACCGTACGCACCGCCGCAACCACCCACACTTGAAGCTAATTCTGCATAAGAAAAAGCACAGAAAGCACAGACTAAACCTGCTAAAACATAAGAAAAAATGACACCGGGTCCCGCTTGCGTGCTTGCCGCGATCCCTGTCATGACAAAAATACCAGCACCGATAATAGCGCCAATCCCTAACAATGTGAGATCAAATGCGGATAAACACCGACGTAATTGTTCGGGTTCAGCGGGAGATACAGCTTGCATACCATTTCCTCTTATTAAACGTTACTTTTAAAAGTTATTCTTTCCATACTTGAAGATTGCCGCCACTTATTATACAGACACAATGCGTGGTCGTCACTTGGCCTCGTAATAAAGCCGCGATGCCGACTGCGCCTCCTGGTTCAACTACCAGTTTGTGTTGTTCAAGCATAAAACGAGTCGCGTTAACAATGTCTTCTTCTTCAACTAAAATGACCTTTTCAACACATTTTCTCGCATCATCCAAGTGTTTTAAAATGCTATGGAATGCGGGCCTTGGCTTAAAAGAGCCGGTCGGTTGCTGGGTTTCGAGTTTAAGCCAAACTTGTTTTTTGGATTTTTTATGGAGAAGATGTGAAAATATGAGGGGAGTTTTGAATAAATAAGGCTTCAAGAGCGCATCTGCTGCGTATACATCTTGAATATTCATTAGCCATAATCCTAATAAAATCAATAGGTCACTTTATACCTATCATTTCTATTTTACAAGACGCGATTTAAACGAACACTTGCTATTTTCTGTGCAAAGTGCGATCATCTGTACGCATTCTTAGAGGAAAAAACATGTCTTTTTCACAATTTAATTTCAACCCACATATTTTTAAAGCGATCGGAATGTGTGGTTATAAAAATCCAACTCCTATTCAAGCGCGTTCTATACCGGATATTTTGAGCGGTAAAGATATCGTTGCTTCATCTCAGACAGGTTCTGGTAAGACCGCGGCATTTGTTCTGCCTGCTTTACAACGATTAAGTACAACTACACAAAGCAAGAAACCACGAATTTTGATTTTAACTCCCACTCGCGAATTGGCCACCCAAATTAAAGATGCGACAGATAAGTATGGGAAGTTTTTACAGTTTAAATTAATTAGTTTAGTGGGTGGTATGCCATATCGTCAGCAATTAAAGGGTCTTTCTGGGTCCGTTGATATGATTGTCGCAACCCCAGGACGTTTGTTAGATCACATGGAAAATCGTCGTTTAGATTTATCAGAAATCGAAATGCTTGTACTTGATGAAGCAGATCGGATGTTAGATATGGGTTTTATTGACGATGTCAAACTTATTGCGAAAGCCACTCCTAAAAATCGTCAGACTTTATTATTTAGCGCAACGGTAAATGATAGATTAGGCAATATTATTCAACAATTATTAACAAATCCCACCCGTATTGATTTTTCTAATGAAAAAATTACACCGGTAGAGATTAAACAAGAATTGTATATTGCAGATAATCTGGCGCATAAAATGCGATTGCTACAGCATTTCTTAAAACAAACGCAGATTTATAAAGGCATTATTTTTACGGCTACCAAAATCAATTGCGATAAGATGGCACAGGATTTGATAGATCAAGGTTTTTTAGCGATGCCATTGCATGGAGATCTTAAACAAAGTATTCGTAATAGAACCGTTGAAAAATTACGTCGTGGAAAAATTCAATTTTTGATTGCGACCGATGTTGCAGCACGTGGACTAGATGTACAAGATGTCACACATGTTATTAATTTTGATTTGCCAAAGTTTTCTGAAGATTATGTTCATCGGATTGGACGTACAG
>Ga0206888_1026_pt1 | contig 48126 bp, 40 predicted proteins | sample Alteio_BWOrgHeat_90_FD_153258 | JGI IMG/M metagenome (GOLD analysis project Ga0206888, IMG submission 153258) | Enriched cells from forest soil in Barre Woods Harvard Forest LTER site, Petersham, Massachusetts, United States - Alteio_BWOrgHeat_Nextera4 ... | reverse complement strand
GCAAACACCGACTCGGGGCCGTTATCATGCCCATCCAGGAAATTATAGGCAAAGTCCGTATTCAACGAATATTGACCGCTGGGGGATCGCCGGAACCGTAATGAACAGCTTTTTCGGGGTGGAGAAGACGAGACATGGGTTCCTGGCGAATGCGCAGTTTACGCATGGGATCCATGAGTATTTCCCGATACCCCAGGAGCAGATTGTTTTTACGAATGGATTGTATCAACAAAACCCGGGGTATTAGAGTTATGAAAAATACGATTTTCTTACTGTTGCTTCTCCTTTGTTTGCGCGGCCAGGCGCAGGAGACGGAGACGCTGCAGTGGCGACCGGTGTATCATTTTACGCCTGCGACAAACTGGACGAATGATCCCAACGGACCCATTTACCTGCATGGGGAATGGGTAGTGTATAACCAGCAGAATCCTTTTGAGAATAAATGGGGGCATATGAGTTGGGGGCATGCCGTGTCGCGCGATCTGCTGCATTGGAAGCATCTGCCGGTGGCGATCCCCGAGGTGATCGACCGTTCCCGGGGGGATACGACGTGGATCTTTAGCGGGTCGGCCGTTTGGGATAAGGACAATACGAGCGGGTTTTGCGCCGGTGGCAAAGGCTGTTTGGTGGCGATCTATACCGCTCACAGCCCCAATCTCCACAAGGAATCGCAGTATATCGCGTATAGTAATGATGGGGGAATGAGTTTTACCAATTATGCCCGCAATCCCGTGATCGATCTGCAAAAGCGGGATTTCCGCGATCCCAATGTTTTCTGGCATGCCCAGTCTTCACAGTGGGTGATGGCGGTGGTGTTGCCCGCCGAACATGTGGCGCGGTTTTATGGTTCGGCTGATTTGAAGGACTGGCATCTGCTTAGTGAATTTGGTCCTGCCGGGTATACTGGCGCTCATTGGGAATGTCCCTCGCTGATCGAGCTGCCGGTGGAGGGCATGCCGGGTGTCACCAAATGGGTGCTGTTCAATTCTGCGGCGGGTGGGGATCGCGGGGTGTTTATGCAATATTTTGTCGGCGACTTCGATGGGAAGGCCTTTACCAACGATAACGCCGCGGCGACTGCGTTGACCGTGGATTATGGGGATTGTTTTTATGCGGCGATCCCCTGGAACGATGCGCCCGCCGGCGGGAAGATATTGGTCGGTTGGATGATCCCGGGTCCGCAGCATACGGCGCCGTGGACGGGGCAGTTCTCTATTCCGCGGGATCTCAGCCTGAAGAAGACGGCAGCGGGTTACCGGCTGCAGCAGCAGCCGGCGGCTGTTGTTCGGCGGGCGGTTATGGGCGATGCTGCTGTTTCCAGGAGTTCCGTTGCGGATTTGGTTGTTGATCGCGAGATACCTTTGGGCGCTGCGCATGGGCTTAGTGGCAATGCGTATTGGCTGGATGCGGAGTGGTCGATCCCGACCGGTGCGACGGCGGGGTTTAAAATCATCCAGGCGAAGGATGCTGCCGGGGCTGTGTTGTCGGAGACGGTGATCGGGTATGATGCCGCGGCGCATCAGTTGTATGTGGATAGGAGTAAGAGTGGTGACGCGAAGATCAAGCCCGGGAAGGAGCGGCAGACGATCGATCTGCCCGAGGTAAGTGGGCAGCTGCGCTTGCAGGTGTTGGTGGATAAATCTTCGCTGGAGGTGTTTGTCGACGGTGGGGAGAAGGTGTTGACGACTTATGTGTATCCGGCGGCGGGTGGTAGGGGTTGTTCGGTGTTTGCAACGGGTGGGAAGGCGGTTATCAAAAGCATGCGGATATGGGATTTGTCGAAACTGTGATATTGTTGTTCACTACTTTAACGCTGAGTGCACAGCCACCGGCGAAAATGATCCCGGAGTTTCGGTTTTTGCGGCATGATCATTCTGTGTTTGCGAATGCGGATCTGCCTAAGGATCATTTGCTGTTATTTGTTTTTTTTGATCCGGATTGTGAGCATTGCCAGCGGACGGTGCGGGCGATGGACAGGGATCGTTTGTCGTTTCAGCGGGTTTTCGGGTGTTTGGTGTCCATGGCGGGGCAGGATAAGATCGATCTTTTTGCGGCGAGCTATGCGCCGCGGCTTCGGGGGTTGAAAAATGTACTGTTTCTGCAAGATGCGGGCGGCCAATCTATATTGCGATTCCACCCGATTCGTTTTCCTTCGCTGTATCTTTATTCATCGGACAAAAGCTTGCTGGATTATGAGGATAACGAGGAAACCCTTTTCAGGATCGAGCGGAGCATCGCTGCGCATACGAAGTAGTGTTTTGCTGCTGGCTGTTTTGCTGTTTTCCTGTCACCGGCCGTCACCTACCTTGTTTGTTCCGCTGTCGCCGGCGGATACCCATGTCGATTTTGCGAACAACCTGCCGGACCGGCCGGGGCTGGGGATCCTGAGCTATATTTATTACTACAATGGGGCCGGGGTGGCGGTCGGGGATATCAACAATGACGGATTGCCTGATCTCTATTTTGCGGGTAATGGCAAGGGACGCAACCGGCTTTATCTTAACAAGGGCAATTTTGTCTTTGAGGATATTACGGCGCGGGCGGGGGTGGCGGGGACGGCCGATTGGTGTACCGGGGTGACGATGGCCGATGTCAACGGCGATGGGTTGCTGGATATTTATGTTTGTGCGGTGGCGAATATGCAGGGGTTTGCCGGGCACAACGAGCTTTTTATCAATAACGGGAACGGGACCTTTACCGAGTCCGCTGCCGCCTATGGGTTGAACTTTTCCGGGTTCTCGACGCAGGCGGTCTTTTTCGATTATGATCATGACGGTGACCTGGATTGTTTTATCCTGAATCAATCCCAGCATCCCAACCAGAATATTTCGGATACGGGTAAGCGGCGCGGGTTTGACGCGAATGCCGGGGAGCGGCTTTACCGGAACGACCTGATCAAGGGCCACCGGAAGTTTACCGATGTCAGCGCCGCGGCCGGGCTTTACCGGAGCAGTCTTTGTTATGGATTGGGGGTTGCCGTGGGCGATCTCAACAACGACGGCTGGGAGGATATCTATGTCGGGAACGACTTTCACGAGAACGATTTTTACTATCTCAATAACGGGGACGGGACCTTCCGGGAGAGCGGGGCCGGCCATTTCCGCCATTATAGCCGGTATAGTATGGGTAACGATATCGCCGATTTTGATAACGACGGGCAGCTGGATGTGGTGACGGCGGATATGCTTCCCGGTGACGAGAAGACGCTGAAGACGTATGGGAACGGGGAGCACCTGGATACCTATACGCAGAAGATCACGCGGAATGGTTACCAGGATCAGTATAGCCGGAATTGTTTGCAGCGGAATAATGGGAATGGGGTGAGTTTTAGCGATGTGGGGCTGCTCAGCGGCGTGGCTGCCACGGATTGGAGCTGGAGTCCATTGTTCGCGGATTTTGATAATGATGGCCATAAGGACTTGTTTATCTCCAGCGGCATCGTTAAGCGGCCGCTGGACCTCGATTTCGTGTTGTTCTTTGCGAATCTTCGGAATCCCGCCGCTTATGGGGGTGCGGATGAGTTGCAGCGGGCGATGTTGGAGAAGATGCCGGATGGGGCTTCGCATCCTTTTTTATTCCAGGGCGCTGACTCGACTGCGTTTGTGGATGTGAGTGCCGCGTGGGGGACGGCCGGGTTGACCGGTTATTTTAACGGGGCTGCCTATGCCGATCTCGATAATGACGGGCGGCTCGATCTCGTGATCAATTGTCTGAATGCGCCGGCGGTTGTGTTGCGAAATGCCGGGCCGCGACGGCATTATTTGTCAGTTGGGTTTGCAGGGGATGGGGGGAATCGGTTTGGGGTTGGGGCCAAGGCCTATCTGTTTGCCGGCGGGAAGATGCAATACCAGCAGTTGATGCTTACCCGCGGGTTTATGTCTTCTTCGGAGCCGCGGCTGCATTTTGGGTTGGACAGTCTTGCCGTGGTGGACAGCCTATTGGTCGTTTGGCCCGATCAGCGTTACCAGGTGGTGCGGCAGGTAGCCGCCGACCGGCCCATCGTCTTCCGGCAGGCGGATGCTGTCGCGGGGTTTTCCCATGACCGGTTCTTTCCCAAGGCTCTGCCGGCATTGAAAGATGTCAGCTCTTCAGTTGATGTCCGGTGGCGTCACCGGGAGAACGGGTTTATCGACTTCAAGGAACAATATCTCATACCCCATATGGAATCCACCCGCGGGCCCCGGCTTGCCGTGGCCGACGTCAACCATGACGGGCTCGACGATTTTTTCGTTTGTGGCGGAAAGGGGCAGGCCGGCGCCCTTATGGTCCAGGGTGGTGGTGGCGGGTTCAAGCCCGTGGATACGGCGGTGTTCGCGCGTAACGCGCTTTGCGAGGGGGTGGATGCCCTATTCTTTGACGCCAATGGCGACGGCGCTGCCGACCTGTATGTCGTCAGCGGAGGGAATGAGGCGCCGGATGGGGATGCGTCGCTGGCAGATCATCTGTATCTCAATGATGGGAAGGGACATTTTAGCGATTGTACCGACTGTTTGCCGCCGATGCTGACAAATAAATCCTGTGTGGCCGTGGCGGATGTAAATGGCGACGGGCATCCCGATGTCTTTGTGGGTGGGTTGACGGGTGCGGGGAAATTCGGAGCGGAGGACCAGCCTTCGTATCTGTTGATGAATGACGGGTATGGGCATTTTACGCGGGCGGCCGAAAACGTTTTTCCCGGAACCGAACGCGGGATCGTGACTTCCGCTGCATTCGCGGATCTGAACAAAGATGGCTGGCCCGATCTTGTGATCGCCGGCGAATGGATGGGGATCAAGGTCTTTCTCAATGAGAAGGGAGTTTTTCATGAGCGGGAGATCGGTGGATCCGCGGGGCTTTGGCAGACCGTTTTTGTGGCGGATGTTAACGGAGACGGGAATCCGGACCTGCTGGCCGGCAACTGGGGACGGAACAGCAAGCTCTCCGCGGGCAAGGATGGGCCCCTGAAATTATATGTCAAGGATTTCGGGGTGTCGGGGAAGGTGGAACAGTTGCTGACGTACAGCATCGGCGGGGAGGAGTATCCTTTTCTCGGCAAGGATCAGTTGGAACTGGCGCTGCCCGCCTTGAAGCGCAGTCATCTGCGTTATGACGAGGTAGCGGGGAAGTCCATCCAGTATCTTTTTGGAACGCAACTGAACGATGCGCGGGTGTTTGGAGTCGACGTGTTGGGTTCCGCCTGTTTTATCAATGACGGGAAGGGGAATTTCCTGCGGAAGGAGCTGCCGGCGGAACTGCAGCTGGCGCCGGTGTTTGGCTTTGCCGGGCTGGACAGTACGGGTTGGCTTGCCGTCGGGAATTTTTATGGGGTGCAGCCGTTTGAAGGCCGGTATGATGCGTTATCCCCTACCCTGTTTGGTTATGACAAGGCCGCGGGGCGATTCCGGTGTCGCGGGATCCTGCCGGCTGTCGATGGGGAATGTCGCGATGCGAAGTGGGTCAGGACGGCGGGGGGACGGTTGTTGGTGATTGCGCGGAATAATGCGGGGTTGGTGTTTTTGCGGCCGCAGGAGTAGAATAGGTCAGCCGGTAGGTTATTGCGGGACGAGGCGATAGCCTTCGGTGACCATATAATGTTTTAGGGTGGTGATCTTTAGTTCCTGGCCTTTGTCGGTGACATAGACCTTTTTCAGTTGGCGGAAAGTGTTGTTGTTGTCCATCAGGCCGACGATGCAACTGTACTTTTCCGGTCCCTTTTGCAGCACCGGGTGTGGCGTGATCCCGCAATCTGGAAGTTTTACGGTATCCTCGCCCGTGAGTCCTTCGAAGTCCACTTTAGCCACGTATTTCATCGTCACCGGTGTCTCGTACAGCTTGACCGTAAAATAGAGTTCGTTCAGTTTGTTGTCGGTGCGGATGCGGTATTCGGCGATGGCTTCTTTTTTTACGTTTTCCCGAGCTTCGGGTTGGCGTTTGAACATCAGATCCGGGCGTTTCGCCAGGGGGGTGTCGGTGTCGGCCGGTTGGGAGGATGAAGAATTGCAGGCCGCTGACGAGAATAGAATGAAGGCCGATGCGATGGTCGAGATGACCCGGGTGTGTGTTGGTACGATTTGTTCCATATTGCCCAAAATAAGGAAAAAGTCGATTCGGGGGGTGCGCGGATAGTGCTAAAATTTGGCCCGGGGGGGTGATCAGTCGTTGATGGTGAGGGAGGAGTTGGCGTTGTCGATGTCGTAGGAAAGGCCATTACGGGCCCAGGAGCCGAGTTTGGTCCTTATCGCCTGCCAGGTGTCGCCGGATTGTTTTGCGCCGTTTATGGTGAGGGTATTCCCGGTTAGGACCAGGCTCTTCAGACCGTGGGGACCGGGAACGAGATGTTCGCCGACGAGGTATTGGATGAGTTTGTTCAGCATTGCGCGGTCTTCGGCGGCCTGATCCCGGTTGTGCTGTTCCTGCTCATCATCGCGCTCGGCCTGCTCCATCGCCCTTGTTTCCCGGCTGGTCATGACGGTGGTATTTATTCTTCCGATGATGATGGTATCGTATTGCGGCCCTTGCCCGGCGGCAAGGGACCGGGTGTTTTGGCTTTTACCGATAGTGGCCGATGAGACGAGGACCATCGATAAAAAAAGGACCAGGGTGGTGTTTGGACGCATAATGAACAATTTGCTATATTATATACTCCCAAAATCGCCCGAGGTTACAGGAAAGGGGGACTTTATTTTGGGGCGCGGCCGGGAGCGGTCCTGGCTTTTAGCCATGCGCGCAGGGGCTGGTCGTAATACTTCAGGGCCAGCCAGGCCAGCAGGATAAAAAAGAGGAAGAGACCGACCGCGACGGGAATGATCTGCGCGGGAACGGGCTTTTTGACGGCTACCCAGGCGGTGTAGATATAGATGAAGGGGTAGTGAAGGATATAGATGGGGTAAGAGATGGCGCCGGAAAAATTGCAGAGTTTGGCCGCCCAGCGTCCCCGGATGGTCCCGCCGGCACCGACTGCGACTACGATTGGAAAGGCGACAATAATACAGGCCGCTTCATAAAAACCGTTGTATTTGAATGTGGGCAGGAAGAAGAGCAGGACGAGGATGAGGGAACATACGGTATAGGCCATCGGGAGGCGGATCAATTTTCCCAGGCGGAAGAGGAGCAAACCGGCAAAGAACGGGTACATCATCCGGACAACGGCGATCCAGAAGGTGTCGTACCCCCAGCCGGTGGCGACATCCCCATGCCAGACGGAAGTGATGATGAGCGCGATGGCGCTGAGCGTGACGATGACCCAGAGGATGGCCTTTGTCATCTTCCGGCCAAACAGGGCATAGAGGACATTGGCAATATACTCCTGCAGGAGCGACCAGCAGGGGCCGTCGAGGGGATGGGTCTCGCCCCAGCCGCGGACATCGGGGGATGGCAGCAGGGTAAAGCCGATGAGCGTGACGCCGATGAGTTTTAAGAAGCTTGTGTGTGCGCGGCCATTGGTATAGGGATCGAACCAAAAGCCGATGGCCCCGATGAGGACGCCGAGGATCACGAGGGGGTGGAGACGGATCAGCCTTGTCTTAAAAAACTCGCCGATGCTCATCCGGCCCCAGCGATCGTCATAGGCATAGCCGACCACGAATCCCGAGAGCAAATAGAAGAAGTCCACCGCGAGGTAGCCGTGATGCATGGGATGGTTGGCGGGTATGGGGTAATACGCTTCGAAAAGGTGATAGGTCACCACCAGGATGGCGGCGGTTCCGCGCAGCCCGTCAAGGATGGGGTAATGCGGCTTCAGGCTCGTCGTGGATGGGGTGGATGGCAGCAAATAGTGTTCTTTATCGTTGGGGTTTGGCAGCGAGCCAGGGTTGGTGATGCCGGCGCAAAAAGGTTTGTTTTGCGTCCTGGTAGCTGGAAACGGCGCCTATCAGGTGCATTAGTTTTATATAACACCAGGCGAGGTCGAGCTGATAGCGAAGAAAGCCGGTCCTTGCGCTGGTAGGAAAAAGATGGTGGTTATTGTGCCATTCCCCGGCCACCCAACCCGGCCACCACTGGTTGATGGAGAGGTCCTTTTTATGAAAGTCGGTCCCATCCCGTTGTTTATCCTCGCCCCTGCCATGTCCTTCATAGTTGAACGTGCGGACACCGATGGCCCAGATGGCCGCGGAGCCAAAGAGGGCGCATACCAGCCCGACACCACCCAAAAGATAAAATACCGTCGCCCAGAACAGCCAGTTGCCCAGCCAGGTGATGAGCGTAAGGGCGGGATGGGCGATTGAGCCCCATTTCTGGTACTGCCGATAGCTGTTGGCCCGGGTGCCGGCATGCTTCAGCAGGGCGGCAACCCTGGCATAGTCTTCCTGGCTGAGGGTTTTGTTGATGGGCTGGTGGTTGACGTCCGCCAGAAAGCAGTATAAGAATCCGGCGGAGGCGTTGTAAGGGTCGCCCGGCTGGTCCGATTTTGCATGGTGGACGTGGTGGGAGATGACATAGGTTTCTTCCACGATCATGTTTATCGTCAGGTTCCGGGTGACAAAGCGCCAGAACTTGTTTCGGAAGGTGTAGGCTTTGTGCGTACAATACCGGTGGAACCAGATGGTACCGTGGGTACCCATGGCGACCATGCTGTAGAGAAAGGCCAGCCCCAGGAAGTAGAAATTGAAATATTTATAAAAGAAGAAGAACAGAAAGGGAAGCAGGGCTACGACCTTGAACCAATTGAAGAAGGAAAGCCAGTTGCGGCGGCATTGGAAGATATTGAGCCTTCTGAAGAATTCCCCAAAGAGCTGGCTCCTGGTGGGGACCATCAGGTGTTTTTCCTCATCCGTCCAACCATAGGATGGGCATTGAAGCATCCGGTCTGTAAGGTTTCCGGAGAGGGGGGTGTCGGCAGATGGCAGCGCTACTATCGGGCGAAGGGACATGTGATGCGTTTGATATGTGTAAATGAACGAGAAAATTGCCAATTCTGATGTGTAGAAGAGTTAAATATTTTTAAACCTGTAAATCTTGTAAGAAATGTGGATATTGGAACCAAATTGATACGCTGGCAGTTACCATGATCATTACAAAAAGGACAAATTCCGAGAATAAGGATTTCCAGGCCCTCGCGGCGGAATTGGAAGCGGAATTGGCCATCCGTGACGGGGATAACCATGTTTTCCTGGCGCAGGTGAACAGGATCCATGCGCTGAACTATGTTGTCGTCGCGTATAACGGGGATGAACCGGTAGGCTGCGGGGCGATGAGGGAATATTCCGGGGATACGATGGAGGTGAAGCGGATGTTTGTCCCTTCCGGCCATCGAAGGAAGGGCATTGCCTCCCAATTGTTAACAGAATTGGAACGTTGGTGTGTGGAGCTTGGGTTTACGAATTGTGTGCTCGAGACGGGAAGGAACCAGCCGGAAGCGATAGCATTCTACCAGCGGCATAATTTTAAGACGATCCCCAATTTTGGGCAGTATTTCGATGTGGCCAATAGTGTATGTTTTGAGAAGAGACTATAGACGATAGCTTCCTTTCTACTTCAGTACAAAGACCGCAAACCGGGCGTCCGCCGTTCCCTTTTGGTTGGAGATGCCAAAGCCCGGGCTGCCGGCCGGTATAAAAAGATAATCCCCTTTTTTTGTGAAGGCTTTTCCGTTGACGATGCCCGTCGCCCCGGGGCCCGAGAGGCCGACGACGACCATGGGGTATTTTACCCTATTAATGGCAAAAGATTGGTTTACGGGCAGGGTCACACGAAAGGCGCGGACGGGTTTTTCGTCAAACAATCGTTTTGAGAAGGGGATGGTCGTGCTGGTATCGAAGCCCGCAGAGGGGGGATGGGGCAATTCCATGTCGATGACGTGAAATTCCACGGTGTCCTCGTTCCAAACCCGGTGGACGCGGGGCTTGTCATAGAAACCTTCGAACCAGATATTGCCGTCGGCGAAGGAGGGTTTTCCCGGCTCGATGAGCACCTGGGAGCCGGTTTTAGTATTGCTAAGGATCAGGAAGACCGAAGGAGTGGAATGCTTATGCATCAGGGAGGTATCGTGTGGCGGGATATGCACGTCGAGGATGCGCACCCATTCGTTGTCCAATACTTTGTGATGTCTCGGTTCCTGGCTGACCTGTACCTGGGCGGAGGTTTTACCGGCAAGGAGGGTGGATATTGCAACCAGGAGGGTAAGATGACGCATGCGGCTTTTTTATAAAAATAAGAAAAACCCCCGAAGATCGGGGGTTTGTCGTTATGCCGCGCTGTTAGATCCAATCCCAGTGACCCGGGATCCAGTAAAAATTCCCATCGTCGCGTTGGTGCCAGTAGCCGCGAACCCAGGCCCTGTGGGGATCACGGACTACCCAATACCCCGGTTGCCAGGTGAAGGTGTTATTCCGCCAGACCCATTCGCCTTCGATCCAGATGTGTTGGGGAGAGGGGGCGGGCGGGCGTTCAAAAGCGGGTTCGGGTGGCGGGGCGCTGACAAACACATTGTCGGGGATGCGCTTCCAATACCCCCTGACCCAATACCATTCGCCGTTGTCCCATTGGGCCCAATGACCTTTTATGAAGATCTTGTAGGGATCGGGGGTTGTCCAGTACCCTGTCTGGTAAACATACCGGTTATTCTGCCAGATCCATTCGCCGTCGACCCAGAGATGTCTTTGCGAAGGTCGCGGTGGTCTCAGATAATACGGTTCAGGGATCCAGTTGGGTACCCCGACATGCGGAACGGGTTTCCAATACCCGGCCTGCCAATAGGAACTGCCATCGGGATTACGGACCCATTCGCCCTTTATCCAGATATGATCTTTTTCGGGAACGGTCCAATAGCCGGGTTGGTGTTCATAGTGGTTTCCTTTCCAGACCCATTCGCCTTCGATCCAGACATGGTTATTTGTCGGGGGTGGCGGTCGTTCAAAGAAGGGTTCGGGCGGAAGGATCTTGATGGAGAAACTGATCTGCGCCTCTGCCGGACGCTGAATGCCCAAGAGGGCGAGAAAGCAAAACAAAAGGTAGAAGGGTGTTTTTGTCATTGTTCCAATTTTTAGTAGTAGATGGACCGGATAGAACAAGACCGATGCCACCCTTTGATTTCCGCGGGGCTTTTCATATTGTTAACAAAAGGTATTATATTTAGACAGTCACCCAATCCTTCCTCCATGTTCAAGAATTATTTTAAAACAGCCTGGCGTAACCTGCTAAAGAACAAATTCTATTCCCTTATCAATATCGCGGGTCTGACGGTGGGCCTGGTGGTGGGCATCCTGATCCTGTTGTGGGTACAGGACGAAAGAAGCTTTGACAGTTATCATCAAAAAACGGCCGACATCTACCGCATGGAGCTTTGGGGCGGGACGGGCGCGAGTAAGCAGATCTGGACGCAGGTGGTAGGGCCGATGGGGCCGCTGGCAAAAAAGGAATTGCCGGAGGTGACGGAACAGGTGCGGGTGTGTTATAATTATTTTTTTTCGCTCTATAGATACCAGGACAAGGTGTTTGCGGACGAGACCGTCTATTTTGCGGACCCCACCCTTTTTTCGGTGTTCGACTTTCCGCTGGTGGAAGGAAATGCGGCGCAGCCCTTTGCGGATGCGCACTCGGTGGTGATCACGAAGAAGACCGCCCGGAAATTCTTTGGTAACGAGGATGCATTGGGAAAAGTGATCAGTGCCGACGGCAAGGAGAATTTTACGGTCACGGGAGTGATCAATGATATCCCGCTGAACTCGAGCCTCCAGTATACTATGCTGATGCCGATGACGCTGATGGCGCAGAAGCAACTGGAGAACAAGGTGGATATCAATACCGACTTCAATTATTATCAATATGTAACCTTTTTGCAATTGAAACCCGGTGCGTCACCCGGGCCGCTGACGACAAAATTGCGGGAGATCCATCTCCGGCACAAGGCGGATGATACGGATGCGGAATACCTGTTGCAGCCGCTGGCCAAGATGCATTTGTACAATGCCGATGGTTCGGATGCGGGGATCCAGACGGTGAATATCTTTACGATCATCGCGCTGCTGATCCTGACCATCGCCTGTATCAATTATGTCAATCTGTCGACTGCCAGGGCGATGTTGCGAAGCAAGGAGGTGAGTATGCGAAAGATCGTCGGAGCGGCGAAGATCCACCTCTTCCTTCAATTCATCGTGGAAACGGCGCTGTTATTCCTTTTATCGGCGACGCTGGCCGTCGTCCTTGTCTGGATGGCGATGCCCCTGTTCAACCAGGTATCGGGGAAACAACTGGTCTTTTCTTTGGCCGACCGGCATCTGTGGACGATCATTCTTTCGACCATCATGGCCACGCTGGTGGCTTCGAGTATCTACCCGGCGATGCTGCTTTCCTCTTTCGACCCGCTGAAGGCATTGAAAAGCAAGTTGTCCATCAGCAGGGGTGATGCGGCATTCCGGAAGGTATTGGTGGTGACGCAGTTTGCCTCCTCGGTGATCCTGATCGTCGGGACGTTTGTGATCTACCGGCAACTGACCTATATCCGGACGAAGGACCTGGGCTATGACAAGAGCCATGTCCTTTCTTTCTGGATGCGGGATATGGCACATGAGTATGAGACGGCGAAGGGGGCCCTGCTCCGGCAGGCGGGTGTCCAGGGGGTAACGGCTTCCACGGCCTCCATCCTGAATATGGGTGGGATCTCCGGGGATAATGACTGGGATGGGAAAGGCGCCAATCAGACCTTTATCGTCCACCCCATCGCGGTGGACAAGGACTTTCTTTCCTTTTTTAAAATGACCCTGACGGCGGGCAGCGGGTTTACGGGCACCAAGGCCGATTCAACCCATTTTCTGCTGAACGAGGCCGCGGTGAAGGAGATCGGGATGAAGGACCCCATCGGGAAAAAGTTCCGGATGTGGAAGACTACCGGAACCATCGTGGGGGTCGTAAAGGATTTTCATTTTGCATCGATGAAGGAGAAGATCGGACCGGCGGTCTTCTTTAGCAATGGCGGGAATTTTTCCCGCATTTATGTCCGGACTACGGGAGCCTATGCCGCCAAGACCATTCAGACGGCGGGCGCGCTCTTTTCGCAATACAACAAGGACTATCCCTTTTCCTATGCGTTCCTGGATGACACGTTCAACAGCCTGTACCAGTCCGAAGAACGGGAGGGGACGCTTTTTTTCTATTTTGCTTTTATCGCGATAGCGATCTCCTGTCTGGGGCTTTTTGCGCTGGCCGCGTATACTACGCAAAACCGATTCAGGGAGATTGGGATCCGCAAAGTGCTGGGGGCAACTGTCGGGGAGATCATCGGACTGCTGGCGAAGGATTTTGTGCGGCTGGTGTTGATCGCCATCGTCATTGCGATGCCCGTCGCGTGGTATGCCATGGATCATTGGCTGGCGGGGTTTGCCTATCGGACCGGGATCGGTTGGACGGTGTTTGTATTCTCGGGGTTGATCACGCTGGCGATTGCGGTGATCACGATCAGCAGCCAGGCGGTGAAGGCGGCTGTTGCCAACCCGGTGAAGAGTTTGCAGACCGAGTAGGGGGCGCCGCGATTGTTGCGGCGCCGGCATTTGCGGCTTAACTGCCGATCTTCAGGGACCGCATCGAAAGCGAGCCAGCGATCATCTCCTCATTGAAAAAAGACAGGGCATCGTCCTTTTCCTGTAACGCCAACGTATAGAGTAAGGGAAGATAGTGTTCGGGGGTGGGGATCGCCAGTTGGAAGGCGTCGCCCTGGCTGTCGAAGTTTATGAGGGATTTGTGGTCGCCTTCGAGGATGCCTTGCTTCATTTTTTCATCGGCTTCGGCGGCCCAATCAAATGCAAATCCGGGTTCATTTATTTTGTCCCATGCCGCCCTGCGGAGGTTATGGACCATGTTGCCGCTGCCGATGATAAGGACGCCTTTTTTTCGCAGCGCGGCCAACTCCTTTGCCAACTTATAATGATCGGCCGCCGGCCGGGTATAATCGAGGCTCATCTGGACCACGGGAACGTCGGCCAGGGGATAAAGATGTTTTATCACGCTCCAGGCGCCGTGGTCGAGCCCCCAGGCGTAATCCAGTTCTACCTTCGTGTTGGTGATGGACTGCCGGGTCTCCGCGGCCAGGACAGGATCGCCGGGAGCCGGATATTGCACTTCAAACAGCGCGCGGGGGAACCCGCCGAAGTCATGGATGGTCCTTGGGTTTGGCATCGCGGTTACCTGTGTCCCCTTTGTCTCCCAGTGGGCGGAGATACAGAGGATCGCATGTGGCTTTGTTACGATGGTCGCCCCTACCCTTCGGAAGCCTTCGACGAAGGGGTTTTCCTCTATCGCGTTCATCGGGTTGCCATGACCGAGGAAGAGGACGGGCATCTTGTCGGTGGGGCCGGCGTGGGCGGCTATTTTGTTGAGATCGTTTCCTTCCATTTCTGCAAATTTAGGGGATTCGGCAAAAAGGGGTATTTTGTACCTTATGACTGCAACCAAAAACCAAAACGCGATCTTCATCATCGGCGGGCTATTCTTTATTTATGGCTTTATCACGTGGCTGAATTCCACGCTGATCCCCTATCTAAAATTAACCTGCGAATTGGAGACGGATGTGCAGGCTTTTTTTGTGACGTCGGCCTTTTACATCTCCTACCTGGTGTTTGGGGCGCCGACGGCTTATATCCTCAAGAGAACCGGTTTTAAAAAAGGGATGGCGCTGGGTCTGGCGGTGCTGGGTATCGGCGCGCTGTTGTTCATCCCCGCGGCCAGGCAACGAAGTTTTCCGTTGTTCCTCTTCGGTCTTTTTGTACAGGGCGGGGGTCTCTCGCTGCTGCAAACGGCTTCCAATCCTTATGCGAGCATTCTCGGTCCGATGGAAAGCGCCGCGAAGCGGATCAGTATCCTGGGGATCTGTAATAAGACGGGCGGGATCGTCAGTCCGCTGATACTCGGAACGGTCCTGCTGGCTGGGACGGACAATATCCGGAAACAAGCGGAGCAAACCGCCAACCGGGCAGTGAGGGAGCAATTGCTGGGGGATCTTGCCGGCCGGGTGGTCATGCCCTATCTTCTGATCGGCATTGCGCTGATCCTGCTGGCTTTTCTGCTGCTTCGGTCGGGATTGCCGGAAATAGAGATGGAGCGACCGGCTGCGGGGACTATCGATGATGCGACGGATGCGAAGCCCAGTATCTTTTCCTATCCCCAGTTGGTGCTGGGGGTGGTTTGTTTGTTCGTATATGTAGGGGTCGAGGTGATGGCGGGGGATGCGATCGCGATCTATGGGCAGTCGGAAGGGATGACGATCTCGGCGACGAAATATTTTTCGAGCTTTACGCTGGGGGCGATGCTTTTCGGGTATGTGGCGGGGATCGTTTGTATCCCGAAGATCTTTACTCAGCAGATGGGGTTGCGCGTCTCGGCGATCCTTGGGCTGGTGTTCTCGACGCTTGCGTATGTAACGGCAGGTTATTCCGCTATTTTGTTCATCGCGTTGCTGGGGTTGGCCAATGCGCTGATGTGGCCGGCCATCTGGCCGCTGGCGATCGACGGGCTGGGGAGGCATATCAAGGCGGGATCTGCCCTGTTGGTAATGGGGATCGCAGGGGGTGCGGTGATCCCGCTGATCTATGCGTCGCTAAAAGGGCATGCGGGCCATCCGGGGATCGGGAATAAACTGGCCTTCTATTGTTGTGTGTTCCCTTGTTATGTTTATATCCTGTATTATGCGGTTGTGGGGCATAAGTTGCGGCCGAAGCCGGTGCTGGCTTAGGAGGGGCGTTGGGTTACCAGGGCCTTTGTAGCGGGTCGCTGCCGGGATGTGATCAGTCCCGCGATATCGAGCCGATACTGAAATGCATGGAGGTATCGGGTTCCTGGCAACAGCCATAGGAGATCCCGATGTGGGCCCAGTCGGCGTATTTGCTCTTCAGGTCTGCGTGGGCCTCCGGAGATGCTTGTTTTCCGTTGATATATAAATCGCTGTCGGTGAGGACGAGGCTTTTTAACGCTGCGGCGTCCGGGACGAGTTTTTTCCCGACGAGGTAATCGATGAGTTGCTTCATCCGCCGCCTGTCTTCGGCGGCTTGTTTCCGGTCGCGATCGCCTTGTTCACGGTCTTTTTGTCCCTGGATGCGATCCTTTTCGCCTTGAATTCGATCCTTTTCCCCCTGGATACGGTCCTTTTCCCCCTGGATACGGTCCTTTTCTCCCTGGATGCGATCCTTTTCCCCTTGACTTCGGTCTTTTTCGCCCTGGAGGCGATCTCTTTCCCCCTGGGCTTCGTCCCGGCGGATGGATTCCATCAGGCTGGTGACGAGGGAGTCATATTTTGAGAAGTTGCTGTCCGCGATCTTTTTATTGTCGATGCAAAGCGCTGTCACCTTATTGTTCACAAGGGTTAGGTTGTAACAATGCCCATTGCTATTGGTTTGGATGGATTCCTTGCCCGAACCCGAGTCGATGGTATGATAGTTATCATAGGAGATCTGGGCTTTTGCGGCGGGGGCAAATCCCGCGAGCAGGGCGGCCAGGGCGAAGGAAAGGACAAGCTTTTTATTCATGGTTGTTCGTTTTCTGATTAGAATACTTTGACAAGGACAAAAGGTTACCACGGGAGGCCGGGTTTATTTTAGCGGATGAGCACTACGGTGCCTTTATAGACCTGATGGGCGCCCCCGGGGAATTGCATTTCAACGATATAGACGTAGGTTCCGGGGGTAGCGGGCGAGCCGTGGAAGTAGCCATTCCAGCCATAGGCGGGATCGCCGGGCGCGGCGTCGTGGACCTGGAAGATGGGTTGGCCCCAGCGGTTGAAGACGGCGAATTGTTTTATAACACTGCCTGTGGGTCCGCCGCGAACATAAAAAATATCATTATGGCCGTCGCCATTGGGTGTAAATGCGTTTGGGAGACCAAGCGGCGTGTAGATATTGACGGTGATGGGGCCGGCGGCGGTACAGCCGCCATAAGAGGTCACCGATAAAATGTAGGTCGTCGTGGCGGTGGGATTGGCGATTGGGTCCCGGACGGTGGTGTCGGAGAGCCCCCCAGCGGGTGTCCAGGCATAGGTTTGAATGTCGCCGGTGATGACGGGGTCGATCTTTTCCCTTTTTCCGTAGGGGATATTAAAGACCTGGTTTGGGACGACGGTGGGCAGTGGATAAATGGTGACGGGGATGGTGTTGGATTTGGCGAGGCCGCAGGAGGCGTCGCTGGCGATGAGACAGTAAACGGCCTGGCTGCCCGCGGGAATGCTGTCGGTGTAGGTGTTTGTGTTATCCCCGATGGAGACTCCATTGACCAGCCAGTCATAGCCCGGGTTGGCGGCTGTGTTCATCACGGCTGCGGTGAAGACGATGGGGGTGCCGGCGCAAACGGCGGTATCGGTGGCGGTGATGGTAATGGTGGGATGGCCTTGCGGATCGATGGAAAGATTTATTATGTTGGACGTAACGGTGACAGGGGTAGCCGAACAGCCGGTGTCGGTATTGAGGATACAAAGGACGTTGTCGCCGTTGGCAAAGAGGTTGTTGGTGTAGGTGAGACTGCCGTCGCCGACATTGACGCCACTGACCTGCCATTGATAGGCGGCGTTGACTCCCGGATTTACGGGGGTGGCGGTGAAGGTGATCGGGACGCAGACGGGAACGCTGGTCGCGGTGGCGATGATGCTGATGGCGGGTGGTGGCCCGGAGAAAGGAGTATTGATGACGAAGGGGCCTGTTTTTGCCGTGTCGCCATTCCAATCGATGACGGTTGCCGAATAGATGCCGGGGGCCGTCGGGGTATAGGCAGAATCGCAACTCGTGTGGCGAAAACATTCATCCGCTGAATAGTCTTCATCCCCCAGATACAGATTACCCTTATTGTCGAACGCGAGACCGTAGTATGCGGGCGCGATAAAAGTGTCGTGCGGTTTCCAATTGGCAGAGATGATGGTCTGCCAACTGGTGCTGCCCGGTGACCATTCCAGGACCTTGTCGCTGCTGTTACCACAGATAAAGATGTTGCCGGCTCCATCGACCCAAAGGCCTGTTGGCTCGAAGTTGGTGGTTCCGAGAATGGTACCGGTGGTGGCGCCGGGCGCAAATTGCTGCAGGCGCCCACCTTCATATCCTTCGCCAACATAGATATTGCCTGCGGGGTCCATTCCCACCCGAAGCGGGTATTGCAGGGGATCGTTGAGCGTATAATTGCTGTTTTGGCCGATGACGACCGTCCCGGTGGTAGCGCCGGGGGTCCATTTCAGCACCCGATCGCTATTTCCATCGGGGATGTACATATCGCCGTTGCAGTCGATGTAGACGTCACGGGGATCCCGTAAATGATCAGGCCCCGTACCGAGCCCGTGCTGGCCGGCAACGGTGAGCCCAGCGGCCCCCCCGGGCGCCCATTTCTGGATACGCTGATTTCCGTTGTCGGCGATATAAAGATTGCCGCTGTTATCCAGGCAAATGCCTGCCGGGCCCGAGAGCTGGTTGGCCCCGTTACCCCGGCCATTGCCACCGGCGACGATGGTGCCCGAAGAAGAGCCGGGTGTAAACTTTAATACCCTGTCGGCGTTGACGTCTGCGACATAAAGGTCCCCGGCCTGGTCGACCGCAACATCGCTGGGAAAGAATTGATTGTTGTTAGTCCCCTGGCCATGGCCGCCGGCGACGATCTTTGGCGTCTGGGTGAAACTACTGGTGCCGGTGACGGTGTTGACGGCAACGCCGTCCTTATACCAAATGATCTTCTGTAATGCATGGAGGGAACTGACGATGAGGGAAGAGCCGATACAATGATCCTTATTAGTGGCAAGAGAAGCGCTATAAGTGGGATACCCGCACTGCGCCAGGGACTGGTAGCCAAAAAGCAGGCAGAGGATCGGCAGAGTTCGAGTCATACGGGATGAAGATCAATTGCCGGGCCGCGACGTTGCCTGTGCCCCTGTTAAAAATTTTTAAAAGTGGATAGACGTGTCGGATGCAGGTATATTTGTGTAGAAATGGACCGATTTATTCATTTTTTGCGCCGGTTTCGGGAGATCCCGGAAGAAGATGCTGCCCTTATTCTCGATGCGTGGGAGGTAAAAACGGTTGAAGAGGGGGATGAGCTGTTTCGGGGCGGGCATGCATGCAAGCAATTATTCTTTATCCTCGGGGGAGTGTTGCGGATTGTCGTCAACAATGATAAAGGCGTGGAGGTGACGCACTATTTCCTGAAAGAGAACCAGTTTTGTACGATCCTTAAAAGTTTTAAAGAAGGGACGGTGGCGGAGGAAAGTATTCAGGCGGCCTGTCGGGCGGAAGTGACCGTGATCGGTAAAACGAGGTTGCTGGAACTGTATGTACGATTGCCTTACCTGGAGGGGTTGATCGACCAGGTGATCCAGCAGGGACTGATCGATAAGATCAATATCCGGAACGCGTACCTGGGCATGGATTCGACGACGCGGTACGAGGTGTTCCTGCAACGTCAGCCGGAGATCGCGAGGCAGGTATCTTTGACCGATATTGCGTCCTACCTTGGGATCACGCCGCAGTCGCTGAGCAGGATCCGACGCAAAAAATAAGACCACCCTTACCCATGTAAGTGATGGTCTTGACCCTTAAAACAACCTGTCGCAAAAGTTGAATGCGATGTGAGCGTGATCCAAAAAACAATCCAAAACCAAAGTGTCCGATGTAGCTTATGAAGAGTGAAACCCTGAAATTATTTTGTTATTTACTGCCTTATATAGAATTAGTACTAGCCGGTTGTAGTTATGTAACTACTCCGGCGGTTTTTTTGAAGAATTTTATAGATTATTGATATTCAACTTTTTGCGTGTATAATCTGCTGTCCTGACCTTTTGGGTCGCGGGAGTTGAGCGGTTTTGGCCGTAATTTGGGTTATGAAACGAATCGTAGTCTATTGCGGAAGTAGTTTTGGGACGGAAACGGTGTACCAGGAGCAGGCCTATGCCACGGGAGTGACGCTGGCGCGGCTGGATATCGGGCTTGTGTACGGCGGGGCCCGCGTGGGGCTGATGGGAGCGGTGGCGGATGGCGCCCTTGCGCATGGCGGGGAGGTGATCGGAGTATTACCGCGCTTCCTTAGCGGGAAAGAGCTCGGCCATGCGGGACTGACGGACCTTATCCTTGTCGACACAATGCACGAGCGGAAGTTGAAGATGCATGAACTGTCGGATGGCGTCATCGCGCTGCCGGGCGGGTTTGGGACGCTGGAGGAGCTGTTCGAAATGGTTACGTGGGGGCAGTTGGGGTTGCACAAAAAGCCGGTGGGATTGTTGAATGTGGCCGGGTTCTATGATGAGTTGCTGGCCTTTGTCCAGACCATGGTGGACAAGGGGTTTTTAAAAGAGATCAACCAGCAAATGCTGTTGTCCGCGGACACGATAGAGGGCTTGCTGGAAAAGATGCGAAATTACCAGGCGCCGGCCGCGGGAAAATGGATCACAAAGGAAACGACCTAGTCTTTTTGGATTTGAACAAGGAGGCCGGTACGATTGTATAAAGATAAAAGGAACATTATGCTCAATTGGAATGATGTGCTCAATTTTGCCAACAAGGGCAATTTAGCCCCCGACCGGCGGGTCGAAAAGACAGATGCGGAATGGAAGGCGATCCTTACGCCGGAGCAATTCCGGATCACGCGCAAGAAGGGGACGGAAGCAAGTTTTACGGGTGAGCTTTGCAGCCGCTATGACCCGGGAAAATACAATTGTATCTGCTGTGACACGGAACTCTTCGACTCCAATATAAAATTCGATTCCCGGACGGGCTGGCCCAGCTTTACTCAACCGATAAAAGAGAACGTCATCAAGTATTCGAAAGACGTCTCTTATGGAATGGTTCGGGTGGAAGTGGAATGCAGCGTTTGTGACGCGCATCTGGGTCATATCTTCCCGGATGGTCCGCCGCCGAGCGGGCTGCGATATTGTATCAACTCCGAATCGTTGCGGCTGGTTACCGACACCGCAACCGCGGGTAAGTAAACTACCCGCCACCCCTGAATAAATAGTTTCATTTACTTTCTCTTTCTCAATCAGTCATTGCGCAGGCTCGTGACCGGGTTGGCGGTGGCGGCTTTTATCGCCTGCCAGGATACGGCGGCCAGGCAGATGGCGATGCTGAGCAGCAGGGTCACCAGGAAGACCCAGCCGTCGAGGGTGGTGTGATAGGTGTATCCTGCCAGCCATCGATGGATATAATACCCACTCCCCGCGGACCCGATGACGAATGCGATGACGACCCCTTGCAGGAATTCGCGGGATAGATTGAACCAAAGGTTGGCGGTGGTTGCGCCCAATACTTTCCGAATGCCGATCTCTTTGCGCCGTTGTTCGGCGGAGAAGGAGGCCAGGCCAAACAGCCCGAGACAGGAGATAAAGATGGCGAGAGTGGTAAAGCTCAGAGCGATGGTTCCGAGCAATTTTTCGTTGGCGAACTTCTTTGCAAACCTCTCGTCGGTGAACCGGTATTCGAAGGGGTATTCGGGGTTGTATTTTTTGTAGACGGCTTGCAGGGCGGCCATGCTTTTGGAAACCGGGGCGTTTGGCTGGAGACGTAATCCAATGTTACCGACCCAGTCCTTCTGGAAGCCGATGATCGCCGGTTTTACGGGTTCGAAGGGCGAACGCAATACAAAGTCCTTTACCACGCCAATGACGGTCCTTGGTATCCCCTGCCAGGTGATCTGCCGGCCCAACGGGCTTTTTAATCGCATTAATCTTATGGCGGCTTCGTTGAGGATGACGGCAGTCGAGTCGGCGGGCCGGGCAGGGTCGAAGTCACGGCCCAGGGCCAGTTGCAGGCTATAAGTGTCCAGGAAATGATACGTAACGGCCATGCAGTCGATGGGGATCTTGTCCTCACCGGGGTGCTGGTCGGGCCAGCGGACGTCCCAGGTGGCGGATTGGTTGTTGGCGATGGATTCGGAGGTCATCGCGGCGTCGGTGACGGCCCCGGAGGCGATCGCGTCATGCCGGAAGCTGTCGAACATCGCATCAAGTTTTCCATCCAGGGGAATCTCGACGAGGCCATTGCGGTCGTAACCGATGGGGCGATCGCGGATATAGCTGATTTGTTTGTAGATAAAGATGCTGGAGACGATGAGGCCGATGGCAAAGGCAAACTGGCTGATGACGAGGAGCCGGCGGGGGCCTGCTGTGGCGCCCGGCTTTGTGAGCTGTCCCTTAAGAACCTTTACGGGGGTAAAGGAGGAGAGGAAGAGTGCGGGGTATGAGCCTGCGAGCAGGCCGGTGATCGCGGTGATCCCTAGGGCGAGGCACCAGGCGATGGGGTTATCATAGGGTAAGGAAAGTGGAACGCCTGCAACCTGATCAAAGAGCGGGAGGAGGGCTGCGGTGAGCAGCACGGCGAGGATGAATGCAAGGCTGGCCATCAGGAGGGATTCGACCAGGAATTGTTTGATCAGCGAAACGCGGTGTGCACCCATGGTCTTGCGTACGCCTACTTCGCGGGCGCGTTTTTCGCTGCGGGCGGTGGAGAGGTTCATGAAGTTGATGCAGGCGATAAGGAGGATGCCAATGGCCAGGAGGAGGAAGAGCCGGACATATTCGATGCGGCCACCGGTGTTTAGCCCATTTTTGAATTCGTTGTACAGGTGAATGCGGTCGAGGGGATAGAGGAAAAGTTTCATGAACTTGTCATCCGGGGCATATCTTCCGACGAGGTTTTTTATTTTATCGTTGACGGCGGAGAGGGAGGCGCCGGGCTTTAACAGAACCCAGGTATCCATAAAATAATTCCCCCAGCCGGCGTCCTTTATCCAGGGTTGTTCGGCCGTATAGGATTCCCAGGGGAGGATGGCTTTGAAGGAGAGGGTGGAATTGGCGGGGAGGTCTTTTACTACCGCTGTTACGGTGAGGGGGAACTGGTTATTCAGTTTTACCGTCTTGCCGGCTGCGTTTGCGGCATTGCCGAAGATGGCCGTTGCGGCGGATTGGGTGAGTACGATGGCCGATTGGCCTTTTAGCGCAGTCGATGGGTCACCGGAGAGGAATTCGAGAGTGAACAGGTCTGGAAGGCTGGCGTCGGCGGCGATGGCCGGCAGTTTAATCGCTTTGTCCTGATAGCTGATGAGGCTGTTGCCGAGACTGTTTACGCGGACGGTGTTGCTGATCTCGGGGAAGTCTTTTTGCAGAGCGGCGGCCAGGGGTTCGGGGGAATTGGGTCTTGTCCTTAGTTCGCCGTTGGTGGGTTGGTTTCGGAAGACCTGGTAAAGGCTTCGATAGTTGGTATTGACCGTATCGAAGCTGTATTCATTTTGGACATAAAGCAGCAGGGTAAAGCTTACGGCCATGCCGATGGCGAGACCCGCGATATTGATCGTGCTGTGAAGGCGGCCTTTTGCAAGATGGCGCCAGGCTAGTTTCCCATAATTGTTTAGCATACGGGAATTTACTCAAAAAGTGGGAGAAAAAGGGGTATCCGCGGGGAGCAGTGGATTTTGTGTAATTTCCGGCTATGAATGTCCATGTATTTCAGCATGTCGCTTTTGAGGGGCCGGGGTCGATAGCGGACTGGTGTTTCGCCAACGGCCATGCGCTAGCCATTACCCCGCTTTATACCGCGGGAGTCGCCTTGCCGGAACCCGATGCGGTCGATCTGCTTGTCATCATGGGCGGCCCGATGAGCGTGTATGACGACGCGCTCTATCCCTCGCTGGCGGGAGAAAAGGTCTTTATTACTGCTTTTTTGCGATCGTCGAAACCCGTGCTTGGCATCTGTCTTGGCGCGCAGTTGATCGCGCTGTGCAGCGGGGCGGTTGTGGGGCGGGCGGAACACCCGGAAATCGGTTGGTACCCGGTATCCCCCACCCCGGCGGCAGCGGCATTTCCGTGGCTGTGTTCCCTGCTGGAGGGGCGGCCGATACTTTTCCACTGGCATGGGGACCGGTTCGGGATACCCGCGGGCGGGGTGAACCTTGCGTTGACGGAAGCCAACGACAACCAGGCTTTTGTACTGAACGACGGGCTTGTCGTGGGGTTGCAGTTTCATCCGGAGATGACGCCCGAGTTGCTGGAGCAGATGGTGGCGGAGGGGCGGCATGAGCTTCGGATGGGTGGGTTTATCCAGTCTGCGAACACCATCATGGATGGGGCGATGTTTGGGGTTTCGAGGGTGGTGATGTGGGCGGTGCTGGATCATTTGGTTCATCGTTAACATCGAAAACGATGACGATCGAGGTGCCTTTCACTTTTTCTATTTCGAGTGTTCCTGAAATAGTTGTGCGTTACTGTCTTTTTTGAGATTTTGCGCTGGCATCGACAAACGTCTTATCTGGACGGCTCCACGTGGACCAGGACATCCCTGATCCGCAAATCACTTTTTAGCAAGGTGTCCTTTACCGCGTGGGCGATGGCATGGCCTTCGGTGACGGAAAGGCCGCCGTCCACCTGGAGATGAAGATCTACAAAGTAGTCGAAGCCCATCTTCCGCACGTAGCACTTCTCGACCAGCTTTACATCGCTGTTCTCGCCGGCAAGCGCCCTTATCTTCGTCACGATCTCATTTGAAGGCGCCGCATCCATCACCTCGTTAAGGGCCGGGCGCAACAGCAAGATGGCGTTGACGACGATGATCCCGGAAGCGATCAATGCCGCCCAATCATCCGCGGCTTCATATCCCTTCCCGAGCAGCAGCGCCGTCAGGATGCCGACAAAGGCAGCTACCGAGGTGATCGCGTCGCTGCGATGATGATAAGCGTCCGATTTGACGGCCTGGCTATTGATCTCCCGGCCAACTTTTCTCACATACCGGAACATCCCTTCCTTGATGAGGATTACCACCAGGAGGATCGCGAGGGTAAATCGCCGGGGCATCTGATGGGGCGTCCGGATAAAATAAACCGCGTTCCACCCGATCCAGACCGCCGCCCCGAGCAGAAAGAGCGAAATCACGATGGCGGCCAGGGGCTCCGCCTTCCCATGCCCATACGGGTGTTCCTTGTCCGCGGGCTTCATAGCGATGCGCAATCCCAGCCATAAGAGCCCCGAACTCAGCACATCGGCGCTGGTCTCGGTGGCATCCGCCACCAGGGCATAAGAATGCCCCAGGTAGCCCGCGATATATTTTATGAAAACAAGCCCGATGCTGATGGTAATACCCAGCACCGTTGTCCGGATCGCCTTGACAGAAGGATGTAGATCGATATTTGCCATGATGCGCCTTAATAAGGTGCAATTTTAGGCATATTTCGCAAAATAGCCGCTTTTGGGGCAAATATGACGAGGACGGGGGTTGCCGCCCCCATCTATCCCTTCTTCAAATCATCATTGGTAATAGCCTTCTTCCGGCGCTCTTCTCTTTCAACCTTCAGCTTTCCGAAAGTAAAGCTCATGTAAATACGCAGACTAAGCGTGTGGTTCAGATCCGTGGTCGACTGGGACAGCGATGCCGACTTCAGGTTAGTGGTGACCGAGATCCCTCGGGACAGAAAATTTTCCGCTCCCACGCCGATGGTCCCTCTCTTTTTCGGGAGTTCCCGCTTCAGCGTGAGACTATAATACGGAAAGCCGGTTTGGTATCCCTGCAACAGAACCTGGCTGCCCCGGTAATAACTGTATAAATAGAGAGACCATCCTTTTGCGAACGTATAGCCCCCCGACAGCCTGCCACTGACTATCCAGCCCGTATTGTGACCGGCCAGACCAGGACCGCCGGCACCCGTCGACGGCCCATTATCCTCCAATTCCGTGTAATACACGTCCGCCCCCCCAGTTAGCGACAGCTTCTGGCCGACATTGAGACTAGCAAAGAGGTTCAGACCACCGGTAGACTCTTTGCCGATGTTGGCATAGGTTCGCAGGATAGTATCTCCCTCGGGAACAGGCAGGCTCACGCTTTCAATCGCCTTTGTCGTGCGACGAAAAAAGCCGGAAAAGCCGAGCGTTATGTCCTTGATCGCTGTGTTATAGCCCAGCTCAATATTGTCCGAATATTCCGGGCCCAGGGCCGCATTGCCGGTGGTTACACTCCCCGGATCGGGCGCCACTCTATTCGGGTTGAGGAACTGGATCGAGGGCCGTTGGATGCGTCTTGTATAGGCCAGTCGGATCAGCCGCCCGTTGGTCAGGCGCCAGCCAATATTGACGGCGGGAGCAAAGACGCCATAGGATGGGATGTCCGGCAAAGCCGCGCCCGGGTCCCGCAAACCAGCGCTAATAGTTGCATACTCGTACCGGGCGCCGACCCGTAAGCTGATAGGAGAGTGTGTATTCAACGTGTATTCAAGGTAGCCGGCCGTCACGTTTTGATGATAGGCGAAGCGATTGGTAAGGCTTGGGGAGGCCTCCACGGCGAACGGATCGTTCCCGGCGGCAATTTCATAATTGTAATCACTTATCACCTCGCGGATGATATACTTGGCCCCAAACTCGAGCAGTTGATTGGAATCCAGTGGCGTTTGATAATCGGCCTGCAAAGTGATCTCCTGGTTGGAACTTCGGTCATCGTTCTCCAGCCGGCCGATCGAAGAGCCGTCCGCCGGGTTCTGCTGCGCATTGGTGAATCCATTCCTACCATCCGTCCGGCTGAAGAGAGTCAGGAAACTGAGTTCCTGTTGCGGCCTGACAAAAGCATGGGTAAAGCCGACCGTTGCATCGACCGTCCCTGACCGGCCGGAGACCTCCACCTGGTTCAAAAGGGTACTGTCCAGGCCGGACCCGTTGTAAAAATTGCTGACCAGATCATCCCGGTGGTTATGACTATTGAATTGACTGTATCGTACGGCGGCGTTTAAAAAGTTGTGCTTGTCTATATCGTAGTCCCATCCCATGCTATAGTTGGCCGAGAGTTCGTTCCTGCGAGTGGCCGCCTGCTGGCTGATCCTCTCTGCTGCTACTGTCTGCACATTGTCATAGGTCCCCGTAACGTTGTATGCTGCCCGTCCAAAACCGCCAATGGAAAATGCCATCTTCTTACTATTATAGGCCCCGTTTATTCCCAGAAAGGAAGCCCTGGTTCCGAAGGCCATATCCGGATTCACGAGAATTCCACGCAACCGGTCCTGCTTCAACACGATGTTGACAATGCCAGCCGATCCGTCGGCATCGTATTTTACCGAGGGCGAGGTGATGACCTCCACCGACTTTATCTGGTCCACAGGAATTTGTTTCAACGCATCTGCCAGGTTATTCGCTGTGATCGTCGAAGGTTTATTGTTGATCAACACCTTGATATTGGCGCTGCCCCGCAGCGTCACATTGCCGTCGATATCCACGGAGAGCAAGGGCACCCGCCGCAAGGCATCGATGGCATCTCCACCGGTTAGCGACTTATCCCGTTCCACGTTATACACCGTTCGGTCCAGCTTTTCTTCTATCAAAACCGGCTTATTGTTGATCACCACCTCTTTCAGCAGTTCAGTCCGGGGACTAAGGAACAGGGTTCCCAGATTGACGGAATTGTTCCCGGCCGGGATGGTGATCGGGAGCCTGGCTGGATCGTACCCGACGGATGTCAGCGTAATCTCGAAGTTGCCCGGGCGCCCCTTCACCAGTTTAAACCGGCCTTTCCCATCCGTCACAGTGGACCTCAAGACACTATCCGTCCCGGCAATTCGGATGGATACAGTGGCAAATATCATCGGCGCCTGTGTCAGGGAATCTTTCAGCATCCCTGAAACCGTTTGTGCCGGCCCATATACGGCCAAAAGCAGGCAAAGGCAGCCCAAAGTAATCCTTATCATAGCCATCTTTCTGAGCAAAATAGCAGAAAAGCCAGGGGAAAAACGGGATACTGGATACTTCCGACTAAATAATTGACGGATCGGAACGAAAAATGGACAGAAGCGCAACGGGTGATTCGGCCAAATTGGTCGATTGCCGTATCTTACCTGCCGCTAATGGTGATGACGCTACATAGGAAGCGGGAAGTCCTCCTCCATACGGCCTTTTGGGCCGTCTACGTTTCCTTTATCATCAATCATATCACTTCCTACCAGACCGGTCCGCAGATCCATTGGGGCCGGGTTCTGCTCGCATCCCTGATCAGTGTGTCGTATCTCATCGTGTTATCCTATTTGAACTACTTTTATTTGATACCGGCCTTCCTGCTTCGAAAGAAGATCGGTGGATTTATCATCAGCTTCGTGGGGTGCTTTGCGGTGCTGACCTTGGTACGCGTCGGCATCGAAACCCTGGCATTTGGAAGATCCTGGGAAACGAAAAGTCCCGCCAGGACGCAGATCATCATTCAGTCAACGATCAGCGACCTGTTTATCGTCTTATTTATCGGCCTGCTGCGGTTCGCCGCCGATTGGGTGGAATTCGACACCCACCGCCGGCAGCTCGAGACCGAAAAACTGAATGCCGAACTAAAGTTCCTCAAAGCCCAGGTGAATCCGCATTTCCTGTTCAATACGTTAAACAATCTGTACTACCTTTCCACCATCAAATCCGATACGGCCCCCCTGGTCATCTCGAAGCTGTCCGAAGTCATGCGTTATATGATCTACGACTCCAACCAGGAGAAGATCGAGTTGGCCAAAGAGATCGAATACATGCAGCACTATATGGGTCTGGAGCGCCTGCGGCTTAGGGATGGGGTGCCCCTGGAATTCAAAGTGGCCGGCAGGACTGATATACTGATCTCTCCGCTGATCCTGATCACGTTTCTTGAAAACGCATTTAAACACGGGGTCATCAATGGCAATGACCAATGCTGGATCAAAGCCCGGTTGGAAGTAAATGAAAACCGCCTGGTATACACGATCGCAAACAGCAAGATAAAAACCGTGTCTTACCCGGCGGACGGCGAGGGCATCGGGCTAAAGAACGTTAAAAGAAGGCTTGATCTCAGCTATCCCGGAAAACACAAACTCCACATCGACGACCGGGAAGACTCCTATTCCGTGATCTTAACTATCGAACGGCCATGAGTATCCGATGCCATATTATCGAAGACGAGCCAATGGCCAGTAAGCTCCTGCAGCTCTATGTCAGCAAACTGCCGGTGTTGACGCTAATCGCCGTTAGCAACAATCCCCTCCATGCCCTCGAATCCCTCAAAACCCACCCGGTCGACCTGCTATTCCTGGACATTCGGATGCCGGAAATGACCGGTCTGTCGCTTCTCGAAGTGCTGCAAAACAGACCGCTGGCCATTCTTACCACTGCTTTTTCCGAGTTCGCCCTGGAAAGTTATGAATTGGATGTGGTGGACTATTTGAAAAAGCCCATCACCTTCGAACGTTTCGTTAAGGCAGTGGGTAAAGCCGAACAGCGGTTACAATTGACCGAGCCAGCCAAAGAGAGATCAGGCGGTGCCGACTATATCTTTGTCAAAGAAGGCACCGGGTATGTCAAGTTAAATATCGATGAAATTCTATTTATCGAGGGCCTCAGGAATTACGTCGCCATTCAAACGGTCACTCAAAAAATTGTCAGCCTTCAACGGCTAAAAGCCCTCGAAGAACAGCTTCCGGCGGATAAGTTCATCCGGGTGCACAACTCTTATATTGTTGGAAAGCGCGCCATTTCCAGCGTTAAGGAGAACGAAATTCAAATCGGAACTGCAAAAATCCCAATCGGCGAAACCTATTTGAAACCTTTCATGGACTTTATAAACAGGCGTCATCTTCGCTAATCATCCTCCTGGCTTGTATTTTTCATCTTCATCAGCAGCGCATACGCCCCCTTTGTTACAAACACCACGCTATCCATGCCTGGCGCCCCGCCGGTGTCAATCGCCGTATACCCGTTCTCCGTCGTGCCCGTCTTTACCTCCGTCATTTCAAACTCACGGTCCCCCTTCACCACAAACGCATACTGCTTTCCCCCATACGACACGATTGCCGCGTCCGGTAAGGCCGCCGCCTGCCTATCCTCCACGCGCACGTCTGCATTCATAAACATTCCGGGGATCAGCGTCTTATCATATTGTTGAAAATGACAATGCACCTCGATCGACTTATCGTTCGAGAAATCCTTCCCGATCAGGATGATCGTACAAGGATACTTTTTCCCCGGATCATTATTGGTATACGCCAGCAGTTTCTGCCCCACCGACAGCTGATTAACGTCCTTCTCAAAGACCGTCAGCGCGAGGTGAATATCCGTCGGGTTGACGATCTCGAACAAGACATCCGATGGATTTACATACTTGCCGATATTCACGTTCACCTTCGTCACGAACCCATCGATCGGCGATGGGATCGTTATACTCCGCGACAGGCTATGTTCGTCCAGCCGGTCCGGCCGGATACCGAGCAACAGCAGCTTTTCTCCCAGCGCCTTTACCTGCACCTGCTCCGACGTAAATTCCAGTTGCGCCTGCTGGTACACCTTATCGCTGCTCGCCTTGCTCTGGTTCAGGTCCCGCTGCCGGTTGTATTCCTGCTCCGCGTAGACCCCTTTTGCCCTTGCTGTCAGGTAGTCCTGTTGCAACTGGATATACTGCTGGTCCTCCATCACGGCGATCGTCTCCCCTTTGCTGATGTGCATCCCCGGCAGCAGCCGCGTCGATTTCAGGTAGCCTCCCAGCGGAACGCTCACCGACACCATATTCTGCGGCGGCACATCGATCGAGCCCGTCAGCTTCAGCACCGAAGAAATAGCCCGCCTCTCCAACCTGCCCGTGTCGATCCCTGCATTGCGCAGCTGCGCCTCCGTCAGCTGCACCCGGTGGCCGTCCACCTTTGCCGCCGGCTTTTCCACTTCGTCCGCTTTCCCCCCACCATTACAAGCCGTCAATAAAACTACGAGATATAAAAAATGTACTGCCTTCATATAAAAATGAGATTATTGATCCGTAAAAGAATTGAGGTCGATGATACTCCCGTTCAGGTCCCGCACGGCATCCACATACTCGCTGCGGATCGCGATCGCGTTATTGGTCAGCAGTACCCAATCCAGGTAATTGATCTGCCCGCCCTTGAACTGCCGGTCCGCCGTGGCGATGATCGTATCCGCACTGGCCAGCGCCGACCGCTCATAATACGACACCCTCTCCAGCTGCTTCCGGTACGTCTCCACCGCCTGGCGATATGCCGTCTGCAAAGCCTGCAACCCCTGGTTATAATTATTCTGCGCCAGCAACAGGTTCACGCGGCTTGCCGCGATCGCGCTCCGCTGCGCCCCCGAAAAGATCGGCAGCCCGATGCCCACCTGGAAAGACTGAAACCGGTCGGACCCTGAATACACCTTATCATCCGCCCCCGTACCCTTCATTGTCATCGTGCTGAACGCCGCAAACAAGTCCGGCGACAGCTTCGCTTTTTCCAGCCGCAGCTGCGCCGCGTTCACCACCTGCTGTTGCTCCAACTGCCGGAGATACGGATGCCGGTTGAGCAGCGTATCCCCCCCGGCGCCAAGGTCCGCCAACACCGGCGGCGGCAACCGGAAACCGGTATCCGCCGGCGCCCACACCGTGCCCGTATTCAATAGGCCCTGAAACTGATATTGCAACACCGCAAAATCCTCGTGCAACGCCTTCAGCTGCATCCCGATCTGACCCGCCTGCGTCTCCGCCGTCGTCTTTTCCAGGATATTGCTTTCTCCCTTCTCCAGGCGCAGCACCGCGTTTTGCAAAAAAGCCCTGAAAAGACTGTCCGTGTACAACAGCAGCCGCATCTTCCGGCGCAGGTACAGCATATTGTAATACACCCGCGTCACTTCTTTTTTCAGTTCTACCTCCCGCGTCGCTACCGCCAGTACGCCGCCTTTCCACTCCTGCTCATAGAGTGATCGCTGACGGGCATACACCGTCGGGAAGCGGATCGTCTGCGACAGGCTGAGCTTATTATCCGCATACGCACTATTGATCTGCCCATAGTCCAGCGTCGCGCTCGTCTGCGGGATGGCCACCGCCGTCCCCTGCAATTTTTTCAGGTACTCCGCATTCAGCCGGTTACCCTTCAGCGACAGATTATTCTTCAGCGCCGTATCGACCGCAGCTGACAGCGTGATCGGCATGCCTGCCCGGTTTTCCAATAGGCCCGGTGTCCGCTGGTCGTCCATCGTGCCCGTCTGCGCCGATGCCTTGCCTGCACACAACAACCCCACCAGCAGCACTACCGCCGCCGGCAATTTTTTCGCTTTCATAAAAACTTTCTTTTCAAAAATGATATACAACACCGGCAACAGGAACAGCGTCAGGAAGGTAGCGATCAGCAAACCACCGATGACCACCGTCGCCAGCGGCCGCTGTACTTCGGCGCCAGCCCCATTGCTTAACGCCATCGGCAGGAACCCCAGCGATGCCACAAAAGCCGTCATCAGCACCGGACGAAGCCGTGCCGCCGTACCCTCCAGGACGATCTCGCGTGCCTCCGTCATCCCTTCCTTCCGCAGCCGGTTAAACTCCGCGATCAGCACGATCCCGTTCAACACCGCCACCCCAAAGAGGGCGATAAACCCGATCCCTGCCGAAATACTGAACGGCATCCCACGGATCGCCAGGGCAAAGACGCCGCCGATGGCCGACAACGGGATCGCCGAATAGATCAGCAGGCCCTGCCGCACCGACCCAAAAGCAAAATAAAGCATGAGAAAAATAAGCACCAGCGACACCGGCACCGCCACCGACAGCCGCTTCCTGGCCGCCTCCAGGTTCTCAAAAGCCCCACCATACGTAATATGATAACCCGGCGGCAGCTTCAACTGGCGGTCTACCTTCGCCTGCAATTCCTTCACCATACTCTGTACATCCCGCCCCCGAACATTAAACCCCACCACGATCCGCCGCTGCGCATCCTCCCGTTGGATCTGATTCGGCCCGTTCTCTATTCCCACCGCCGCCAGCGCCGACAAAGGCACAGGGATGCCCCGGGCCGTCGGGATCAACAAATTCTGTACATCTGCGAGGTCTTTCCGCTGTTCACCGCTGAGCCTAACCACCAGGTCAAACCGTCGCTCCCCTTCATACACCATCCCGCTGCTCTGGCCCGCAAATGCCATGTTGATCACCTTATTTACGTCCGCAATAGTCAGTCCATACTGCGCGATCGTCCCCCGGTTATACCGGATCACGATCTGCGGCATTCCTGTCACCGCTTCCACATAGAGCCCCCTGCTCCCCTTTACGGTATTGCTTATATCCCCCAGTTTGCGGGCCAGGCTCGCCAGCGTGTCCAGGTCCGCCCCGAAAATCTTGCACACCACGTCCTGACGCGCACCCGTCATCAATTCGTTAAAGCGCATCTGCACCGGGTACTGGAATCCGAAAGTCACGCCGGGGATCGCTTCCAGTTCCCTGGTCATCTTCGCCTCCAGTTGAGGGAAAGTCTTTGCCGACGTCCATTTACTTTTATCCTTCAGGATCACCATCATATCACTCGCGTCGATCGGCATCGGGTCCGTCGGGATCTCACTGCTGCCCGTCTTGCCCACGATCTTCTCCACTTCCGGAAATTTTGCCAGAAGAATACGCGAAGCCTTCGACACCGCATCGATCGACGTATGCAGGTTACTCCCCGCCAACACCCGCGTCTCCACCGCGTAATCCCCTTCCTCCAGCGACGGGATAAATTCCCCTCCCAGCCGCGTCATTACCCAAACCGCTGCCGCCAGCAGGATCAGCACCGCCACCACCAACACCCGCGAATACCCCAGCATGCTGTCCAGCGTCTGTCTGAACGATCGTTCCAGGCTGCCCACCATCCGCTGCGAGAAACCAGGTTTGTGCCTTATCTTCTTGCTCAGCACCAACGCACTCATCATCGGGATATAGGTCAGCGACAGGATAAAAGCCCCCAGCAGCGCAAATGCCACCGTCTGCGCCATCGGCTTGAACATCTTCCCCTCGATGCCCTGCAAAGTAAAGATCGGCAGGTACACGACCAGGATGATCATCTGCCCAAATACCGCACTGTTCATCATTCGCTCCGCCGCCCCCTTCACCTCCCCGTCCATCTGTCGCTGGTCCAGCCGGTCGATGCCGCTGAACTCCCTGCTATGCGTAAACCGGTGCATCACCGCCTCCACGATGATCACTGCCCCATCCACGATCAACCCAAAATCAAGCGCTCCCAGGCTCATCAGGTTACCGCTGACCCCGAACAGGTTCATCAGGATGATCGCAAACAGCATCGACAAAGGAATGATCGACGCCACCAGCAAACCGGCCCGCAGGTTGCCCAAAAAGATCACCAGCACGAACACTACGATCAGCGCCCCTTCCATCAGGTTGCGCTCCACTGTCCCGATCGCCGCATTCACCATCTTGGTCCTGTCCAGGAAGGCATCGATCACCACTCCCTCCGGCAGCGTTTTTTGTATCTGCGCTACCCGCTCCTTTACCTGCCGGATCACCTCGTTGCTATTGGCCCCTTTCAACATCATCACCACAGCTCCAGAGACCTGTTCCTTCCCGTCATAGGTCATCGCCCCGTAGGGCGTAGCATTCCCCAGCCGAACCTCCGCCAGGTCCCGGATCATCAGCGGCGCTCCACCCGGGAGATTCTTCACGACGATATTCTGCATATCGTCGATATTTCCCACCAGCCCTTCGCTGCGTATGAACAATACTGTCGGTCCTTTCTCGATATAGGCTCCGCCCGTATTCTGATTGTTATTCTCCAGCGCCGCAAACACCTCGTTGATCGTCACCCCATTCGCTTTTAGTCTTGCCGGGTCCACCGCGATCTCGTACTGCTTTAGCAGCCCCCCAAAACTTGCCACATCCGCCACCCCTTTCACCCCCAACAGCTGTCGCCGCACGATCCAGTCCTGGATCGTCCGCAGGTCCATCGCCGAATACCGGTCCTCATAACCCGCCTTCGGCCTGACGGCATATTGGTAAATTTCCCCCAGCCCTGTCGTCACCGGCGCCAGCGTCGGCGTCCCGAAGGCCTTGGGGATCTGGTCCTGCGCCTGTTGCAACCTTTCGGTCACCTGCTGCCGCGCCCAATAGATATCTGCCGCGTCGTCGAAAACGATCGTCACTACTGATAGCCCAAACCGGGAAAAGCTTCGTATTTGCTTCAGCCCGGCAATATTACTGTTTGCCTGTTCGACCGGGAACGTGATCAGTCGTTCCACATCCGGCGCGCCGAGCGCCGGCGCGACCGTGATCACCTGCACCTGGTTATCCGTAATATCCGGCACGGCATCGATCGGCAGCCGTCCCACTTCATACACCCCATACCCGATGAGGCCCAAAACAACCAACCCCACAATCAGCTTATTGCGGATAGAAAATTCGATAATCCTGTTGAGCATAGATTACATTGATAAATCCAAAAAGTAATGGAAAATTGGGCAGGATGCCCATAACGCACAGCGAGGCGGCAAGCCATTGCCCGCGGACACAGCCGCCGCAAAAGCCTACCGCATCAAACATTAACAGGAAGGAGGACCCCGATAAGATAACCGCCTTATCGCCAATAGCCCCGGCGGGCTTTCATCGGCCGGCAGGAGAAACAGGACGGCGCAGGAGAACACCGGTCTGCCAATCCCTTCAACAAGCGCCGGCAATATCGCCGGCCCAACGGCCGGCAGAAGAAAGTAATCAAAAGAATGCGCCGTCACAAAAGCGTGATCGATCGAGTGATGCCGGGCGAACCCGTCACTTTCATCCCCGTCATCATTGTCATGGTGATGCGCTCCCGGCATTGCCGCCTCGTGAACATCTACCTCATGATGATGGTGAGGCGTAAGATTATGGGCCAGTAAAATGATACCAGCCAGGGCCAAAAACCATTTTTTGCACCACAATCCCATGCGGTAAAGATATATTTTTTATACCTAACCCGATCCATCAATATAGTGTGGAGAGTAAATTAATACGCAAACAATGCGTCGCCAACTATTCTCCTTTTCACTTACAGAAGGTCTTCAAACAGGTGATCGGCGATTCACCGAAACAGTATGTCCTGAAACTACGACTTGAAACGGCCTTTCATCTCCTCATCATCCATCCCCAAAAATCCATCCAGGAGATAACCATGGACAGCGGCTTTTCCTCACCGGGAAAAAATGCGGCTGCTGCATGGCGCGACCTCAACAGATGATCCCGGAAAGATCCAGGGCGCCTTCACTGCACTCTTTACCATTGCGCGCTCACACGACTTCCCCCCAACCGAAACGGCTGGAATATTAGGTCCCCATCAACGGAACACCTACAAAGCCTTCCTCCCCGTCAACACCGCAGCCGCCGGAACGGACAAGTTTCCCCGCATCGAGATCAAGGGTGGACAATACGCCACTTTCAACGTCCGGGGCGATCTGCGACAGACCAATAAAACCGCGCACTACTTTTACCATCGATGGCTACCCGAAAGCGGATTTAAGATCGCCGGCGTCACCGGCTTTGAAACCTTTTCCGGCAACCCCGCCTCCACCCCCTATTATCAATTGGAGCGCAAAATCCATATTCCCATCGAGCCGGCCCTGTAAGAATCACAAGATTTGCAAAGTCCTTCCCCGGTTTTGTCAAGATAACCTCCCCGCTGTCGCCCAATTTTGCGGTATAAACCATCAACCAGTATGTCATCTCCCACGAAACCGCCGATGCCGGGATGGGTAAAGGTCTCGTCCATGACACCCGCCCTCCGCAAACTGGTCCTTCTTGTACACGTCATCACGTCCGTTGCCTGGCTGGGAGCGGTGACCACCTTCCTGGTCCTATCGCTGGGAACCAAACCATCTCCATAGTCGCCTTGCTGGCATTGCTTGCCGCTACGGTTCTGTCCGTATATAAGCCCAGGGGTATTACTCCTTACGGTGAGCGGTGGAAGCGGGAAGAACGCCTATAAGATCCTCACTTTTACCGCCAGGTTCGCCATAAAACCTTCCAGCGGCGCATAGATCTCTTTAAACGTCGGGTTCGTCAGCGGTGGCACCACCACGGGCCCAAACCGTGTCTGCCGCGTATCCGTCAGGTCCTCGAAATTCAGCACCAGGGTCACCCGGTGGAGCACTTTTTCCAGCAGCAAGCCTGTTACCCAATAGTCCCTTGTCTTCGACCCGTCGTAAAGATATTGTTCGCCGGTATAAAAGGCCTCCAGCGCCACCCGGTAATCATTATCTTCTTCGTAGGCCAGGTCGAACACGAGCTTGTTTTGGGGCGCCAGCGCGATATGCGGCAGGTTCGACAATCCTGTCCGGGCATCCACATAGGTATACCCCGCGAACAAGGATAAGTCGTCTTGTTTTATTCGTACACTCGTCTCAAAGCCGCGTGTCGTGTACGCCTGGCCGGCATTGGCAAAATAGGTATAGACCTTCCCGGCACCGCTGGCAGGCAGCGAATCCAGCACCAGCGGACGCGTGACGCGGGTATAAAAAAAGGCCTGGTCTATCGTGACGCGGGTCTCCTCCCCGAGCATCCCGGTATACATCACATCCGCATTTACGCCTGCCGACCTTTCTGCCCGCACGGTGCTGCCGATGGGCAAAACATTCTTATAGGCCGTCTCTTCCGTCTGTGCATCGAAGATGGTCGGGGACTTATAGCCCAGGCCGCCGCCCGCACGCAGGCTCCACTCCGGCGACAGTTTGTACAACACCGACAGCCTGGGCAGCAGGAAATTCCGATATCGGTTTTGGTAGTCGTCCCGGAGCCCCGATTCAAGCACCCAATTCTTCCCCAGGGTCCAATCGTCCTGGACAAAAACGCCGGTAGTCACAAAATTATAATTCCTGATGAGGCTATCTGTCCGCTGATCCTCACTAAACCGATCAGTATTGAGATTCACCCCTGCCACCGTTTTATGATGGCCCCAGGGCAGGAGGTAACTGGCTTCGCTGAACGTGGACCACTGCCGGCCTGAAAACCGGTAATCCATGATCCCGATGCTTCGGTCAAACAAGGACGTGCTATTGCGTACGGTCAGCAATCGCCCGCCGCCTAAATGCTGTGCATATTCCAACTGATAATAGTCCCGGTGGCTTTTGTTGTCCTCTGTATAGGGATGTTCCGGTGTAGGGCCATCCTTCACCGCCAAGAGGTCGCCACCGATGCGATGGTCCACCGTCGTATTCACCGCCAGGCTTACCGATGCGCTGTCCGTGGGATACCAAAACAATTTCGGATTGACCGTAAAGGCCGTCAGCCTTGGCAGTACCGTAAACCCATCGTTGTGAAGATCCGCGGGAGTTTGGTGGGTGAAGGTATTGAGCAGCGTCAGCCCCCAGTGCTTATTCCGGCTCTCATAGAAGCTTCCCAGGTCCGTCCCGCCCCGCATCGTCTCATTCGCCAGTACATTCCATTCCGGCCGGGCAGTTGGTTTTTTGGAAATAAAATTGATGATCCCCGCGATGGCATCGCCGCCATACAGCGAGGACGAACTGCCCTTGATCAACTCCACCTGCGACAGGTCCAGCGGTGGGATCTGCATCACGCTCAGCCCGTTACTAAAGCCGCTGTACATGGGAAAGCCATCTTTCAACAACTGCGTGTATTTGCCGTCGAGCCCCAGGATACGGATCTGCACATTGCCGGAGGAAGCCGAGGTTTGTTGTGTCTGGATGCCCGAGGCCTCGCTGAGCAGCATCGCCACATTACTGGGGTGCATGGACGTCTCTTCCTCCATATCTTCCGTCCCCAGCACTTCTACCCGGGTAGGAAGGTCCTTGATCCGTCCATTGATGCGGGAAGAGCTGACCACGACGTCCCCCAGGACCAGGGTGTCCGTTTTGGGTTGCAGCGTATCCTCCTTTGCGATGTGGACCGTTATCCGATGTTGTGCCGACGCGGTTTCGCCTAAAAGCAATAAAATTCCTAGTAATACTCTCATTGTAATAACTGATCTTTTGCTATTTAAATAGATACACAATCTACCCTCCCCGTCAGCGGGAACAGGGTTTATCACCGATGCGTCAGTTATCAAATGCGGAGAACGCCCAATCGAAGCCATTTTTTGGCTACGGGAGGGGGCCCGGTGCGGGCAGAAGAAAGAGGAAGAAAGAAACGGGCAGCAACTATCATCCCTGTCGGCACGGCAACAGAAACGTTTTGGCGTTGTGGCGTCACCGTCCGAACCGGGCGTATCGCCTGCGCGCAGGCAACCATCTCCGGCGAGCCATTTCCCGAGGCATCGGGCGAGGGTCCGATGGTCCACTCGAAGGAGGATAAGAGAAAAAGGAAGCCAACGGCAATGATCAGCCCTTGCTTAACATATTTATGTGTAAAGATTACCGGTTGCTGCAAAATGCTTTTCTCGAAGGAAACGATCCTTTCCAGCAGGCCCACAAAGAAGGTCAGCAGGCTTGACAGCACATTGCCTTTCCGGCCCCGCGCCGGCAGGATCACCCGCCGGACGACCTGCCAGGTGAACATCAAAATATCCAATAAGAGAATGAGGACCTTTTGCGCAATTTTTTGTATTTCCTTCATGGATTTGCCGCTGGAAAAATAAACGCGAAGTTACCCCGAGATTCTGAAGGAACTCTGTAGCTGTCCATCCACTCTCTATCCCTGCCACTCTATACTAACAGGAGCAGGTACCCCGCCAGCGCACTTCCAACGACTACCCACACCGTATTCACCTGCCGGAATCCAAACGTCACCGCCAGGCTCAGGACCGCGATCAGGATCGTTCGCCAGTCCGTCACCGTCTCGCGGGCAAAAGCGATACAGACCGTAAGGATGATCGCCACCGACGCCGCATTCACGCCATCCAGGAAGGCCGAGAACAATTTCGACCGCCGCATCCGGGGGACCAGTGGATTCAGCAAGGCCACGAATACGAAGGAAGGCAGGAACACCGCCACGGTGGCCATCACGGCCCCAGGCAGTCCATTCATCTGCCAGCCGATGAAGGTGACGGAGGAGAATACCGGTCCCGGTGTGAACTGGCCTACTGCGATGGCGTCCACCAATTGCGTCCGGGACAGGAGTCCTTTTGCGACCAATTCGTTATCCAGAAAGGCAAAAAGGACATACCCGCTGCCGTAGAGGATCGCGCCGATCTTCAGGAAGACGAGGAAGATGCGCACATTCGCCGCTGAAAAGAAAGGGATCTCGAGGAGCAACAAAGGCAGAACCGGCCGCCCGGGCCGGCGCACGATATACAACAGCAAGATCACCAGTCCAGCCCCGAACATCACAATGATCTCATTCAACCCTGCCAGGGAGGCCGCCAGAGCGAGGGCCGCGATGACCCATAGTTCCACCGACTTCAATGCTTTTCTTCCCAACGGGAATACTGCCGCCAGGATAATGGCAATGATCGCCGGTTTGAGTCCATAGATAAAAGGCCGGACCTGTGGCAACCGGCCATATTGTTGATAGAGCCAGGCGATGACGCCTGTTATGAGTACCGCCGGAAGGATAAAACAACAGCCCGCCACCAACAAGCCCTTCCATCCGTTACGCTGAAGTCCGATGTGGATCGCCATCTCGGTGCTATTCGGGCCCGGTATCAGGTTTGTCGCCCCGATGAGGTCCAGGAAATGCTGGTGATCCATCCAGTGTCGCCGGTCCACCACCTCCTTCTGCATCATGGCGATATGTGCCGCGGGACCGCCGAAGGCCGTCAGGCCCAACTTTGTAAATAACCCCGCTAATTCCTTTAAACTGGTTTTTTCTCCTTGCATAGGTGTTGACAAGTTAGGCAAATTACGCTGGCCTGAATATTTTTACGCAATTCCGTAAATTTTTGACCGGTGGCAAGAGGTGGATTATTTCCCGTCGTACCTTGCCGTAGTGATCTTTCATGAATTTCCCGATATTACCTGGCTGAAGCGCCAGATAGCCCGAGGGTTTAGCAACCGGTTGGGATGGGGCAACCTTCCGCTGGACAGGGAAGGTTTTCCCAGTGTCATTATTCATACGAAGGTGAGCGAATGTTACCGCCCGGATATTATCGGACCCTATTCTTTTTTTCTGAATATGCGGGGAAGCAGCTCTTGCAGCGTGGACGGGCAGGCTACCCGAATCGACGAGGATCATTATTTTGTCAGTAACCGTGCCCAGGCGTATACTCTACAGATAGAAGAGAGGTTCCGCGGTACGGAAACTTTCAATATTCATTTCGGGGAATTTCTTAGTGAATCCGTGCTTAATTCCCTGGTAACTCCGGCAGACAGGGTCCTGGACGCGGGTACTGAAAGACAATTGTCGCCTGTTTTGTTCTTTAACCAGTTGCATCATCGGGATGCGAAATTCAACGCCCTGATCCGGGCGATCCTGACCTCATATAGGGAAACAGGGCATAACAAACTCCGGTTTGAAGAACAGTTGACTGCGCTGTTGTCCCATCATTTGCAGCAGCACCGCCGCATTGCCGAAACGGTAAACAATCTGCCGCCTGTCCGGAAGGCCACACGGGTCGAGCTCTACAAACGCCTTTCCCGCGCAATGGATGTCCTACGTGCCGGCTTTTGCGGAGAAATAAGCCTGGACCAGTTGGCAGCGGAAGCCTGTCTTTCCAAATATCATTTTTTACGATTGTTTCGAAGGGCTTATGGATTGTCGCCTTATCAATATATCCAGCACCTGCGGATCGAAAAAGCCAGCCTTTTACTTGCCGATCCCAAACTATCCATAACGGATCTTGCCGGGTTGCTGGGATTTGACAACAGCCAGTCCTTCAGCCGGCTTTTCTTCCAGCGAAAGGGGATTTATCCTACTCAATACCGGCTCCTTTCAAAATAGCAATTTTGGTTATCCGGCGGATGGCCGATCTTCTCAACTTTGGGTTGTAATACGACCCAACTATGTACAAGTCCATTTTTCGCCGGGCTGCGGTGCTGATCGTCGCCTGGATCATCCTCCTCGGCGTATTGTCGCTGCGGGGTTTTTTTAGCAATTTTTCCGTGCTGCCTCCGCGGCTGATATTTGCCCTGTTGCCACCGTTGTTTGGGGTGGTGCTGTTCGTCCGCTCCCGGGCGGGCAAACAATTCCTGCAACATGTCCAACCCCAATGGCTGATCTATCTCCAGTCCTTTCGCATCCTGGTGGAAATAGGCCTATGGTTATTCGTTCGCGATGGATTGCTGCCCGTTCAACTGAGTTTTGAAGGGCGAAATTTCGATATTCTTACCGGTGTCTTCGCCTTCCCGGTAGGTTATTTTTGTTTTGTAAAGAGGAGCTGGCCTCCGACCGTGGCGCTGTTATACAATATTGCCGGTCTGGCCATGCTAGTGAATGCCGTCACTATTTCCGCCCTGTCGATGCCGACCCCGGGGCGCGTCTTTCACAACGCACCCGACAGCAGCCTGCTGACAGGGTTTCCTTTAATTTACCTGCCGGGCGTGCTCATTCCCCTGGCTTACACCCTCCATATTCTTTCCCTCCGGCAATGGAGGAGGGGTCAAAAATATCACTATGCGATCAATCAGCAGTCATAGCTCAGTCGCGAGCCTCATTTCGGCAAAAGAATGGTTTAGTGGTGGTGAGCGGCTGCCCTATGACCCTGTAACGAAAAAAATACTTCATCCAGACATCGCTGCACACTCAGGGGGTTTCTTTGTATTCAACAAATTTATCACCTATTCAGGGCAAAACCCTTACAAGGCAATTTCCTTTCTGCCGGGGTTTCCCACCAGGTCCTATGACTGGGCAAAGATCGATGCGTTGATAGCCGAACAGGATCCACTTAACCGATTGTATGTCGAGTATATCGGACAAGGGGAATCGGACAAGCCCGAGGACTATCCTTACTCTACTTTTGAAAGGGCGGACCTGGTGGAAGCGATCTGGAAGCATCATCAGATCGAATCCACCTTTGTAGTGACATTTGATTATTCCTCTTTGGTGGTCATGGAACTGCTGCGGAGGCAGCAGGAAAAAACAGAAAAGGGCATAAAACCGACTACCGTTGTTACAAAGGTATTACTTATCAACGGCGGGTATTTTACGGACGGGCACTCTCACCCTATTTTTACGACGCCCCTGCTGAAAACTTTCCTGGGAAAAAGGGGCTCTATACGGGCGCAGGAGCTGGATGCTGTCTTCAATGGAATGATAAAGGGCATGTGGTCTAAAAAGTACCAGGTGACCGAGGCGGAATTGGCCGAAGTGCGGGATGCGATCAGAAGGAGGAACGGGGCGTTGTTTCTTCACTACGCCGCGGGCTTTGTGGATGAGCACAAGGCCAATGGAGAACGGCTGAATTTGCTTCCGATAGTTGAAAAAATGCATCGCGATGTTCGCTTTTTTATTGTAGGAAGTGACAAGGACCAATTCGAGCCCAAACAGGTAAGACTGGCAAAGGAAAGAGTAAGTAAATATGGGGTGGGGATAGAGGTGCTTTCCGGCGGGCATATGATAACGATGGAGCAGCCGCAGTTGTTGGCGGATAGGATACTGGAAATAGCAAAATAATTTTTTTATTCCGACAAATCATAAAAAATGCAAATCCTCGCAATCGACAAGATCAGTCAAGGCGTGACAGCCGCAATATTAGAGCCACATCTTCCACAGGAATTTTTAGACTTTGATCTGATACCAATCGGTCCGCTGATGCCTTTAGGCCTGCTGTTGAAGCAGATGGGTCAGTAGTATAATCAGCGGTGGCGCTTATTCGGCCTTTAAGAGATCGTTCTATTCAATAGTCCCTGGATAAATTCCTTTTCTATCTCGAAATGGGTTTGATCGATCGCTTTTACAAAATACTCCCGGGCGAGGCCCATGTTACCGTCCATCCAATAAAATTTTCCCAGCGTCGCGTTCAACAGGTAGTATTGGTTGAAAAAAGGGTGACGCAACAGATCATTCGCGAGTAAAAATGCTTTTTGCCGCTGGCCCGCGTAAAAAAGCGCCACCGCGTAGTTGAGTTCGAGGAAGGGATTTTTGGCCATACTTATCAGCCGCGCATACAATTGTGTGATGAGCCCCCAATCGGTGCTTTCAAAGTCGGGAGACAGGCAATGCAACCACGCGATGGAAGCCTCTATGTGAAAGGTTGTAGCCGGCTCCGTTCGCGAGCCCAAAAGATAGTAAGACCCCAATTCGATGAGCCCCCTATCCCATTGGCGCCGGTCCTGGTTTTCGAGATCGACCAATTTTCCGGCCGCGTCGAACCGCGACCGGAGCCGGGCGCTGTTGAACAGCATCAGGGCATATAATGCTTTTGAATCCAGATTACCGATGCCGGCATCCAACAATTCCCGGCACAACAGTAACGCCTCCTCGCACAGCTCTTCGCGGATCAGTTGCGGCCCATAGGATGCTTTATACCCTTCGTTGAAGATGAGATAGATGATCTTGTGAATGACCGGCAGCCTGTCCCGGGTCTCCCCGGCTACGGTGAGTTGGATGTTGTTGGTCCGGATAGCTGTTCTTCCCCGAAACAGGATCTTATCGACACCATCGACGGTGATCGCAAATGCCTTTGCAATGGCCTCTACCTTTAAATTCATTACATATTTCAGCGTGAGGATCATCTGGGTCTTTGGCGCCAGACTGGGGTGAGCACAGGCAAACAGCATTCCCAATGTGTGGTCACGAATCCCGGCGTCGTCGAGATCCTCTTCGGCGGCCTGTTGCTGTTCGGGCACCCCTTGTTTAAAGCGACTCTTCTTCCGGACCAGGTTAATTGCCTTATTCCCGCTGACCCGGTATAACCATCCCCTGGGGTTTGCAGGAATAGTATCGCGTTGCCAATGGATCAGGGCCGTCGAAAAAGACTCCTGCAGGATGTCTTCGGCCTCTTCAAAGTCCAGATCGGGGAAGCGGTGCAACAGGGCGTTCAACAGGCTGCCAAAAGACTGCCTGTACAGGGAATCTACCTGTGCATGTACGTTGTCCGGGCTCATTTTTTACCTTCCTTAAGTGCCTCGTCCAATCGTATAAGGCCGTCGATGGGCCGCACTTCGATGATGGCAATTTCATTCCTGACCAGCGGGCAGGTCAATGCGATCTCCGCTGCCTGATCCAGATTCTCGGCGAGTATAACATCGAACCCCGCAATCCCCTCTTTTGCATCTACAAAGGGGCCATCGGCGATGACCTCGTCCTTTCTGACCAGCCGGCCTTTTATGGCCAGGGGTTCGCCTTGTAGATGCAGCCCCGCATCCGCGAGTGATTTTACCCAGGCAAGCTGTTCTTCTACCATTCGGCTGTAGCGTTCCTGGTTGGTCATTTTCTCCAGCCGGGTCAGGTCCTCGCGAATAATAAATAGGAATCGTTGCATAGTTGTTGCGTTTTATATTGAAGATAATTTAAAAAAAACGGCTTTCATGCCCTATAGACAGGCAAGGGGAAACGATCCGGACAGTTTTTTAAAAAAGATTTTGCGCGGCTAGATATTTTATCCTCCTTCTGCTAATTTCTTCCTGGTTCGGCGAGGCCTTTCAAGATGGCTCCGGACGACTCCTCCGCACGGGCGAAGCCGACCGTCTCGCGGAAGGTCTGCGGAGAGACATCGGCATTGATCTTGAAAAAGCGGCTGAAATAGTATTCATCTTCAAAGCCGAGACCGTAAGCGATCTCCTTGACGGTCCGGGATGTCAGATATAGTTCCCGCTTGGCTTCGATGATGATGCGCTCTGAGACGAGATTGGTGATCGTTTTGTTGAAATACGTCTTCGTGATCCGGCCGAGGACCTTCGGGGAAATATGGAGCATCGCGGCGTAGGCACTCGCGCCGTGTTTTGTCCGGTAATGGCTTTCGATAGCCTCGCGGAGATTTTGTGCCAGCTCGGTTTTGCGATTGTCCGCGGGCCCGGCAGAGGATAGGGGGGCTTGTTCGGTTTTCAAACGGGACGCCCGGATGAGGAATATTTTGAGCCAGGAAACCAATAGTTCGTGTTGCCCCAGTTCGGGCTTGATGATCGCCGGTTTCATCTGTTCGACCAATGCATGAAATTCATTCAGATCGTCACCGGACAAGGCTAATGCCGGAGACTGGTAGATGTTGTTGAACAGCACCCCATGGCAGGCCACCTCCTTTTGATGTTTGTGAATACAGAAGAAATCGGGGTGAAAATGTAGCACTACGCCGCCGACATTTTCGGCCGAAGTAAACATAAACGGCTGATAGGGCGCAAAGAAGAATAAGTTTGGTCCCCGGAAGTCATGCTGTGCAAAGTCGGCACTCAGCGTGCCCTCGCCTTCGGCCAATAAGATCACCGAATAGTAGTTCAATCGCTGCAGATGGTCAAAATGGCTATTATCCCGGAAAGAAAAGATCTTTATCGCCAGTTGTCCGTTGTGCGGATTGGTCAAAGTATAGGCTGCTGGTGCCGACATGCTGTAAAATTAGGGGTTTATACTGATCAGGCCGTCACGGCGTCGAGTGGTTGGGCAAGCGGGAAGTCGACGGGGATCCGGGTAAGGTTGTGGAGGTAATTCATGGCGACCTTATCACTGATCTGCAGGACCAGGTCGACGAGGTTGCCTTCATTATACCCCGCGGCAAAGAACGCGTCGAGGTTTGCCGCCGATGCGCGGCCCTTCTGCAGGGTGATGTCCCTGGCGAGGACGACCAGCGCATCCAGTTTAGGGTTGCCGGCGTGGCCGCCCCGGATCTTTATCGTCTCGTCCTCTGAAAAGCCGTTCATTTTTCCCAAAACGGTATGGGCGCTTTGGCAGTAGATACAGCCATTGACCTGGCTGACGACCAGGTTGACGGCCTCTTTCTCTTTATTGCTGAGCGAGGTCCGGCCGCCCTGATAAGCAAGGTATTTGCTGAGGCCATTATCGGAGTGGCCCATATAGGCATAAAGATTGGGGACCATGCCGAGGGCATTTTTTAGCGCGTCGAAATTGGCCTGGTTGGCGGGGGATACATCGTCCCGGCCGGGGATTGCAAACTGTTTCATTTTTTTATTTTTTTGATGAAACAAAGCTACGCCGGGGAATACTCCCGGGAAATGGAGGATTGGGATTATCCGATGGAGAATTTTCCCTTTAGGGGCGTGTGCCCAGGTGGTGTATATCGTGATCCGGAAAAAAGTTATTGCTGCTCTAAAAAGGTTGTTTAATTTAAGGCATGGATACGAGTTCAACCGTTGGCTTTCATAAGCGGATCACGACGGCAGGAGTGTTGATAGCGACGGGCATTGTTTTTGGGGACATAGGGACTTCCCCCCTGTATACGCTGAATGCGGTCTTCCATGACCGGGTCATTACGGAGGATATAGCCCTGGGGTCGTTGTCGGCCATCTTCTGGACCTTGTTCTTTCAAACGACACTCAAATATGTCATCATCACCCTTCAGGCCGACAACAAAGGCGAGGGAGGGATATTTTCGTTGTATGCGCTGATCCGGCGGTATTCGGGCCGCTGGCTGGTGTTTGTGGCCATGGCCGGGGGCGCCTTTCTGATGGCTGACGGGATCATTACCCCGCCTATTTCGGTGGCTTCGGCCATCGAGGGGTTGCAGGAGATATACCCGCATTTGCAAACGGAGGGAATCGTCATCGGTATCCTGATCATCCTATTCGTCTTCCAGCAGTTTGGGACGGACAAAATCGGGAAGATATTCGGTCCGGTGATGGTCGTTTGGTTCACTTTTATAGGGATATTGGGAGCGTTGGCCTTAAAGGACCATCCGGGAGTCCTCAGGGCGCTAAATCCTTCTTATGCCTATACGATGTTACGTCATTCACCGGGTGGATTCTGGCTGCTCGGCAGCATCTTCCTTTGTACCACGGGCGCGGAGGCACTTTATAGTGATATGGGGCATTGTGGCAGGAACAATATCCGGGTAAGCTGGATCTATATCAAGATCACCCTCATCCTGAGCTATGCCGGGCAGACGGCCTGGCTGCTGCAACACCAGGGCGGAACGATCGGCATTATCAGCCCTTTTTATCATATCGTTCCACAGGCGATCTACCTGCCCTCGCTTATCATTGCTACGCTGGCGACCATCATCGCCAGTCAGGCGCTGATCAGCGGATGTTTTACCCTCATCAACGAGGCCATACGGCTGGATATCTGGCCAAGACACCGGGTGCTCTTCCCGGGGAATATCAAAGGGCAGATCTATATCCCTTTCGTCAACTGGTTCCTGATGGCCGGCTGTATCGGGATGGTATTGTATTTCCGCGAATCGACCCGGATGGAAGCCGCTTTTGGGCTTAGCGTTACGCTGACTATGCTCATGAGCACGATCCTGATCAATTTCTACCTCCATTCCAAAAGGGTTCCTTTCCTGGCGGTGGCAGCCATTACCGGCCTCTTTCTCTTTATCGAGCTTTCTTTTCTGACGGCCAATTTTCGTAAAATAAAGGATGGTGGGTGGCTGACCCTGCTGATCGGGAGCTGTCTGTTTGGGGTCATGTTCGTATGGTACAGAGGTCGAAGGATAAAGGATGCGATGATGAGTCTTGTGCCGTGTGATCAATACATCGATCTGCTGAAGCGGTTGAGCGCCGATGCCCATATCCCGAAATACGCGACGAACCTCGTG
>Ga0206888_1027_pt1 | contig 48411 bp, 42 predicted proteins | sample Alteio_BWOrgHeat_90_FD_153258 | JGI IMG/M metagenome (GOLD analysis project Ga0206888, IMG submission 153258) | Enriched cells from forest soil in Barre Woods Harvard Forest LTER site, Petersham, Massachusetts, United States - Alteio_BWOrgHeat_Nextera4 ... | reverse complement strand
GAACTCTTGAACAGACCAGCCTCGTTCGCGTCGTGAAAGCTCGCCTGCAGACAGCCGAGCCGCCACATCGAACGGGAGCCGTCGATCACACTAGCCGGGCCTCAGGCCCGAAGCCTAGAACAAGCCATCGATCTTTTTGGCCAGTTTCCTGTCTTTTTCGGTGACAATATTGCCTTCGCTGTGCGTGGAGAGACTTATCTCGACGGTATTGTAGACATTCGTCCAGTTGGGATGATGATCCATTTTCTCCGCGGCCAGCGCGACGCGCGTCATAAAGGCGAACGCTTGTGAGAAGTCCTTGAATTCGAACTTCCGGTAGAGCGTGTTGTTTTTTTCCTGCCACATAGAGGGATGTTTTTATTACAACTGCAAAGGACGGGCCTAGAAGATCAAATGCCCCTTATTCTTTATTTTATCCTGCGCCAGCTCCATCACCAACTGCACCCCGGGTACGGTCCGGATACAGCCCATCAGATGCAATAGTTTTTCGTCCGCAACCACATCCCCTTTCAACAGCCAGAGAAAGTCGAGGTGTTTGAATTCCGGGAGGAGGTATTCGCCGTCGAATTGGTTGTTGTATAGAAAGTGTTGTTGTGCATTTCCTTTTTCCTGGTATTCATAGACACCGAAGAAATATTTCCGCTGGCGTTTGGAGAGCTGGATCTCGATGTCGTTGTTGATGCGGAAGTCAAAGCGGAGGCGGTTATTCAACTGCCAGCAGAACTGGTAGTCCTTTACCGGGGCTACGATGCCCATCAGCCGGGTGTCCTCGAAGAACTCCCCTGTCATATCCTCTATGTTCAGTTTTAACTTCATGTTGCCTGCTTAGAATTGGATGGGTGATTCCAGCGTGTCCGCGCCCCGTCGATACCGGACGGTGGTCTTGTCCCCTTTCCTGAACTGCCCCAGGGCCTGCATATAATTTTCCAGGGTGTTGACAGGGTAGCTTCCCAACTGTACGATGACATCACCCGGTCTTAGTCCTGCTTTCTCCGCCGGGCGCCCCTGGCTGACGCCATCGGCCCGAACCCCGCTGCCGTTGAAGGCATAATCCGGGAGGATGCCCAGGGTCACGCTAAAGCGCGGCATTTCGCCCGTCATTGTCTCACGGGTTTTGGTAAAGGCAAACCTTCCCCTGGTATTGGCGGTCTCTACGATGTCGTACACGAATTTTATCACCTGCAACTCCCCCGGATAGTTGATCTTCTCATAGTTGTCGCCCGGCATATGGTAATCGGCATGGGCGCCGGTGAAGAAGAAAAGAACGGGGATCTCCTTGAGGTAAAAGGAGGTATGATCACTGGGGCCGGTACCACTGCTGTCCATATGGAGGGAAAACTCTTTTTTCTCCTTCAGGGAATTGCAGATCTCCCCCCAGGCCGGGGAGGTGCCGAAGCCGCCGAGCGTGAGGGCGTGGGAGCTGTCGTTAAGCCGGCCGATCATATCCAGGTTGATCATATAGTTCAGCTTTTTGAGCTCGACAGGAGAGTGTTCGACGAGGTATTTGGAGCCGAACAGACCCTGTTCTTCGCCGGAAAAGGCGACAAAAAGATAATTATTGGCCTTTAGCTTTGAGGTGGCCAGCAACCGCGCGAGTTCGATCATCCCGGCGACCCCGCTGGCATTGTCGTCGGCGCCGTTGTAGGTGACGCTGTCTTTTCCCTGGTAGAGCGTGTTGCCGTCCTCTCCATGACCCAGGTGGTCGTAATGAGCCCCGATGACCACGGTGGAGGCCGCGCCGTTGTTGAGGAAGCCCACCACATTATGCCCCGTGCGTTTCTTTTCCGCGAAGTCCACCCTGAGACGGATGTCGATGGAGGCCGATTCGTCCTTCAGGTATTTTCGTTTGGCCTCCCGGGTAATATAGATGATCGGGATGGCGGCGGGTTTTTGTTTGTCTTTTGGGTCATAGCCGAGATGATCGGCGGTTCGGGAAGAGTTATACAGGATGAGGGCCGTGGCGCCTTTTTTTGCACAGGCCGCCGCCTTCAGCCAAATGGCGGCGGCAAGATCGAAATGAACGTCGTTCGGGTGTGCGTCGACGAGGTCTTTCAGGTCGAGGAACCAGGGTACCCCACTTTCCTGCAGGGCGATGGCCGGCGACCCGGTAATAGTGCCTTCGGGGCTGATAGTCAATGGAAAGTATTCTTTATCCAGCATCAGTGGATGGTCGTTGACCACAAAATAGGCATCGCTGCTGACCATCCTGCCCTGATCGATGTCAAAAGCCTGAAGCCAGCCATTGTTATCCCCCCGGGGTTGGATCCCTGCCTGGGCCAGTGCGCTGCTGATATAATCGCTTGCCGCCTTTTCGCCAACGGTCCCGGTCCGTCTGCCTTCCAACCGGGGGTCGGCAAGAAAACGGATATGGGTCTGGAGGTTGGAGAGGGTGGTTTTGTCGGCCTTTTTCAGCTTTTGGGCGGTGGTGGTCAGGAGAGATAAGACGAGGATAGGTGTTAAAAATTTAATACGGGAGATCATATAAGCCGGTTTAACATAACGATCTGTGGTACAAAGCGATCCTTCAATGAGGGCCTTCCAAAGGTAAGATGGATTTATTTTCTACACTCACCTTTTTTCCTTTAGTTTTGCAGATTGGCCTTTCCACAACAGACCAGGAGAACCGGGCCGGCCGGCGGGAAAGGGATTTGTTAAAAAAGCTTATGGCGTTACCGCACCTTATTAAGTATGTTTATACCAATGGAACCGATGAAGTGATTCGCCGGGGGAAGAAGATCCATGCTATTGGTTATGTTGAACTGATCGAATACGACGAGTTGTTCGAGTCCGTCACTTTCCGGGTGAAAGACGACAGCTATAGCACCTATTATAAGGTGTATGTACAAAAATTCAAGGATGCGAAGACCCTTTCCATCCGGTGCAGCTGCCCCTATAACCTTGGCGACATCTGCCGGCATGAAGCCGGTGCGCTTATTCAATTACAGGAGTTGCTGGACCGGAATATGCTCAAGGCGGAAGAGGTGCACTATGACCAGCGGCATACGGTCGTAAAGATGAAGTTCATCGATCTGAAGAGCATTCGCCTTCTGTGCAGTCCCAATTCCCTTCAGGAAGCCGAAAAATATCTGCGGACACAAAAGGCCCAGATAGAAATTGCCAAAGACGAGGTGGTAAAAGCTTCCGTAGAGATCGACGGGCAGGTCTACCAGGTTGTCCTCCGGAAGAACGAAGAGCGGAATTTCGACACCAGCAGCGATTTCCCGGATGCTATCCATCCGCTTTCCCTGCCCAAGGTGATCGTCTTCCTTCAACTGCTGCATGCCCACGGCGCATATTATTTCGACAGCATCCGCAACTGGGATAAGGAAAAGAATAAATTACTGGAAGCATATGGCTATTCCCTTTCCGACGACCTGAAGGGTAAATTCGAATTCACCTATAAGGACGGAAAACCTTTTTTGCGCGTACTCGACACTACGATCAAGCGGGTGGCGCCCGTCGCCAGCAGCCGGCCCCGGCCCATAGAAGCCGAAACTCCCGTGGCCATAGCCTCCGAAGAGGAGAAGCTCATCGGCAATGCCCAGCGGCTTGGGGTCGTGTTCAATTTCAACCAGGACAGCTTCCCCGGGTTTACCCTTGACGCGGTGGCCGGGGAAAGCAATGAGGAGCAGACTGCGTACTCCACAAAAGTGGAAAAGGTCGATCTTACCAAATTCATCAACAGCGATCCTTTTAACGAATTCGACCGTCAGCTGATCCCCTCGCTGCGCAAGATCCAGGGGACGGAGATCAATAAATATCTCAACCGGAACTCACCCTTCAGCGGGATTTGGGAGAATATCATCCATCATGAAGAAGATGATCTCCCCGAGGAGACCAAGAAGCTGATGGTGGAGTACCTGCATCCGAAGCTGAAGAAGCTGTTCGTAGAATTGACTGCCAACCCCTTCGTCTTTTATCTCAACGGGCATAAGCCGTTCAAGACGATCAACCTGCAACCCGTGGGTTTGTCGGGGGATTATGTAACACCATTTTTTCATGTTTCTTCGGCAAAGGACGGCTATGAGCTGAGTTGTTTCGTAAAGATCAACGGGCAGGCGGTGGACCTCTCCCGTAATGAATGCAAGAGTCCCCTGGTCTTCTTTTACAACAACAATCTCTATCTGTGGAACCGGCCGGAAGATATCCCGCTGATAGAAAAATTCATCGGCCGCGACAGCCGGATGATCAGCAAGGCCGACTGGCCGGCGGAGTTGAAGGATTTTATCCTGCCGCTGACAAAGGACTACCAGGTCGATTTCGACAGCGGGCTTATCCGGGAGGTAAAGGACGGCGACCCCGAACGCAAATTATTACTGCAGGAAAAAGGGGACTATCTTGTCTTCCAACCCCTTTTTTCCTACAAAGGATTCGAAACGCGGCCGGGAGGAAAGGACGAGATCGTCGTTCCCGACGGCGAGCAGGTGCTTATCGTCCACCGGAACAAAGAGGCCGAACTGCAGTTTTTCCGCAAGCTGGAATCGCTGCACTCCCAATTTATCCACCCTGAAGGTTCGCATAGCCTGGCCTTAAAAGGCGCGGACGTCCTTAAGAATAACTGGTTCTTTCTCTTTGTGGATGCCATGGAAGAGATGAAGATACCTGTATTTGGTTTCGAGGCCCTGAAGAATTTCCGGTTCAATACGGCCAAGCCCCAGACCAAGATCCATATCAGCAGCAATACCGACTGGTTCGACGCCCGGGTGGACATTGTGTTCGGCGACCAGAAAGTAACCATCGCTGATGTAAAGAAGGCCTTGGGCAACCGTCAGCAATTCGTTCCGCTCCACGACGGCACACTCGGCGTACTACCTGAAGAATGGATAAAAAAATACTCGCTTCTTTTCCGTGTCGGGGAGGGAAAGAGCAACCAGTTGCGGCTGTCGAAATATCACATGAGCGTGATCGACGAACTCTATGACAATCGCAACGAGGAAGAACTGATCATCCGGCTGGAAGAGAAATACGAGCAACTGCGGGAGTTCAACCGGATCCGGGAGATCCCCGTCCCTGCTCACCTCGAGCCCATTTTGCGACCCTACCAGATGCATGGGTTTCATTGGCTCAATTACCTGCAGGAAGTCAACTGGGGGGGTATCCTGGCCGATGACATGGGTCTTGGTAAGACCATCCAGGCCCTGTCCTTCCTTCAGCACTTCCGGGATGAACACAGCCGGCTTAGTGCGCTGGTGGTCTGTCCTACCACCCTGATGTTCAACTGGGAGAATGAGATCAAGAAATTTACGCCATCCCTCACCTACCATATCCATCATGGCGGTGACCGGACGCGCAACAAAGAGGTCCTTTCCCAATATAATGTCATCATCACCACCTACGGTACCCTGCGCAGCGATATTAAACTCCTGCTGGAGCTGAGTTTCGACTATGCCGTGCTCGATGAATCGCAGGCGATCAAAAACCCGGGAAGCAAGGTGACCAAGGCCGCCTGTTTGCTGCAGGCCCGTCACCGCCTTTGCATGAGTGGTACGCCCTTGCAGAATAATACATTTGACATTTTTGCCCAGATGAACTTCCTCAACCCGGGGATGCTGGGAAGCCTCGAGTTCTTCCGCCAGGAATTTGCCGTGCCCATCGACAAATTTGGCGAACAGGACCGCAAGGAACATCTGCGGAAGTTGTTATACCCGTTTATCCTCCGCCGCACAAAGGAACAGGTGGCCAAGGACCTGCCGGAAAAGACCGAGACCATCCTTTTCTGCGAAATGGAGGATGAGCAAAGGAAGGTGTATGAAGCCTATCGGAATGACTACCGGGACAAGATCCTCGGAACGATAGAAACGCAGGGGATCCACCGGAGCCAACTAACTATTCTCCAGGGCTTGATGAAGCTGCGGCAGATCTGCGATTCACCCGCCATTCTGAATGAAACGGATAAATATCCCAACCATTCGATCAAGCTGGACGAGCTGGCCAGGGAGATAACCGAGAATATCGGGGATCACAAGGCGCTGATCTTCTCTCAATTCCTGGGGATGCTGGCGCTTATCCGGGAAAGACTAAAAGAGCTGGATGTCAAGTACGAATATTTTGATGGGAGTACGTCAGCCCAGGAGAGGGAGCGGGCCATTCAGAGCTTTCAAAACGATGACTCCTGCCGGGTCTTTCTGATCTCGCTGAAAGCCGGAGGGGTGGGTCTTAACCTGACGGCCGCCGACTATGTCTATATTGTGGACCCCTGGTGGAACCCTGCCGTGGAACAACAAGCCATCGACCGGACCCATCGTATCGGTCAGACCAAGAACATTTTTGCCTACCGGATGATCTGTAAGGACACGATCGAGGATAAGATCCTGCAATTGCAGGAAAAAAAGCGCATTCTGGCCAAAGATCTCATCGCCGATGACGATGGATTCGTGAAGAGCCTGACCCGGGCCGATGTAGAATACCTGTTTAGTTAGGGCATTTACCGATAAGCCTGCAGTTTAAATCAATTGTTGACCCTACCGTCAGTCGGTTTTTGCCATTGGTACCGCAGGGTCTATGACCGCAAGCCGCCGGTGCTTATTTTAGCAGACTATTTGCATAGGTAAAATTATAAAGACCGGCTATGAAAAAGGTTTTACTTTATTTGTTGACGTTTACCCTTATCATTACAACTCGCTCATTTTCACAGTCTAATATAAGAGGCACGGTGAAGGGCGTACTGATGGACACGACGGACGGCAAGCAGCCGCTTGTCAATGCCACCATCTCGGTGACCCCGTTGAACGGCGATTCCACCCAGGCGGAATTTACGGTCTCCGGCAAGGGCGGAGCCTTCCAGATGAGGGGTATCAGGGCCGGCCAGTATCGTCTGCTCATCACTTACGAGGGGTACCAGCATATTGAAAAGCGGGTCAATATCCAGGATAGTGCATCCGTGATCGATTTTTCCACCTTGTATATGGCCCGGGCGGATAAGATGCTGGCCGAGGTGGTCATCCAGCGGCCGCCCATGGGGATCATAAAGGATACTGTACAGTACAACGCCGGGCTTTTTGCGGTGAAACCCAATGCCGTGGCGGAAGACCTGTTAAAAAAGATGCCGGGGATCACCGTCGACAACAGCGGGAATATCACGGCGCAGGGTGAGACCGTGACCCGGATCCTGGTCGACGGCAAGCGTTTCTTCAGTGATGACCCCAAATTGGCAACCCGTAACCTACCTCCCGATATCATCGACAAGATCCAGGTGTTCGACGATCTTAGTGATCAGAGCAAGTTCACGGGTTTTGACGACGGTAACCGGGTCAAGACCATCAATATCGTCACGAAAAAGAACAGCCGGAAAGGTTATTTCGGAAAGCTGGTCGGCGCCGGCGGGACGAATGAGGATTATGACGAAAGTCTCAACATGCACCGGTTTGACGGGAACCAGCAGTTGTCCCTTTTAGGCCAGGCGAATGATATCAATAAGCAGAACTTCACCCCGCAGGATATTTTTGGCAGCAACGGCGGTGGTGGTGGTGGCGGTGGGCGCCGGGGTGGTAGTGGCGGAGGTAATGGCGGTGGTCCGGCAGCCAGCACGAGTCCGCAGTCTACCGGAGTTACCACCGTCTGGGCGGGGGGGGCCAACTACCGGAATACTTTTGGCTCGTCGCCCAATCACTCGACAGATGTATATGGCAGCTACTTCTTCAATGCGCAGCATGTCGTTGCGCGACAGACCGACAGTTCGATCTCGCCGGTAAAGACCAATTATGTTACCGACTCTTCGCTGGTCTCCAATGGGAACACCTACAATATCTCCCGGATCCAAAACCACCGGGTCTATCTGAACGTGGAGAGCCGCTTCGACACCAACAATTCGCTGATCTTCCGGCCCAATATCACTTTTCAAAGGAGTACGCCCAGTGGAACCTCCTTCACGTCCGAGACCGACAATCATCTAAACCCCATCAACAGTAGCTATAACAAGACAGCCAGCACCAATTCGGGGTTTAATATCAACAGCAGCAACATCCAGTTCCGGCACCGGTTTGCCAAGCCCTACCGGACTATCTCCCTGGACATCAATACAACAGCAAATATCAACAACGGTACGGGAACGAATTATGCCATCAATAATATTTATGCCCGGGGGATCGTCGACACCCTGAATCAATTCTATTATGATTCGCTTCATTCCTGGACGGTCACGCCGACGCTGTCCTATACTGAACCAATAGCAAAAAACCAGATCCTTCAACTGACCTATAACCATACGTACACCCGGAGCACGACGATCAACCGGACCTATGACTTCGTGGATTCGGTGAAAGGCTATACTTCCTTTGACAGCCTGTTCAGTAATTCCTATAAGTTTACCCAAAACTCAGACCAGGTTGCCCTTGCGTGGCGCATTCAGCATGCCAAATACAATCTGTCCGTAGGGTCCGGTATTCAGTGGACCGATTTTACCAGCGACAATACCACCAAGAACATCACCGTGGCGCACAATTATGTCAATTATACCCCGACGGTCAACTTCAACTATCAATTCTCGAATACGCAGCATTTGCGGCTCAATTATTCCGGAAGAACGGGTACGCCGACGGCCTCACAGCTGCAACCCCTGACCACCACGTCCGACAGTCTTAGCTTCCAGTCCGGCAATCCTGCGCTGAAGCCACAATTCACCCATTCACTGCGGATCCTGTATGCCAATTTCGACCCCGGCACGCAGCGGGTCATCTTTGCCACGGTGAATGCCAGTACCATCGTCAATGATATCCAGTCGGCGGTGTACCGCAACAGTCTTGGCGGACAGAACAGTACGTACGTCAATCTCAACGGAACGTATAATATCAGTGGTTTTTTTAACTATGGGTTTCCTCTGAAACACCCTAAGTCGAACCTGAACTTCATGACCAATGTTACCTATGCGCAGAGTCAGAGCCTGTTGGCGCAGGACTCGCTCTCCGCGGTCACCAACCGGTTTGCGCATGAATATACCAAGAACACGGGGCTTAACGAGACCATCCGGTGGACGACGAATATCCGGAAGAACTTCGACATGAACTTCAGCTCAACCACCGGGTATGCGATCAATAAGAATCCGGGGGTGCAGCAGACCAAGAGCGATACGGCAAAGGCAACCAACGTGAGCAGCAATACGAACCTCAACCAGTTCACCGAAACCCTTTCGGCGGAATTCACGGCGTATACCAACAGCGGCTGGCTTATCGCGGCGACCTTCGATTATACCTATACCTATACCCATTCCAACCAGTATACGGCGCATATTCCCCTGCTGACGCCCAGCATTGCCAGGCAGTTATTCAAGAAGAAGAACGGGGAGATCCGGCTGACGGTCTTCGATGTGCTGGATAAGAATACTTCGGTGTCTAAGTCGGTGGGTACTTTTGGGGCCGTTACCTATAACCGCACCAATGTGCTGAGCCGGTATGCGATGCTGACCTTTACGTACAATCTCAACAATTTTGCAGGGGCGAATCAACGGCGGATGCCGGGGATGTTCCCGGGCGGCCGGTTCCGCGGAGGAAATGGCGGCGGGTTTCGGGATGGAGGAGGAAACTTCCCGATCAATTAAGGCCTTTGGGCGGCGCTTTATTTAGTCGCGGCGACGGAAAACATGCGCATCCGGGCTGCCCACCTGGGACTGGCCATGAAGGATGATGGAAAGGATGGTACCGAGAAAACGGGAAGGCTTGGAAGAAGGACGGTAAATATCCTTGTAAATGCGGGTTTTACGAGCGTCGTATTGCAGGTGATCTTTCTTCATCAGATATTGAATTAAGGGGTGAGACTTGTGGATTTCAGGGGTTTTAACGTACAATTTACGGGATTATTGCCTAAATAACTGTTAAAAACCGGTTTTTTCGGCTGGGTGATGGCGTAGTTTTGCTATTGCAGGGGGCTGGAATCGGTTGTATCTTGTCGAAAATCCTTACTTATGAGAAGCGCAATACTCGCCTTAGCGCCTCTGATGCTCTCAGCTTCCCTCTCGGCCCAGGGGGTCTTCTCAAACAAGACCCAGGTCATTCTGGAAAAGGTTATCCAGGACTATCCCAATCATTTTACGAACATCAAGGGGGAGTTGATCAGTCAGGCGTTACAAACGTCGCGTTACAAGTCAACATTGGAATTGCCGGGGGCTTCTTCCAGCACGGTAACGCTTGTCACTACCACCGGGACCGAGGGTTCCGGCTGGACCTGTACCGTCCTGCACACGGCGGACTTTGAACAGGCCAGGACGCGGTTTTCCGAGATTTACGGTCAACTGAGCAACAGCATTATCTCTGCTGCCGGCCAGAAGACCTTTATCTTAAGCGGTCAATACGAAAATCCCACCCCAGATAAAAAAGCCAATGAAGTGATCTTTACACTACTGCCCGGCGTCGGAGAAATGAAACGTATCCGTGTCGAGCTGACCCTGCGGGGTGATGCCCAGGACTGGATAGTCACCATCAGCGTAAATGACGGTGATCCCCGCCAGCAGGCGCAATTGGCGGTCAACGGCAAATAGTGCCCTACACCATCAAGGTATAATTCCGTAAAACTTCGTCGATCTCTTCCAGGCGGAACGGCTTGGAGATGTATTTGTTCATGCCCGCTTCAAGGCATTTTTCCCGGTCGCCCTTCATGGCGTCCGCGGTGAGTGCGATGATCGGCAGGCGGCACCAGGGTTCAGGCATCTGCCGGATATGCCGGGTGGTGGTGTAGCCATCCATTTCGGGCATATTGACGTCCATAAAGATCATAACAGGGTCGCAATGGGGCAGTCTTTCCAGTGCTTCCCTGCCATTGGTCACCTGGATCACTTCATAGCCCATCCGCCGTAATACTTCAGAGATGAGGAGCATATTTATCGGGTCGTCGTCGGCGACCATGATGCTGGTAGGCTCCACCGAGATCTTCTCCACGGTGGCGCCGGGCACCTGGAAATGCTGGCCGTCCGGTTGCAGGTTCATTTCGAACAGGGATAGCAGGGCGCCATAGAGCTCATGCATCTTCACCGGCTTCGAGAGGAATTTGTTGATCCCGGCCTTTGCCGCCTCGTGCTGGTAGATGTTCTTTTCCAGCGAAGACAGCATCAGGATATAGGGAGGACTGTTGCCGGGGAAGAGCTTTTTCATCTCCTTTACCAGGGCGATGCCGTCCATCCCGGGCATCAGGTGGTCGGTGATCACCAGGTTGAAGGGTTCCTTCTTCTGCCGGGCCTCCTTTACTTTGGCGATGGCCTGTTCCGCATTGGATGCGAGTTCGGCGGCGATATGGAAATGGCTGAAGATCTCCTGCATCAGGTACAGGTTGCTGTTGTTGTCGTCGACGAGCAGCACTTTTTTCAACAACGCCTTTTGCGGCAACAGGACTTCCGGTTGCTCGTTGGCGATCTCGAGGATCAGGTGGAGTGTAAAAGTGCTGCCTTTTGCCGGTTCACTTTCTACCGTGAGATAGCCGCCCATCAGCTCTGCAAGGCTCCTGGAGATGGTCAGCCCGAGACCCGTGCCGCCATATTTACGGGTAGTTGAGGTGTCGGCCTGGGTAAAGCTCTCGAAGATTTTTTGCAATTTTTCGCGGCGGATGCCGATGCCGGTATCCTTTACTTCGATGGACAGCCGGATAAAAGATTTGTTATCCGATATGTAAATATTGCTGGTCTTGCGGATAGAAACGAGGATCTCGCCTTCACCGGTAAACTTAATGGCGTTGCCGAGCAGGTTCACCACTATCTGCCGGATACGAACCGGGTCACCGAGGAATTGGGAAGGGATGGAAGGGTCTACCCGGTAGAGCATCTCCAGTTGCTTTTCAAAGGCTTTCAGGGTGAGCATGTCGATAGTCTCTTCGATCAGCTCATCCAATTTGAAAGGGGTATGATCGATGAGCAGTTTCCCGGCCTCTATCTTGGAGAAGTCGAGGATATCGTTGATGATCTCCAACAGGCCATAGGCGGATTTTTTTACGTTTTGCAGGTAGTCGCGCTGGGCCTTTTGCAATTCGGTCGTCAGCACCAGGTCCGTGAAGCCGATGATCCCATTCATCGGGGTGCGCAGCTCATGGCTCATATTGGCCATGAATTCGCTTTTCGCATGGCTGGCGGATTCGGCCAGCTCTTTGGCCTGTACGAGCTCTACCTCTATTTGTTTCCGCTCGATAGCGGCGGCGAGAGAGGATGCGTAGGAGCGAAGGATCGCAAATTCGGCTTCATACCATTCTCTTTCCTCCTTTTGTTCATCGAATCCCACAAACCCCCAGAAGGTTCCATCCTTTAGAAAAATAGGCAGCGCGACGCTGGAGAGTACCCCGGTGCGCTCCAAAATGGTCAGCAACTGCGGGTCCTCCTCCCTGCTTTTATAGCTGACGAACGGCATTCTTTCCTGCAAGGGTTCAACTATCTTCTTTATGTTCTCAAAGGGAATATTCCTGATGGCCGGGTTCGACAGCCGGAAGTCAGCCACGTTCTCTGTCCATTCATGGATCTCGGTGGTCAGCCATTTCTTTTCTCCTTTGTCGAAATGGTTTTGGAAAAGAAAAACGCGGCTTACCATGGCTGTGCTGCCCAGCACCTGAATGGACTCCATGATGGCCTGGTTAAGATCTGTATTGATCAGGAGGGAATGCGTCGCCTGTGCTACGGCGTGCAGCAGGTGGTCTTTTTTCTTTAGTTTTTCCTGTGCGATCTTCTGGTCGGTGATGTTACGGGAGGTGCAGATCAGTTTGACCAACTGGTCCTCGTCGGTGATCGGTTTTATGATACTCTCCAGCCAGATATGAGTGCCATCCTTTCGAAGGATGCGGTAGCGAACGATGATGATGCTCTCCGCCAGGTTCTTGTCGGCGAATTGCGGCACCTGGTCTGCGGGAAGGAACTTGTGGCGGTCGTCCGGGTGGACATATTGTTCGAACGATCGGCCGATGATGTCATCTACTTCATAGCCCAGGACGGTGCTAACGGAGGGGGAGAGATACCAGATGGTACCGTCGGTGGCATGGACGCTGATGATATCCTCGGAGTTCTCGGCCAGCAGCCTGAACTTCTGTTCGCTGTTCAGCAGGGCATTCTCCGCTTCTTTCTGGGAGGTGATATCCTGGGCGATACCGAATTCCATCTGTTCATCCACAACCTTCCCCTTTACCGAGATATACCGCATCCAGCCTTGTTTGGTTATGATCCGGCAGGAGAAAGAGGTCTCATAGCCGGTATTTTCCTTATGCTGGATGGCCCGGGCAAATTCTTCGGCCACCTGGTTGAAATCTTCCGGGACCACATAGAGATGGAGGAAGTTGTCCATAAGGATCTTGTCGGGGTCTTCCTCATCCATGGCCAATAAGGCCTTGAACTCCCTGCTGAGGAAAAATTCGCTCGTCATGAAATCCAGCTTCCAGGAACCCATCCGCGCGTAGGTCATGGCGTAGGACAGGGTACGGATGGCCTCCTCCTTGCTTTGTTCCATCTGTAATTTCTCCGAGACGTTGGAGCCGATGCCCTGGATCTCATTTACCTGGCCGGATTCGTCCATGAGTGCGAGGAATTCCCATTCGGTCCAGATGAATTCCCGGCTTCTACCTATCGGTTTGCGGATCAGCAACCGGGAGATCTTTCCGGGGTTGCTCCAGCATTCGCTGGCCACCTGCTGGCAACGAGCCATATCTTTTGGGAAGATGGTCGTATGAAAAAGTACTTTTTGGATCTCCTGCTCGGAATAACCGAAGGTCTTTAAAAAGGCAGGATTGGCATAGGTGAACAGACCGGCCCGGTTGATCCGGATGACATAGTTCGTCTGGGAGGTCAGGATGGAGGCCAGGAATTTTTTCTCATTGAGCAGTTCGTTCCTTGCCTTCTGTAATTCTTTATAATTGATCTCGCCCTTTTTAAAGGCCGGTTCCAGGACCAGCAGGATGAGTCCGACGATGGCGGCGATGAGGGAGATGAATTTCCCCGTGTCGATGGTGGCCACTTCGCCGTTCTTCTCCGTCACCAGCGCCGAATAATGCTGGTTGATCTCGTTCATCAGGGCATTGTACTTTTGTTCGTTGGACAGGAGATCGCGGAGATACAGTTTTTTATTCATGGCGAGCAGTGCGGAATCCGACTGGATCAGCTCCTGCCCGATGGCGTTCATGGATTCGAAATGGCTCTGGGAAGTGGAAAGCAATAATTTGATCTGGAAGATCTGCTGTGGGACGGGTGAGGGGGTCGAGCCGGCCTGTTTTTGCAGCCGGGCCTGGTTTTGTTGAAAATCGGCCATCAGCCGGGTCAGGGTATCCCGCTGTATTGACGCAGTCGATGGACCGGGATTATTCAATAAGAGAATTGACTCTTTGGCAATGCGCTGGCTGAGGGCCTGCTGATGCCCTGATGTATTGATGGCTGCGATCAATTCCTTATTCTCGAGGGATCTTATCCGATTGATATAATATCCGAAGAAATTGAAAAGGAGTACCAACACCAACAAGACAACCGAAATACGTATTAGTTTGCGAAACGGGCTTTTCATGAATATGCAAAAAGGGTCTTCGCCTATAGGAACGTAAAATCAGGAATTTAAGTTTCGGGAACCCTAAAAAAAACCAGGATAAATACTTATATATTGAGAATTAATAGTTTATGAGTTGCTCTTCCATTGTTGCCGGAAGGTCGCGCCACTCGTATTGCTGGTTTCTTAGCTGGGGTTCGAACCCGGCTTCCCGGATCGCCGCCTGGATGCCGCGGGCGGTAAAACGATGGGGGGCGCCCGCGGCGCTGACCACATTCTCTTCCAGCATGATGCTGCCGAAGTCGTTAGCGCCTGCATGGAGGCATAACTGCGCGGTTTGTTTGCCGACGGTCAGCCATGAGGCCTGGATATTTTTCACGTTCGGGAGCATGATCCGGCTGATGGCGATCATCCGGATATATTCTTCGGGAGTGGTAAGATTGTGTACGCCGCGGATCCGGGTGAGCAGGGTGTCGACGTCCTGGAAGGTCCAGGGGATAAAAGCCAGGAAGCCCTTTGCCGCAGCGGGTTTTTTTGCCTGTACTTCCCGGATGCTGATGAGGTGTTCCATTCTTTCCCGGAGGGTCTCGACGTGACCGAACATCATCGTGGCGGATGTGGTGATATACAGCTTATGCGCTTCGTGCATGATATCCAGCCATTCCTGCGCCCCGCATTTGCCCTTGCTGATGAGGCGGCGTACCCTGTCGACAAGGATCTCCGCGCCTGCGCCGGGCAGGGAGTCCATTCCCGCGGCCTGGAGGGCGGCGAGTACGTCGTGATGGCTCATTTTTTCTTTCTTACAGATATGCGCTACTTCGGGGGGTCCGAGGGTATGCAGCTTAAGGGTCGGATATAGCTCTTTTAGCTGGCGGAAGAGTGTGGTATAGAAGTCGAGGCCCAGTTCAGGGTGGTGTCCGCCCTGCAGGAGCAGCTGGTCACCGCCCCAGCGGAAGGTCTCTTCGATCTTTCGTTTGTAGGTGTCGATATTGGTGATGTAGGCGTCGGCATGACCCGGGATCCGGTAGAAATTACAGAATTTACAATTCGCGATACAGACATTGGTGGTGTTGACGTTCCGGTCGATCTGCCAGGTGACCTTTCCGTGCGGGACTTGTTTTTTTCTTAGTTCGTTGGCGACATGCATCAGTTCGGTGAGGGGGGCATTCTCGAAGAGGAAGGAACCTTCGTCGATGGTAAGAAACCCGAAGTTCAGCGCTTTGTCATATAATCCCGGCAAATTCATAGTTGTCCAAATTGAGATAGACAAAGGTACGCATCCCGGAAGAATATCGATGAGCGGTTTGAAAACCTAACAAATACAGATTATATTTAATGGACCATTAGACTAACTATGCTTTGCTACGAAAGACACTTTTCACTGTCCTCCCGCATCCGCTACCGGTTCTACCGCTCCCTGTTTTTGTTATTGACGAGCCTTGTCGCAGTGACGGGCGGGACGCTGGGTGCGCAGGAAACCTTTGTTACCCCGGCCTCCAAACTCATTACCACGTTCTCTTTTACGCAGTTTACCGGGGGGGTTATCCTACTGAAGGCCAAATTGAACGATTTCCCCGACAGTCTGAATTTTATCCTCGACACCGGCAGCGGGGGCATTTCCCTCGACTCCGGAACCTGTGTACGGTTGCGGCTTAACCCCCAGCCTTCGGACAAGACCATCCTGGGTATTGCCGGGATCCGCCAGGTAAAATTCCTGTATGACCAGGTGCTGCACCTGCCCGGGCTTACGGTGGACAGCCTCAATTTTCACGTCAACGACTATGATATCCTGACCAGCGTTTATGGGGAAAAGGTGGACGGGATCATCGGGTACAGCTTCTTCTCAAGGTATATTGTCCAGGTCAATTACGACAGCATGCGGATCTCGGTCTGGACCCGGGGCAACTTCCGGTATCCGAAGGGCGGGTTTATGATGCGGCCGGTCATTGCCAGCCTGCCGATACTCGGTGCGCAGGTAACCGATGCGCAGAGGATCTTTGCCCGGTTCTATTTCGACACCGGGGCGGGGCTTTGCGCCCTGTTCTCCACGGATTTTGTCAGCGATAGCAACCTGCTGGATACCCGCAAGAAGGTGTACTACACCTCGGCGCAGGGGCTGGGAGGCAAGGCCACGATGCGGCTGACCACGGTCAAGGATATTCGGGTCGGACCCTACCGGTTTCGAAATGTTCCAGCCTATGTGTTTGATGATCAATATAATGTGACCTCTTATCCAAATCTGGGCGGCCTGGTGGGCAACGATATCCTGCGTCGTTTCAACGTGACGTTGAACTATGATCGCCGGATGATCTATATGGTCCCCAACTCCCATTACCGGGACCAGTTTGATTATTCCTATACCGGGCTGGGGCTTTATTGGATGAACGGTGAGATCCGGGTCGGCGATGTCATGAAGGAATCGCCTGCCGAAAAGGCAGGGCTGAAGGAGGATGACATCCTATTGTCAGTGGGGAACAATTTTAGTAATAATATCCAAACCTACAAGAATCTCCTTCAAAATACCGGGGATAAGCTTAAGCTTATTGTCAACCGGAACGGCGAGTTGCTCCAGATGAACCTGCAGGTGAAGAGTATAAGATAGGAATTCCGTAATTTTGTCCTCCCCCGGACATCCCGGGCCGGAGATTTAATTTATGATCAAATACGACAGATTCGAATTAGCTAACGGGTTGCGGGTACTGGTCCATGAAGATGCTTCGACGCCGATGGTCGTTGTCAATGTACTTTATGATGTAGGTGCGAGGGATGAGGATCCGAAGAAGACCGGGTTTGCTCATTTGTTCGAGCACCTTATGTTTGGCGGTTCCATCAATATAGAAGACTTTGAGACGCCGCTGCAACTGGCTGGCGGGGAGAACAATGCCTATACGACCAACGATTTCACCAACTACTACATCCAACTGCCCGCGGAGAACATCGAAACGGCCTTTTGGCTGGAAAGCGACCGGATGCTTTCGCTGGCCTTTAGCGAAAAGAGCCTCGACGTCCAGCGGAAGGTGGTGATGGAGGAGTTCAAGGAGCACTATATCAATAAGCCCTATGGTGATGTGTGGTTCAAGATGCGGGAGCTGGCGTATAAGCAGCACCCGTATCGCTGGATGACCATCGGTAGCGAATTAAGTCATATCGAAGATGCGCAACTGGGGGATGTAAAGGATTTCTTCTTCAAATACTATCGGCCGGCAAATGCTATTTTGGTCGTGGCCGGCAAGGTGACGTTGGAACAGGCACGCGGGCTCGCGGAAAAATATTTTGGGGACATCCCTTCCGGGGTGAGATATGTCCGGCATTTGCCGGTAGAGCCCAGGCAGCGCGAGGCCCGAAAACTGACGGTAAAGGCCGCTGTTCCGCTGGACGCCCTGTACAAATGTTATCCTATGGCGGCCCGCACGGAGCAGGGATATTATGTAGCCGATCTCCTTACGGAAGTACTGGGGGGCGGAGCTTCTTCGCGCCTGCATCAGCACCTCATCAAGGAGAAGAAACTGTTCAGCCAGATAGAATGTTATCATACCGGCTCCAACGACCCCGGGCTGGTCGTCATCGAGGGGAAATTGATCAAGGGGGTCGGCATGGAAACCGCGGACCAGGCCGTCGAGGAAGAGCTGGCGAAGTTGATGGCCGGGCCCATCCCCGAGAAAGAGCTGACCAAGGTGAAGAATAAAACGGAATCCGCCATTGTCTTCGAGGACATGAGTGTCATGAACCGCGCCAACAGCCTGGCCATCTACGAGTTGTTGGGGGATGTGAACATGATGAATACCGAATTGGCAAAATACCAGGCCGTCACCGCTGAAGAGATGCTGGAAACAAGCCGCACGATGTTCGATCCCCTCAACAGCAACACCCTTTATTATTACAGCGAAAAATGAGTTTAGGAATGGATGTACAAATGAAGTCGATGTTAGACAGAACCATCGCCCCGCCGATAAAGGACGCTATAGAATTTGATCTGGCCCTGCCGCCTTACCGCAGGCATGTCCTGTCCAATGGGGTGGAGGTCTTTGCCATCGACCAGGGAACCGTCGAAGCCACGATGATCAGCTGGATCTTTAATGCCGGCAACAGCTGGGAGGAAAAGAAGGGGGTTGCCGCCGCCGTCAATAGTCTGCTGAAGAATGGAACATCCACCCGCAGCGCATTCGATATCAACGAGCACTTCGAATATTATGGCGCTTATCTGAACCGGGCTTCGCATCATGAGACGGCGGATGTTTCCCTGCACTGTCTGAACAAACATGTCGGGGAGTTATTGCCCGTGATAGCCGAGCTGATCACCGACTCCGTCTTTCGCGAGGAAGAGCTTGAAATTTATAAGAAGAACTCCCAGCAGCGGCTGCAGGTGAGCCTGAAGAAAAGCGAATTCGTGGCCGGCCGGCTTATCGAGGAATATCTTTATGGTTCAGAGCATCCCTATGGCCGGTATATGCAGCAGGACGATTACCAGCAATTGCAAAGGGAGGACCTGGTGGCGCATTTCCAGCGGTATTACCGGGAAGGAACCTGCCGGATCCTCGTCGCCGGGAAATTGCCCGGGGACATCATCTCTCAACTGGAGGCCTCTTTTGGCGGCCTGGGCATTCATGCGCCGGCGAAAGGCAGTGTTTTGCCCGCGCCTGCCATCATCCCTGCTGCCGGGAAGAAATACAATATCACCAACGATCCCAATGGGGTTCAGGGTTCGATCCGTATCGCCCGCAACTTCCCCAACCGGCACCATCCCGATTTTCAGCGGGTGCAGGTGCTGAACAATGTGTTTGGCGGGTTCTTTGGCTCCCGGCTGATGACCAATATCCGGGAGGACAAGGGATATACCTATGGCATCTATAGCTATCTCGTCAATAATATCCAGGAAAGTGCGCTGGTGATCAGTACCGAGGCCGGGAAAGAGGTTTGTGCCCCGGCTATCGCCGAAGTCTATAAGGAAATGGAATTGCTCCGGGAAGAGCTGATCGATGAGGAGGAGTTGCAGATGGCGCGCAACTTTGCCATCGGCACTATTTTAGGCGATCTTGACGGTCCTTTCCAGGTGGCGAGCCGCTGGAAGAATATCCTGCTCAACGGGCTGGATGAAAAATATTTCAACGAAGGGGTCCGGATAATCAAGACCATCGGACCGGAGGAGTTGCGGGAATTGGCCAGAAAATACCTTGATCCCGAAGCCTTCTTCGAGTTGGTGGTAGTGTAGGAATGCCGTAATTTCAGCAAAAGAATCGCATGAATTTCCTGCTCCGCATTGTTATTACAGCGGTAGTTGCTTTTGCATTGTCTTCTGTTCTGCCAGGCATTCATATTGATACTTTCTGGACGGCGATGGTGCTTTCGCTGGTGTTGGCCGTGTTGAACTTTTTTTTAAAGCCAATCCTGATCATCCTTACTCTTCCGATCACCATTCTTACCTTCGGTCTATTCCTTTTCGTCATCAATGCCCTTATAGTCTGGTTTGCAAGCGATCTTGTACGCGGATTTCATGTCGATAAATTCAGGTGGGCCCTTTTGTTCAGCCTGCTTTTGTCACTGCTTACCTCATTGCTGTATAAAGAAAAGGATAGGGAAGAAAGAAGAAGGAATTAGCCATTAAGATTATCGTATGCATTTTGAAAGAAAAAACTGTAGCAACGAAGAACTGGTCCGGCTGTATAAAAGCATTCTATTGCCCCGGATGATCGAAGAGAAGATGTTGGTGTTCTTACGGCAGGGCAGGATCAGCAAGTGGTTTAGCGGCATCGGGCAGGAAGCCATCGCAGTGGGCGCCACGCTTGCCATGAAGCCGGAAGAATGGATACTCCCCCTCCATCGCAACCTTGGGGTCTTTACCAGCCGTAATATGCCTTTATCAAAATTATTCCTCCAATGGCAGGGAAGCCAGGATGGGTATAGCAAGGGCCGTGAGAGAAGTTTTCATTTCGGGACCCGGGAACATGCCATCTGTGGGATGATCTCCCATCTTGGTCCGCAGCTTGGCGTGGCCGACGGGATCGCGCTTGCCTACAAGCTGCAGAAGAAGAACCGGGCCGCACTCGTGTTCACCGGTGATGGCGGCACCAGCGAAGGTGATTTCCACGAAGCCCTCAATGTAGCCTCCGTGTGGGACCTGCCCGTTATCTTCCTTATCGAGAATAATGGATATGGATTAAGCACTCCCGTCTCCGAGCAATACCGGTGTGAAAGCCTGGTCTATAAAGCAGAGGGATATGGGATGGAAGGCGTACGGATCGACGGGAATAATATTCTTACCGTCTATGATACCCTGCGCGGTATCCGGGAGTATTGTATCAAATACCAGCGGCCCTACCTCGTGGAGTGCATGACCTTCCGGATGCGTGGTCATGAGGAGGCCAGTGGCATCAAATATGTGCCGGCAGAGCTGCTGGAGGATTGGGCAAAAAAAGATCCGGTAAGCAACTTCGAGCAATTCCTGCGGGAGCAGGGCGTTCTCGATGACGGGCGGATGGAGCAAATGAAGGAGGAGATCCGGCAGACCATCGAGGCTGAATTGACCCAGGTGTCAGGTCCCATAAAACTTGTTCCCGATACCGAAGAAGAATTTTTCGATGTCTATGCGCCTGCGCCCTATGTAACGGAAGAGCCGGATGCTTTTGCAGGGGAGGGCGTGCCGGAGAAACGGTTGATCGATGCCATCAGCGAGGGGCTTGATCAATCAATGCAACAACACGGCAATCTTGTCCTTATGGGTCAGGACATAGCCGAATACGGCGGGGCCTTTAAGATCACCGAGGGGCTGGTCGATAAATATGGCCGCAGCCGGGTAAGGAATACGCCGTTATGTGAAAGCGCCATCGTCGGCTGTGCCCTGGGCCTCAGTCTTGAAGGATACAAGAGTGTAATGGAAATGCAGTTCGCGGATTTTGCCACTGCGGGGTTTAACCAGATCGTGAATAACCTTGCCAAGATCCACTACCGTTGGGGTCAGGCTGCGGATGTGGTCATCCGGATGCCCACCGGAGCCGGTGTTGGTGCAGGGCCCTTTCATTCCCAAAGCAATGAGGCCTGGTTCGCGCATGTGCCCGGGCTCAAGATCGTGTATCCTTCCAACCCGATGGATGCAAAGGGGCTGCTTATCGCTGCCATCAATGATCCCAATCCTGTTCTTTATTTCGAGCACAAGGCACTGTACCGCAGTATCAGCGGTCCGGTACCCACGGATTATTATTCAACCCCCATCGGGAAGGGCAGGACAGTACAGGATGGTGACGACTTTAGCATCATTACTTATGGCGCGGGGGTGCATTGGGCGCTTGATTACGCGGCCGCGCATCCAGCTCTTAGCATACATATCCTCGATTTGCGCACGCTTTTGCCGCTGGATTACACGGCTATCCGGGCAGCGGTGGAAGCCACGGGGAAAGTGTTGGTTTTACATGAAGATACGTTGACAGGGGGTGTGGGCGCGGAAGTTGCGGCGTGGATCGGGGAGCACTGCTTTCAATTGTTGGACGCGCCGGTGCTCCGATGTGCATCACTGGATACGCCGATACCGTTCAACGGTGGCCTGGAGCAGAATTTTCTTGCCAGCGCCCGGCTGGATGAGTACGTACGAAAAATACTCAACTATTAAAGGCGCAACCCATCGCGGTCAAGTTTTGCACTATTCATGCACAAGGCTTGGAAAATAAAAAGAAGAATACTTACCTTTAGGTAAATAGGATAAGGTTTAATGGTTATGGAACTGATTAGGGCGACCTCCCACCGGGGAGGTTTTTCCTTTATAGGCCTTAAGATGCTGCGTTATTCTCCACTTCCCTTTTCCCCGATGAACCACTGCTCCTTATTTTTAAACAGCACATTGAAAGTCGTGAACGAGCCGTAGATGCGCGTTATGTATTGCTGCAAGTTGACCTTCTCTTCGTCGCTAAGTCCCTTGTGTCCATTGATCTGTTGTTCCAGTACGCGTAACCGGTCGCGGGCCATTACTATCTTATGAAAGAAGATATCGATGGGGATCTCCTTTGATTTGATGGACCGGTCTCCGGACTGAAGGATCATCAGGCCGCCCTTCCATTTGTCGCCCAAGGGTACTACTTCCGAGAGTCCGCCCCAAAGCCGGAGGATACCCAGTAAGGATCGTTCTGTTTCCGACACGGTTTCGACCTCGGTGGTGACGTTCTCGGGAAGGATCTCGTCGAGGTGCGGATCGTTCTTGTCGATCTCTTTCAAACCGTGATGGATAAACGAGATGAGGTAGACGGCGTATTTCACGCCTACGATCACTCCGGGTCCGTATTGCGTGTGTTGTAGCCGGGTGCCGATGCCCAGCGTCAGTTGATCCATATAGATAGTTTATGATTTGCTATGGCCGGTCCTTCCTGTCCTTTTGGTATTCGTGGAAGGCCAGTTTGATATAGTCCAGCAGGTCGTAGTCGGTCGCGCGATGACAGAAGTCGTAGGAAGGCCGGTAGCGCAGCATGAAGCTGTCGAGCTGGTCACCTTCGAGCCGGGTCACTTTTAACACGATGCTGCGATTGAATCGGTAGTCGACATACTTGTCTTTTTCATCTTCCACGAGCCTGCGCTGGAAGGCCAGGTCACGTCTTTTCTGGGCGAAGTTGAACATTTCGATCAGCTGATTCAGATCGAGGCCGACGCCCATGCCGGTGCTGGACACTTTGAGCCCCGGCTTTTTGTAATTGAAGTATTTGGCATAATCCTGCCGGTTCTGCAGGGAGTCGTAATGATAGTTGCGGGGCATGACCTTCACCTCTTTCAGCTCCACGGGGTCAACGTGGAGGGCGATATCGAAGGCGCCGACATAGTTGATCGTACCGACGGGATATTTAGCGGTTGCCCGGCCCAGGTAGGAGAAATAGATCGAGTCCTTTATGCTTACCGTAATGGCGTAGTTGCCGTTGGAATCCGTGGCGGTGCCTCTCCCGAGGCTGCTGATGACGCTTACTCCATCCAGCGGTTTTGTGCGATACATATTATATACCGTCCCGTGTACGGTCACTTCCTGCCCCATGATCCTGCCGCAAAAAAGAAGGGAGACAAGAAAGGATAAGGGCAGCAGTAAGAATTTATGGGTAGAAAACGCCAAGTACTATTTATTTTATAGGTTTTGCCCTGTGATATTACTACCAAAACGGGAGATACCAGCGGCTTGCTTCCTATTTTTAACGATGATTTTGCAGATGGATCACTTCCTCGATGATCCGGGGGAGGTGTTCATGTTCGAGCTCTTGAACTTTTTTTGCTATGGTATCCGGGGTATCACCTGGTTCCACCGGCACCCGGGCCTGGAAGATCGGCCGCCCATGGTCATACTGTTCGTCTACATAATGAATGGTGATGCCGGTCTCCTTTTCTGCGGCGGCGATCACCGCCTCGTGGACAAAACGGCCGTACATGCCTTTCCCGCCGAATTTCGGCAACAGGGCCGGGTGGATATTGATGATCTTTCCCGGGAAGGCCCGGACGAGGGTTTCCGGGATCTTCCATAAAAACCCCGCCAGCACGATGAGATCGATGTGTTTTTCGTGCAGCGCCTTGACATAGGTGTCTGTGTGGAAGAAGGGTTCTTTCTCTATCAGCAATGTCGGGATCCCTTCTCTTGCGGCGATGTCCAGTACTCCTGCGCCCGGCTTATTGGAGACGATGAGTGCGATGCTGATTGTGGGGTAATGACGGAAATGATCGATGATCCGGGCTGCATTTGACCCTGTCCCGGAGGCGAAAACGGCGATCTGTTGCATGCGCAAAACTACAGGGAGAACAGTGAATTCTGATACTTATTTTCCACGGCCTGTCTGTTGACATTACTATGACAGAAGGTCAGCGCGATTTGACGTAATTCGCTGAAACCCACGTCCAACACGGGAAAAAAAAATTTAGGCATGTTGATATATTGTTAAAATCCTGACTTATTTTTGCAACCTGTTTAGGAGATTTTTCCACATTTATACAACCTTTTGTATATATGACCAACCATAGACCAATAGTCAAAAAGTTATTATTCAGTATCCTCCTCCTCTCTCTGTTTTCACTTGGAAATAGGTTGTTTGCTCAGGACGGTAAGGCATTATTCCAGACGAATTGTGCCTCGTGCCACAGCCCATTTAAGGTGGTTATCGGTCCGGCCCTGAAGGGGGCTACGGAAAGGATCCCCGACAAGAAGCTGTTATACGACTGGATCCATAACAATACGAAAGTGTTGGCTTCCGGGAATGCCTACTTCACGGCGTTGTACAACCAGTACAACAAGACGCCGATGAACACCTTTCCCGGCCTGGAGAATAAGGATATCGACGCGATCCTGAAGTATGTGGAAACGGCTCAACCGCCGAGCACTACGGTGGATGGCCCCGGCCCCAAGGCTGAGGAAAGCGACAACACCCTGCTCTATGGTATCCTGACCCTCATCCTGGCGATCATCATGTTCGTGCTCCTCCAGGTGAACAGCACGCTGAAAAAGCTCTCCGACGACAAAGAGGGGATCCCCGCCGCGGAACCCGTTCCCTTCTGGCGGAATAAAACCTATCTCGCCCTCATCATCCTCGTGCTTTTTGTGGTTGGTGGTTTCTGGGTAGTGGAAGGCGCTATCGGCCTGGGCCGCCAACAGGGCTATCAGCCGGAACAGCCGATCTTTTATTCGCACAAAGTACACGCCGGGGTCAACCAGATCAGTTGTTTGTATTGTCACAGTAACGCGCTGGACAGCAAGCATGCTACGGTGCCGCCGCTGAACGTTTGTATGAACTGCCACGCCGCGATCAACGACTACAAGGGCGCCAAATTATACCGCGAGGATGGCACCGAAGTGGATGGCACTACCGAGATCCAGAAGCTGTACAGCTATACCGGCTATGACCCCAAGACCAGCACCTACAATACGGCCAATGCAAAGCCCGTGGAATGGATCAAGATCCACAATCTCCCCGACCACGTCTTCTTTAGCCATGCCCAGCATACGAAGGCCGGCAAGGTACAATGTCAGACCTGCCATGGACCGATCCAGGAAATGAACGAAGTGAAGCAATTCGCTCCGTTGAGCATGGGCTGGTGTATCAACTGCCATCGGACGACAAAGGTCAATTTCCCCGATTCCTCCGGCAACGGCAACAAATTCTACAGCATTTACGAAAGATTTCATAAGGATTTGAAGACTGGCCAGATGGACAGCGTTACCGTTGAGAACATCGGTGGTACCGAGTGCCAGAAATGCCACTATTAATTCCTTCTCCGCCCCCCGGGAGCACAGATAAAGACATTTTGGAAGATCATTTATATACTATAAAATTCAAGCCCCTGTAAAGCCGACCGGTTGTCCCGGCTGACCTGGGGGGTTTAACTTCTCAAATATGAGCGACAAAAAGTACTGGCAAAGTTTCGGAGAGCGCAATAACAGCGAAGCGTTTCAGAAATCAACGGAAAACGAGTTTGACGAAAGTTTACCGTTGGAAGGCCTGGATGGAAAAGGATTGCTCGATGCCAAACACCCCCGGAGGGATTTTCTAAAATATCTGGGTTTTAGCACGGCTGCCGCCACGCTGGCTGCCTCCTGCGAAATGCCCGTCCGTCATGTTGTTCCCTATCTCAATAAACCGGACAATCTTATTCCCGGTGTAGCCGATTATTATGCAACCACCTATACTAATGGTGGCGACGTCGTTTCCGTCGTGGCAAAGGTTCGGGATGGCCGCCCGATCAAACTGGAAGGCAATACCCTTTCGTCTCTTAGCAAGGGGGGCACTTCGGCCCGGGTCCAGGCTTCGGTCCTCGATCTGTACGATATGGCCCGGCTGCGCTTTCCCGTCCAGATGACGGATGGCAAGCCCAATGAAGTGAGTACCTTTGAGGCTTTTGACAAGCTGGTCTCCGATGCCCTGGCTGCTGCCGGTGGTCCTATCGTGTTGCTGACCGGTACCCTCACCTCTCCTACTACCAAACAGATCATCACCGAATTCCTCGCGAAATATCCCGGCAGCCGGCACGTACAATACGATGCTGATTCTTACAGTGGGATGCTCCTGGCAAACGAGGCGACATATGGCAAAAGAGCCTTTCCGGCCTACCGGTTTGACAATGCCAAAGTGGTCGTTTCCCTTGGGGCCGACTTCCTGGGAACCTGGCTGACGCCGGTGGAATTCTCCCGCCAGTGGTCGACCAATCGCAAGGTGAGCGCGAAGAACCCCGAGATGAGCAAGCACTACCAATTCGAAAGCCTGCTTTCGATGACGGGTGCCAATGCCGACGAACGCTTTACCCACCGGCCTACCGAAACGGGCGCCATCGCACTGGCCTTGCTCGCCGAGTTAGGTGGTTCTGTAACGGCTCCTGCCCTGTCCGAGAAGTTGAAGGCGGGGGTAAGAAAAGTGGCCAGGGACCTGATGGACAACAAGGGTAAGTCCCTGGTAGTCAGCGGCAGCAATAATGTGAATATCCAGATCATCGTCAACGCCATCAACGAAGCCATCGGCGCCGGCGGGTCTACCCTCAACTGGGGAGCGCCTGTACAGGTTCGTCAGGGTATCGACAGCGAGATGAACACCCTGGTTGCCGATCTCAACGACGGGAAAGTGGGCGCGCTGCTTGTGTACGGGGTGAACCCGGCGTATGACTACTACGATGCCGGGAAATTCAAGGCCGGCTTGAAGAAGGCAAAGGTTTCTGTCTCCTTTAACGACCGGCTTGACGAGACGACCGAGCTGACAAAGTTCGTTCTGCCGGCTCCGCACTTCCTCGAAAGCTGGGGGGATGCCGAACCCAGGACAGGCTATTTTTCTTTCCTCCAGCCGACGATCGCTCCGCTGTTCAAGACACGGCCTTTCGAGGACAGCCTGTTGAAGTGGAGCGGGAATACCACGACATACGAAGCTTATTTCAAACAATACTGGACAGGGAAGCTCGGCGGCATCGAAGCCTATGAGAAGGTCCTGCAGGACGGGGTCATCGAGCCCGCGACGGAGGCAGCCTCCGGCGTCACGTTCAGCAATTCGAAGGTCGGGGATGCGGCCAGCGCGATCAGCGCTATCAAGAAGGGGGGCGCCTTCGAGGTCGTCCTTTACCAAAAGGTGACCATGGGTATCGGCGCCCAGGCCAATAACCCCTGGTTGCAGGAAGTGCCCGACCCGATCACAAAAGCCGATTGGGACAACTATGCCGTCGTATCCCCCAAATTTGCAAAGGATACCTGGGGGCTCGATCTCGGCGACCGCCGCCAGGCCGATGGTTATGAGGTCTACCCTACCAAACAGGTCATCAAGATAAAAGCCGGGAATAAAGAGCTGAGCATGCCCGCGGTGATCATCCCCGGTACGAATAACGAAGTTATCGGCATCGCCGTCGGTTATGGCCGCAGCAGCGCCAACCCCGAGAATACCCCTGACTTCATCGGGAAGGCCGCTGCCGGTGTGGGTAAGAATGCCTTTCCCCTGTTGAGCTTCAACGGCACGACGGTGGAGTGGTACGTTGCCGACGGCAGTTTCGAAAAGACAAAAGAAGAATACAAGGTCGCCCAGACCCAGACACATAGCACGTACGAAGGCCGGACGGAAGTGGTCAAGGAACTGACCCTTGCTACCTTTAAGAAGGACCCCGACTTTGTAAAGAACGAACGTGAAGAAGAGTTGAAGCCCTTCGGCGGCATCGAGCATTTTACCGAACAGGGTACGCTCTATCCCACGTATGAAAAGCCCGGGCTCAAATGGGGCATGTCTATCGACCTCAACTCCTGCACCGGCTGTAATGCCTGTGTCGTGGCCTGTTATGCCGAGAACAATGTGCCCATCGTCGGGAAGAGCGAAGTGTTGCGTTTCCATGACATGCACTGGCTCCGGATCGACCGGTATTATTCCACGCCGACCAATAACCTGGACAGTCCCGAAGACGTACAGGTGGTGTTCCAGCCGATGCTTTGCCAGCATTGTGACAACGCACCCTGCGAGAACGTTTGCCCGGTGAACGCCACCAACCATAGCACCGAGGGCCTGAACCAGATGGCCTACAACCGGTGTATCGGAACCCGCTATTGCGCGAACAACTGCCCGTATAAAGTACGCCGGTTCAACTGGGCCGACTATACCGGCGCCGACAGCTTCCCGAACAACCAGGACCAGAAGATAGTCGGTGCGCTGGACCCAGCCGTCTTCCAGATGAACGACGACCTGACCCGGATGGTGCTGAACCCCGATGTGGTGGTCCGCAGCCGTGGCGTCATGGAAAAGTGCAGCTTCTGCGTACAGCGTCTGCAGGATGGTAAATTGAGGGCAAAGAAAGAGAACCGCGTGCTCGAGGATATGGTGGATGTGCAGACCGCCTGCCAGCAGGCTTGTCCGACGGAAGCGATCGTCTTTGGCAACGTGAACAGCAGCAAGACCCGGATCAGCACCACGCGTGCCGAAAATTCCGATCGGCTGTACTATGTCATCGAGGAATTGCACACTTTGCCCAATGTCAGCTACCTGGCAAAGGTCCGGCATACGGAAACCGCCTATGGCGCAGCCGAAGAGAAAAAGGAAGAAGCAACAGAAAAGCATTCGTAGTCAACAATAACTATCGCAAAAAGCTTAAAATATTATGTCAGCACCATTAAGGTACGAATCACAGGTTAGACCCGGACTGGTAGAAGGTCACAAGGATTATCACCAGGTTACGGAAGATATTGTACGTCCTATTGAAGCCGCTCCTTCCCGCCTCTGGTGGATCGGTTTTTCTATTTCTGTCGCCTGTCTTTTATTCGGCGTCTGGTCCGTCACCGAACAGGTGATCTACGGGGTAGGCCAGTGGAACCTTCACAGGACCATCGGCTGGGGCTGGGATATCACCAACTTCGTCTGGTGGGTAGGTATCGGTCACGCCGGAACCCTTATTTCCGCGATCCTGCTGCTGTTCCGTCAGCAATGGCGTACGGGGGTGAACCGTGCGGCGGAAGCCATGACCATTTTTGCCGTTATGTGCGCCGGTCAGTTCCCGATCTGGCACATGGGTCGGGTGTGGTTGTGCTTCTTTATCATGCCCTACCCCAACACCCGGGGACCGCTGTGGCCCAACTTCAACTCCCCGCTTCTCTGGGACGTATTCGCCATCTCTACCTATTTCACCGTATCGGTGCTCTTCTGGTATTCGGGTCTGATCCCCGACATCGCAACGGTGCGCGACCGGGCAAAATTAAAATGGCGTAAACTGATGTACGGTGTCCTGGCCTTTGGCTGGACAGGCTCCACCAAACACTGGCAGCGTCATGAGGCCTTGTCCCTCGTGTTGGCCGGGTTGAGCACGCCCCTGGTACTCTCCGTACACACCATCGTATCCTTTGACTTCGCCACCTCCGTCATTCCGGGTTGGCATACCACCATCTTCCCTCCTTACTTTGTCGCGGGCGCCGTGTTCTCCGGGTTCGCGATGGTGCAGACCCTGCTGCTCGTCAGCCGCAAAGTGCTGGGCCTGGAAGAATATATTACCATGGAGCATATCGAGGTGATGAACAAGGTGATCGTACTGACCGGCTCCATCGTGGGCATTGCTTATCTGACAGAGCTGTTCATCTCCTGGTATGGTCAGAACAAGTTTGAAGGCTGGGCGTTCGCACAAAACCGGGTCAACATTTTCAGCCCTTATGGCTGGGCCTACTACATCATGATGGGTTGTAACGTACTATCTCCCCAGATCTTCTGGTTCCGGAAAATGCGCCGGAATCTGATCGTTACGTTCTTTATGTCCGTGCTGGTCAACGTGGGGATGTGGTTCGAACGTTTTGTGATCATTGTTACCTCCATCTATCGGGACTATCTCCCCAGCAGCTGGGCCACCTATTACGCGCCGAGCATCTGGGAGGTCGGATTTTATGTAGGTACGTTCGGGTTGTTCTTTACCTGTTACTTCCTGTTCTCGAAATTCTTCCCCGTGATCGCGCTCGCGGAAATAAAGCATATCCTGAAGAAGGCCGGCACAGAATATAAGGAAGGGATGGGCGCGGAAGAGAAATTGTCTGTTGAAGAGTTCGCACACGAATACGCGCATGCACACTAGTATTCGCAATTTGAAAAAAGAGCAAAAAGCTAAATAAGTATGGCAGTTAAAAAATTTGTTGTTGGCATTTTTACGGACGAAGCGGTACTCTTTCCTGCTATAAAGAAGGTCCGTTCTGCAGGATACAAGATCCATGACGTCTATACGCCCATGCCGATACACGGGATGGACCATGCGCTGGGTCTGCGGGAGACCAGCCTGCATACGGCCGGCTTTATCTATGGTATAACGGGAACCACGACTGCCATCAGCGGCATCGGCTGGGTCTTCAACAGCGACTGGCCAGTCAACATCGGCGGTAAGTCGCATTTCGATCTGCCGGCGTGGATACCTATTACGTTCGAGCTGACCGTATTATTCAGCGCCGTGGGGATGGTGCTTACATTCTGTTATCTCTGTCAGTTGGCGCCCTTTGTCCGGAAGCACCACTTCAACCTCCGGAGCACCGACGACCAGTTTACGATGGTCATCGAATTGACGGAAAAGAGCAACGAAGAAGAGATCAAGGCATTCCTGTCGGGCGTTGGCGCAACGGGGATCAACACGCAGGTGGCCGAGGCCGGCTGGTGGCTGGGTCGCTACGACAAGGACAAAACACCATTTGAACACAAAGGAGCAACTTTAGCATAGGCTTTCAAGAATATTATCATGAAAAAACTATCCATTTTGTTTTTAATAGCGCTTGCAGTGACCGTCTTCACCAGTTGCGGCGACGGAGTGCAACGCGAACCCGGAAGGGTCTACATGCCTGACATGGGGTATAGCCGGGCCTACGAGACCTATTCGATGACCGCCGAACAGAAGGCAGAGTTGTTGAAGAAGGGCATCCACTTCAGTAATGAACCGGTGGCCGGTACGATCAAGCGCGGAGAGCTTTTCCCTTTCCTGCTGACCAAAGACCCGGCCGGGGACAGCACCAACTATGTAGCCTCGAAGGCAGTGAAGAACCCGCTGACTTCCATGGATACGGTAGAAGCCGAACGGCTTTACCTGGTCAACTGCGGCATCTGTCACGGCCCCAAGCTGGATGGCAACGGCCCGCTTTACAAGGGCGGCGACGGCCCCTTCCCTGCCAAGCCCGCCACACTGGTTGGCGATCCGCGGTATGAGGCGATGCCTGAGGGTCAGATGTACTATTCGGTTACTTATGGGAAGAATAAGATGGGAAGTTATGCGTCCCAGTTGAGCACTACGCGGCGCTGGATGGTGATCGCCTATATCAAATCAAAACAAACGGCGGGCAAGAGTACGGGCGGGTCTTCCGCAGGTGCCGACAGCACCGCAAAAAAATAAACCGAAGCTGAGAAGAAAAAGGATTTACGAATAATTAAATCATTGTTGAATGTCATCCATTAAAGAACATTTTGTAATACCCGGCCGATATAAGCAATGGTCTTTAGGACTAATGGGGGTTGGCGTACTATCCCTGATCATCGCATTTGTATTATACGGCAATGGTCAGGGCACCCGCTTCTGGGCCAGCCTTCTGCAGAACAGTGTCTACTTCCTGCTGATCGTCAATGCGGCCATGTTCTTCTTTTGCGCCGTTACCCTGGGGATGGGCGGCTTCCAGTTGGTTTTCCGCCGGGTGACCGAGGCTATCTCCGCCTCCGTGATCCCCATCGGCATAATTACCTTCGTGATCCTTCTTTGTCTTGTGTTTGGCGGCAAGACCACCATCTACGAATGGCTGGACCGGGACCTGGTTGCCAGGGATGCCGTCCTCACCGGCAAGAAAGGCTTTCTGAGCCCCACCTTCTTTATCATCTGGACGACCCTGACCATCGGGCTGTGGACCGGCCTTGGATATAAAATGCGGCAATTGTCCCGCAGTATCGACGATACTCCCCTGAGCGTTGCTGAAGGAAAGAAATATATCTTCAAGAATACGGTCTGGGCGGCGCTTTTTATCGTTTGGTTCGGGCTTACCGTCGCCTCCGTTACTCCCTGGCTCTGGCTGATGAGCATCGATGCCCACTGGTTCTCTACGATGTACAGCTGGTATACTTTCGCGAGTACCTTTGTAGCCGGGCTGGCGCTGATCAGCATCTTCGTCATCTACCTGAAGAACCAGGGGTATCTCGAGTATGTCAATGAAGAACACCTGCATGACCTTGGTAAGTTCATGTTCGCCTTCTCCATCTTCTGGTGTTACCTGTGGTTCGACCAGTTCATGCTCATCTGGTATGCGAACATCTCCGAGGAGACCATTTATTTCAAAGTACGGTTTGACGGCGCCTATGCCGGAATATTCTATTTGAACTTCATAATCAACTTTTTGTGCCCCCTCCTGATCTTTATGAAAAGGGGCTCGAAACGCAACTGGGGCACGGTAACTTTTATGTCCGTACTTTTGATCTTTGGTCACTGGCTGGATTTTTACCAGATGGTCTTCCCCGGTCCGCATATCTCCCCCGACCATGTGCCCCTGAACCTCTTGGACTTCGGTGTAGCGCTGGGTTTTGTAGGATTGATCATGTGGCAGACCGGAAAAGTGCTGAGCAAGTACCCGTTGCTGGCAAAAAACCATCCTTTCCTGAAAGAAAGTATTATCCATCATACTTAAAACTCGTTTAATTATCATGTCAACTTTTTTTCTGCTACTGATCCTGTTGTTTGGTTTCCTGATCACCTTTCAGATCGCAAAGGCGAGTGAGTATGTTGGTGTACTAAGGGGAGAGAAGAAGAACTTTGAACAACATAACCGTATCAACGGCTTCCTGATGATCGTTTTCCTTGTGCTGGGCCTCATCGGGGTTTACTGGTGCAACGAGTTGTACCGGGGAAAGATCCTCGGGGAGTCCGCTTCCAAACACGGGGAAGACATCGACAAGATGCTCTACATTACCATTGCGATCACGGGTGTGGTGTTCGTCCTCACACAGATATTGCTTTTCTGGTTTGCCTATAAATACCAGTATTCCGAAAAGCGGAAGGCGCACTATTTCCCTCATGACAACCGCCTGGAAGTGATCTGGACCGTGGTTCCTGCCATCGCTCTTACCGTATTGGTCGGTTTTGGCCTTTTCTACTGGTTCCGTATCACGGGAGATGCCCCGCAGGACGCCCTGCAGGTGGAGGTCACCGGCAAACAGTTTGGCTGGATCTTCCGCTATCCGGGGCATGATCAGACCTTTGGTAAAAAATATTATCAGAATATCAGCGACCAGGACAACAACTCCCTTGGTCTGCTGTGGGACGATGCCAATACGCACGACGATATCGTCGTCAACAACGAAATGTATGTCGTCGTAAACCGCCCGGTAAAGCTGATCATCGGCAGCCGCGACGTTATCCACGACGTAGGTCTTGTCTACTTCCGCCAGAAGATGGATGCCGTACCTGGCACGCCGACCACTTTGTGGTTCACGCCAAAGTTCACCACGGACGAGATGAAGAAGAAACTGGGCAATCCCGACTTTGAATATGAGATCTCCTGCGACCAGATGTGCGGCAAGGGTCACTATACGATGCGTGGCGTCGTCAAGGTCGTAAGCAACGAAGAATACCGGCTTTGGCTGGCCAAACAGAAGCCTAATTATGCGATGGTGATGGGCGATAAGGCCCCGGCTGCCGCGCCTGCCGCTGTTCCCGACACGACCAAAACCACGGCAAAGAATTAAATCGTACCGGATAAAAAAATATTGACATGAGCAACGAAGCAACATTACACGGGCATCCTGAGGTGGTAACGACGCACGACGCGCACCATGACGAACATGGGGTTCATCACCATAAGGAAACGTTCATTACGAAATATGTGTTCAGCCAGGACCATAAGATGATCTCCAAGCAGTTCCTGATCACGGGCATGATCTGGGCCATCATCGGCGGGCTGATGTCCGTGTTGTTCCGGCTCCAGTTGGGTTATCCGGAGACGCACTTTCAATTTCTGGAAGATATCCTGGGTTCCAAATGGGCCAAGGGGGGTCAGATCCAACCTGAATTTTATTACGCCCTGGTGACCATGCATGGTACCATCCTGGTTTTCTTCGTGTTGACGGGTGGGTTGAGCGGAACCTTTGCCAACTTCCTTATCCCCCTGCAGATCGGGGCAAGGGATATGGCCTCTCCCTTCCTTAATATGTTGTCCTACTGGTTCTTCCTTGGCGCCAGTGTCGTGATGCTCTCTTCGCTGTTCATCGCCACGGGCCCCGCCAGCGGCGGCTGGACCTCGTATCCACCGTTAAGCGCACTGGGGGATGCCTCGGAGGGCTCGAAGACGGGGATGGATCTCTGGATCATTTCAATGGCCATGTTTGTTGTATCCTCGCTGCTTGGGGGTCTTAACTATATCTCTACCATTCTGAATATGCGTACCAAGGGGATGAGCATGACGCGGCTGCCGCTGACCATCTGGGCGTTATTCTTTACTGCCGTGCTCGGGGTGTTGTCCTTTCCTGTTCTGCTCTCCGGCTTTATCCTGCTGCTGTTCGACCGTCATGGTGGAACAAGTTTTTATCTTTCCGATATCTTCCTCACCGAAACCAACAAGGCCCTTCCCAATGAAGGCGGCAGCGCCATTCTTTACCAGCACTTGTTCTGGTTCCTCGGTCACCCTGAAGTATATATCATCATTCTCCCTGCCATGGGCCTGGTCTCCGAAGTGATGTCGGTGAATGCCCGCAAGCCCATCTTTGGCTATATGGCCATGGTCGGTTCGCTGTTTGCCATCGCTATCCTCGCCTTCCTGGTATGGGCGCACCATATGTTCGTCACCGGCCTCAACCCCTTCCTGGGTTCGGTATTCGTGCTGTTGACCCTGTTGATAGCCGTACCTTCGGCGATCAAGGTCTTCAACTGGATCACGACATTGTGGCGAGGCAATATCCGGTTTACCCCGGCGATGCTCTTTGCCATCGGCTTCGTGAGCACTTTTATCTCCGGTGGATTGACCGGGATCTTCCTTGGTAACTCGACGCTGGACATCCAGTTGCACGATACAATGTTCGTTATCGCTCACTTCCACATCGTAATGGGGGTATCGGGGATTCTCGGCATGTTTGCCGGCATCTATCACTGGTTCCCGAAGATGTACGGCCGGTATATGAATAACACGCTGGCGTATATCCACTTCTGGGTAACCCTCATCGGCGCCTATCTCATTTTCTGGCCCATGCACTATGAGGGGCTGGCCGGGATGCCCCGTCGTTATATGGACTATTCCCAGTGGATCTCGTTCAACCAGTTTGGCGGGCTTAACCGCTTCATTTCAACCGTGGCTTTGATCACTTTTGCCGTGCAGATCCTGTTCGTATTCAACTTCTTCTACTCTATCTTTAAGGGCAGAAGGGTAATGAACCGGAACCCCTGGGGTTCCACGACCCTTGAATGGACCGCACCCATCCGGCCCGGGCATGGTAACTGGCCTGGCGACATCCCCGAAGTACACCGTTGGCCTTATGATTACGCCAAGGATGGCAGGGATTTCATCCCCCAGACGGAGCCGCTGGGAGCCAATGAAAGTGCGCATTGATAAAATATTAGCGGGACCCCATTTGGGACGGCCCACTGCACAAAGGAACGCCGCGCGCGTTCCTTTGGCTGAAAAAGACAAATGATATGGAGGAGACCGTGAAGCAACCAAGTTCTTTAAAATTTGCCGGCAAATTGCAGGACTACAGACTGCTGATCAAGTTCAATCTAAGCTTCATGGTCGTGTTCTCCGCCTTGATCAGTTATTTGCTGGCGCCGAATATAAAGGAATATGACTGGGTGGAGATCGGGCTCTTTTTTCTTGGCGGGATGCTGGTGACCGGCAGCGCCAATACGATCAACCAGGTAGTGGAGAAGGATACCGATGCCCTGATGAAGCGGACGGCAAACCGACCCGTTGCCTCGGGCCGGATGAGCACACAGGAAGCCTGGACCTTTGCCGTGCTGGCAGGGATCGGCGGTGTACTTATCCTCTATCATTTCAACTTCCTCACGGCAGCCCTGGCGGCTTTTAGCCTCTTCATCTATGCGTTTGTCTATACGCCGCTGAAGAAGGTAAGCTCCATCTCCGTGCTGGTGGGCGCCATACCCGGAAGCCTGCCCTGTCTCATCGGCTGGGCGGCGGGTAATGACGATCTCTCCATCGGGGGTTGGGTGTTGTTTGCGTTGCAGTTCTTCTGGCAATTCCCGCATTTCTGGGCGATTGCCTGGATCGCGCACAAGGACTATACGGCGGCAGGGTTTAAGATGATGCCTTCGAATGAGGGGCCGACGAAATATTCCGCCATACAGGCGATCATTTATTCGCTGCTGCTGGTGCCGGTGGGTGTGCTGCCCTATTTTGTGGGTGGCGCGGGTGGAGGCAGAATGAGTGGCATTGTGAGCCTGGTGATCGTGTTCCTGGCCAACCTGGGGATGGTAGCGCAATGTGTGCGGCTGTACAGGGAAATGACGGTACAGTCGGCGAGGAGGGTGATGTTCAGCAGTTATATCTACCTCCCCGTGGTATTGCTGGCGCTGCTATTTGGTAAAGGGGCCTGAATGAGTTAATTATGGAAATTGTGAACGAACAACGCAAGAAAATACATCCCCATAAATTCACCTTATGGGTGGGATTGGGAAGCATCATCATGATGTTTGCCGGGCTTACCAGCGCCTATGTGGTCAAACGGGATCAACCGGCCTGGACCAGCTTTTTTATCCCAAGGGCCTTCTGGTATTCGACGGCGGTCATCCTGATCAGCAGTCTGACGATCCAGATGGCGCTGAAAGCGTTCAAGGACCGGGAGATGTTGCGCTATCGCAACCTGATGACGGCAACGGCGGTGTTGGGTCTGCTCTTTGTATTGTTACAATGGATAGGTTTCCGGGAGCTTTGGGCTTCGGGGATCAATTTTCACGGCAGCGGCGGCGGCCAGTTTCTCTATGTCATCGCGGGGCTTCATGCCGTCCACGTGCTGGGCGGGATCGTTCCCCTCGTGATCATGGTTGGGAAGGCCTATGCTTCGAAGGTGCGCAACTATAACAGCGTGCCGGTGGAGATCATGAGCACGTACTGGCATTTTGTGGATCTGCTCTGGCTCTACCTGTTCTTTTTCTTTATGGCGATAAAATAATTAAGTATTGTTAAATAAATTTGCAAATAACTAAAATCACAACATGGCACAAGCAATACCGGCAGGACAGAAATGGTGGAGTGGCGGGAAGAGCCCCTTCAACGTGGAGTATGGAAAACTGATGATGTGGTATTTTCTGATGAGCGATGCCTTTACTTTTGGTGCTTTCCTGATCTCTTATGGTTCTATCCGGTTTGCCAGCAACGGCTGGCCCGACCCCAACGAAGTGTTTCGTGCCTTCCCCGGTATGGGTGATACCCATCTTCCCCTGGTGTTTGTGAGCCTGATGACCTTTATCCTGATCATGTCTTCGGTAACGATGGTGCTTGCGGTGGCAGCCGGTCACGCCGGGGATCAGAAGAAGGTGACGTTCTATATGATCCTGACCATCATCGGCGGGCTAATGTTCCTCAGCTGCCAGGCCTGGGAATGGACACATCTCCATGGCGAAGGCGCCTGGTGGGGCCGGAACCCTTTCCCCAATGCCGATGGATCGAAAGCCTCTACGAATTTTAGCAACTTCTTTTTTACGATCACCGGTTTCCATGGCTTTCACGTGTTCTCGGGTGTGATCATCAACTGTATCATGCTGATCAAGAATCTCCGGGGTGATTTTGCCAAGAGAGGGCACTACCTGATGATCGAGAAGGCGGGGTTGTACTGGCACTTTGTCGACCTGGTTTGGGTATTCGTGTTCACCTGCTTTTATTTACTTTAACTTACTTTAAAAATTATCATATGTCTAGCATCGAGACGACCGCCGGCCACAAAGAACCAGCACATTTTGACACGAAGCCCATCTGGCGGACCTTCTGGATCCTGTTGGGGATCACGATGGTGGAGCTGGTCCTGGCTACCATCCACCTGAAAACGGGTTTCCCGAACAAATATGTGCTCAATGGGATGTACCTGATCCTTACCTGCGCCAAGGCCTTCTATATCATCGCCGAATTCATGCACCTTCGTCATGAGATCAAGAATATGATCATGACGATCGCGGTACCGGCACTGCTTTTTGTATGGTTTATCGTCGCCTTCCTCTGGGATGGGAATTCCTACCGGGAATTGCGGAATCGCTATGACCAGCATCATGCCGATGAGCACCTGATAAAAGTAGCGCCGGAAGGCGGCGAGTCCGCTCCTGCCGCGAAGAAGCCCGGATCGCCCGAATAAGAATTAACAATCGACGCTGAAATAAATTGTATGAGAACCATCGCCGACAGCGATGGTTCTTTACTTTTGCACTTTACCTTTGCCAATTATGAGCAAGAAAGGCTGGTTAGCCATCTGTATAGCGGTAGTGATCCCCCTGGGATTTTACGTGGTGGCCAAACAATATGGGGTGGCGATGCCCGGACATTATATTGTCGACACTGTGATCACCCGGGTGAAGGATGGCAAGGAGGTCAGCGATACCATCTGGCACAAGGTTGCCAACGTCCGGCTGCAAAACCAACTAGGGGATACCGTCGCCCTCGACTCCCTGAAGGGGAAGGTCATCATCATCGACTTCTTTTTTACGCATTGCGCCAGTATCTGCCCGATCCTTACCCGTAATATGCGGCATTTGCAGGATGCGTTGAAGCTGAAGGATTACACTAAACGTGTCGATACTACTTTTGTAAAATTTCTTTCGCTTACCGTAGATCCGGCGCATGATTCGCCATCGGTGATGAAGCGGTATGCGGACCGTTATGGGGTCAATTCCGATGTATGGTGGATGCTGACCGGCCCCAAAAAGACCATCTATAATTTTGCGCTGAATGAGCTTAAGCTTGGCTTGCAGGACAGTGTCAGCGTCGACTCCAACTTTGTCCATACGGATTATGTCGCCCTGCTGGATAAGGACCGCGTGATCCGCGGGTATTACCATGGCACCGATACGGCGGCGATGGCCCGATTGGGAGATGATATTGTTTTTATCATGCTCGAGAAGGACAAGCGGCAGCGGTCCACCGCTTTTGATGAGTTAAAGCCTTTGATGATCCCGATCATTTTGATCCTGCTGGGCACGGCCGCAGGGGTTGTTTATTTCAGCAGGAAAACAAACAAATTACCATAATATGAGTCAGAATATTTCTATGAATGCCGCAACAGGAAAGGAGAGAAACTACACAAAGGCGATCATCATCGTGTCGATAGCGATACCCGCTGCCGTAGCTTTTTTGATCCTGGGACCACAGGCAAAACTCGACCTGGGTTTCAATACGCGTTCCCTGCCGTTGTTTCATGCGATCTTGAATTCAAGTACCGCCATCCTCCTCCTGGCCAGTCTTTATTTTATAAAGAATCGCCAGGTGACCGCTCACCGGCGGGCCAACTGGATCGCCGTTGTGTTGAGCGCGATCTTTCTGGTGTCCTATGTTATTTATCATGCAACAAATCCTTCCACGCGGTTTGGCGATCTCAACCATGACGGACTGCTGAGCGATGCCGAGAAACAACAGGCGGGGTCGTTGCGGTATGTCTATTATTTTATCCTCTCTTCACATATCATTTTGTCGGGGATCATTATTCCATTTGTGCTGTTTACGATGCAGCGGGCATACCAGGAGAAGTTCGATAAACACCGGAAGCTGGCGAAGATCACGTGGCCGCTTTGGTTTTATGTGGCTGTCACCGGAGTCGTCGTGTATGTCATGATCAGTCCTTACTATTGAAAGGGGCGGCTTATAATTCTTTTGCCGGGTCCCAGAAAAGCTTTTTGAAGTTCGCCACTTTATTATCTTTTACGACGACGCCTTCTTTTTCCAGCAAGAGCTGCATTTTTTCGGGCGGATCATAATGATGTCTGCCGCTGAGCAGACCATTGCGGTTGACGACCCGGTGTGTGGGAACCGGTTTTTCCGCATTGGGGCCAGACAGCATGGCCCAGCCCACCATACGGGCCGAGAGCTTTGTACCCAGGGCCGCTGCGATGGCCCCATAGGAGGTGACGCGGCCTTTTGGGATCTGGCGGGCTATTTCATGCACCAGGTCGAAAAAGGAATCGTCTTTGCTGCCGGAGGGTTTGACGGCTTTGAGCCGCTCACGGACCGGCTTATTATTTTTCTTCCGGGGTGATGCCATTTGTTTTTCTTTGTGCGAGGAGTTCGGACCGGCGTGGTTCGCCGACTTTTTCATAGTCAAAGGGGCAATGCCGGCAGCCGTTGCCGCAGCAATAGCCTCTTTCCAAATGATATTTTTCCGTCAGGACCATCAGGCCCTGCTCATTGTAATAAAAATCGGTGCCTTCAATCAGTTGTTTCATCGTTGTCCGTTGAAGGGTTGTGCTTTGCCAGCCGGGTGGCGGCGTGGATGCGCGGCGGCCTTACCGGCGTCGCCGGCGTGGGTTCTTCTTCCTTTATCCTGGTCAATAATTGTGCATCCAGGTCAGGCAACGGCCCCGGGGGGATCGTAAAAGAAAGATAATGCACCCGTTTGCTCCGGGCGATGTCAAGACTTTCGTAGTGTGTCGTGATCTTCAGTTCCGTTTTTGCGTCGCCCGAATAGATGTCCGGATCGTCTTCCAGCAGCGCAAGCCCATACATCGAGATCACCCATTTTGTGAACGCGTAAAGGATGGGGGAGTCTGTCTTCAGATGGATCTTTCCACCCGGTGTTAGAATGTGTTGATACAGCCGGATGAATTTTGGATGGGTCAGTCGCCGGGTAGCCCTGGATTTCCGCAGTTGCGGATCCGGAAAGGTAAGCCAGATCTCTTCTACCTCGCCCGGCTGAAAATAGCTCGTCAGCTTGTCGATATGGGTGCGGAGAAAGGCCGCGTTGGTGATCTTCTCTTCCAGGCATTTTTTTGCACCGATGTAGATGCGGTTGCCTTTCATGTCGATGCCAAGGAAATTCCGGCCGGGATGGATCTTCGCCAGTCCGACCGTATATTCTCCTTTCCCGCAGGCCAGCTCCAGCGTCAGCGGATGGTTATTTTTGAAGAATTCGCCCCACTTGCCGGCCATTCCTTCCGGGTATTGCAGCACATTGGAGAAGCTTTTGATCGCTTCGAAACGGATGAGTTTTTTCTGGCCCATGAAGGGGCAAAAATACGAAAAAAGCCGGCGAAGGGTATCTGAACATTAAGGCTTTGTGGATCCTGTTTCAATGTTATCCAAAAAGTCAAAAAGAAATACCAGATCGATAAAGTGATCATCCATAAATTCCGGCAGGCCGGTTGGGCATTCGTGGCTGAGATAGGTGAGCAGGACCCTGATCATATTCTGTTTTAGCCGGGAAGCCGGCACGTTGGAGATGAAGTCACTGAACTCTTCTTGTAAAGGCTGGCTTATGAGCATAGTTTCTATTTTTTGCCGATTTATCATTTTTAAATCCCTGATCCGTCCCATAAATATATACTATTTGTCTCTTTTTAAAATACTAATTGTAATCAGTAAAAGACGTAGTTGTTTCAAATATCAATACTATTGATATCTTTATTGGTATTACTGCTAACTACATCCTTTCTTTGAAAAATGGCAAAGGATTTAAGATATGATCTGATCGCACCGATGATCTCTGCCGGCCGGATAAAACATTTTCGGGATGTCTTTAATTATATTCCAAAGACGGTAGTTGCCCATGACCTGGGGATAAACAATGTTCGTTTCAACAAGCTTATGGATAATGTTGAGGGTTTTCTGTTACGAGACCTTTTTCGGCTGGCGGCCTTTATGGAAGTTGAGCCATCCGTATTGATGGGGTTGATCCTCGAGCAGAATGCCACGGATAAGAAGGGCAAAATAAAAAAGCCCCGCCGATAGGATTGCCCTGCGGGCGATCCTCGGATGGGGGGCTAAAACGCAATCGATGCCCGCTCGCTTCGCTCGCTCTGCATTGTCGTTTTTCCGCTTTACCGGAGCAAGCTCCGGCCAGCTCCAAAACAACAATGCCCCGCCTATTGGCGGGGCATTGATCGTGTTTGCTGTAGAGGGAGGATTCGAACCTCCACGGGGCGGTTAGCTGTAGCGCAATGTGCGGTGGTCAACCCCAGTCGAGCCCGATTTTTGTCGGGCCCGGCATTACACTATGTTTATCCCTGACTCCCCACCCCCGAGACAAGAGGGCATGTCTGCCAAGTTTCATCACTCCACAATGGTAAAGAACTTTTTCGATTCGTCGTTGAAACAAAATTAACGAAATGCCCGAATTATTTACATTTTTTGAATAAAAATTTTTGTATTTTCAAAAATATTCAAATATTTGTACTTTAGTGTAGATAAAATTCAAAAACTCTATTCAAATGGCCGTTAAATTGAATCTCGACAAATTGGACCTGCAGATCATCCATGAAATGATGGAGAATGCAGAGATCTCCTACGCAGAATTGGGGAAAAAGCTATTTGTTTCGGGAGGCACCATCCATGTAAGGATAAAAAAGCTGCAGGAGCTGTCCGTCGTGAAAGGTACAAAATTACATGTGGACCTGAAACAACTGGGTTATGACGTCATCGCCTTTATCGGCATTTATCTCGAAAAAAGCTCGCTTTATGACAGCGTGGCGAGGGAATTACAGAAGATACCCGAGATCGTCCGGCTCAATTACACCACCGGCAACTACAGCATGTTTGCGGAGATCGTCTGTAAGGACATCAATCAACTGCGGTTCGTCCTCCACGACGAATTGCAAAAGATAAAGGGGATCGAACGTACAGAGACCTTTATCTCCCTGGACGAAAGTTTAAGCCGGAACGTCCAGGTCTTCAAAGATTAGCTTTTCCTTCGCGACCTTATCTTTCCCGTCAACTTATACCCGTACATTGAGCACATCCCGCAGCCCATTGCCCAGCAGGTTGAACGCCAGCACCAGCAGCATGATCGCTATGCCCGGCGCCAGTGCCAGCATCGGGTTATGGGTGATGATAAAGTTATAGTTCTCCTTTATCATCAATCCCCAGCTAGGCTGCGGGGGCTGTACACCCACGCCGAGGAAACTAAGCCCGGCTTCGATGACGATGGCCGAAGCGAAATTGGACGCGGCCACTACCCATACCGGTGCCATCACATTTGGCAGGATGTGGCGGAACAGGATACGGCTATGTGAATAACCCAGGGCCCGCGCGGCTTCGACATATTCCCTTTCCCTTACCGCCAGCACCTGGCCGCGGACGATCCTGGCCACGTTGACCCAAAGAGTAAGCCCGATGGCCACGAATACCTGCCAGAATCCTTTTCCCAGCACCAGCATGATAGCAAACACCAGCAGCAGGGTGGGAATACTCCAAATAACATTCACCAGCCAGAGGATGATCTCGTCCACGCGCCCGCGGAAATAGCCCGCCAGCGCTCCCAGCAGGACACCTACGCTCAGCGAAAGCAATACCGTCACCATCCCAACGGCGAGGCTTACCCTAACGCCGATGAGCAGCCGGCTTAAGATATCCCGTCCGTATTTATCCGTCCCCAGCCAGAACCGCTTCATCGCGATGTGGGCGGTTGCCTGTGGATAGGCCCTTCTTTCAAAGACGCCATCGTCCACATATTTCCGGACAATGAGGCTGTCCCCCTGCCGGCTGAAGCCGCTGATGGGAATGTAGTCGAATGGGTCTTCCTGGCCGTACAACAGCCGGTGGAAGAATGGGACCTGCTCCACCGGCGCCTGCTTTTTCAGCAGCAGGAATTCCTGGCGGAGGCCGGGTTTGCGTCCCCCGATCTCCACGATGATCCGGTTGGCATCGGGGGATGAGTCGGGGGCGATAAAATAAGCGAGGATGGCCACGACGATAGCCGCGCCAATGACGACCAGGCCGAACAGCGCCCCCTTATTGCGTAACAAGCGTTTACCGATATTTCGTTTTCCCTTCATTTAGTAATTTTTCTGTCTTTCCATCGATAGCTGCCAAACTTACCCAGCCAGCCGACGACCAGCGTGTAGCCAATGTGCAGCGGTTGTAACACCGGAAAGTACGGCATCAGCTCCCGCTGACCAAAAAAGGCGGCAACCTCGCTGACAAAGGGGTATTCTATCATCGTCTTTACCACCAACAGCATCAGCAACAACAATCCCCACCAGCTATTCCAAATCGTGGCGATCGCCAGCGCGAGGTACAGGAGGTTGACCCCGTAGACCAACAGCAGGACCCAAAAAATGCGTTTGTCGTCATAGCGATCGGCTTTACTGGCCCAACGGACCCGTTGATTAAAAAAGCCTTTCCACCGCGTCTCGGGTCTAGTCGAGACGATCGCGCGGCGAGCTTTTACAAAAAAGACCTGCCGCGGATAACGGAGCGCGATCTTATGCATCAGTAACATGTCATCGCCAGAAGGGATACTATCGATCCCTTTGAAACCGCCTACCTGAAAAAAAGCATCTTTTGCATAGGCCAGATTGGCGCCGTTGCACATGGAATGGATCTTCTTATATACCGCGGCGCCCGTGATCCCTTGCAGGGTGATAAAGTCGAGGGTCTGGAAGATGGACAAAAGCGAATGCTGCCGGCTCCATTGAGGCATCCCGCCGATGCGCACGGGTGCTGCGATGAATTTTGCTCCCGTCTCTTCATAACAGGCAGCGAGTGTTGAAAGCCAGCCCGGATCGAAGAGGCAATCCGCGTCCGTGGTAACGATCAACTCCCCGGTAGCCTGGCCTATGCCGGTTTCGATGGCGAACTTTTTGTGGGCGGTAAACCCGTGTTCCCGGGGCCATTCTGCCAGGGAAAGGTAACGGACGGGGAATTCCACAAATTCTTTTATTATGGTCGCCGTTGCGTCAGTAGAATGGTCGTCGATGACGATGACCTCAAAGTAAGGGCGGGGATAGGATTGCAGGGCCAGGCTCCGGAGACAGTTGCCGATGTTCTCTTCTTCGTTGCGCGCCGGGATCAATACCGTGATCCTGGTCCCGGGCTGTTTCGCCGGCGGAGGGGAGTATTCCGGCAAAGCCTTCCAGGCCCGGTGATACCAGGCGATCAGGCCGCCGTAAATGGCGAATAACAGACAACCTATCAGTGTAAGCAGGAATTGCAGAGGCATGAAGGATCGGATGCTAATTGATTGGTAAATATAGCGCGTTCACGATGACTTCCATGAATTTAGGCTGCAGCAGCTGGTGCCCGGCCGGCAATAGGGTCAACTGGGCGTTAGGTGCGATGCGCAGCCGGAATCGCTTGCCGCGTGCCGGGCGGATGACCCGGTCATAGCTGCCATAAAGGAGAACAACGGGGGTTTGCCTTTCGCGGATGGAGCCGGCGATAAGTCCGAGCCGGGGCCGGAAACCGCGCATCACCGTCCATCGGGTATACAATGCCTGACGAGCTGCATCATCGTCGATGTAATGGGCTGCAAATTTAAAGAGACTGGGGTTGACAAGACCCAGCCGGTTTCCGGTACGCAGCAAAAGGAATAGCCAGCCGGGATTCTTCATCGTCCATCGGAAAAACCGATTGCCGGCGACGGTCCGCGTTGCCAGCCAATACCAGGGATTGACGAATAAACCATCCGGGGCCAGCAACACAAGCCGTTCCACCCGTTCGGGAGCCAACTCCAGCAGCTGCAGCGCCACCCGTCCACCCATGCTATATCCCAGCAGCCACCAGCCCAGCTCCTTTCCCGGGAACCCCGACGCGATCGCCGCCAGCAACGCCATCAGGTCATGCGGGTTGAAAAAAAGCTCCGGCTCCTTCCAGTCCGTTTCCCCATGGAAAGGCATATCCAGCGCAACGATCGTGAGATCACGGCCTACCGCTTCCGCCAAAAAAGCAAAGGAAGTCGCCGCCTCGCCATACCCATGAAAAGCAAAAAGGATCCGGTCCCCCGTACCCCAGCAGGAATAGTGAAGACGGGAGGACCGAAATGTGATAAAATTCCCCGGCATGGCTTAAATGTACGCGCAAAATTTTTCTCGTGAATTCTTTCGGGGAATGAAAAAAAAGCGTACTTTTAATTAGTTGTCTAACTAACTGTATGCCAAACAACCAATTCAAAAAAGGAGAGCTCTATAGTTTTATCACCGGCAAAGCGAGTACGGCGATCGCCCGTAATCTGCAAAAGAAATTCAATGCTGCCGGTCTGAAAATAACGATCGAACAGTGGAGCGTCCTGTATCACCTGTGGAAAGAGGATGGCAAGAGCCAGCAGGAGCTTTGCAGCGCCACCTTCCGGGACAAGCCATCGATCACCCGGCTGGTCGATAACCTGGAAAGACAGCAACTGGTTAAGCGGGTGCCTTCGGAAAGTGACCGGCGCATCAACCTGATCTATCTTACCAAACAGGCGTTGAAATTGCAGGAAGAGACGATGCAGCTGGCCGAATCCACGCTGAACGAGGCGCTGGAGGGGGTACCTGCAGACCGCATCGACATCTGCAAGGAGGTTTTGCAAGTTGTATACGACAACCTTCGATAACTAATTCTCATCTCAAAACTATTTTCTATGAGTGCGTCTACTGAAAAAAAGCAAGCCCTTAAGGGCGCTGAATGGCTGATAAAGGAGAGCTCTCCCTTCGAAACCTTCATCCCCGAAGACTTTAACGAAGAACAGCAGATGGTAAAAGACATGTGTAATGCCTTTTTGGATGCGGAGGTATTACCCATCATCGACCGCATAGACAAGCTGGAGCCAGGGCTGATGCCCTCCCTGATCCAGAAGGCGGGTGAACAGGGCTTGCTGGGCGCGGCGGTTCCCGAAGAATATGGCGGCCTGGGGAAGGACTTTATCACCGCTACGCTGGTAAATGAAGGCCTTGGCGGCGGGTTCTCCTTTTCGGTAGGCGTCTCCGCACATACGGGTATTGGTACGCTGCCGATCCTTTATTTCGGAACGCCGGACCAAAAGAAAAGATATATCCCCAAATTGGCCAGCGGCGAATGGAAGGGCTCCTATGGGCTGACAGAGCCCAACAGCGGCAGTGATGCATTGGGTGCCAAGACGACGGCGAAGTTGTCGGCTGACGGCAAATATTACCTGCTCAACGGCCAGAAATGCTGGATCACCAACGGCGGATTTGCCGATGTTTATACGGTGTTTGCAAAGATAGACGGCGATAAATTCTCTGCTTTTATCGTGGAGCGCGGGTTCGAGGGGTTTACCCAGGGTCCCGAAGAGCATAAGATGGGGATCAAGGGGTCGTCTACGGTACAATTGTATTTCCAGGACTGCAAGGTACCAGTGGAAAACCTGTTGGGCGAGATCGGCAAGGGGCATATCATCGCCTTTAATATCCTTAATATCGGCAGGCTGAAGCTTTGTGCTGCCGCGCTCGGGGGCGCCAAAAGGGCCGCCACCACCTCCATTGAATATGCGAAGACCAGGGAGCAGTTCAAGACCCCGATCGCGAGCTTTGGGGCCATCAAGGACAAGATCGCCGGAATGGCCATCCGCATCTGGACCGCGGAAAGCGCCTTATACCGGACGACCAAATGGATCGATGACAAGGAAGTCGGTCTTGCAGCCGAGGGCAAGCCCTTCAACGAGGCGGTCCTGGGTGCGGCTGAAGAGTATGCCATCGAGTGTGCCATCCTAAAGGTATTTGGCAGCGAGATGCTCGACTTCGTGGTCGACGAAGGCGTCCAGATCCATGGCGGCAACGGGTATAGCGATGAATATATCATCTCCAAGGCTTATCGCGACAGCCGGATCAATCGCATCTACGAGGGGACGAACGAAATAAACCGGCTACTCACCGTAGATATGGTCCTGAAACGCGCCATGAAGGGAAGGCTGGATATCATGGGGCCGGCCGTGGCCGTGTCGAAGGAGCTGATGAGCATTCCCGATCTCGGCAGCGGCGAGGACACTCCGTTTGCGAAAGAGAAGAAAACGATCCAAAATTTTAAAAAGGCGATCCTGATGACGGCCGGCGCTGCGGTGCAGAAGCTGATGACAAAGCTAGAGAGCGAGCAGGAGGTCCTGATGCATATCGCTGATATGACCATGGAGACTTTTTTGGCGGAAAGCGCCCTGTTACGCGCCTGGAAGCTGGTCGATCAGCGGGGCGAGGCCGGCGC
>Ga0206888_1025_pt1 | contig 50629 bp, 52 predicted proteins | sample Alteio_BWOrgHeat_90_FD_153258 | JGI IMG/M metagenome (GOLD analysis project Ga0206888, IMG submission 153258) | Enriched cells from forest soil in Barre Woods Harvard Forest LTER site, Petersham, Massachusetts, United States - Alteio_BWOrgHeat_Nextera4 ... | reverse complement strand
GTTTTTACAAATGGAACCCAGGTTGGAATGGCAATATCTTCTCCTTTTAGAATCTCAGATAATTTGTTAATCAATACATCTGCTGGTACATCGTATGCCTTTGCCATAAAGTTAAAAATTTTCAGTTCGTCTTATAAATCATTGACCTATTGGAATTGATTTTTGGATAATCTTTCTGTAGGTGTGATTACAAAATCCGCAAGTTATGCGAATTGATTTTACAGATGACCTTCCTATCCTGATCCTTGCATTTACCCCAGGCGCGATAAATTTTTTACATTTTTTACAAAAATTAATTCGTATATCATAAGGCATCCTAATTCGGTATTTGGTACTTAGCTTTTTGGCAAGACTTGCTTGTCTTTGTGCTAAGCTAGGATTTGATCGTGCGTTTGATATAGCATTATTAATCAAAATTTGCATCCTTTCTAATGCTATTTGTCGCAGTGCAGGTTTCACGTTAGTTAAATAAATATCAGTCTCTTAAAATACATCTTGCTTTCGCTCATCCTGGCAGAGTCTGCTTTGGAACTAATTCCAAAAGAACTACAAAATCACAATTCTGTACTAGCATATAGTAAAAGGATAAACAAAAAACCGTCCGAATTAATTTTAGATGTATCTTGGCATTTTGCCGCAATGAAAGATATCAAAAATGAGATAAAGCGAGGTAGGCCAGATTTGGTTCATATTTGTATGCTTGAGGCTTGTAGCATCCCGTTGTATTTTGAAAATAAGCTTCGAGTCTATGTACACACAGTAGATGATAAAGTAATTTCTGTTGGTAATAATGTGCGTCTACCAAAATCTTATCATAGGTTCATTGGACTAATAGAAAAACTCTACGTGACCGGAATAATAGAAGAAGGTGGAAAGAAACTTCTAGAAATGAAAAACATGGGTTTTAAAGAATTAGTTAACAAAATTAATCCAAAAGAAATAATTGGACTTTCTACAAAAGGCGCCACAAGTTCTTATGAAAAACTTGCAAAAGTTATCTGTAAAGATTCATGTATTGTTGTAGGAGGATTTTCCAAAGGTCACTTTTCAGATCAAATACTAAAAATGACGAATAATCTTGTTTCAGTTGATAAAAATCCTCTTGAAGCTCATGTAATCATTTCTCGTGTATTATATGAATATGAAAAAGAATTATTATGTAGCTAAAAGATTGGCAGTGTTAAGCGGTCGTAGTATAGTTTGGTTAGTACACTGGCCTTCCAAGCCCGTTACCCGGGTTCAAATCCCGGCGACCGCATGGTTTTATTATTTATCAAGAAAGGATTTCTTATTATTAATTAAGAATTAGGACTGAGTTGAATTTGATTTTTTAATTCATTCCAAGCCGGTTTTGGGTTTTTATCTATATCAAATAATCCCATATTACAAAGTAATGCTGCTGTATTTTTTAACACTGCATCATTACCAAAGCCCACTGGAGATGTGTTTAATGAGTTGTAACATGTCTCTACAGGTCTGTCGTATTGCCTGTACCAAGTTAGAAACTCAAATTGAGAATTATTTTTTCTGTAAAAATCAAACACTGTTTTCATGAATTTTACTTGGTCATCTTTTGTTCCGTTAATGGATTTTGCTGTACTCCAGCCAACCTCAACTAAGGCAATTTTTTTACCTCCTGCAAGGTCTATCATTTTTTGCAAGTTTTTACCCTCTTCTTCAGGACTTTGCGGTTCATATCCTGTTGAATCTATTGGATAATACGAATAGGCAACAAAATCTCCTTGGTCAAGTTTTCCAACTAGATCCGTTTGATATTGATTTAATATTGAATTAAGTGAAAACCAGTTGCCAAACTTGACATCTGGATGTTTTGTCTTAAGCTTGGAGTACACTCCATCAAAAAAGTTTACATAATTAGGAATGTCGTTTGGATGATCTCTAAAGTAGCCATCAACATCACCGCCAATAATGACGTGATCTACTATGTAATATCTCGATATAACTGCATCAAGAGTTTGTACAGTTTGGTTTTGAAGTTTTTGATCAAACTGTGGGTTTCCCATCCAATTTGGGAAAGGACCTAGGACACGATCATTAATTACTGAAAAGTAAAGTGTGACATTAAGATTTTGTTCTCTGTTTAATCCCATTAGAATATCTGAGGTTTTCCAGTTGTATTGTCCTTCTTGTGGTTCGATGTTTGGCCAATTAAGATAGACATTACTTCTTCCAATTCCTGTTGATGCTGCTTCTTGATATGCACTTTTTATTTCTGCAAGAGTTGGAGTTTGTGTTGGAGGCATTATAACCAGACCAAGTTTGATGTTATGAGATACGATTGTTTGATTTTGTAGTGGGGGGGGAGGTGGTTGTGATTGTGGTACTATCCACAGCAAAGCCATTGCAATAATTACAGCTGCGACTCCTCCAGCTATTGCACCGCCTAGAATTTTTTTATTCAACTAAATTTGCATGAATTATCGATAGTAAAAGAGTTTTGATCAGATTTGGTAAAGAAAAATTGTCAATCAGTATTTATTATGTTCTCATTGGTTGTTTAACTAATTGTGCAGCGACGGGGAGGTTTTGAAAGTGTTGCCCCATTCCAGATCTGCACAGATCTGGTGCACCATGTGGCGTTATACCTCCCCGCCCGTTCGCCCTTAAAAAAATCGGGTAACTATAATTTTTGAAATTTTTTTATCCTATCCTGATGTACAGCCGCTATATCCACATTCTATGCACATGTTACATCCTTCTGCAAAGACTAGATTATTCTTGCACGTTGGACACAGTCTTTCTTCCATCTCTTCTTGAGTTAGTGGGACTTGAGGAGCTTGTACTGTTATATCTGGAATCTTTATTTGCAGTGCTTTTTCAGTTTGTGATTTCAGGTATGGGTTTGTGACGTTTTTTGCAATGTAATCTGTCACATATACACTTGGAGTAACTTGGAATGTTTTTTTCACATTGTTACCAGTCATGTGCAAGACCTGTTCGTGTCTTGAACCATCTCTAAATATCGTGATTCCTTTGAGTCCAAGCTCATGTGCTATCAGATAGGCTGCTTTGATATCTTCAGCAGTTACATCATGTGGCATATTGATTGTTTTTGCGATTGCATTTCCAATCCACTTTTGCCACACAGCTTGGGCCATCAGGTGATCAGCCCAGTGTATGTCCATTGCTGTGACAAAGATTTTCTGCATCCATTCTGGAATTTCTTGGATTCCTTTCAGGGAACCATAGTTATTTGCAATCTTTTCTAGAATTTGATCGTTGTACAATCCATGTTCTTTGAGAACCTCTTCAAAGATTTTGTTTGTATAGAAGAATCTTCCAACAGTTACACGTTTTTCAAATGCCAAAGCAAACATTGGTTCCATTCCGTTTGAACAATCGGCAATCATTGAGAGAGTGCCTGTAGGAGCTACTGTAGTTGCCAGTACGTTTCTAATACCATGTTTTTGGATCTTTCCTATTAGTGCATCCCAGTCATAATAGTGAGCACTCTTTGGTTTTTCGTAATAACCAGATACTGGAATTTTTCCTTCAGGGTATTCTGTTTTTGCGCATAACGGAAATGCACCTCGTGTTTTTGCCAAGGCAACACTTTCTTCCATGGAATAGTAAGTTAGTGCTTCAGCAAGTTTTTCTTGGAATTCGAAACCTTCTTCTGAATTATACGGAATTCGTAACTTGAAGAGCAGATCTGCAACACCCATGACACCAAGTCCGATTCTACGTGAATCCTTTGACGCCTTATCGATCTCTGTAATTGGATATGTGTTTACATCTATCACGTTATCCAAAAATCTTGTTGTCTTTCGGATCGTCTCTTCGTATCTTTGCCAATCAAATTCATACTGTCCATCAGCTTTTCGTTTAACATAGTTTGATAGGTTAATAGATCCTAGATTACATGATTCGTATGGATACAAACTTTGTTCTCCACAAGGATTAGTAGCTCGTAACGGCCCACCACGAGCTTTGGCAAATACATTGTATTTGTTAATAAGATCAAAGAAGATCAGGCCAGGTTCGGCACTCTTCCAAGCTGAAAGTGCAATTAGATCAATCAGCTGATGCGCATTTATTTCTCGCACTGGTGAGTTATCACGTGGACTTCGAAGAATATATTTTCCTTCTTTTGAATTAACTAGTGCATCCCAAAAATCTTCCCAAACTCCAACACTTACATTAAAGTTTTCCAAAACTCCTGGTTTTGTTTTTGTAGTAATGAATTTTTCAATATCAGGGTGCCACGATTCAATAATTCCCATATTTGCACCTCGTCGTTTTCCCCCTTGTTTGACAACTTCAGTCACTGTGTTTATGATATTCATAAATGATACAGGACCTGAGGCAACACCAGATGTAGATGCTACCATATCGCCTTCCTCTCTGAGGTCAGAATAGTTGATACCTACACCTCCACCAGACTTGAAGATTAATGCCGCATCTGAAGATGATTTCATGATTTTTTCCATATCATCAGGCATGGCAAGCACAAAACAGGCTGAGAGCTGCCCTAGTCTACCCCCCGCATTCATCATTGTTGGGGAGTTTGGTAGAAAGTCTTGAGAGACCATCAGATCATAGTATTCTCCAATTCTTTCTGAATACTGATCAAACTTCCTTGCCGCAAGCATAGTGAGAACCTCTTTAATGCTTACCTTCATCTGACCAAGTTTGGCCAAGTCGATATAGTGGTTGATTAAGGATCTAAAATGCCATTTGTTAAGGATATACTTGCCTATCTTGAATTTGTAATCAAAGTCATCCAGTTTTTCAAGATATCGTGCAGCTTCCTCCATGTTTTGCGTATTTCTTCCTTCCATCTCAAAGATAGAAGAGTCCTTCAGTAGATCTCCAATTCCGACCAAAACTGCAACTCGTTCAAACATTTCACTTGGACTTTCAATTATGGTTCCCTTGTTGTTACGCATCAAGTATCTAGATGCTAGTACTCTCAGGCAGTTGAGATCAAATTTCTTTGCTACAGTATCAAGAGACTTGGCATCAAGGACCTTCATCTTTTCTTCTCGGAGCTTTCTTCTTTCGTGTCTGTAAAGGATGTAGGCTTTGGCGATTTCACCTAGTCCTTCATCTATTAAAGTAGATTCAACCATATCCTGCACATCTTCCACACTTGGTGGACCAGAAGTAGAATATCCTTGATTAGCGAGTTTCTCGTTTACCCGATTTGCTAGTTTATCAGCTAAGCTGTGTTCTGGTCTACCACATGCAACTAAAGCCTTGTATACAGCGTTTGAAATTTTGTCCTTCTGGAAGTTTAACACTCGCCCATCGCGTTTTTTTACTTCAATGATCGAGTTCTCTATTTGTGAAAAATCTGTCAAATGGCTCCCCGCAACAGTAAGAAAATGGAGTTAAATAAAGATTGAGGCAAAAAATATTTTCCTAAAGTTTGACTTTGGATCAATTTTGTTGACAACGTTACAATTTTCATAGTTATAGATCAGCTCACAACCCAAATAAATCTTCAAAAAAATTCAATCTGAATTTAGAATAAATAGGATCACATTTTAGAATTTTTTTAAAATAAAATCTTATTCATGAATATTGGTAGAATTTACTCAGCACATAGAATTTTAGGCAAGTATGTATGGCGACTTGCAGGTTGGACATTTGTCAGTAATCTTTTCTTCCTTTAAACCACAGTTACTGCATATATGCACCTTTCTTATTGGTCTGAATGAACTTACAAGCTCACTTGCTTTTTCAATAGCCTTTTTTATTCCGGCTGTATCTGTGTTATCCGGAATTTTAAGTTGTACTAACAATCCTCCATTGAGAGCCTTGGACATATGATTGGCCTCAACAATTTTGTCTGTTTTTTGGTTCATTCCTTCAATTTCTGAAGCATTTAACACTATTCCTTCGGAATAATACTCCCCTTCTACATATTGAAGAACAGACATCTTACCGTATTTTTCACCGTCTAAGGTTGAAAAGCGTGAAGCAGCATCACTTTCAGTTATAGATATAGTAACATTATCACCCATTTCTTTTCCCTTCTTGGCTGCTACCTCTATTGCTGTTGCTACTACCTTAGAAAGTATTTCTTGCCCAGCCTTGTTATTTTCATATCCAAGTATTCCAAAAACTGCTTCCTTTAGACCAATCAGATTAACTACCAAGGTAACTGAGCCCTTTTGCATGTATTGTGTATTATTTGCAAGAATTGGATTTAGTCCACGCCTAGTTAGATCGGATATTTCCTTTTTTCTAAGAGACATTGCTGCAAGCGCGGGCTTCATTAAAAGTGCAAGACGCGCTCTAAAGTATGTTTCATCTTTATTGGATTCAAATGCAAGCCGGGGCATGTTAATTGAAAGTGATTGAAGGTTAATTGTAGTGCCGGCAGTTTTTATATCACCTCGTAAAATTCCTTTATTGGATATAATGCCCTTTGAAAAGTTTACACGTCCCCCTAATGCAACAATTTCAGAAAGTATATCAGAAAATTCGCTGACTTTGCCTTTTTCATAGTCTATTGTAATTCCAATGGAAGGAATTGGTGTTGATTTTACATATTTTTTGTAACCAGCAAGGATTGTGCCTATTAGCTTCGAATCAGTTCCAAGCGGAATTCTAAAGGAAGCAAGTGTACCATTTTTACTGTATCTTGGAGCAGTTGACGTTGCTGCAAATGCAGTTGTGATTTTTTCTTCGACTTCACCAAGATTTTTTGAATATTTTTGCAAAATTGTTACTAATCCATCCAATATCACCTCTTGTGATGCTTCTCTAAATAGTAATGAGGTGAGTAATGATAATGAAGTAGCAAGTTCATCTAGTGTATTTACAGGAGGCATCCTTGTTACTCCAAGGAATTTTCCTCGAAGATCTATTCCGTCTTCTAGGAGCTCTTTGATGTTTACAAAGATTGTATCTGGTAAGAGTGACCATATTCCCGGATTTGTTATATGGATATCGCCTGAAAGGTGTGAATCTGCAACATCCTTTGGTAGTGTGTTTAGAACCAAATGCTCTCCAAAGACAGTCTGACCAGTCTTAAAGAGGAGACCTTCAACACCGTTATGAATCCCATCAACGTTTGTTATCATTTCATGAATGTCATAGGCAGGGAGCCCAAACCTAGCCAGTTTGTGCCTATAATCCTCATGACCTTGCTCTAAAAGTACAGAATTTACCATTTCACGTATCACTGAAGCGGTAAGATACGAGGTTTGGAATTTGTAAATACGGTTTTCTACTTCTTCAGTTATTTTTTGGGCAAGTTCTAGTGGAAGATTGCCCTCACGTACAAGAGATTGGATTATCTTATGTGAGTTAAACTCCTCTATTGATTCATGGGAAGTTCGTACGTACATTTTGCCGCTCTCTATTATAGAGCGTTCTTCAATTTGCCTTGCAAGACTTAGAACAAGCTTTCCTAAATTCGTAATAGTATAACGCCTTTCTGATTTATTTAGAGCTACTAGAGATTGCCTCAACAGTTTTCGCAGATGATATGCAAACTTGCCACTTTCTTTTTTTGATTTAAATCCTGCAAGTGATTTTAATTCTGAATAAGTAAGTGGACCTTTTGAATTTAAAATACGTAAAATATCGATCCTGTTGGGACTTGCCATTACCGAAAAGATCATTCTTACTCGTTTTGATGCTGATTGTAAAATTCCTCCCCGCTTCTGCTCGCTAAAGTCTTCACTCAGTTCCATGGCATGTCTAGATAGTATCGGTAAATAAGATTTGTGACGAAATTGATCTGTAAACTACTATTTTTGATCAGTTTTTCGTAACGTCTACTGTAAATTCGGAGGAAGATAGTGTCTGACCACAAGAAGGACATTTACTGTTATATGATCTCATGATGTCTTTAACCGATTTTAACATACGCATATTTGCAATTTTGGCACCGCATTTTCCGCATGTAACATCAACTGACATTACGATCAGGTTTGAACAAAATTATAAAAGATCTATTTTGTGTTTTTTTTAATCAGTTTAATAAATTTGGTTTACAGTTTTTCGATCAAAATTCCACGTTCGTCATATCCAGTAATTTTTACTCTTGTTCCTAGTGGAAGATCTGATGGAGATTGAATATTTGCCATAAATCCCGAAATTCGTAAATCTACACCATCTATTTTCATTACGATCCAAGCATATGGTACGGATTTTTCGTATCCTGCTGGTGGAACCGTTATTATGGTATAGGTGATGACCATGCCTTTTCCCTCAAAAAAGACGCTTTCAAACCCCTTATTTCCACAATTTTGGCAGAAATACGTAGTAACTAGGTGTAAATGACCACATTTTGTGCATTTTCGGGCAAGAACCTTGCCTGATTTAGCACTACTGATGAATTCTTCTTTTGATAACAAATTATACACTTTTGAATATGTGAACTGCGCAGCTTGCTCCTGTTGCGCCAAAGTTGTGTGTCAGACCTATTTTAGCATCTTTTACTGTTCTTTCACCAGCTTTCCCTGTTAGCTGGTCAAAGACCTCAACTATCTGTCCAATTCCAGTAGCGCCAATTGGATGCCCTTTTGATTTTAGTCCTCCTGATGGATTGATCGGTATAGCTCCGTTTAGTTTTGTCATTCCTTGTCTTACAGCTTCAACTGCTCTTCCTTTTTCAAAAAATCCCAAATCTTCGGTATCAACTAGCTCTGCAATTGTAAAACAATCATGCACTTCAGCAAAATCAACATCCTTTGGAGTAATTCCTGCCATCTTATATGCAGCTTGAGCAGCAAGTTTTGTACTTGGAATTGTTGTAATGTGCTCTCTTCCTTGCAATGCTGCTGGGGAACCTCCCCTACCTGATCCTATGACTTGAATGTAGTTTTTTGTATGCTCTTTTGCAAATTTTTCATTGCATAAAATCACTGCACTAGCTCCATCCGAAAATGGGCAGCAATCATATAGTTTAAGTGGGCTTGCAACAACTGCAGATTTCATAACATCATCAATTGTAATTTTTTTTCTTAAATGTGCTTTTGGATTCAACAAACCATTGTCGTGATTTTTTACTGCAACCATTGCAAGATCTTCTTCTGTTGCTTTGAATTCAGCTAGATAAGCTCTTGCCATAGATGCAAATAATCCTGGAAACGATGCACCTGCTCCACCTTCATAAAAAAAATCAGAGCAATATGAAAAATATGTTGTAGTCCATTCAGTGCCGGTGTGAGTTACTTTTTCAACTCCTGTTGCTAAAACTGCATCATAAAATCCAGCTGCAACATTTGCGTAAGCTTCTCTAAATGAAACGGAACCACTTCCACATGCTGATTCAATTGACAAAGATGGAACTTCTGGAATTCCAAGATCGCTCATTATGACAGGTCCCAAATGAACCTGCTTATCTGCAATACCAAATACATTTGAGATATAGCCTGCCTGAATTTCCTTTGGTTGGATTCCTGCACTCTCAATTGCGTCAACTGATGCCTGAATTGCTATATCTGTAATACTATCTTGTAATTTGCCATATTTTGTGCTGCCCGCACCAATAACACAAACTTTTTCCACAAATCTCGCTGACTACATTCCCTATAAAAATTCTTCACTAATGTTCAATTACAAGATGGTGTTATGACAGTAATGCAAGGAAAAAAAATTTCACAAATCCAGATCTCCGTAAAGAAGAAAATAGATTCAAGAAATTCTATCAAAATTAGTAAAAGAAAAATCATAAAAATGAAAAATGAAATTAATCAATATTATGACAAAAATGGATATCTTTCCTGGTCTGAGAAGAAAAGGAAATATGTTATACTTGGAACAAATTCTCCAGTCAATGGATTAGTAGAGTGTCCCCAATGTCATATTGGAAAACTTATTGTAGTACGTTCTCATACAACAAAAAAAAGGTTCATCGGATGTTCAAATTATTATAATGGATGTAGAGCATCATCACCACTTATACAAAGAGGAATGCTTTGTACAACTAAAATCCCATGCAAGTTTTGTTCATGGCCAATAGTACTTTTTAGATATTCTAGAAAACAAAAATGGACAAGACAATGTGTGAATTTGAAATGTAAAACTAGAGAAATTAAATCTTAAAATCAGTATAGATGTCTGTTCTTCTATTTTTTAAGAGTGGTAAATTTTTTCTAACCTGTTTTACTCTGTCAAGTGAAACATCAACAATTCCAATCCCTTCTCTTTTTTTCATATCTAATAGTATTTTTCCATAAGGATCAACTACCAGGCTTCTACCACAGTATATGTTACCTACTTGATCTGGTGAAATAAGATAACAACCATTTTCAATTGCTCGCGTTTTGTTAATTGTTATCCAATGCTCTTCTTTCATCTCACCTTTTACCCATGCAGATGGTGCCACAAGGATTTCAGAGCCCGAAGATACAAGAGTTCTAGACATTTCAGGAAATCTCAAATCGTAGCAAATCATCATTCCCATTTTCCCTATTGCTGTTTTGATTGGTTTTACAATTTTAGATCCAGCATAAAGCTTGCGTGATTCCTTAAAACCAAGTGCGTCGTAAAGATGGATTTTTCTGTATTTTGATATCACTTTACCATTTTTATTGATAAGAAATGATGTGTCATAGACTCTGTCAATTTTTGGGCTTTTTTCATAAAAGGTTCCTACCACTTGAATAGAGTTTTGTCTTGCAGATTCTGAAATTGAATGAACAAAATTACCATTGATCGTTTCAGCTAAAATTGCAAGCTCTTTTGGAGTCTGAGAAGATGGAGTGTAAAACATCATAAATTCTGGAAAGGCACACAATTTTGCTTTTTGTTTTGCAGCCTTGTTTATGTAATCAAGAATTTTTTTAAGGTTTTTTTTCTTGTCAATGTCTGCTTTTAATTGTACGATTGCAACTTTTGTCACAAACTTTGTAGATATAATTAAAATAAAAATGTAGTTTAAAGAGGATTTCCAGCCATGTACCAGTTTTCTTTTGGATTTTCTTCAAAGACTACAATGACATGGTTTTCTTTTGTCTTGAGAATTTCTACTGCGGATTTTGTTATTGCTTTAGCAAAATCCTCTTTTTGTTTTTGTGTTCTGCCAGGATACATTGAGATAGTAATTAATGGCATACATCTTGATAACTCAAGTTAAATTTATTCCTTGATAAAATCAAATTCCAGATTCTATTTGTAGTCTTTCCATCCATATTTTGTTCCATACATGAATTCTGAGCCGTGTGTTTTTTTGTAGAGAAAACCTGTGAACATACCTATCAAAAATCCACCTATGTGGGCAAAAAAGGCAACACCAGAACCACTTGAGCCAACCAATGCAGGCAAAACATTTTGAAATATAAACCAGAATGGAAGATACCATTTTGCAGAAATACGGATGATTCTAGTGAAAAAGCCAAGGAACATCAAAGTTACTACTTTTACGTTAGGAAATATTACAAGATACGCCCCGAGTATGCCAGAAATTGCTCCTGACGCTCCTATTGCGGGCGCAGGACTTGAGGGATTGGACAATATGTGCACAAATCCTGCAACGAGTCCCCAGAATAGATATAGAGCAAGATATTTTCCTCTGCCAAATTTGAATTCCATGTTATCGCCGAAAATAAATAAAAAAAGCATGTTTCCACCAATATGCAATATACCTGCATGCACAAACATTGAGCTAAAAATTGATGTTATTACCCCATAATTTCGGTCAGCTAATCCATTGGTTATTACTGAGGGAACTGTACCATAGTTGAGAAAAATTTCTTCAGCTTGTCTATTTGTAAATTCATAGAATTGTCCTGTAACAGAAATCTCCCAAAAAAATATTATAACATTTATTGCGATAAGTGCATAAGTAACAATTGGTTTGTAGCCTACGGGTTTCGGATTTTCATCACGAAGTGGAATCATGGTATGATAAACTCACTTTTGTTTTGTATAATAATATTTGTAGAATTTTAAAGCCTATACTTTCATTATACCATTTTGGATAAGATATTGAATTCCTTTTACAAAGTCATCGTCAGATATCTTACCATCATGCCACCAACCTGCGTTATTCTTTATCCATGTTGGAATTACGTTTGAGCTTGTACCACCCTGCGTGTATGATACTTTCATTATACCATTTTGGATAAGATATTGAATTCCTTTTACAAAGTCATCGTCAGATATCTTACCATCATGCCACCAACCTGCGTTATTCTTTATCCATGGTGGAATCACTGTCTGTCCACTAGTATTGTTACTTGTAACTGTAGATGGTATGACAAGATCTCCTCTACCTATTCCTATTCTACTTGTGTCAGGTAGACCATTGTTAACTATGGATTTGATGTTAATTTCTATTCTGTAAATTCCATTGCTTGGCAGGTTTATTGATTGAGTATCAATGCCACCTTTTGCTGCCAAACCTGTTTCGGAAATTGCCGTGTTGCCATCTTTATCTAATATTTTGAGGTCATAGTTTACGTCTCCTGCTACTTGTTGTTCAGTAAAGGCATCAAAAAATGTCAGTTTAAGACTATTTTGTGAATTTGCAGTAATCTGAGTAGAGGACCACTGAAGATTAATTCCCCATCCTCCAAAATCAGTTAGCACACTAGATGAAGTCTGAACGTTTGCAATCGCTGGCGCAAGTTGAAAGTCCATTGAGTTTTTTCCAAGAGGAGTGGTTTTTGCAAAGTTTTCAATATCAATTTTGTTTAACAAAATATGTGCAATTACAGTATCACCCAATGAATATGGGTCAACAATGAGCCTTCTTCCAGTAATTGGATTTCCATTCATACTTGCAGTGTATGTTGGTGTGTTTGTAAATTCTTTGAATGATTTTGGAATATGAATTTCTTCATGTACAAAAATAGGACGATCTTGGAATCTAGTTGTATTCCAGTCAAATGGCATAGAGTATGAAATTTGTAATTTTGATGGATCAAAGTTAAAGTCATTATTGATTTTGTCATAGTATGAAATTATTTCAGAGTTGTAGGAATTGTTGCTGTATGTAATGGTATGATTTGAAATGTCTCCAACACTTAGGTATGAATCAAACTTTGGAGCTGTATCGGGTGTAAAAAGGTTATTCAAAAAATTAATCGTCTGCAATTCCATGTGAATGTGATATAGTCCTCCTTCTTTGAGTATAGGTGCTAGTACATTAATCGGTCCACCACCCATTGACATCCACGAATTTAATACAGGATCTTGATCAGCTTGTATAGTCCATTTTCCTATGGTATCAGTTGGAGTAATCTTAAGAGTTATTGTTCCTGTATTAGTGGAGAAAAGATCTCGCATTAAAAGTTGATTGCCTTTTGTTATCTCAATCCAGAGTGAATATTTTTGAATCGTCTCGTTTGTATTTGAGTCAAATATTCTAAGGAATATGGTCTTGTCTTGATTAATATTTGAGGTAATAATAGGTGGAGTAAGTTTAATGAAAACTTGGATTTTTTTATCTCCTACGGTTGCAGGTGGAAGATTTTCCATTGCAAAACCATCACCATACACTTTATGAAAAGTCATTGAGCCAAAAACAGAAAGAAGTGAAAGTACAAAAATTGCAGATAGGATACCCTTGTACAAATGTGACTTCATTAACAAAACTTCTGACGTATTATATTTAATTCTTGGGCACGATTCTCACTAACATTAAATTAATGACAAACAAGAAAAGTATTAATGAAAAAATGGGAGAAAATTTGTTTTATTATAGGCATTTGTGCAGTTGGTTCAGTTTTTTATTTTATGTTGAATTTTAATAATTTGGATACAGAAAAAGTTGCATTTGCACAAAGTTCGTCAATAACCATAATCACTTTAACAAATAACAACGTTCTACTTGGAGGTGTTGAGTATTCCATAACACCAGATCCATTTGGAAATTCTGGAACTTTTACCATAAAGGATAATTCTGCGTCAGATTCTGAAAAAAACAAAGACGGAATTATTACAATAGCTGGTGTAAAAAATGGAAACTATACAGTTTCTCAACTCAATGCACCAACAGGATATGATGCTGACAAGTTTTCAAAAACAATCCAAGTAAAAGATTCCTCTGCAGTTTCAACATTTACTAATATTTCCTCTGGAACCACTTCGATAACAAGTAATTCAATAAAAAACATTACATATACAGCAAAATTTGAGTGCGGTTCAATCTATGCTGATGAGGGGCCACTAAGACCTGGTCATTACGATACTGATCTTAGTATTTTTAACAAACAAAGCTATCAGACCTCAATATTATGGAATGTTGTATTAAATAACGGACCAAGTTCTAATGCCATTTTAAAGAATCTTGATTCGGAAACATCAACAGCTATTACTTGCCAAGATATTAGAAAATTACTTGTAAACAATAATGAAAACTTTGTGGAAGGCTTTGTGATAATTAATGTTCCTTTGGATTCAGTCTTACAACCAGGAAAAGGAATAACAGTTCAAAATCTATCTAATGATCAAATCAATCTTCTTAACGTCCAGGTATTTTATACTGCAAATTCTCTTCCAACTCTTCCACATGAAGTTGTTGTAGACAAGATCTCATTTTACATAATTCAAGATGATACCGGTAGAATTCCAAAAGAAATGATTCGCAAGACACTTGATATCTCAATTCCCTCAAGTCTCAATGAATTATCAAACACAGACACCAAGGTTAAAAACATCCTTGCACAAAAGTATAATCTTACTGATAGTGATCTGGGTATGATATCAGTTAGAATAAAAGACATTTCAGTTGGGGTAGGTGCGCTTATAGATGATCATGCTATCTCAATAAGTACGGTACAACCCCAAGCAAGCTCCTAGATCAGAACTAGAATTTCCATAATAGTTTTATTTTAATTGATGATATAAAAAATAATAAAAAGAAAGTGAAAGGTTTAGAGTTTTAGAAATCCTCTAGTCTTTGCGGTAACTGCTACCACACTAATTATGGCAATTACAAGAACTATGGAAGCGATTGAACCAAATTCTGGAACCGCTGTATTGTTACCTGCAGTTGCGTTAATTGTGGCCGTTGGTGCACTAGTTCCCACGATGACTTGACCTGCCATCCATGGATGAACTTGACAAAAGTAGTTGATTGTTCCTACATCAGCAGTTGTAAATGTGTGCGAGAATGTCTTTGCAGGTCCAAGCAAACTGCTGTCAAAAACGGCAGCTACTATATTGCCTGTTGAATTGTCGGGTTTCCCACTTGTTACGGTATGGGATGCTGAATCTGTATTTGTCCATGTAACTGTCTCACCTGGTGCTACTTGCACTGGATTTGGTGTAAAACAATTATTTGCTGTCACACAAGCTGCATTTGCTGAGCCACCAGCACCTTTAGTTATGGTGACTGACTGATCAGCAAATGCCGATGGAGCAAATGCCATAATACCTACTACTAGAGTCAAAATAACGAAGAGTGAACCTATTAGTTTTGACTTCATGGATCCTGCTATTTCTAGGCGACTATAAAAACGTGTTTGCTATTCTGTATTTTTTCTGTTTATACCTAAATATGATTAATCTTACGATGGCAGTTAATAATAAAAAGAAAGTGAAAGGTTTAGAGTTTTAGAAATCCTCTAGTCTTTGCGGTAACTGCTACCACACTAATTATGGCAATTACAAGAACTATGGAAGCGATTGAACCAAATTCTGGAACAACGTGGAAGCTTATCATATCGCCTTTTGGACCAGTCCATGTTGACGGATCTGTTCCTGGTAATCCAACTCCGTTGAGGGTTACTTGTATATCGACAGGATTAGCAGATGCCAAATTGTTGGTCATTTGCATATCATTACCTGTATGAGTATGTCCTGTTGCATTTGATAGTACAGAATTTCCATCTTGTGTTATAGAAATGTTATAGTTTTGATGCTTTATCAGATTTCCACTAGCATCTTTGAAAGTTAGTGCTATTGTAAATGGTTGACCACTTGTTGGAGCTGCTGGGCTAGTATCGATTGAAACTTGCGTTGAGCCATCACTAGACATCATTTGTTCTGTTGTCATTGCACCATTCGTATTTCCACCTCCGCCTGATCCTCCACTAGTTCCCACGATGACTTGACCTGCCATCCATGGATGAACTTGACAAAAGTAGTTGATTGTTCCTACATCAGCAGTTGTAAATGTGTGCGAGAATGTCTTTGCAGGTCCAAGCAAACTGCTGTCAAAAACGGCAGCTACTATATTGCCTGTTGAATTGTCGGGTTTCCCACTTGTTACGGTATGGGATGCTGAATCTGTATTTGTCCATGTAACTGTCTCACCTGGTGCTACTTGCACTGGATTTGGTGTAAAACAATTATTTGCTGTCACACAAGCTGCATTTGCTGAGCCACCAGCACCTTTAGTTATGGTGACTGACTGATCAGCAAATGCCGATGGAGCAAATGCCATAATACCTACTACTAGAGTCAAAATAACGAAGAGTGAACCTATTAGTTTTGACTTCATGGATCCTGCTATTTCTAGGCGACTATAAAAACGTGTTTGCTTTTTTCATTATTTTTACAATTGCCCAAGAAGAATAGATTGCACCTAGTCCCACAAATGTCAAAACTGTTGCAGAGGTTGTGATCATCATAAACTGCAGATTACCTGTAACAATTGAGATTAGTGTTAAAAACAATACCCCAGAAATTATTGTAATCATAATTGTTGGATTTGGTTTTTTAGTTTCTCTAATAGACTTGACTGCAAGACCTGCAGGCCAGAGATATACTGCGCCAATCAATGATGACGTCATTATTCCTGACATTATCACTGAAAGATTACTATTTCCAATTGTGGAGAGCTTTGCTATCTGAAGAATTCCAAGAAGTGGAATTATTCCAGCTCTTACAGTTTCTTGCAGGAACGGATGTGTTCTTTCTGTATCAGCTACTGTTGGACTAAATGAATAGTAAACAGTATTGAATGCATTAAGAAAACTCGAGCCAGCTACAGTTGCCATGATTGTATTGTCTCTGTATTCTCGTAGAAATTGCACTTGAGGTGCAAGCTCTGATCCAAATGCTGCAGTTGCTATGAGACACCCGCTTTTTGGTTGAACTTGTTGTGTTGGTTGGGATGGTTGCGTAGGTTGTGTACTTCCAATGGCAAGAGAAAATACCGCAGTCTCTGGTGGAATTGGTTGGAATAATATACCTTCTACACTAACGGTAACCTGATAATCTCCTGCGTCTTGAAATTGATAGGGAATACTAACAGAGCCTTCTGCAGTGTGAGTAATTGGAATTCCAAAGACTTGATTTTTTCCTTGTGTTACTGTAACTCTGTAATCTATATGCTGTTGAATTGTTTTAGTTTGCTTGTTTAAGAAACTGATTTTAAGCTGAGTTTGATCTCCTAGATTTGGATTTACAGGATCTGTAGAGAGTCCAACGTTAATGGTTCCACCGCTTGTTAGTTTGATTTGTTGTGATTGTGTTTGTCCAAATACAGGCAAAATTAAGAGTGGTAATAAAACTAATACTAAAGACAATTTTAGTAATTTACTATCAAAAATCAAATTTTTTCACCTTTACGCGAGAGAGCAAATACTGCTATAACTATTCCAGCAACACCAATACCTATTCCTGCCATGCTTATCAGGTACAATCTATCAGTAGTATCCTTTACTTCTTGGAAGGACTTTCCAACGTTAGCAACATTTTGGGCAGCTGAATTTGCATTATTTTTTGCTTCTTCAATGTCACTTGTTAGTTGATTGATAATTGTGCCAATTTGTCCTATATTGGAAGTATCTACAGAAGAACCAGATTGTGGGAAATTCAAAGTATCTATGCTTGCAACATCATCTAATGGTATCTCGGTATCAATTTGTTGATCTTCGATAGTACCCTTCATAATAAGACTATAAGTTCCAACTCTACTTGGAAGCAATGGGGAAACATACTGTCCATCTACGGTGCTATCAGGAACAAAATCCAATTGTTTTGTTACTGAACCATATTTTATTGAGATTTGCATATTAGCTAGCGCATTGATAACGGGTTTAGCACTATCCCCACTACCTTTTTTCACTTCAACTATAGGCGCATTCAATAATCCATTATAAACTGGTTCATTTTGCCAACCAACTGTTACAAGATAATTACCAAATACTTTTGTTATGTGAGCAGAAGCTGGTTTAATCACAAAGGGAGAATTAGAAAATACTAACAGAATTAGAATAGAAATAGTTGCTAGAGCCATAATTCTTGTTTTCATTTAGCTTCAAGTAAATGATCTGATATTTATTGTCTTAACTTAATGGATCTGAATCTTGTTATCACTATCACACCTACTATAGAGATTATCACTAGTAATGCTGGCATTGGAAATTCTGGTACTGTTTGAATGTTGTAAGCACTAACAAGATTTGGATGTATCTGCATATGCACATCTGTCATTACTGTATTTCCGTCTGCTTTGTTGTTAATGTCTTGTAAGAACTTTGTAAATGCAGTGGATATTTTATCGTTGTAAGTAGACTTGTCAGGATTCTTTGTAACCAAGTCATTAAACATTTGTTGAGCTGCAGATGCAAGACCAATCGAATTTTCATACTTTAGTTGGTCAACAATAGGGACTGACATCTGTTGCATGCTACCACCCATATTCATCTGTGACATATCGTTCAGATTCACAGTACTATTTACTGCATCACCATATTTCTCTAAAACTTCTTTCAAGACAAAAGTTACTGCCAATGCTTGAACGGTTGAATTGTTAAGTTTGTCTTTGTCAACTCTGACTGGAATAGCTTCGTCAAGATATCCATTTAATTGCGAAACGTCTGCTTTAACAGCATCTTGGTTTCCAGCTCTCGCATCGCTTATAGTGGAATTAATTGTGGCTGGAATTTCTTTTTGTAATAACGTATTTCTCTCTCCCATTTCCTTGGTATCATTTGCATTCCAGTATTCGCTTAAAGCATCTGAATAGTAACCAATTGCAGCTGAGTCTGAAACATGTTTTGCAATAAAACCAACTTCTGTTTTTATCTCAGATACTTTAGCAAGAAAAGATGCACTCTCGTCTCCACCGAAATTATGTGCATATGCTGGATGAGTATATATCAATCCAGAAGATATTACTACTGCTAACAGTAATGCTATGATCTTATTGTTCACAGACTATGGATCGTTCTCTTGTTTAAGTATTTTCTAGTACAAATGTCGAACATCACTATAATATTAGAAATAAAAAATAATTTCTAATCTTTAACTCCTAAATATTTTTACATTAAAACATTCTAATTCAGTTGTTTGTTGAGAATCTTAGTAAGAGCCATATAGTAAAATCAGCTTAACTATTATTGTACATGATTAAATTTAGTGGCAAATTATCATTTCAAATTATTCTAATCGTTACAATTGTCTTATCTATCGTATTTGTAATTCCAAATATCCCAAATTCTTATGGTCATGCTTTTGTAGAAAAGAGCGATCCTGCCCAAGGACAATCATTAGCTACTCAACCATCCAAGATTGATGTATACTTTAGTGATCTTGTAGATATTCGATATAGTCAGCTAAAAGTTTTGAATTCTAGTGGAAATGAAGTACAACAAAAAGATCTTCATTATATCAACAACGATCAATCTACGTTAAGTGTATCATTACCCTCTGGACTTAAAGATGGGATTTATACCATTACTACCAAAGTTCTTGACCAAACAGATGGTCATGTAACCAAAGATGGAATAGTCTTTGCAATAGGTCAAGCAATTCCTCAAAATCTTTCTAGCCTTACAACATCAAATAACTACCAAGAGGTCTCAATACCAGAAGCAATTGCAAGATTTCCTGCATTAGTTGGTCAGGTTATGGTAGTTGGAATTTCATTTGCAACATTATGGTTATGGGGACCGATATCACGAATTCCATGGTTAGGAAACTCGTTAACAGAAACTAGAACAAGAATTGATACAAATATGCTAAAACTGGCTGTGATTGGTTCCATCATCATATTATCTTCTGGTATTGCCATGATTGCTGTTCAAGCCTATTCGATTAATGCAGGAATCTTAGATGCAATATCTACGAAATTTGGAAGTATTTGGATTATCAGGATGATTGCCTCATCCGTACTGTTTGGGTTATCTTTTACCATGTATCACAGAATAAAAAAATCAAATACAATTCCACCCAAGAGCCATGTCTTAGGATTATTTGGAATTGGTTTGGTAGTGCTTGCAACTACAAGTTTAATCAGTCATGGTGCAGCCACTGGCAAGATACTACCGTTAATACTAGATTTCATACACAATGTAGTTGCTTCTCTTTGGATTGGTGGAGTAATCTACATTGCATTCATTTTCATGCCAAAGATAAAGCAACTTGTTGATCAAAATATCAGTGTTCCTACGTTATCAATTTTGATTCCTAGGTTCTCAACAATTACAATAACAATTCTTGGTGCAATTGCAATTACTGGCCCATTTTTGCTATATTCTCTGGAAAATAATCTTGCCTTGACCTTAGCGTCAACATATGGAAAAATACTAATTGTAAAGCTTTCCCTTGCTGCATCCATGATAGCCTTAGGAGCTTATAATCAGATGATAATCCACAAACAGGCATTCAACACAACTAAGATCTTAGTTTCAAAAAGTATAACAGCTGAAAGAACCTATGAATCAAAAACCATTTTATCTAAATTTAGTAAAACCACAAGAATAGAATCTATAATTGGTTTAGCTTTAATTGCCTCAGTGGCTGTACTTGTTGATTCTGGAGTACCATCAAGTGAATTTCAAAATCAACTACAATCGATACAACAACAAAACGTCTTTGCTCTAGCTACACCAGACAACACGATACCCAATAATGCATTGACGGAAACAAAATTTGTAGAAAATGGGAGTAGAGTAGTACTGACAATTAATCCATTTTCTACAGGCAATAATGATTTTAAAATTTCATTTTTAGATTCAAACAAAAATCCAATAGATATGAAATCAGTACAGCTAAGATTAATGCAAGTCGATAAGGTAATAGGCCCAATTACTATAAATGCACAGCAAGTTTCTACTGGAGTGTTTTCTGCAAATACTGCCTTTGGATTTCCGGGACATTGGAACGCACGTGTAGAAGGGGTTCAAAACAAGGAAAATTCACTTAATCTTGTTGCATCTTATGATGATTTGCTTGTTAAACCAAATCTGGACAGTTTAGCAGTCAATATCAAGGAATTTAAAACGCCTGGAAACAATAGTTTACCGTTCTATCCTGTATATGATAACAGTAGAAATGTAGTGTGGGTTGGTGATTCCGCTATCAACAGTAGCAGAATATTTGAATTTGATCTAAATAAAGCCAAATTCATAGAACATAAAATTGATGGAATTAACATTGTGTCAGCTATTGTGTTAGATTCTGGAAATAATGTATGGTATACAGATCCCATATCAAAATCACTTGGAAATTATAATCCAAATGATGATTCTAATCATATTTATAAAATTCCAACACAGGGAATTATTTCTGGTATCACAATAGATAGCTCTGATAACATTTGGTTAATCGATGCAACTAGTAATGAAGTGTTGAAATTTGATCCTAGTGTAAAGAACTTTACTTCAATAAATCTAGGGAATGGTTCCCAGCCCCTAGGAATTACTATAGATAAATCAACAGGACAAGTATGGATTGCAGAAGGAATCGGAAAGATAGCTAGTATTGATCCCAACAATTCCAAGATTAATGAATATACTCCAACAAAAAACAAGGTCACACTTGCTACTCCTACTGGTATAATTTCCGATCCAGAAACAGGTAACATTTACGTTTCTGAGCATGATGGCTATGCTGTATCAGTTTTTAGTCCCCTACTAAAGACTTTCAAAAAATATACGCTTGACTCACACGGCTTACCACTTGGAATGGTTTTTGATAATTATCACAATCTATGGGTCGCACAACACACTTTGGATAAAATTGTAGTAATGGATACCAGAACAGGCCAATTCCGTGAATTTAATATACCGTCAACAAATTCTTTCGTGCAATGGATAACTGCAGATTCTCAAGGCAACATAATCATGGCAGAACAACAAGCACATAAACTTGGAATTATAACAACAAGTGTAAATTCTGCCTTAACACAAGAGAATCCTCAAGTAAATCAAACAAACAACTTACCTGCAGGTATTCCTCGTTTAGGATTTAGTTATGCTGAAGTGGTAGCTCCTTCAATTGCCGGATTACTCATAGTAGTAGCTTTCTTTTACTCCAAAAATATTACAGATCTTAAGAATAGCATAAGACAAGTGAAGAAAAATACAAGTTAACAAATCTAATTTAATTAATACTAATTCTACTCTTGTACCAGTTCGTTTAAATTTCTGAAAAGCTAATTTCATTATATGTTTAGATACCGTGAGTTGATGGAAAACAAGTCAACTTTGTTTAGTATAATAATATTTGCGGTAGTCGGACTCTTAGCTATTCCAGTTGTACTACCTCACATATCTCATCAATTCCAAGTTTTCCACATACTACTTCATCTTGCAGGAATCAGTATCGCTGTTTTTCTAAGCATAATCGCTGCTCTTGCGTATTCAAAGACTAAAACTAGAAGGCTGTTGTTTACTATGATTGCATTTTCTATCTTTGTAGCATCAGAAGTATTTTCCGTAATAGATGCCGCATGGCAATATACTTACTACCTTGGAGAATTCTCTGCAGCTGAACTGGGACATATTTTGATGATTAGTACACTAGGAATGTTTGCACTAAGTGTCTTTAGGAGAGATTGATATGGATAGAGATTCACAAATAATTGATGTTATTGAAAAAAACCCCGGAATAAAATTTCGTGAGATAATGCGAGAAACAGGAATGAAAAATGGTGTACTAAGCTATCATACAAGAAAATTAGAAAAGATCGGAGTTGTAAAAGTAGAAAGAAGTCCAAGGCAAACCAGATTCTATCCACTTGGTGTTACCACTGAAGAATCAGTTTTGATAAAAAGTCTTAGACAAGAAACTCCAAGACAAATTCTATTATCATTACTTGAAGCAGAAGCACTTGTATTCAACAAAATAGTTGAAAAAGTGAAGAAATCCCCTTCTACAGTTTCTATCTATCTTAGTCAACTCATAGAGATCAACATCATAGAATTCAAAATTATTGATCTAAGAAAGGTATTTTGGATAAGAGATAAGGAAATAGTTAAAACTGCAATTAACAAATATCATCCAACGCTAATGGAGAGATCAGCAGATCATCTGGCTGATATTTTCAATTCTCTTTAAAAAAATTCAATAATAAGATTTTTCATTTCTTTATATCAAGTAGAATGTAACGATTTGAAAATAAACTCAGTGTTTATTTATAGTAACAAAATTAATTGTAATATAGGATTGTGATATCATCTGAATAATACAAAATATTTTCTCCTAATGGTCATGTTCGGGTTTTCGGGTTTTCTGTTTTTCTCTGCTTATGGTGATGGTTTGGCAGGTGAGACATTACCCCCTGAATCTGTAGGAAAGGGAAATGTTACTTTGTCTATAAACACAAGTCCGACTGGAAGCACTGACAAACAAGTCGCATTCCAACTTTATGATTCAAGTACAGGTCAACAAGTTCCTGATGTTACATTTTTGATTGAAATATCAAAAGGAGGAAAAAACCTGTACAGTCACATCTTCAAGGAGGACCAAGGGACTTTACTCATGACACTAGTACAAATCAATAGTAGTCAGACATCACTTGCAGAGGAAAACAAATCTGTATTTGGTCAAATATTTGGCAGCAACAGTGATACAGTAGACATCTTGGGTCCTGATTTTACGGCAGGACTGTACAAATTTCATATTGAAATTTTGAGTGCATACTCATACGATCCTCTACCAATTCCCATAAAATATGATCCAAAAATATCAATTCCAGAATATAGCACGTACACAATTAATGATAATAGTTATGGGAGTCAATCAGTGCAAATTATCGGATATTATGATCAGATAAAGAATTTTCAATACAATGCAGAAAAAAAATCAATGAACTTTGTAATGCCATTTGATTGGTCAGAAGATAACATAAATGCAGTTACTGTAGTTCATCAAGAAATCCAGATTCCAAAAACATGGGGAAACTTTTTAGCTTCAAAATACGATGCATATATCAATGGAATAAAGTTGCCAGATAAGACAATTCTAATAGATGATTATTCTTCAGATGGCAGGATAATCCATCTAATACTGTACAAAGAGAGCGTTATGAATTTAGTTAAAAAACAACAAAACCCCAAACAGGAAATGGATTATTCTTTATTGCCAAGTAATAAAACTAGTTTTCCAATAATACAATTTACAAGAAATGCTCAGTTCAAGGTCAGTCTTAGCTGGGATCCTCCAAAGATTATTGCAGGATCTAATACATCATTTTCATTTAGAATACTTGATCCTAATCTCATAAACCAAACAGCTGGTGCAGTAAGTTATGACTTTGCAGTAATTGCCAATCATAACCCAATCTTTCAGAAATCTGATGTGACCTCTGATTCTGATATAGATAATACCATTAACGTACCTATTCCAGCAAATGCCACAGGTCCGATCACAATAGCATTTGAAAATCTAAATGGAAGTAGCTTTGCAGGTGCAGAATTTACCTCAGTTGTATCTAACCCTACACCTATACCCGAATTTCCATTTAGTTCATTGCTAGTTCTTTTTGTGATATTTGTAATTGTGATCTTGTTTTCAAATTTGACTAAATTTAGAATATATTCTTAATATGACAGATTTCAAAAATTACAATATTAATTTTTAATTCAATAAAGATTTGATGATCAAAAAAGTTGTAATCAAAAATATATACAACTTGTAAGCAGGACAAGAGAGATGCATTAAGATGGTAGACATTTGGCCTTTTGTTATAATATCAATTCCAACCATGATCGTCCTTGGAATGCGTCATGCACTTGATGTAGACCATATTACTGCCATAGATAATCTCGTACGTTTACACAACGCTGTAAAAAAATCCAGATGGGTTGGAACAGGATTCAGCTCAGGTCATATGGTATCCGTACTAGCTGAAATGATTTTCATAATATACGTAATTGGTAGTATCACTAATGTTGGCAATCTTGCATTTTGGGGAGGTGTAATAGGAGCTGTTGCTTTGGGTACGATTGGAGCTATCAACATCTATGCAATGAAAAAGTGGGGTAAGAGCAGTTCAGCTGTACTTGCTACCAAGATTCTAAATAGGACTGGAATGCTTGGCCCATTTGGATCTGCGCTTGTTACTGGCCTAGTTTTTGGTTTAGGCTTTGATACTGCCACGCAAATTTCTGCACTTACCCTATCTGCAGTAGCATCTGCAACTGCAGGAATACAAGTGTCTCTAATACTTGCTGGATTCTTTGCTCTAGGTATGATTCCAGTTGATACATTAGATAGTGTTATACTTCGTTCCGCGTTTTCTAGGATTTTTAATATCAAAGGCTTTCGATACATGTCATATGCACTAAGTGGGGCAGCAATGACAGTTGCCTCAATAGCATCGTATGAAGTATTAACAAACTCAGAGATATTACCAAAATGGACAGGTCCCACCTTAGCAATAACCATAATTTCATTGTCATTTGGATATGCTTTTGCAACACGAAAGAATAGAATTTTAGATAAAAACGGTGCTGACAAACAGAAGCGTGAAGAGAAGTCAGAGTATTAGCTATTTTCAAAATAACATAGATATTGAATTATGGTTTTATCTTTAATCCAATAGTTTTAGTTTGTTTCTTTTTTGATCTGATTGATTTTATTTTGGTGCCAATTTACATACAAAATTAATGAACGGTAGACAGATTATTTTCATTTGTTAATGTTTTTGTTGAAAACAACCCAGCATGTTTTGCTATTAATGTGCCTACAAACATTGCAACCATTAACATAACTATAGTTCCTGCAGGAGCCAAATTGAAATAATATGACATGATAATTCCGGAAACTACTGCTGTTACCGAGAGGGAAATGGAAATAACAATTGTCTTTTTGAATCCCTTGCCCATCATTATGCTGGTTATGTTTGGTAACACTATGAGTGCAGATATCAATAAAATTCCAACTAACCTCATTGTTGCAATTACAGTAACTGCTGCCAAGGCCACGAAAAGGTAATTTAGTTTTTCAATAGGTATTCCATGCACTTTTGCTTGTTCTTCATCGAATGTAAAATGTATCAATGGTTTTCTTATAGCTATCAACGTAACAATTACTCCGCAACTTACTACCAGGATTAGTAATGCATCTTGCAAGCTAGTTAACAATATGCTTCCAAAAAGAAAGCTGAAAAGATCAATAGTAAATCCATGCGATGCGCTAATGAGCAACACGCCCATGGCAAAGCCTGATGACAACAAGACTGCAATAGCTGCATCACCAGATATTTTTGTACTCTTCCTAAGTTTCGTCATACCAAGTGCAGCTGAAACAGAGACTGCAAACGCAGTCCAAATTGGATATATGTTAAGAAAGAAGCCGAGAGCTATGCCACCAAATGCTACATGGGAGAGGGCGTCTCCAAAAAGAGAGTATCTTTTCAACACCAAAAATAGACCTATCATAGAACAGGTGATTGATACTACTATACCTGTAAGAAGAGCTCTTTGCATAAAACCATACGATAAGATATCCAAATTCATGTAAATCACATATCGTGTTTGTGCATGTGCATCTGCATTGCTGATTCTGAATACGTTTTTAGTAGATCTTTGTTTGCAAAAAATTCTTCCTTTTCACCATGGAAGAATAATTCTCTGTTCATACATGCAACCCTGTTTGCCAGATCAGAAATTGCAGTAAGATCGTGTGAAGACCACACTATAGTGATCTTGTTTTCCTTGTTTATTTTCCTAAGCACTGAATAGAACTTATTTTGTACTTCCATGTCTACCCCCGTTACAGGTTCATCTAGTATCAACAATAATGGTTCTTTGACAAGAGCTTTTGCAATGAAGGCTCGTTGTTGTTCTCCCCCTGACAATTCGCTAATTCTTCTATTCTTGAATGATTCCAATCCTACAATCTTGAGTGCCTCTTCTATTTTTTCACTGTCTTTGCTAGATGAACCAAATATTCTATTCCAACAACATCCGCAGCTCTGAATCAATGCAGCGCCTTTAACTAATTTCTTTTTCGATAAAATTCCCATTGCAACAATATCATATACAGTTGCAGGAAAGTTTGGTTCGAAGTTCACTTTTTGTGGAACATATCCTATCATTGAAAGTAGTGAGGTGTATTGATTTCCTTCGTACCCAAATAGCTTAATTCTCCCCTGATAACTTTGCAATCCCAATATGGCTCGGAACAATGTGGTCTTACCTGCACCGTTTGGCCCAACTAGACCCAGAAGGTCTCCCTCTTGAACACTAAAGTTAATCTTGTTCACTGCCAGAACTCCGTTGTGGCTTACCGAGACATTTTCCACATCTAGTGCGTTCACTGGCATTCTAAAGCTGTCCTAAGGTTATGTAGATTTTGATACCACTTGTCCAAGTATGTCTTTCCCTGCTGCTGCTCGGTTTGATTAATGCCTTCAAGAGGACTTAATACTAAAACTTGTGCATCTACTTCACCAGCTAGTGTATTTGCAAGTCTTGGATCCACCAAGTCCTCAGAAAATATTACTTTCACGTCCTTATCCTTTGCAATTTGGATTACTCTTTGTATATCTTGTGGAGGCACATCTGCTTCTGGTGCAATTCCTGTTATCCAGACATCATGTACGCCATATCTATTTGAAAAATAATTAAATGCATTATGAAATGATACAAAAGTATCTTTTTTACAGTTCGACAGTCCAGTTTTTATGTTGTTATCTAACGCAGTTAATTTTGTAATGTATGCATTTGCATTATTCTCGTAATATTGAGCGTTTGCAGGATCGGCTTTTTTCATTGCATTTTTAATATTTATGATCTCTTGCTCTGCAAGCACTGGATCGTTCCATACATGTGGATCCATACCTCCCTGAGCTATAATTTCCTTGTCATCTTCTGCCGCATCAGCTTTCAGTAGAGTAATGCCATCTGTAGCCTTTACAAATGTCATATTTGAAAATTCTCCAGATTCCATAAATTTTGAAATGTATGCTTCCATACCAGCTCCATTGTAAATGAAAAGTTTTGTTCCCTTTAGTTCTTCAATCTGTTGAATACTGGGTTCCCATGAATGTGGTTCGTTTCCAATTGGAAGAAAGCTGAAGACATCAGCCTTGTCACCACCAATGTTTCTTGCAAATTCATATAATGGGAAAAAAGATGCAGCTACTTTGATCTTTGATCCTTCAGTGTTACCATAATTATTTTGAGCCAAAGAGCTGGTTGACACCTTTGTTTGCCCAAAAATATTCGATTCAGTTGATATGACTAAGACTATGATAACAGCTGTTGCAATTCCTCCAATGATTGCAAATTTTTGTCCAGATTTCATACATTAAATAGATATATTGTTATTAATAAATCTACAAAAAGTTAATAATAATTACTGTTAAACTTATAAAATACTTAATAATAATATCAATATGCCAATCATATCCATATCGCTAAACGATGAAATCCTCTCTGAAATAGATAAACTACAAAAATCCATGGGATTTTCTGGAAGATCTGAAATAATAAGAGCTGGACTTAGGATGTTTATTTCAGAAGAAAAACAAAGATCTGATCTTTCGGGCTCAATTCATGCAATTTTAATGGTGGTTCATGACGAAGAGTCAGAGCAGATAGTAACTGGAATCAAACATAATTATGAAGATCTTATCGGTACACATCTTCATAGTAAGGTAGACGGAAACAAGTGTATGGAGCTCTTTTTACTACACGGTGAAGCTGAAAAGGTAGATGTAATGACAAGAGATTTTCAAACAAATAGAAAAATGGATCACGTAAAGCTTGTTGCAATGTAATGAAAACTGAGTTGTGTATTCTTTATTGACTTAATATTTTTACGAAATTTGCAACAGATTCATGATAAGAAAACTCTTCTAACTGTTTTTTGATTTTTTCTACAACCACGTTCGAAGAGTTACCATATAATTCCTTTAAAATTTCCCTCAAGTATTCAGGATGCTCATAACAGTCAGGCAGATAACAATGATATTTTTTATACAAATCATGTAAAACTTTGTCATATGTGCCCTTTCCAATTCTAAGGAGGGTTGTTTCCACGACAAGGCTGATTAGGGCATTTTTAACTAAATTATTGTTATAGTCCATTCTCTAATTCAACCCCTTGTTCAGCCACGGCTATCAATTTCCTACTTTCATTGCTATTCATTTGTAAATTGTGTTAACATGTCATGTTTAGCAAAAACAGCAAATACTTAGCTAACAATTCTCTTAAGATTTACTCCCGAAGGCATTTCTTTAAAGATCGTAACTAATTAAAAGCCATTTTCATTTAAAATTAGTGCAAGAAGGGCTGCACGTGTATCTTTACCATATTCAGCTTGTTTGAAGTATTTTGCTTGTTTTGCAGAGTCTAAATCAGGCGAAATCTCATCAAGACGAGGTAATGGATGCATGATTATTGCATCATCTTTCATTTTCTTTAACATATCAGGTACAATCTTGTAGCTACCTTTGACTTTGACATATTCTTCAACATCAGCAAATCTTTCTTTTTGTATCCTAGTAACATAAAGAACGTCAAATTCATCGAGATTTTCCTCTAGTTCTGTTGATTCTTTGTAAGGCAGTCGTTTATTGATCTCATAAGTAGAATCAGCACGAATCTTCAAAGCAGGAGGGGAAATAAGATGTACATCAACTTTGTAGTTACCAAGTGCATAAAGCAGCGAGTAAACTGTTCTGCCATATTTCAAATCACCTACAATTCCTATTTTGAGACCATCGATTCTTTTTTTCTCTTTCCAAATTGTATAAAGATCTAGTATTGCCTGAGTTGGATGTTCTTCAGTTCCACTTCCTGCGTTTATCATTGGTTTCTCTGATACTTCGGCTGCAAATCTACTAGACCCATCAAGCTGGTGACGTAATACAAGAACATCTGAGTAAAGGGACATTATCTTTACAGTATCAGCAAGGCTCTCGCCTTTTTTGGCAGAAGAAGACGAAGCATCAGCTATTCCAATGGATGTACCGCCAATTGATGCCATCGCAGCTTCAAAGCTCAATCTGGTTCTTGTGCTTGGTTCAAAGAAAAGATATCCCAAAATTTTTCCTCTGGCAAGTTCACGACGTTCAGTAGGATCCATCTTAATTATTTTATCAGTTGCCTCAAAAATAGTCTCAAATTTTTTCTTGTCAAAATCACGGATTGAGACAATATCTTTTTGGAAAAAAGAATTGCTCATTTTCGTTCAATAATATATATGAGTACTATACAAAGTATTCCAATGTCAGAATCCAACCTAATTGTAAGACGAATCAAGAACGGTACTGTGATTGATCATGTTGAGGCAGGAAAAGGCCTCAAAGTTCTCAATGCACTTGAGATAGATGGAAAGGATGGTAATGTTATTACAATCGCACTAAACGTACCCAGTTCAAAAGTTGGAAAAAAAGACATCATTAAAGTTGAGAATAGATTTCTAAAAGATGGTGATACCAATAAACTAGCACTTATTGCTCCAAAAGCTACTGTAAACATTATCAAAGACTACAAACTGGTTGAAAAAAGGCGAGTTACTCTTCCTAATGAAATTGAGAGAATTTTCAGATGTTCAAATCCAGATTGTATAACAAATAGTGGTGAAGACATTGAACCAATAATGGATGTAGTGGACAAGACAGGTCTTGTTCTTAGATGCAGATATTGTACAAGAATTCTGGATGTAAATGAGTTGAAATATTATTAGTTAATTCAAGATACAAAACTATCTGGTTTTTATTTCGTTTTTTCTTTTATTTCCAATTCGTATTGATCATAAGTAAACTTGCGTGTACTTCCAAATGGTTTGAACGCTCTACCGTTTCCATGATAAAATTTGGAGAAAAATTCCACGTAAACCAATCTTGCTCCCTGAATGCCAGGCTCAAAAACTCCAATTATTATATTGAATATGTGACCAATGAAAAGAATCATTGTTCCAAGAACAATAAATGGTATTGAATGATGTAGTGTCTTCATGAAAATGAAATCAATTACATCAGCTAGTATTACTGATGCTAATAAAATTCCAACAATTCTTGTGTAAGAAAGTATGTGACTGACTATAGACGGTAACTCCATAATAGCTCTTGGACCTTCTCCAACAAACATTAAACCAATTCCACCCAAAAGTAATCCAATGTAACCAATTCCCTCTACATGGTGAATTGGATTGATGTGTCCATGATGCATTAATGCTAATCCTGTCATCACAACACCCCAGCCAAATACCAACCAGCCAACTTTTCCAATGGCATGTTTCTTTTTGCCCTCTCTTAGGCTATTGAGGATTCCAAGAATTAGGCCAAATGTTACCATGCCTAGACCAATATATCCACTGATTAGCAAAAGTCTACGTAATCCTACAATGGGATTAAAGATTGCTCCACTAGCAGGAAGAAGTTGCATACCAAGTGCCGTGTTTATATAATTAAACAGATAGCCATTGAGATGAAATCCAAAGTATAGATTGAATGTGAATCCTAAAATAATTCCAATAATAGCACCTGGAGTCATTGCCTTTGCCAATTTGACCATCTGTCTGGGTTTCAATATAGTCAAAGCAAATTTTCTCAAAGGCCTTGGCATGATGTTAAGATTACGTTTTCCACCTTCTACTCTTCTGATTACCCATCTGCAAACAAGGAGGATAAAAAGACAATAGCCTGCATCTCCTACCATCATACCATAAAAGACTGGAAAGATAAGGCCGAAAATTAATGTAGGATCAAATTCTTTGCCTTGTGGTAAAGAATAGAATCTAATAAAAGCTTCAAACAGCTTGAATCTTTTTGGATTTGCAAATAGTGTTGGTGGATTTTCTTCAGTTTCTAGTTCATAAACAATTGTCCCTTTTGCATGCTTGTCTAGATTATCTTTGACTGATTCTAGTTTTGATTTTGGAATCCATCCTTCTAGAGCAAAAGAATCAGATGTGACTCCAAGATTATCAATGACCTCAAGTTTTCTGTTTTCTATTTCAAGCTGTTCCTCGATGCAGACAATATTTGCATAGTGTTCATTTGAAATCTTGCTTAGTTGTATATCAATCTCTTTTAATTTTAACGTTAGTTCATTAAGAATAGCTCCAAGCGATTGTTTTAATTGAACCGGTGTTCCATTGAGTTTTGGTACAGCTTCAAGTTTGACATTATACTCTTGAACAGCAGTGGCAAGGGCATGAGGAGGAAAGTTAGGAAATGTAATAAGAATAATGCGTGTAATTTCTTTTTCTTCTTTAGAATAAAGGAAAACGTCTAGATTGTTTGCTTCCATTGCTTTCTTAAATGTAGGGAATTTTTCTGTATCTAAACGACCAAAGTAAGAGTGTCCTAATACTAACTGGAGTACATTGAAATCTTCGGGAAAAAATGAAAACTCTTCAACAAGTTTGATATTATTTTCAGTTTCATTTATTTTAGTTAGGAGATTTTCTTTTTCTCTTTCAAGAGAAGCTACTTTAGCATCAATATCAATCGCTTTTGCAGCTTGCATCAAGTTGTCAACTGTTGGAAAACGCTGACAATGAGTAACTGGGATATGAGGTAGAACAGTTTTGAATGCTTTAATTCTAAGGAGTTGATCTGAAACTTGTCTGTAAAGGTCATTATCACGTTCATTTTTGAGCATAGTAGCCACGTCTTTAGATAATGGTTCCAATTGTACTATGCCCATATCATGTAAAACAGAAATTACGACTTGCCTGTCTTTTCTTAAACCAAGGACTGCCATCATGGTCATTGGGACAGGCTTGAGTACCATTATTCTACACCTTTTAACAAAATATCTAGAATTCCACTAACCGATTGTTCATCCATTTGTGTTGATATGGTTTTTGATTTTGTATTTGCTTCTTCAATGATTTTTTCTACTTCAATTTCAGCTTTTTTTCTTGCTTGATCAATACTTGATTCAACTAATTTTTCGCCTTGTGTTTTTGTTGCCTCAATTGCCTTGTCAGCATCAATTTGAAAAGATTTGATATCTTCTGTTACTTTTTTCTTGAAATTTTGAACTTCTGCCCATGCTTTTTCTTCACCTTCTTTAATTTGTTTGAGAGAATGAACGTATTTTTCTTGATTTGACATGTTATACTCCTAAGAAATGTTTTCCTGCATACAGGACTATAGTAATTGTACCAAGGATGTTACCAATTTTAAATGCTCTCATAATCAGATAGAATTTTCTTTGTTGTGGATTTGCAAAATTAACTGGCAAGTATTTCTTTCTCCCTTTGAATATTTTCTTGTTCTCTTTCACCCATCTTACGCTTTACTGTCTTTAACATGATGAATGTATCACGTTCCATCTCAGCTAGTCTGAATATGATGAATTTAACAGCATCCTGTAATCTTGGAATGAAAACATTCTCTATTGCATTAGATTTTCGTTTTGTCTTTTCAATTTCATATAGAAGCTTTCGTAATGTGGTTTCTTTTTCTGCAACATCAAGTACCATTTTGTGAACATTTTGAAATGCCTTTATTGCTTCATTAATTGAAGGAGGAAGTTCCAACATATGCTCAATGATGGTAGTATTACTTTGTCCACCTTGTAATTTTGGTATACTAACTCCCATTACATTTTTTATTTGAATTTGTAATTTACTTATCTGTGGAATCTTCATTGCTTCATTTTCTAGTCTCATTGTACCTGCAAGCATCTCTGCTAATCTGATACTTTGGTAGCCTTTTACTAATTCAGATTGTAAGCCGCTCCTTAATGCAGCAGCAGTTTTGCTTGCATTAAAAAATTCTAGAATTAATGCTTGACGTTTTAGTTTTAATAATTTCAGTCCTTTTTTAGCAACAACAATTCTTCGTTTGGTACGAATGTATTCAAGACGAGTTGGACGAATATTAATTACTGATGGCAAAGTCTATGCACCACCCTTTGTGGTTCTTTTTCCGTACTTTGCAATGAACTCTGGTTTAATACGATTCATTTCTGAGTCAGATAGATCGCTAAGTAATTCCCAACCAATGTCTAGAGTTTGTTCAATTGAACGGTTTTCATCCATTCCTTGATCAACAAATTTTCTCTCAAAGTTGTTAGCGACCTTGAGGAATTTCTTATCTAAATCACTTAGAGCTTCCTCACCAACTATAGCTGCAAGTGATCTTGCATCTTTACCTTGTGCATATGCTGCATAAAGCTGGTCTGCTAGACCTCGATGATCTTCTCTTGTATTTCCTTTTCCAATACCTTGATTCATCAAACGTGAAAGACTTGTTAGGACATCTACTGGTGGATGAATACCTGATCTATGCAAGTCTCTACTCATTACTATCTGACCTTCCGTGATGTAACCAGTAAGATCTGGTATAGGATGTGTAATATCATCAGCAGGCATTGTGAGTATAGGAATTTGTGTTACGGAGCCATGTCGTCCCTTTATCTTTCCAGCTCTTTCATAAAGAGATGACAGGTCAGTATACATGTATCCCGGATATCCCCTTCTTCCTGGAACTTCTTCACGCGCTGCAGCGATTTCTCTTAATGCTTCACAATAGTTTGTCATATCGGTAATAATGACAAGAACATGCATATCACGCTCATAAGCAAGAAATTCTGCTGTTGTTAGAGCAAGTCTAGGAGTGAGTATACGTTCCATCGAAGGATCAGATGACAGGTTCAAAAACAGTGCGGTTCTTCCAAGAGCTCCACTTTCTTCAAATTGTTTTATGAAAAAGTTTGATTCTTCACTTGTAATTCCTATTGCAGCAAACACAACAGAAAAGTTTTCAGAACCACCAAGAACTTTGGCCTGTCGTGCAATCTGTGCAGCAAGTAAATTATGTGGAAGTCCAGAACCAGAAAATATTGGAAGCTTTTGACCTCTTACAAGAGTATTCATTCCATCAATGTTTGACATTCCTGTTTGGATGAATTCTGATGGTTCCTCTCTGGCGTATGGGTTGATACCAGAACCTACAAGATCAACTTTTTGCTTTGATACTATTTTTGGTCCATTATCTCTAGGATTTCCTAATCCATCAAATACTCTTCCAAGCATTTCATCAGAAACTGCCATCATAGCAGTCTCACCAGTGAATTTTGTTGTAGTTCCAGAGGTGGTCATGCCAAGAGTTGGACCAAAGACTTGAACCACTGCCAAACCTTGTCTAGTATCAAGGACCTGTCCTTGTCGTCGCTCACCGTTGGGAAGTTTTATCTCAACCATTTCGCCATAAGCTGCATTATCTACGCCCTCTACAAATATCAGTGGACCTGCAATTTTTGATAGTGTCTTGAATGCTACACCAGACATCTATGTAGTCACCTCAATCATCAGAGTATTGAACTCTTTTTGCATAATAGTGAATGTGTCATCAACCAATTTCACTACTTGATCTTCTTTAGTCCATTTTATTCTTGAAATCATTTTTCTTGATTCTAATGCACCAATCTTTGATGATGTTGCACCTTTCTTTATTGCATCACTTTCTTTTCTACCAAATTCTAAAATTGTTCTAAGTAAAAGATATTGTTTTTTAATTGATGTATAAGTATCGACTTCATCATAAGCACTTTGTTGTAGATAATCTTCTCTAATGGATCGTGCAGTATCCAAAACTCCTTTTTCTGGTTCTGGTAATGCATCATAACCTACCAATTGAACAATTTCTTGCAATTCTGATTCTCTTTGTAAAATTTCTAGAGCTTCTTTTCTTAGAGCAACCCAATCGTTTGCAACATTATTTTTGTACCATTCACCCATGTTATCAGCATACAATGAATAGCTTGTAAGCCAGTTGATAGATGGAAAGTGTCTTCTTGATGCCAAGCTTGCATCCAAAGCCCAGAAAACTCTTGTAACTCTTAGTGTGTTTTGTGATACTGGTTCTGAAAAGTCTCCACCTGGAGGTGAAACTGCACCAACCAAAGTCAAGGAACCTACTCTTTCTTCTGGAGAGATAACAATAGCTTTCCCACCCCTTTCATAAAATTCTGCTAATCTTCTTCCAAGATATGCGGGATATCCTTCTTCACCAGGCATCTCTTCTAATCTTCCTGAAATTTCTCTGAGCGCTTCAGCCCATCTAGATGTACTATCTGCCATCAAAGCTACACCATATCCCATATCACGATAGTATTCTCCCATTGTAATTCCGGTATAGATACTAGCTTCACGTGCAGCTACTGGCATGTTTGAAGTATTAGCAACAAGAATTGTGCGTTCCATTAATGGGCGCTTTGATTTAGGATCCTCTAGTTTTGGAAAAGTTGTAAGAACTTCGGTCATCTCGTTTCCTCTTTCTCCACAACCTACATAGACAATGACGTTACTGTCTGCCCACTTGGCAAGTTGTTGCTGGGTGACTGTTTTTCCACTTCCAAATGGTCCTGGAATTGCAGCAGTTCCACCTTTTGCTACTGGGAAGAATGTATCCAAAACACGTTGACCTGTAAGCAATGGTTCTTCTGGTGGAAGTTTACGCAGTACAGGTCTTGGTACACGGACGGTCCACCAACTTGAAAGACCAATTTCTACTTTTGAACTATTTGTTTGAACAGATCCTACAATTTCATTGACGTTGTATTTTCCTTCGGATATTTCTATGAGTTCACCTTCAACGTTATATGGAATCATTATTTTGTGCATTATCAATGGAGTTTCTTGGACTTCGCCAATAATTTCACCTGGAGAAACATGATCACCTTTTTTCTTTAATGGAACAAAATCCCATTTTTTTGTCTGATCAAGAGCAGGGATGATATTTCCTCTGCTGATAAAGTCACCACTTTGTGCTCTTAGTACATCAAGTGGTCTTTGAATACCATCATAAATTGAAGTTAAAAGTCCGGGTCCAAGCTGTAATGATAGTGGACGTTTTGTATTGATGACCTTTTCACCTGGTCTTAAACCAGTTGTATCTTCGTACACCTGAACTGTAGCCTTGTTACCTTCTAAACGGATTATTTCTCCTACTAGACCAAGTTCACCAATGCGTACTACATCAAACATTTGTGCACCTTCAAGACCACTTGCTAAAACGACTGGTCCTGAAATTCTAGAAACTATACCATCTACCATATCTCATCAACTTCCTTGAATATTAATCCCCAATACCCTTTTTGCTAATACGGATATTGACTCTTCTTGAATGTTTCCCTGTAATGACGGCATGAATAACACTAATGGTTCAATTGATGCTTCGATCTTTGTTTTGAATATACCTGGAAGTAAGTTACGAACAAATTCACTTGCAATAATCAAACCAAACTTTCCAGATGAAAAAAGTTCTTGCAACGTTTTGTTAGCATCATCCTTACTGACAATAAATGTATCGTCCATCCCAAGAAGTCGATATCCAATGACTAGCTCACGCTCTCCTATTACCGCGATCCTTCCACTTGATTCTGTTTTCTGTTTAGACATTTTTATTCACTTAGCAACATTGAGATTATTTGTTCAGTTGATAAATTGTAACGTTTTCCATAGGCGATCCTTTTAATATTTTCACGTTCATATTCTGCATTAATTATAAAGTAAAACACTGTTCCAATAGAAAGTGCTATGTTTTTCAATTTTTTGACATACTGAATGTTTATGAATTTGTCAAGTGCCACTTCAAAATCAATTAAACTTTTTGTCTTCTTGTATTGTGCTAATGCATTGATTAGGCTAAAACGATTTTCCACTCTTCCGGCAATTTCTGCAGAATCTTTTACTCCATAGATATCCAATAGCTCATTCATCTGGATCCTTCCCCCGTCGATAAGATGTTTACTTATTAGTTCTTTATCCAGATTCGCTTCTCTGCCTTTCATAAGGTTTAGTATGTTCTTCTTATCAATCTCTGCCCTAAAAAATTCTCTTATCATACCTTCATCGCCTTGGAAGAATTTTAGAGATTCAAGTAATGCTTTATAATAAAATTTTTGTAATGCATACATCATAGGACCAAGATCACCACTTTTTTGGTATTCTTCCAAGTGTTGCAGTAAGATTGGACCATAGTTGTACTTCACAAGTTGATTTACTACACCATCTACGCTTGTTTGTGAGAGGATAGTTTTCATCTCGTCATGAGTAATATTACCTGCAGAAATTCCTGCTGGTACATTACGGCTAGAGACTAGAAATGATTCTGTCTCAGTAATTGTTTTCCCCATACTTTTTGAAGAAAGTATCAATTCAATATTGTAGATATCCCATTTTGACAGATAGGCTCTAACTGCAGATTTTCCATTAAACGGTGTTGCATCTAATGCAATTTTATTGATTTGAACAAGGTATCGATTCAATGCAACTTCCAAAATTTCTGAAGGTTGGTAAACAGATGCAGCTTTTTCAATCTCTGGTCCATACCATGTTGACTCTAGGATTTTTGCCATCTCGACGTCATCTTTTGCTTTTAGTAGATTCTGCATCATATCTTTGGTAAGAAAATTCATTGATATTGCTTGCAATCTACCAAAAGAAGATGCGTATTGTGAGGTTCCCATTATGTTCTCTCCGTAAGAAAACCTTTTACTTCATCTTCATGAGTTCTTAAAAGTTCTTCAAATGTCAGATCTATTTCCTTTGTTCCATCATTATTTTCTGCAATTATTCCACCCAAAGTTTGAATTGGAGAACCTATTGTCACCCCCATTTCTTTTAAAACTGTACGGTCTTCTTCACGACAATGAATAGTAATTTTTTGATCTAATTTTTTTTTTGAGGTATTTATCATGGTTTCTAATGTTTTTTTGTACTGTGATGATTTTACATAATTTTTGATTTCTTGTTTGATGACATCAAATGCAGATTCCAAGTTTGCGTTAATGGCGTCAAATAAAATTTTTTTTGCTTGTAATCTAGCTGATTCAATGATTCTTGCAAATTCTCTTTCTGATTTTAATTTTGCTTCGTTTGCAAAACGTTCCTGTATTTCTTTGATTTGGGTATCTCTTTGGTTTTGTATAGCAGTTCCTTTCTCATCTAGTTCTTTGTTAAGTCTTGCAAGATCCTTTTTTTTCCTATTCTCTATCTCAATGAGAAAGGTCTCTATACTCATTACGAATTCCACTATAGTATGCCAAGTAACAGAATGATTCCTAGCACGAATCCGATTATCCAGAGTGTTTCAGGAATGACAAAGAAAAACAATACCTGACCAAATTTTTCTGGCTTCTCAGCAATGATACCCATGCCAGCAGCACCAATTCCTTGTTGTGCATTACCAGTACCGATTAAACCTCCAGCTATTGCAATTGCAGCGGCAATAGCTAACAAAGGCTTTGTTAAACCTGCACTGGTAGCTGCTGATTGCGCAAATGCTGGAGTTGTAAAGAATGTAGAAAGTGCGATCGTCAAACCTGCAACTATTATAATAGAGGATAATTTTGAACGTCTGTTCAGCATCATCAAGTATGGCTCATTTGGAGAGGCTATATTAATCTAATTTTTATAATGGCGAATCTATTTTTTAAAAAAGGATTATTTTTCAATCAAAGATTGGATCTAAATTCTGAATAATTCTAGATTCCATTACTCAGGATTTAAAATTTTGACAGAAACAGAGTTAATATGAAATTAATATTCCACGGGAAGATCTAATCTATTTCCCCATTCTCCCCAAGAACCAACATATACTTTAACGTTTTTGAACCCAAGTTTTTTGAGAGCTAAAAATGAATTTGCTGCTCTATATCCTCCTTGACAATAAGTTACTATTTCATCATCTTTGGCTAATTTGTAAAGCTTGGAAAGAGACTCGTTTTGTTTTATCGTGCCGTCTTCTTCTATGTTAAGGGCCCAATCTATGTTTATTGCGTTTGGAATGTGTCCTTTTCTTGCAGCCCGGATTACTGTTCCATTGAATTCTCCTTCAGCTCTTGCATCTACAAGTTTGATTTTGTTTAGGTTTTTTCTAATGTATTCGAATCCTGCAAATACGTCTTTGTTAATTTTTCCAGAGAATTTGGCCGGTTTGAATCCATTTGTTTTAATTTCTAGAGGTAGACATAGACTCTTCCATTTTTTTATTCCTCCGTCAAGCATGAAGGCTTTCTTGTGCGAAAAATAATTCAAAAGCCATACCCCTCTTGCTGCACTCATTCCAGAAACATCATCATAAAATACAACCGTCTTTCCCTTTGTCACTCCTAGAATAGAAAAAAGTTTTCTCATTTCCATGTTGAATGCTTGCATACCTTTGTTGCTGGTATCAAACCAATGATAGTAAAAAAAATCCAAGTTTACCGATCCAAGTAAATGCCCTTCTGAATAATCCTTGTAGGGTCTTGCATCAACCAGAATCAGTTTTGGATCGTCAAGCATTTTGAGGATGTCCTTTGCATTAATTAACATAAACAAAGTGTAAACTAGGTGCCGTAAATTCATTTCATATTGTTTTGGTTCAAAAGAAGTGAGATGTAGTTTATTTGAATGCACCTACCAGAAAAAAATTCTTTATGAAAAAACTAAACTCTGTGTTACAACTAATACCACAAAGTTTTCAACATAGTATGAAAAATACAAAAAAGTATTAAATTATTCTAATATTTTGGAAAAGCGTATATTATTATATTTGGGCATGCCAAGATACTAACACGTTATGAACATTAAAAATCATTATTTTTTTAAAAGGAATAATCGAATCTCAATTACAAAAGTGACACAGGCAACTTAAGTGATCATCAACTATGAAACAAAAGATGCCAAATCCTCAGTTATCGGTTTTTCAGACCTTCAAGACTAAAAGTAAAGAGCTTACAGGCGAAGCAATACGCCAAAGAGGAATCGTTATGCATCTTGCTCTTGAAAATATCCCCACAAGGAAGACAAGAACTGCTCTAGCACACAAACTTGCTGAAAAAAACGGAACTACTTGGCAAAACATCTATTCAGGAATTTTTAGGGATTTGGATGAAATTTTACTTCCCCTTAATATTGTAGAAGAGGCAGGAAGACTACCAATTAAACGTGGTCCAAAAGCATTACAAGAAGAAGGAGTACCATATTACCAACTGACCGAAGGTGGTTTACTTGTTGCAGCATCTCTTGAAGAAATGGAAAAGGGACGAATAGAAATAATAGAACAGTTTTTTGAAAAAAACTCTAATTCAAAAGATAAGGATTTCAAAAAATCAATGCTATTACTTTTGAATGTTGCACCAATCTTTGTTTCTTCAATACTTAGAAAATATGTAGAAGCATATAGTGTTGGAAAGATAGATCATCTAGTTCCATTTGACGCTAATACTGTAAAAAATGCTCTTGATGAATCCATAATAATTCAAAGAGAACTTTTGGAAGGGTATGCCACATTAGCGAATGCGGATAAAGAACCAGTAATTAATTTCCTAAAGAGCATAGGTTAATCTCACTGACATTAAAATCCTTTTCCAAAAGAGCTTGATAATATTGATAGATTTATCTAATACTATTATGGAGGGTCATTTCCTATTGGTTACACACTACAAGGGCGTGGGACAAATCAATGTATAATGATTTAATCAGATCAGTTGTTTATTTGATAGAATCAAAAAAAGGAGATGTTGGGAGATTAAACTATATTTTAAATACCCTTCATGATAAAAAGCCTCTTTTTGCATCTGATAAAAAATACCTGGATTCATTAATTTCAACATATATAGATTCTGCCAAAAAAAGAGAAATTGGGATTTCAACAGGCTATGAACCAATGGATGAATTGCAAGATGAATTAAAAAGAGTAAATGAAAGGCTTGCAAAATTAGAAAAAAGAGGATATAAAAAGCATATTGGCAGGAAAACCATTTTCTTTTTTGTAACATTCTTTGTAAGCTGGCATGCCATTATTCAGATTATCAACAAGATATCAAATGGGTCCATGATGATCTCTCAGAATACACAAGATCTCAATCCGTATGTTTTTCCATTGTACCAATTAAAATTCATTATTCCTTCTCAATTTGTGACATGGATAGATCTTGGAATCTTGTATGTGTGGGCTGGTATGATGATTGCGTGGGTTATACTTGGTTTCATTTACTTGGTAAAATTTATCAGATCAAGATATAACCCGACAAGATGATCTGTTTTCATTTAACTCGAAAATAAAATTCAAAGATAAATTATTTGAAGTTAAAGTATTGTATTCTAAAGAATTGAGTAATTAGTTTTATTGAGTAGAATTAAAGCCGACTGAACCGGGTTGACCACTAAGAACAGTATTTGTGTTATAAAATGCCTGACCCACAATGTTCCATTTTGTATCGATCTTTTGTAGTGCAGACCAGAGTTCAGGATTATTGCCAGTGTTTTCAATAGTAACTTTACCATCTAGTTGGTTTGTATAATGTTCTACAAGTGTGTAATAGTTTGAACTTTCCAAAGCACCTTCAAGTCTTTCTCCAATTTGACCATGACCTATCAAGACACCGTTTTCATAAAGATCATAGGTTATTGCTTCTAAAATAACTGTAACATCATTTGGATTTAAAACATCAAACTTTGTAATTATGACTGCTTCTTTATCAGTAGCTGATAACACCGACGTTCTATTAATAGTGACAACAACTGGTTTTATTTCTGTAGAGGCTGCCTTTAGTCCTCCTGGAACTTGGGAATTTTCTTGAACATAATTTTTTAAAAAGCCAGAGCTGGGAAGTAATGCAACTAAAACTGTAATTGCAACAAGAACACCAGCTGCAACACCTACCAATAATTTTTTGTCCAAGGTTTACTGATAAGATTTGTTCTTTACATAAATGTTAAGCGGCAAAGACTTTTAGTCAAAGTTTGGAAGATAGTTTTATGCAGTATCATCAAGCTGTCAGGATAGGACAGGAAAGGGCAAGAAAATCTCAGATGAACCTATTCTCCTATGCAGGCTTTGCAATGCTAACGCTCACAGTAAAAAAATCAGAAGGGGTATTTCTTCCTGTGGGGGAGCAGGAATTGGTAGCTGTTGTTCAAAAATCAGACGGATGGATTGCTGTAATAGTAGATGAGGAAGGATATTCCAAGGCCCAATCCAAAACTTTGAACGAAAATGAAGCAAAGGAAATTATGAAAAAAGCAATGGCTGCAGGCATTGCCGAATATACTGGAAAAATCAGGTTAGTATGATTTCGGTTCCCTCAGGAGAACCTTTGATTGTTTTTTCTAAAGTTTTGACGTCTGCCTTTATAATGCGCGTTTTTATTTTAGATCGTTCAATTACTTTGAGTGCGACAATATCCATCAAGTCATAGCTTCCAGCAATTGACTCTTGGTGCACAAGCATATTGCGAAGTTTCTTCAGCTCGATTCGCTTGAATCTTTTTGCATTTTTATTCTTGTTTGGATCTGAATCATATACCCCATCAACGTCTGTTGCATTCAAAAAGACAGATGCTCTGACCTTTTCCGCAATAAGTGCTGCTGTTGCATTAGTACTTTGACCTGGATGCAAACCACCGGTTATTACTATTAATCCGCTATCTGCAGCGTGTGTAACTTCTTTCAGATTGGTTGGAGGATGTGGGTATGCTTTATCCTGTAAAGCATAGATCAAAAGTTTAGCGTTAAGTCGTGATACTTCAATGCCAAGTTCATCAAGTGTGGACTCGTCTGCTCCAGAGGATCTTGCATGTGAGATGTAGTGTCTTGCAATCTTGCCTCCTCCTGCAACAATGATTGGTTGACAAATCTTTGATATTCTAAAAAGAAATGTAGCATAATCCTTGAGTGTTTTTTCATCATCCATTCCAAACAAGCTACCAGACAATTTTATAACAATTCGTTTTCTCATAATTTGTTTTCACCAAGGATGATCTGTGCTGCAATTTCAACCTTTTTTCTATTTTTTTGTGCTGTATAAACTCGTAAGATGTTCATAAACCCCGAGATTGCAGAAACAAGAGGTATCTCTGATATTGGAAGTTCATATGCTTCCTTGAAAAGTATGCCCTTTTTGGATGTAAGTATTATTGATTCTGATTCTTTTTTTGAAGGTGTAAGAGGTATGGACGGAGTCATGGATACATCAATAAAAATTTCTGACTCGTCTACTTTGGATTTCCTAGAAATTTCTCTTTTTATATCAGATGTTTTTACTTTGCCTATTAGATCATTTCGTGAAAGAATTTTTTCAAAGACACACTTGAGCAATCTACGTTCTTGATAGTCTTTTGCGAGCTGTCTTGCTCTTCTAAGATCTGAAGATTTTTCTGGAAGAGATATCAGTTTTGAAATTACAAACTCGTCGGTCAGTTTAATGTAATTATCAAGATTATTGGAAGTAAGATCAAGTTCATTATCTGCAAGAGTCATTGATTCTAGCAGCATAACTTCGGCAGAGCGCACAGTTTTGTGATAATAAACAGCCTTAAACATTTGATATCGTGAAATCATCATAGATTCAAAAGAATAAAGTGCAGATTTATCAAGCGAAAGTTTTTTTTCGTGTACGTCAAGGGAATGAATTATTCTTTTAAAATCAATTTTAGCATGTTCAGCACCGGTAAAATATCCATCTCGTGGTAGATAGTCCATCATATCGGCGCTAAGACCACCAGATATAATTTCATTCATAAATTGGTACTTTGAATTTCCAAAGGCAAGATCAGCTAGAAACTTCTTATCAAAACCAGATTTTGATAACAAATCTCCAATCTCGGTTTGCAATATTATCTTCTTACCAATTTCTTCATGTGAGATTTTTTTTCTTTTTTGCAAAACTTCCTCAAATAGATGAGAGAGGGGACCATGACCAATATCATGCAAAAGACCTCCCAATCTTAGATTTTTCACGTCATCTAAATTCAAAAATCCTTTATCTTTTAGCACAGTTGCTGCTTGACCAGCAAGATGTGTTACTCCAAGTGAATGCTCAAATCTAGAATGTTGTGCACTTGGATAGACTAGATGAGCACCTGCAAGTTGTCGTATTCTACGTAATCTCTGAAAAATTGAACTGTCTATTACTTTGATTTCGGGTTCATAAATTTTTATAAAGTCATGAATTGGATCAACTATTTCTAGAGTTTTTTTTGTCATCATTTATTTTATGTATCTTAGAGCTATTGCCATGACAGAGTTGTGGACTTGTTCTTGAGTTTGAGATGCATCTACTATTTTCCATCCAAACTTTTTTGCCAATTTTCGATAAGTGTGAATTATTTTTTGTGCAAATTCTTTGTTCTTTTCAAATTTATCACGTCGAGTTTTTTTACGTGTGAATGAATCTTTTGGTTTTACATCAAGAAGAATTACGAGATTTTCTTTTGGAAGACCTGCATCAAGATTTAAAAGCCATTTTAGATCTAGGCCATTTGCCTTGCCATATACTAGATTGGATTGGTAATACCTATTCATTATTAGAATATAATTTTTTGAGAGATCTTCTTGTATCTCCTTTAATTTTTCCCATCTATTTGCAGCAAGTAAACAATGTATTACTTGTGGGGGAAATTTTCGTTTTCCCCTAAGATAGTGTTTGATTTCTTTTCCTAGCGGAGTGGTATAATCAGGGAAGCTAAAAATTTTACATTTTAATTTCCTTGCTCTCAAAGATTTGGCTAAAAGTTCTGATTGAGTTCTTTTTCCTGCTTGATCAAAGCCCTCGATAACAATAATCATTTGATTGTAATTAAATTGGGAAGTAGATAAATTGTGAATCTGGTATAAGGTTTATAACCAAAAAAGACTTTATTATATCAAAATGGGCTTGGCATATTATATGGCAAAGGAAGTCATGAAAGAAATAGGCAATAAATCAAGGGAGTTTTACGAATTTGTACTTCCACCAATGGATATACAGGTTGAAAACGATAACCTTGTAGTAACTGTTGATCTTCCAGGCTTTGACAAAAAGGATATCAAATTAAGGATACATGGAAACATACTTTCAATAAATGCAAAAAGAGAAACTGATCATGATGGAACAGTAATCTGGCATCAGAGGCCCCATACAATTGATAAGAAAATCCGACTTCCAGTTGACGTAAGTGAGGGCGAAGATCTTGAGGGTTCTGCAAAATACCACAATGGTGTTCTTACTTTAAGGATACCAGCAAAGCACGGCAAAGACATTGCAATAGAATAAACTAGTGTTCTCTCATTAGAACTGTTGCCAACATTATAACTACAGAACCAATCATTCCAAGTTCTCCTGCAAGCGGATTACTTCCATAAAGTACCGTTGAACCAATAAAAACGGCTGCAGAAAGCATGCTTCCGGAAAGCAAAATGTTTCTTGATGATTTTTGCAGTCGGTATTGCGAAGATCTTTTTTCTTCAAGATATTGTTTGAGTTCTGGTGCAATAGCAATTACATCATTAATAGATTTTGTAAACTTGTTAAATGAAATTTTTAGCTCTTCGATATAGGCATCTTTGATTAGATTTTCTTCCTCCAAAATATTTTGTAAAACGTTAAGGAATTTGAAATTGACTTTGTGAGTATGATAAATTCCTTCAAGTATAGATGTCATTCTCATGTAAAGTGCAAGATGCTTTGGAAGCTTGAATGGAAATCTACTCATTGTCTTGTTGGCTAGATCCATCAGAGCCCTTACTTCCATTTTATCTACTTTGATTCCATGCATTGCCTGAATTGACATTGCAATTCCTTTTTCTATGATGGAGCGGTTATAACCAGGAAGTAGCATGCCAAGTTCATCCATGGCATTGACAGTTCGTGGAGGATCTTTTTCAACAAGAGATAGATATAACCTGATTAATTTAAGGCGAGTTTCATTATCTAGTCTGCCTACCATACCAAAATCATACAGAATCAGAGAACCGTCGTTAGCCACAGATATGTTACCAGGATGGGGGTCAGCATGAAAGATGTTATGGTGTAAAAGCATCGTAAAAAATACCTTATGCACTTTAACTACAAGTTTCGCTCTGTCTATACCAATCTCATCAAGTGCTTTGACATTAGTTATTTTTATTCCAGGTATGTACTCCATAGTAAGTACATGTTCTGTTGAGTGGTCGTCTATTACAGAAGGAATTATTACTCTAGGATCTGAACGAAGATTTCTTTTGATTGTCTTTAGATTTTCAGATTCAATTCTATAATCCATCTCTTCATGGATTGTTTCGATAAACTGTGCAAGCATTGCTTCTGCTGAATATCGTAAATTTGGATCAATAAACTTCATTGCAACAGGAATAATTTTTTTAAGAACCCTAATGTCCTCTTCTACAATTTTATCTATGTTTGGCCTTCTTACTTTTATAATTACGTCCTTTTCCTTAATCTTGGCAAGATACACTTGGCCTAGTGAAGCGCCAGAAATAACATCGGTATTGATGTAATCAAAGTTTTGTTCTAGTGGTCCAAGATCTTTTTCTATAATTGATTTTACTTGATCAAATGGAGCAGCAGGTACATCGTCTTGAAGTTTTGCAAGCTCTTCCATGTATGGTTGGGGTAATATGTCAGCTCTTGAAGAAAGCCACTGGCCAAGTTTTATGTAAACAGGACCTAGTGATACAAAAGTATTGAGAACCTTGCGAGCGTTTTTCCGATACCTTTCAACTTTGATGTTTTTACCTTCTTTCCTAACCCACTCTCTTCTATCTTTTCTTAGAATCAAGATAAGAGGTAAGAGTTTGAAAAAGATCTTTATTGTTCTTAGTTTTGAAATGGCAGAATCCCCCTAAAAATTTTTGATTTTTTTAGTAAGAGAATATCCCAGATAACCAAGCACTACCGATGCCAAAAGCCCTCCAAACAAAGAAGTACCCTTTGCAATCTTTGAATTTTTTTGTATTTTGTAGATTTGTGATGCAACCTGTTTTCCTCCAAAAAATGCTGATGCAAGACCAATCAGGACCTCAGGAGCATCTGCCACAAGATGGCCAAGAGGATCCGTGCGTGGATCAATTTCATCCATATGAAGTAGGTACTTGTCTCCATATTCTCGAATGTGTAAATTACCATATCGGTATTGTTTGTCGGACCCGTTTTTTTTTCCTAGTTTTGTTTCTTCAGCATCTTCAAGCATAAAAGGTCTGATTTCTTTTGGGACCTCAATTTCATCCCAAGTCATGAACAAAAATTGTTTGCACTAAATATAACTTTAGCTTGAATTTTCAGTTACTTTCTTTGCGATTGGAACTTTGGCCTTACGTACTTTGAATACAATTCCTCCTATTCCAGCCGCTACAGCCACAAGAATGATGAGTTGAATTTGGGAATTGTCATTTGTCTGAGGCGTTGGATTTACTAAGGTTATGATATCCTCCTGTGTTATTGTATGTGGTTGCAAAAGTGTATCCTTGTAGGTTACAGTAACAACTACTTGGTGATCTCCAAATGTTGGGTTTCCTATAAATTCAATTGGTATGTTAAATGGGGTTGGAGCATCAATATCTATATCTCCAATATACTGAACTGATTTTTTGATATTTGAATTACCAATTGGTTCTACAGTTACAGTAGCAAATTGTCCTTTGATGTTTCCTTGGTTCAAAATATTTCCTATAATGTTTTGTTTGCCTGCTATATTCATTACATCTACTCCATAAACTGAGACATCTATCACTGGTCTGATATATGTGGCAAAGCTCTGTTTTTCTATCACTGTAGAACCATCCTTTGTATACTGTATGTTCATGTCAAAGTTAACAGCTTGATTTCCTATACTTTGATCAGCAAATACAGGTATGTTCAATACGGTACTCTCTAGTGGATTTATTTCTTTTATGAACCATCTTGGATCCTGTAGAATCCTAAGATCAGAAGAGCTTGGTACAAGTGTAATGGATATATCAGATATTTTTGATGGGGAAAGATTTTCCAGTCCAAGAGTAAGGTTTTGCATAACTCCCATCATTAGATAAGAAGGAGTTGAAAGCTTGACAGTGAAAGTTGAGCTTGCAGGTCCTACAATTAGGTCTACTGCCCTAGTAGTTGTTACTTGGTTTCCCTGCCCATCAAAGTATGTTACACCTAATGGTATGTGCAAAGTTTGGCCAGCAACATCCTGCGGTACGAAAATATTAAATGAAAATATGTTTGATGACTGGGCTGCAACGGTTCCTATGTTCCAGTGATTTTGGTCTATTACGACATTTTGCAAGTTAGATGAGCCCATAGTGGAGTTGGATTGTGAATTGAGTGTAATGTCTACGTTGTTAAGGCCTGCTGTACCATCATTTGAGACTAGGACTGTGACTTGGTTGTTTGATGCAGGCTGTATGAATTGATTTTCTGCTTTCACATTCAGAACACTTTTTCCTGTAACTTTAAAGTCAAAATCAAAGAAATTGGTGTGAACTCCATTTTCCCTTACTCTAGAATAGGTTACCTGAACCGTTCCGGAATAGGAGTGAACGTTTGTATTTTTATCTACATTAACAAAGAATGTCAGGAAAAAAGATGAGCCACTTGTTGCAACCTGAGTATTGTCTGCCTCTATTAGATTGGCATTAGCATTGGCAATGGCTGGAGAAAATCCAACAGGTAAACTGAGCAATCCCTTGATGCCAGCAATGTCCTCCGTTCCAACATTAGAAAACACGATAGTAAATGGTACATTCTTGTCGCCTGGTTGCACCTCAATTTTTCCTGAGGATGTTCCAAAATATGCGTCAAGGAATTTTATGTCAGTAAATCCATGTTCAAATGTAGATACTCCTGGTGCAATATGTTCTGGTGCACTCTGAGCAAAGCTTGGAATTATTATTTGTCCTAAAAGAAAAATGGTAGCTATTACAATAGTTTTGTGGATCATGCTACTGTTGGAACCTCCATCATCTCGTCATCGTCGATTCTGCCATCTTTAATTGAAATTATTTTATCAACATCACCAAATTGTGGGCGATCATGTGTTACTATTATGAAAGTGTGTCCAAGTTTTCTATTAAGAGACTTCATTAACTGAACAGTTGTCTGTGCAGATACCGAATCCAAGTTTCCAGTTGGTTCATCAGCTAAAACTATTGTTGGTTTATTGATAAGAGATCGACAAATAGCCACTCTTTGTGCTTGACCACCTGAGACCTTGTTTGAATATTTGTTCATCTGACTTTCCAAGCCAACTGTCTTTATCAATGATTTTGCTTCATCAACTGCATTTGCGTCAGTTCCTTGGATTTGTCTTGGAAGAATTATATTTTCTAGAACGGTTAAATCTGCAAGCAGGTTTGAAAATTGGAAAATGAATCCAAGCTTGGAATTCCTAAATGATGAGATCTGGTTATCATTTAGATTAGAAGTATCTACTCCGTCTATGAAGACATGACCATTTGTAGGTCTGTCTAAAAGTCCGATCATATTGAGTAGTGTAGATTTGCCAGAACCAGAACTGCCCACAACTAAAATGAATTCTCCTTTTTTTACGGAAAATGACACGTTTTTTAATGCATAAACAGCTGTCTCCCCTTGACCAAATATCTTGTCTACATTACGTACTTCTAGGACTGAATCAGCCAAATCTCATGGCCTCCACTGGTTGTAGTTTTGTTGCCTTGTATGCAGGATAAATTGATGCCACTATAGCAAGAACGAATGCCAGAATGTCTGTCTGCAATATCCCAACCCAGTTATAAGATACCTCTAAGGCCAAGCTGCCTTGGAATGTCAGGTGTGTCTCTTTTGCATAAACCGTATATGCCACCCCAAAAACTGTACCAAGACCTGCACCTATGGCACCTATCACCATTCCT